>Ga0181520_10002074_pt1 | contig 38661 bp, 40 predicted proteins | sample PEATcosm2014_Bin_29_FD_132451 | JGI IMG/M metagenome (GOLD analysis project Ga0181520, IMG submission 132451) | Peatland microbial communities from MTU Mesocosm Facility, Houghton, MI, USA - PEATcosm2014_Bin02_30_metaG | ecosystem: Environmental > Terrestrial > Soil > Wetlands > Peat | place... | reverse complement strand
TTCCTTGGAGTTCACCATTAAAAAACAGGCCCAATGGCCTGACGTATTAACTAAACTTGGTATTAACAAAATTAAATTTTCCGAAAAAAACGACTAAAACCAACTAAATCCCGAACGGTAACGAGAGGCGATCCTCTTCTTGTATCCGTACGGGTGTAATATTCAGGATCTTTGAATTTTTCGTCAAAAATCCTGTTCCACTTCGCCTCATCCAGGCACTGGACACACTTGCCACACGCGCATCTCTTTCTGGGCCCGGGCTTTCTTTGCGGTCGTGCTGATGAGTCTAACGGAACTTTAGGAAATTTATGCCAAACTACTTGTGCTTTTCCCATTCGTTTTCCCCCAGAAATTCTAAAAATAAACAAACGTGCGATTTATCCTAGCCTCCTTCAACTGCTATCATACCAAAAATCCCCAAAAACTCCAAACTAAAAATCCGCGCCTTATCGACGCGGACTTTTAAAAAAATTATTCCAACACCGCCAAAATATCTTCCGTCTTGCGCACCCGCCCCATTCGGGCAAAGGTAACTTTTACGGTAAAATTATGTTCTTCCGAGTTGCGGCCGGCCATTGCATCTTCCGCAAAGATTTGCTGATAGCCGTATTCAAAGGCAAAACGAGCCGTACTTTCCACGCCGATGTTGGTGGCGATACCGCACAAAACAATGGTGTCTATCCCCCTGCGGCGAAGCTGTAAGTCCAGCTCCGTGCCGTAAAACGCGCCCCACTGTTTTTTGGTGATGATAAAATCGGTCTGCTCCGGCCCCATCTCGGGGACTATTTCGCTCCAGTCAGCGGGCATCTTGCGGTTGCCCCACGGATTTTCACCGTCCACAATCGGCGCCAAACGGTCTTTACCGTCAGCCGAAGTTAAAACCCTGACTAAAAATACCGGCATCCCATTGTTACGGAAAGCTTTCGCCAAATTAGCCGCGTTGTTAATTACAACTTTAGCGTCGTAAGGCTGGGTCGGCATAGACGCAATGCCTTTTTGCAAATCTATTACCACTAAAGCGGTTTTAGTTTTGTCGATTATTGTTTCCATAGTTTTTTAATTAATTGTCATAAAATGAACCCTTCCCGAGCTGAGCTACAAAGTATCGACTGCATCTTCACTATTCCATTCCGAGCGAGTCCTAAATGCAATACCGAGGACGAGTCGAGGAATCTATTATTTTGTTTAACAGATCCCTCCGCTCCTCGGATGCACTCGTCGGTCGGGATAGAACCCCGAGGAAATCTATTTGATTATACGTTGATTATACGTGACTATAGGATTAACGAGTGCCGTAAAAAATCGTTACGTACAATCACGCATACCGTCCATCAGAAAAAGTTAATTATCCCAAAATCTCCTTTAATTTAACATGAGCGGCGCCCACGACGGTGTCGGCCGCGCCGTAGTAGACAAATAAAGTGTCTTTAACCACAACCGCCCCGCAAGGGAACACGACTTGCGGCACCTGACCGAATTTTTCATAGGGCAGTTCCGGCTCCAAAATGGGCTCGTCGGTACGTGCCAGCACGCGCATGGGATCTTTTAAATCCAGCAGCGCCGCGCCCAAACGATACTTAGCGTGATGCGAAATGCCGTGATATAAAAGCAGCCAGCCGGCCGGCGTTTCTATGGGCGGCGCGGAAATGCCGATGCGCACGCTGTCCCAGCTTTCGTCCCGCGGGTTCATCAGGTGCGAGCCGTCCAGCCAAATACCTTCCCCAAATTCCAAATCATCGCAAAATTCCAAACAAATGCTCTGGCCAAGGCGGTGCAGTATCGCGTATTTGCCTTTGATTTTTTTGGGGAACAACGCCGCGTCTTTGTCGTCCTGACCGGGAGGGGAAATTAATCTTGGCGGCGTCCAGTTCCATATTTTATTTTTAAAATCTTCCGCTAAAATGGAAGTTAGCGCCACGCGGGGCGGATTTTTGCCGTCATAAGCCGTATAGCACATATAAAGAGTATCGCCAATTTGCGTCAGGCGGGGATCTTCACAGCCGGAGTTGCCGCCTAAAACCAATTTTTGTTCAAAACTTTCCCGCGGAACGTATACCGGGTCAGGCAGGCGTTCGGCAAGCGATAAACCGTCGAAACTTGCCGCGTAGCCCAAAACCGAGGTATTGTCCGTGCCCTGCGCGCGGTAAAGCAGATGGATTTTTTCGCCGTCGTACCAGGCCGCCGGATTGAAAACGGCTTTGGATTCCCAGCTATGGCTAGGAATTGGAGAAAGTATGGGATTATGGCTTGACCGCCGCAAACGGATAGTCGGCGCCCCGCTACTAAGCATATTTTTTAAAAGCGGCTCAAGCGGCAAAGTCGCCAAACAGGTTGTGGTATCGGCCGCGCCGTAATAAATTGACAGTTGATTGTTATCCGCCAACGCCCCGGTAGGAAAAGCAATATTGGCCACATTGCCGGTGCGCTCGTAGTCGGCCTCGGGCTGTAAAATCGGCTCCGTAGTCCGGCCGATTACGCGGAACGGATTGTCCAAGTCCAGCAAAACCGCTTCAATGCCGAAAGTCGCGGGAGGGGCAAAATAATCTTTAATATAAGAAAATACCGCGAGCCAGCCGTCTTTGGTTTTTACCGGCGGCGCGCCGACTTCCACATGGTCGTGTCCGCTCCGTCGCACAAACAGCACGTGGTCTTCCAAATCGTCGTACCACTTCATCCAAAAATCCCGCGACCACATATCTTCCGGCCTATCAAACAAAGCCAGACAAATCCGCGCCGGCGGATTGTCGGTGTTAACCGCAAGTAGTGCCGCGTATTGCCCGTTAATTTTTTCCGGAAACAACGCCATAGCCTTGGCGTTAAACGGCGTAACCGGATGCCTCTCTTCAATTTTGCTTAAATCTTTTGTCACGGCAACCGCGACTTTTATACCGTTTTTGTTAAACGGATATTCGGACAGCGCGGTATAAAAAATATAATAAGTATCGCCCAGCTTGGTAATGCGCGGATCCTCACAGCCGTATTTTTCCCATTCTTCCCGGGGTGTAATTAATTGCCGATGGTTTGTAAAATTTACGCCGTCCGAACTTTCGGCAATGCCTACGGTAGAAACCTGCATCCGAACGCCGTTAAAATCCTGCTCGCGCGACAGCGCCCGATAAACCATAAAATAAGTCTTTCCGTCGTCCGCCTTCGCTGAAGCTTCGGCGGATGGCCCTCTATTATTATCCCCAACCGGGGATTTAGTTGAAAGTGGGCCAAACACCACGCACCCGTTAAAAGCCCCGGCCGCTTCCCAAATGTTTTGCGGGTCGGGTTTTAAAATGGGATTTTCTTTGGCGCGATTAACTTCGACCATACAAATTCGGGTAAAATTTTTTATATTTCCACCGGCGACAACGAAGCGGGCTGATGCGTTAGCAAGTGGCTCAAAAAACCGGCAAGGTTGGCTTTGGCCACGCAGGTATACATATCGGCTCCGCCGTAATAGACAAACAAGTCGTCGCCTACGATTGTGGCGCCGCACGGATAAACCACGCCGTATTTCCAGCCTTCGTTTTCATACCAGGCCTCGGGCTCCAAAACCGGCACGTGGGCTCTGGCCACGACTTTGGACGGATCTTTAATATCCAAAAGCATGGCCCCGATTTTATATTTGGCGCCGTCTTGGTTGCCCACGGCCTGGTAGATTAACAGCCAGCCGGCATCGGTCTTAACCGGCGTGGCGCCAATGCCCACCTTGCGCGAATCCCAGTGCATTTTGCGCGGCTTGATTTTGGCGTGCCCCGCTTTGCTCAAAAATTTATTTTTGCCGTCAAATTTCAAATCATCCACATAATCAATTAAAATATCCGGCCAAATGCGGTGGAACACAACATACTTGCCGTTGATTTTTTCCGGCAAAATGCAGGAATTTTTATTGCCTTCGTTGGGAATATAAGGAGAAATAAGCACCGGCTCGGACCAGTTCCACTTATGGTTTAAAAAATCCTCCAGGGTGATGGTAGCCAGGGCCACGCGCGGCGGGTTACAGCCGTCAAAGGCCACGTAAGTCATATACAAAGTTTCGTCAATTAAAGACACGCGCGGATCTTCACAGCCGCCGATGCCGCTACCGCCGGAAGCGTAACAGCTCGGCTGGGCCGGCCTTTTAAGGCTCCGCCCTTCAAAATGCATGCGCGGCGTGTAAATGGGATAATCCAAACGCTCGTCAAAATTTATACCGTCCGGGCTGGAAGCGTAGCCGAAAGTGGAAATGTCGTCGTTGCCGATGGCGCGGTAAATTAAATGTACTCTGCCGCGGGCGTAAAACGCGGCCGGATTAAAAGCGGCCTTGGTTTCCCAGTCGTTTTGGAGCCTGGGGCTTAACACGGGATTTTTGTGCGACCGCTCCAAATGCGGAGCTACGCGACGCGCCGGTGTTGAACGGATAAAGCAATTCCACAAAGGAAGCGGAGTAGAAAAAATTTTTCCGCCGTCGGTTTGTAAATATAACAGGGATTTGCCGTCGATGTCTATTTCCCCGACCGGATCCAAATGCCGGTTGCGGTATCCCTTGGGCTGCTGCCACAGCGGATAATCCGAGCGCCATAAAAGTTTTTCCGGATTTTTTTTGTCAAATAGCGCTGCTCCGACCGTTACCAAATCCTTAAATTTGCTGTCGCTGTACCGGGCATAATAAGTCAGCAAAATCCCCTGTTCCACTAACCTTGCCTGGCCCACAGTCAAGGCGCTGTTGTCAAAATAATCGCGGCGCGGCTCAAGTAGCGGTTTGGGTAATTTTTTCCAGGCGCCGCGCGGCCCGGCCGTTGCCAAACCGATGTTATGGTTGCCAAAAAACATCAACTGCCGGTTTTTTGCCGTCGAGACTAAAACCGCGGGCTCAAAAATTCCCTTAACAATTTTAGCTTTGCTCCAATAGTCAACTTTTTTTGCTTCGGCCTGGTACAAAAAACCGCCGCGCGCGTTGGTTTTAACAAAAGTTATCGCCTGCGCAGCGCCTGCCGGCGAGACCCGCACGGAACTGTAAACGCCGTCCGCGATTTTTTGGCCCGCGGCCGGACGCACAGTCACGGAAATTTGAGGCGTATTAAAAAAATCGGCGCTCTTGCCGGAAGCGACAAACACCCGTCCTTTGCCCGAGCCCTGTTCGGCAAAATACAAAAACACTCCCTTTGAATTTTTACTTATCCCGACTGCCTTTACCATATTTTTTGTTTGTGTTGCGTGTATGTCTTTAGGACTTACGCGTTTGAGCTAAAGATGATTAAGAAGCTATGTATTTTTGGCTCAAACCCACAGGGGGCTAGCGCGTGAGTCCTAATTTTTAAAAAACCAAAACGGACTCTTATCTCCACACGAATTATTTATCAACTTAAGTATAAACCCAAAACCCGTAAATAACAACAAAATCAAGCTAAAAACAAAAAAAGTGCTTTGAATTTCTGTTAAAAAAGCCTATTTTCCAATTTTCTAAATAAAAGCTCCTCGGAGCGGGACTACAGGTATCAACTGCACCAACAATGTTCCATTCCGAGCGAGGCCTCAATGCACTCTGAGGACGAGTCGAGGAATCTATTACTTTAACAATAGATCCCTCCACTCCTCGGATGCACTCGTCGGTCGGGATGGAACACTCCTAAGCAGAGCTTTAGCGAATATCGATTGATTATAAAAAACGAATCATATCACAACTTTAGGATACATCCACGCGCTAATGACTGACATAATAAACGTGGCGGCCGCCAAAACCAAAATATCAAAAGGCAGCTGCGACATATTTCCGCTGACAATCAAGCCTCGAAGCCCGTCCACCATATAGCTCAACGGGTTAACTTCCGCCACAACCTGCAGCCAGCGCGGCATAATTGATATGGGATAAATGGCGTTGCTGGCAAAAAATAACGGCTGGGTTATAACCTGGCCGATGCCCATAAACCGCTCGCGGGTTTTGACAATGGAAGCGATAATCATTGACAATCCGGTAAAAAATCCCGCTCCGAGCATAATAATCAAAAAAACCCCAATAAGCGACCACAGCGTCAGGTGCAAAGGAATTTTTAGCACCAAGGCAAACAAAAAAACGATAATAGCCTGCGACAGGCCGCGCACGCCGGCGGAAATCATTCTTCCCCAGACCAGAGCCAGCCGCGGCGTGGGCGTCACCAAAAGTTTTTGCAAAATGCCGGTGTCGCGGTCCATAATTATGAACAAGCCGTAAAAAATCGCCACGAACACCACGGACTGCGTCAAAATACCCGGGGTAATAAATTGCAAATAAGTATAGCCCTGGGTAGGAATGGCGCGAATCTTGCTTAAAGCTTCCCCAAAAATCCCGAGCCATAAAATAGGCTGGATGGCGCGGGAGATTAACTCCGTAGGGTCGTGCAAAAGTTTGCGGACTTCCATTTCCGCCAAAACGTAGGATTTGGTTATTGTTTTGTAGGCGTAGTTAAACATGTTTTTAATTATGCATCGCGTTAATTAATCGCGGATGTAGCCCTCCATTTATTGCGGCCGGTGGCCGCCGCTACCGTTTATCCCAACCTCGCTTCCGTCCGCCTGGCCCTACGGATATCGCGGAAGTTTCCGCCGGTTTCCAGCTGGTTGCCGGTAAAATAAATAAACGCGTCGTCCAGGCTGGCATTTTCTTTGCCGGTTTTGGTTTTAAGTTCGGCCGGCGTGCCGATGACCGCGATTTTTCCGCGGTTCATAATAGCCACGCGGTCGGCCACTAAATCGGCCTCTTCCATATACTGGGTGGAAAAAAAGATGGTAATGCCGAAAGTTTTCCGCAGTTCCAGAACGCGCTGCCAGACATTTTGGCGCGCGATAGGGTCAAGCCCCGTGGTGGGCTCGTCCAAAAACAAAACGCGCGGCCGGTGGAGCATAGCCTGGCCGATTTCCATTTTACGGATCATGCCGCCGGAAAATGTTCTGACCAGGGAATCGGCGTGGTCTCCCAGGCCCAAAAAATCCAAAACTTCCTTAATGCGGGATTTACGTTCTTTTTTGGGAACTTCGTAGAGCCGCGCCATAAGCATCATATTCTCGTAAGCGGTAAGCGTGCCGTCCACGGAAATACTTTGCGGCACGTAACCAATGGCATTGCGGACATCGGCGGAATGCGCGACAATATCGTATCCATCCACCGTTGCCCGGCCTCCTGTGGGTTTTAGCAGGGTAATTAACATTTTAATTGTCACGCTTTTGCCCGCGCCGTTGGGGCCCAAAAACGCGAATATCTCCCGGGGCAAAACGCCAAAGGAGATATTGTCAACGGCGGTGAAGTCGCCAAAACGCTTGGTCAGCCCCGCCGCGTTTATTATTGATTTTTCGTCAACACCGGTTTGATTGTCGGGGTTTAATTGTTCCGCGATACTATCCATAAAAATATTTTACTGGGAACTTTGGGGCTGATAATTCCCGCCGCCCTGATTAGCGCCCTGTCCGCGCCCCGAAAAAGAAGGATTAATCTGCAGGCTTGAAGCGGTAATACTGCCGTCGCTATTTACCGTTCCCACGCCCGCCACGCGCGCGCCGCTTATAATACTGCTTTGGGAGCCGCCCGTAAATTGGGTACTGCCGGTAATATCTATAATTGTGGAAACCGTACTGCTGCTGTTTCTGCTGTGCCCGCTAATCGTAATTTGCGAGCCCGAGACCGACGCGACCGTGCCAAAAAACGGCCTGGAACCCGGCGGCAAATTTGGCATGCCAAAACCCGGGCGCGTGGAAGAGGCCGTGCCGTTATGCGGCCTGCCGGGGAACGTGGAACTTGCGTTGCCCGGAAAAGGCGGAGGCTGATTTTGCATGGCCGCCTGTGCCGGAGCGCCGGACGGATTATTATTAGCCTGCGGCTGGCTCTTACTGCATCCGGCCGCTAAAAGCGCAATCGCCGAACCAAGCGCTAAAATCTTAACACTTTTTGATGTCATTGATTTTTAGATTATTTTTAAAACAGATTTTAAAATTAGATCCTAATTAAAATACGTAATTCCCGGCAAGTTTGGTGCGTTTACGAGTAGGAACTATCGTTTTTATCAAACCTTAAAATTTATAATTGGATATATCGCCGACGATAAAAAACTATTTTTTTGGTTTGTTGAGTTCTTCTTCCGCGAGTATAGCCAGGTCTTTTAAATCAAGGATGTCGCGGCGGGAAAATTTCCGCGGCTTGGTATCTTTTATGCAAAGCACGCCGACAGTCAGGCCGTTTTTTTTGTTGCGCAGGGCCATGCCCGCGTAAAATCGCACGTAAGGCTTGCCCGTCACCTGCGGGTTGTCGGCAAAGCGCGGATCTAGCAAAGTGTCCTCAATGACAAAAATATAGTTGCTGGATATTATATGTCCGCAAAAAGACGTTGACCGCGGCCCTTCTTTGGCGTCCAGCCCCTGGCAGGATTTATACCATTCGCGGTCGGCATCCAAAATTGAGATGGTGGCAATGGGGACGTGAAATCTTTTTGTGGCCATTTCGGTAACACGGTCAAACCGCGCCTCCTCTTTGGTATTCAGAATTTTCAAATCCATTACCGCGGCCAGCCGCTGTTTTTCATTTTTAGGTATTGGCGCCGGTTGCATAATCTTTATTAGGAAGTTTTACTTATATTAATCCTTTAACATTCACAAACATAAACTCAAAAAATAAAGGTTACTCGAAGCAGGGCTGCGAGGTATTAAACCTTTCTTAGCTCCTCGGCTCGGAAAGTTATCTGAAGATAACTTTCGCTCGCTCTACGTCGCTAATAAAGCCTTCCCCTTTTACTTACATCGATCAGAATCATTAGACTTTGCAAAAAATAACAGCACTAAACCAAACGCGAAATATCGGAAACCGTTTCGTCTTCCAGGTCTACCGTGGCGGAAACAATCTCCGCGCCGTGCCTTAAACGGATATTCCACGTATTGGGAGCGTCTACCGAATACGGCATAGCGCTTTCTACGGTATAGGCCCCTCCGCCTTTAGAACGCGGCATCGTTTGCAGAACCAGGCGAACGGCCTTATCCCTGTCACTCTCATTTCTGATAATAGAATCTTTCCGATAAAAGTGCCATGCCAGCCAACCGATTACAAGTATGCCGATTATTATCCAAATAATCATAACTTACTATTTAGTTTAATAGGATTGATTTGTGCGGCCTTTATAAACTCCCTTATATTATAGCAGATGGCAACGCGGTATGGTATACTAAAATTATGGACACTGCAACATCTCTAAACCCATCCGCTCAAATTCCGGTTCCGCCTCCGCCGCCCGCCCGTGAGGCGATTTGCCCAATGTGCCACCAGCCCGTGCTTCCGGCATACTATTTTTGCCCTAACTGCGGCAAGAAACTGGAAGACGCGCCGCTGTCCACGTCAATTTGGGCGCAAATCTGGCTTTATACTTACAGCCTGATTTTGATGCCCATTACCTGCTACCTTATTTACACCCGCTGGCAGGGCGTAAAATATTTTAAATCCAAGGACCCAAAAGCCCACCGGATGGGCTTGATTGCGATTACTCTGCTTATAATTTCAATTGTTTTTCTGATTTGGATAACCTGGGCGGGGACTATATCGCTGGACAAATATGTCCAGGACCAGGTAAACAGCGTGACTACCCAGGACGGACTTTAAAAAACCAAAAAAGCGCGGCCGGATAAATCCGGCCGCGGCGCTCAAAGGCATCCGCGCTAGATTGTGGCGCTCTTTTTTTTCCTCTCACCTTGCTCTTTAACCAAAACACAGGCTCGGTGGGCTGAATCAATTACGCGGACCAACTCGTCCCTGACTACCGGAGCTATCAGCAGCAGGTCAAATGCGCCCAGATTTAGAACTTCCACCCACAAGCGCTCATCCGCACAGCGGCTGCAAACCACCACTGTGGGCTTGTTTGGTAAATTCCTCGCGTGCTTCAAAATCGCTTTCCAAGAACCGTCTATAATATCATGTTCACACAGGATAACCGTCGGACTTATCTTTTTTGCTAAAAGCGCCTTGGCTTCCTTTACGCTTACGGCTTTGGCCACGCGATGATTAAGCCGGCTCCCTTTGAGAGTCCGCCTTATTTCTCCGCAGCTTGCGGCGCGCCCAACCGCCAAAATTCTGATTGGGCCCGATGCCTTATTCATTAATCCCCTCCTTTTGCCGCTTTTGTAAGACGGCCGGATATTTATTTTACCAAAATTTAATTAACCCCGCCATTAAATATTTTTATTTCAATCTGCCCAAAATAAAAATCGCCCAAATGTGTGGGCGATTTTTTAATACTGCCTAATAATCGGCTGTGCAGAAATTGGGGAAAACTTAAGCTTAAAATATCGTTCGGCGAAGTCAATTAGGGCCGGAACTGTCTGTGGATGTTGACGCGGGAGCGGGACTTGGGGTTTGCGCCGGCGACGGGTCGGGAGCGGGCGCCGCGCTGCCTTCGGCGGAAGTTGAGTCGGAGCCCAAAACGGGAGCCGCGGATTGGGTAGCGTCCGTAGAGGAACTGACCATCGCTTCCAAAGCCGGAGCCGGGGCGGGAGTCGGGATTACGGAAGTATCGGTAGAGCTGGGCGCATTGTCTATTATTATACTGATGGGAACGGATGTGGCCGTGCTGTCTATAGTAGAGGTGGAATTATCCACGATGGATGGGGTAGATGTATTTGTTCCTAATACTTGGCCGGAAGAACTCTGTGTAGTTAGCCCATTTATGGGCTGTGAAATTGGAGTCGTTGTTGCCACCACCAAAATAATCGGCGTGGTACTGCCGTCACTTACAGTCAGCTGTTCGGCCGGTGAAGCAAACGAGTGCCAGGAGAACAGAGAATCGGAAGTCAGAAAATCAGATAATCGGAGGTCGGTATTATCAAGCACTATTGTAAATCCGTCTGCATCCACATCTGTCACATAGGCCGGAACAAATTTACCGACAGGGGTAATCGTTACCACCGGCTGGAACTGTTTAAAACGGAGATTAACGAATCCTGGGTGCCTGTGGCGTAAACGGAAACCGCTCCAATCAGGCCGCCGCCAAAATTGTCAAAATCAAAATTGTCGCTATATGGGCTAACTACCAAGACATTGCCTAAAGCCGTATCCTGCCGGACAACAATGGAGGCCTTGGCATTGTCGGGCATATCGGTATTTGTGTTCATCATCAGGGTGCCGATTAACCCGCCGGAGTTATCTTCCGCCGAAACATTACCCGTGGCCTCTGAATTGGCAATTGTGATTGTGGAACTGGCGTTATTTTCCACCCAACCTATAAGACCGCCGACGTAACTGGTATTGCTGCCGGGAAAATTTAAATCCGAATTGCTGGATGAGTAGGTAATGGAAATTGAATTGTTATAGCTGCCCACAAAACCGACGAGTCCGCCAATGTTATTAGCCGGGTCGGTAAGGTCGTTTAAAATAAACGCGGGGCTGGAACTACAATTGGAAATCGTGAGCCCTTGGCTCGGGTCGTCGCTGGCAAACCCAATTAACCCGCCGACTTTGCCGGCTTGGTCCGCGTAAACGGTCACGCTGGACATTACGGTAATATTTGTAAAAGTCCCGCCAAAGGCTTCGCCGGCCAAAGCGCCCACTTGCGATCCGCCTTCTCCAAAAGCACCGCTAAAAGTAGACGAGGCGATAACCAAATCGTGAATGTTGGCGCCGGGAGAAGTAGTATCAAATATACCGCCCATTAAATCTTCCGTAGTGGAAGAGCTCACGGTGACATCGTGAATTGTAAAATTGTCGCCGTTCAATTCTCCGGCAAAACCGCTCTCTTGCCCGGCGCCGGCGGCTATCGGCATAAAACTTGGCGTGCCGGAGCAATCTACGTCGGATGTCAATATATAGTGGGCGGTCAGGTTACTGCCGATATCCTGCAAGTCCTGGCAGGTCGAAATTTGGAACGGGGTGGAAGTGGAACCGTCGCCGCCGACAAAAGCCAGCGCCGGAACCGGTTTGATAAAAATCAACGCCGCGAAAAAAACTACTGCTAACCCAAAACCGGCTTTTATGCCAAAAAACCTCCCCTTGCTCAAAGATGCGACCATATATTTAAATATTATTGTTTAATTTTTTGATTGGATTAGTAAAAAAGCTCCCATTAAATTTGAGCCCCGTCACTTCTATAAATTGTTGCTTTTATGTCATTAAGCTTTTTGGCGAAAGTTTAGCCTTTTCTCTTGCCCTTTTTGTCAAAACCATTATACCACAATTGGGCATAACGGTAAATTTTCCAGATTATGCTTAAATATCTCCCATATACGCGAATAAGCCCCATAAATCCGGGACGCTCTGCGGAATTATCAACATTTTTTATCCCTCGGACTCCGGGAAATTTTTTATTTCCCAATAAAGGTTCCTCGGAGCAGAGCTACGAGGTATTGAACCTGTATTAGCCCCTCGGCTCGGAAAGTTATCCGCCTGGGTCGGATGACTTTCGCTCGCTCTACGTCGCTAATAAAAGCCTTGCTCAATTATGCTGATACAATTATGCTTTATGTGCGATATACAGGATACAGACAAACACAGTAACCGGGGACACAACCCGCGTTGCTAAATCTAAAACGAGGAAAACAACGGCGGACGAAACAAAAAAAATATAGTGCTATCATATTTTTCTTTGCCGTTCGTTAACCTGGAAGGATCGGTAAATTGTAATGGATATGGAAGCCTGCAACATGCGCAGTTGCCCCCGATGCGGAAAAAACTTCCGCCGAGACGGCGAAAAGTACCTTTGTCCGGACTGCCGGACCGGCAAGCAGCCAGAAATATCCGCGGGAATAGAGCTGACCTTTAGGGAAAAGCAAATAGTAACGCTTGTGGCCCAAGCAAAGCCCAATAAGGAGATTGCTTACGAACTATGTCTGGTGGAAGCGACCGTAAAGGAGTACGTGCATCACATTTTTCGCAAGCTCGGAGTAAAAAACCGGACCGAGCTGGCGCTACTTTGGAAAGGCAATCTTAACCGGATTATCGCGGCTCCGATTCCGCCGGAACTTGCGCAAGACGCGCCGGTTTCGGCAACCATCAACTAGGTAATAATTAGCGGCCGCCATGGCCGCAAACAAAACATCCCTACCGGAGAACTCGGTTCTCAATAGGGGTGTGTTTTTTATATATTAAACTTTTAATTGCTTTGACTTCCGTCCGAAGAATCAGTTGACGTTGACTGGTCGGCGCTTGAATCCGGAGAAGGCGTGGGAGTAGGAAAGGTGTAAAAGGTGTCAGGTACCTTTTTTAGGACGACCGCGGGATTTTATCGTGGATTCCAATCCTAATACTTTGACAGTTTTAGCAACCCAGGAATTTTCCCCAAAAGGCCTGCCTCTTCGGATTGATTCGCGAATATTTTGCAGTTTCCCGTCCGATTCGCTTTGGTTGATTAAATCCAAATATCCTCTTCCTGCCGGTATTGGCCAGGGGTCCAGCAATTGCTTTTGCTTGTCATTGCCATTTATTCTTCGCCACAAGCTTGACCATTTCCAATCTTCAGCTTTACGCACTAAGCCTGCCCGTAGGGGATTTCGTTCCACATATCGGCAAAGTTGGATAAAATACGAATCCTCCTGTACCGGGAAAGATTTAAACCTGCCTTGATATAAATGGCCGTAACCCACACGTTGATTATAAGCGTTCCAACGCTGCGTATGGGTTAAAGTTAACCATCTTAAAAAATCTGACAGGTCATTATCGGCGAACGGATGCAAAACAAAATGCCAATGGTTTGGCATTACAATATAGGAATAAATCCGGATTGGAAATTTTTCTTTGGCCTCTTCAATTACTTTTTCAAAGGCTTCATAGTCAGCATCCTTGTCAAAGATCGTCATCCGACCATTAGCTCGGTTGATGACGTGATAGATTATATTTCCTTTTGCTGATCTTAATGCCCGTCCCATATTGAAAGTATAGCATAAATCATAAAAAGGTACCTGACACCTTTTTTAAGATATCACCACACTTGAAATGCTGTATATTTCTCCCAAATTGTAATAGGACGAAAAAATAATGTCTTTGCCGTTTGGAATATACGGGTCGCGCATAATGTAATTGCCGTTGCTGCCGCTCACTAAAACAACAAAGTGCGTCCCGCCGTATACACTCATGCCAATAACCGCCGGATTCCCTGTTGCCAGCGTCGCGTCTATGGTTGCCGTTTTACGCGTAGCGGTTACCGCGCCCACGCTAATGGTATTTAAAAGATACGCGGGAAAATACGCGGCAAAATTGTTCGGGTTCGCGTTAATAATCGCCGGAGTAACATTCCTGTAACCGTAATGAGTCATCACCATCGCCATAACCGTAACCAGGCATCCGTCGCCGGCCATCGTGTAACCGGTTCCGTCCAAAGGCTCGCCTCCCCATAACGAGTCGCGCTGATTATAGTAACACCCCCAGGCGTCGCAAACTGTTTGGTTGGACAGCAGTTGGTCGCCGCCGGCATTTTTGGTAAAATTAGAGAAGCTCTTGAGTTCCGCTTCGGCCTGGGCTAAAAGTTTTTGATACGAGGATTCTTTATTATTAGTTTCGGCTAAAAGCTGATTTTTTGATTGCACAGTCTCGTTCAGCGATTGTTTTTGCGCGGCCAACTGCTGGTTTTGCGCCGAAAGAGCGTCTTGTTTTTGCCGGGCCGCGCTTTGCGTGTTGGCAAGGATAACTTCTTCGGCTTGAAGTCTTTGGGTTTGATTCCTTACCGCGTTTTGCACCTGAGCCGTCTGTTCAAAATTGTCCCAAAAATCCGATAAACTGCCGGACGACAACAATTGAAAAAGCACGGGTTGGTCATCCTGTTGATGAATGGCCTCAATGTCCTTGGCGAGCGAATCCTGATACGTTGTTATGGTTTGCTTGGTATTCTGAATCTGGTTGCCCAACTGCTGAATTTGAAGCTGGGTGGAATTAATCTGGCTTTGGGTCGCGGCCACCTGCGTTTCCACTTCGCTGCGCTGTAAGTCCAGCTTTTTTATAGCCGTTTGGAGTGTTTTTTTATCCGCGCCGGCCTGGTTAATTTGTTTTTGATATTCGGCGATTTGCTGGTTGAGCGCGGCAATTTGCCGATTGTCCGAATCAATTTGGGTTTGGAGATTGCCCGAACTATCCGCGCGCGACGCCGGAACGAATATAAACCCTTCGGCAATTTGCGCGATTATAATTATGATTACAAACACGGTAAATTTTAAAAAGAATTTATTCATAAGAAAAAAAACATTTTTTATACTAGAAGCTGTCTTAAAAATAATTTGTAGTCTAAATTTTTAGATAGCTTCTACTATTATATCACTATATCGCGCATATCGCGCCCCCTAAGTTCCTTTGACTAATAAATAACAAAACCCGACAATTTTGTCGGGTATCGTCATCGTCACCGTTATTATACTTTGCCCTCCGGCTCCAAATATGCCATCACCTTATCGTAAAGCTCATCCATGCTCATAGTGCCTTTAATCCAATATTCTTTTACTCCCTGCCCCAAAAGCATACGTTTTAATTCCGGTTTGTCCAAATTTGTTAAAGCCAGCACCGGCACATTTTGCAGCCGCGGCTGGCTTTTTAAATAATCCAAAATTCCTGTACTGCCGTCTTCCGTGGTTAAAAGCAAATCCAGCAATACAACTTCGGGCGTAATGGTTTTTAGAAGATTTTTTGCCTCCTCCGGCGTGCCCGCGATGTAAACCTCGATTTGCCAAGTCGCAAAGCGCTGTTTTAAGGTGTTTAAAATAAGCTTGTCATCATCAACTATCAAAATTGTATGTTTGGACATATTAAATAAATTAAAAATTAAAGTTGAAAGTTTTAAGTTGTAGCCGCCGGTACGGTTATAAGGCTATACCAATTCCTTACTACCAATGACCATACTGACCGCTTTGCCTTACAACCTATGACTTGTGCCTCATACCTCCGTAGGATCCGCAACCGAGCGACCCAAAATTATCAAATAAAGCAGGGGCAAAATAAGCCAGATAAAATTGGCGGTGGGAGAAATAAATATCAGACTGATGAGCGGGGAAAAAGTTCCGGGCGCCGGCGAGACGTAGCTTAAAATGGTATTGATGAGCAAACCAATTTGCAGAACCGCGAACGCTAGCGTAAAAATAATTGAACCAAAATGCCGCCCGTCGGCCGAAGTGCGGAAGGCGTAGCGTGAAAGCAAAACAAATAAAATTATAAAGATGATCAAGAAGCTGACCAACTGCTGCAAACTGGAAAGCCCGCTTGGCAACTGCTGATGGATTGCCGATGCCAGCCACGGCGCCTGCAAAACCAAAAGCTTTGCTATGTAAAGGCTCATCAGCAACGAAATCACCCTGCCACGACCCGCGGCAAAAGCGTAAAAAACCGAAGCCACGGCCCAAAATAAAAAAATGAACAAGTCCCAGCTGGGACTGTGCCAGTTAAAATTCTGCACTAAACTATTGGCTTGATTTATGTCTATTCCCGCAAGCATCAAAGTAAAATTTTGTTTCGTAAAATCAATATTCTTCCTATATTATAGCACAAATTAGTAGCGTAAAGCAAAAGGCGGCGAAGTGTAGTGACCACTTCGCCGCCTTAATTTTTAACTCACCTAAACTTGCAAATAAATTTTAACCCCAGCCTCCAATTTTATCATGAGGAGGGCCATCATAATCAGTTGGCATATTTGTAACCACTCTACCGTCGTCGTCTGGCCTATAACCATAACTATAAAATAAACTTGCGTCTACTTGCTTCTTTACGCCATTAGCCTCTATCGCAATTCTGGTAGATTCTGAACTCTTATTTATAGGGCTAATGATTTCGGTGACAGTAACTCTTATGACATTAGAACCTTTTAACCTTTCAGGGTCGCCCTCAAGCACGTCTCCAATCCAACTATTAAATTCGGTCGGACTCATATCAATATAGTCGCCAACCCGCATTGCCTCTGCCCTGTCCATTCTGTATTTCGCGGCCTTAACCGCTTCTAAAAAATTTCTCCCACCGGCATATTCCGGAGGAGTTGCTCTTTTTTGGTCCATAATCTTTTTCTTTATTAATAGTCTATATCCTTATGGCTGGATCCCGGATATTTTTGGCTGATGATATGCCGGTGCAAAAATTCCGGGATGACACACTAAAAATTCCCTTTAATATTCTCCCACAAACTCTCGTCAACATTAACTGCTTCTCCCCGCTCGGCGGCGAGTTGTTTTAGGAGGTCTTTTTCTTTTTTGGAAAGTTTGGATGGGATTATTACGCGGACGGTAACTAATAAATCACCGCGCGATGAAGAATTAATGTGAGGCACGCCTTTATTTTTGACTTTTAAAACTGTACCGGACTGGGTGCCGGAGGGGATTTTTAATTCTATGTCGCCGTCCAATGTTTTTAAAATGACCTTAGTGCCAAGCGCGGCCTGGGTAAAGCTTACGGGCAATTCTTTAAGCAAAGTAAATCCGTCGCGCTGAAATTCTTTGGAAGGCGAAACTTTTACCACTAAATATAAATCGCCGTGGCTACTGCCGCGGTAACCGGCTTCGCCTTCGCCGGCTACGCGAATGCGCTGGCCGTTGTCAATGCCGGCAGGAATTTTTACGGAAATGGTTTTTTCCTGCCTTAACACTCCGTCGCCTCCGCAGGTTTTACAGGCGACTTCGGGAATTTTGCCCATACCCTGGCATCGGTCACAACTTGTGGAAGAAGCCACCATGCCGAAAATTGTGCGCCTTTGCGTCCGGATTTGCCCCTGACCGTGGCACTTTGGGCAAGTGACGATTTTGCTCCCCGGAGCCGCGCCGTTGCCGCCGCAGGTTTTACATTCATCCTGCTTTTCCAAAGTTAAGGTTTTTTCCACGCCGAATACAGCTTCCTCAAAAGTTATGCTAATGCCCATTTCCAAATCTATACCGCGGGCGCGGCGGCTTTGCCTTTCCCCAGACCTCCCGCCGAACATATCGCCAAAAATATCGCCGAGATCGAATTCAACCCCGTTCTGTCCGCCAAAACCGTTGAAATCGAAACCTCCAAACGGATTTCCGCCGCCCTGATAGTTAAATCCCCCTCCGCCGTTTCGCGCGGCTTCGTCAAAGGTCTGGCCGTACTGGTCATACTGCTGGCGTTTTTGGCTGTCCGACAAAACCTGATAAGCCTGGTTAACTTCCTTAAACTTATCGGCATTGCCGTTGCCTTTGTCGGGATGATACTCGTGCGCCTTTTTGCGGAAAGCTTTTTTTATTTCATCCTGCGAAGCGCCTTTGGAAACTCCGAGAATTTTATAATAATCGTCTGCCATAATATTTATTTTGCCGAAGCGGTATCAAAACCAAATTTGTGGTCGGATGAAGAAGTGGTGGTCGGCACAGTTTGCCCCGCCGCGCCTTTAATTGTCCCAAACTGTTCTTCATATTTTTTTAAATTGTCCTGCATAGCCGCGACCATGCGCTTGGTGTGCCCCGGCGAGAGCATAACTCTCGCGGTAACAATACCGGCAACGCCTATAACGTTCATAAAATCCAATACAAATTCTTCCGGCGTATGCCCCACCTGGACCATATTGGCGTAAACCCCTTTTAATACATCGTCGGGAATTTTTACCTGGATTTGCTGTCCCGGCGCTCCGACCGGGGTTCCTTGTTCTTTTTGCTGATCCATAAATTTACCTGATTGTTTGTTGATAAAACGCGTGGCCACGCGTTTTATCAACAAAGTTAAAAATTATTTTTGAAACTTATTGTTTTGGAACTTCCTTAAATTCCGCGTCCACCGGCCCTTTATCCGCTCCCGGCTGATTTGAAGCGTCAGGCGATACTCCTTCCGACTTCTGACCTTCCGATTTATCCGATTTTGCCGACTCGTACATTGCCGCGCCCACTTTCTGGATAGCCTCGCTCAAAGCATCCATAGCTTTTTTAAGCGCGTCTACATCATCTTTGTCTTTAACTTCCTTAAGGGCTTTGATTTTTTCTTCAACCGATGTTTTGTCTTCAGGCTTGGCTTTATCGCCCGCGTCTTTTAATGTTTTTTCCGATACGCTAATGAGCGTGTCCGCCTGATTCCGCATTTCCACGGTTTCTTTGCGCTTGCGGTCTTCTTCGGCGTGCGTTTCCGCTTCTTTTTTCATCCGCTCCACATCATCCTTGGACAAATTGGACGAGCCCTGGATGGTAATTTTGTTTTCCTTGCCCGTGGCTTTGTCCTTGGCGTGGACGCTCAAAATTCCGTTGGCGTCTATGTCGAACGTCACTTCCACCTGGGGAACGCCGCGCGGCGCCGGCGGAATGCCGTCCAAAATAAACTGGCCCAAACTTTTGTTGTCCTTGGCAAATTCGCGCTCGCCCTGAAGGACGTGGACTTCTACCGATGTCTGATTATCGGCCGCGGTGGAAAATGTTTGTGATTTAGATGTAGGTATGGTTGTATTACGATCGATGAGTGGAGTTCTAACTCCGCCCAAAGTTTCCAATCCCAATGTCAGCGGAGTAACATCCAAAAGTAAAATTTCCTTGCTCTGGACGTCGCCGCCCAAAATTCCGGCCTGGATGGCCGCGCCTTTGGCCACGGCTTCCATCGGGTCGATGCCGCCTTCCACCTGCTTGCCAATGTAATCTTCCACAAATTTTTTAACACTCGGCATGCGCGTGGGCCCGCCGATTAAAATAATTTTGTCTATTTGCGACGGGTTCAGCTTGGCGTCGGAAATGGCCTGCTCCACCGGCTTTCTCATTTTTTCAATGAGGGGCTTTATCAGCTCTTCCAATTTCGCGCGCGTAACTTTAAGCGCAAAATGTTTTGGCCCGTTTGCGTCCGCGGTTATAAAAGGAAGATTGATGTCGGTTTCCATTGTCGTGGAAAGTTCAATTTTCGCTTTTTCCGCGGCCTCGCGCACGCGGTTCATTGCCATTTTATCCGATGATATATCCACGCCGCTTTCCGCTTTAAACGCGGCGACCAAATAATCAATCAAGACCTTGTCCATATCCTTGCCGCCCAAGGCCGTGTCGCCGCTGGTTGATTTTACTTCGAACGTCGCCTGGTTATCAACCTCGCTAAAATCCATTATGGTAACGTCCAAAGTTCCGCCGCCAAGGTCAAATACTAATATTTTTTGATCTTTAGATGAACTTTTGTCCAGCCCGTAAGCAAAGGCCGCGGCCGTGGGCTCGTTAATTACGCGCACAACTTCCAGCCCGGCGATTTCGCCGGCATTTTTGGTCGCCTGCCTTTGCGCGTCGTCAAAATAAGCCGGCACCGTGACCACGGCTTTGCTCACCGGAGCGCCCAAAAAAGTTTCCGCGTCCTTTTTGATTTTTTGCAAAATGAACGCGGAAATCTGCTCCGGCGTATATTCCTTGCCGTTGATTTTGTATTTAAACGACGTGCCCATTTTCCTTTTTGCCTCAAACACCGTGCCGTCCGGATTCGTGACAGCCTGCCTCCGCGCCGGCTCACCCACTAACAATTGGCCTTCCTTGGTAAAAGCCACATAAGACGGAAAAGCCTTCCCGCCCAAGCTCGCTCCTTCAGCCGAAGGAATAATCACCGGCTTCCCTGCCTCCATAACGCTCGCGGCGCTATTGCTCGTCCCCAAATCTATCCCTATAATTTTTGACATATGATTGTTCTCCTTATTAAATTAAATGTTAATTTATACCTTCGTCGTTTTCCAAAGGTTGGTTTACGACATCTGAAATGGCCGATAAAAGTCTTAAATGATCAACCAAAACCCATTTCTTAATATTTTTTGGACCGGCATCTATTAATACTTTCTGTTCTTGCTCTTTGACATCCTCTATTAATAGAGTTATTCCAAAAGGATAATCATCAGAAATACAACATACCCACTTCCCTTTTAAGTCTGGCGTTACTTTTTCAATTTTTCCAATAGTACCAGACCTAAGAGCCTCTTTGGCTAACCTAGCCCTTTCATTCAAGCGCTCTTGCTGTTCGGGATCGTTGCTTCTTTGTAAAAAAAGTTCTTCTTTATTTTTATCACTCATACGATTATTTCTTTTTACCAATAATAGCCTGGCTCGGACTAATAACCTTCCCATTCAATCAAACCAGATTTGTAGTTCGCTCAATTCTTAATTCTTTTTACTTCCCTGATCTTCGGTAAAAAATTCTGTCCGCTGACGACTTTTTTGCCGGTTTGTTTTTCCAGTGCTCTGCGGGCGTTGCCGGAAATTTCAACTGTCCCATTTTGTAGGACACTTCAACCGGTTACAATTTGTAACCAGTCCAATCGGTGACAAAGTGACACCGGTTCAGTTGGTGACATTTTGACACCAACTGATTGTGTCATCCCGGCCGAGTGCATCCGAGAGCCGGGATCCAGATTTCGGCAACACTGGGATAACCCTCATTTCTGGATCCCGAATATTTTTCACAGCCCTGAAAAATTCCGGGATGACACACCTTAATTCATAATTCCTACTTCCTAATTCTTCTTCTTTGAAATCACAACCTGGCTCGGCCTTATAACTTTCCCATTCAATTCAAACCCGGTTTGTAATTCATCGACGATAATTCCATCGTCAGCTTCCGACTCTACTTCGCGCACGGCTTCGTGGAGGTGAGGGTTGAATTTTTTGCCGAGGGCTTCTATTTTTTTGACGCCGAGTTCTTCCAGGGTTTTATCCAGTTGCGCGATAATGCCGTTTACGCCCGTTTGCCAGTTTTGGTATTTTTTTGCAAAGGGTAAATCAGCTGATCTGCCAATCAGCTGATCAGCAGACTCACTGTCCGGCTGATTCGCTGATTCGCTGATTCGCTGATCAGCTAACTGCGGCATATGCCTAAGCGCCTGTTCCAAACTATCCAGCGTCGGCAAAAGTTTTACCACCGTAACTTCGCGCGCGAATTCTACAAGTTCTTTGTTTTCCGATTCCTTGCGGCGTTTGTAATTTTCAAAATCCGCGGCCGTGCGCTTCCATCCGGACATTGCGCTTTCAAAATCGGTTTGGAGCTTTTCCAGGGTTATTTCTTCGGGCTGGTTTTGGTCATCTTGCTGGTTGTTTCCCATAAATCGTCTACTAAATACGAAAGTGACGAAAAATACTAAACCTTAAATTCGCCGCTTTCGTATTTTTAGTTATTTTAGTATTTAGTAGAAGCCGCAATCATCAGCAACATCACGGCGGCACCCCCGCCCAATAACTTCGCAATATATTCCATCAACGTTAAATTCTTTTCGTATTTCATACTCTTGGGGCCGACCAGGCCGATGACGCCTTTTTTACCGGAGGGTAGTTGCAAACCGGAAACTATCATTGAATAGTCCGATTTTTTGCTAAGCTGAATTTCTTTGCCGATGAATGTCAGCGGTTTGCCTTCACTGCCGTAATCCTGCATCATTTTTTCCGCGTGCTCGTCTATGTTGTCAAAAAACTGCGCGATTTCTTTGGCGTCTTCGGCGGGTAGCGCCGGGTTGTCTAATATATTGGATAGGCCGATAGTGGAAACTTCTTCCGGAAAAATGGCAAAGCTGGCCTGGTTGGAATGCTCCGATAATAACTTAGCCAATCGCCTGCCCATTTCCATATGCGCCATTTGCAATTTTACCAGTTCTCGCTTTAAAAAATCCTGCTCTTTTACGGAAAGCTTAACGCGATCCATAAGCTGATTTACAAAATAACGAAAACCCTTGTCGGTTGGCACGCGGCCGGACGACGTGTGCGGCTGGGAAATGTAGCCCATTTTTTCCAGAGCCTGCATTTCGTTGCGGATAGTCGGACTGCTGATATTAAAATTGTATTTTTCCACCAAATCCCCGCTGGCCACGGGCTGGCCGCTTTCGCAGTTTTCCTTGACTATAGCGGCAAGAATTTTAGCCTGCCTTGGACTGATATTATCAGATTCAATCATAGAATGATTATATTATTATCACTCTACCGTGTCAAGTGATAATTTTACACCAGTTATCCCCTGTGGATAATTCTTCTTAAACAAGGCAAAACTTAATAAATAGCGCTTGTTGACTATTAGTGAACGATTGTTTACTATATAATTACATTTAAAATTAACTTCAAAAAAAGGAGGATAAATGTCCAAAACAAATGTCAGACAAATTTCTAACATATTGCCGATTTCTTCTAATTTTATTGAGCGGCGGATTTACACAATACGCGGCCAGCAGGTAATGTTGGATAGTGATTTAGCAGAATTATATCAGGTTGAAACATTCAACTTAAACAAGGCGGTTAAACGTAACGAAAACCGTTTTCCCGCAGATTTTATGTTTCAGCTTACAAAGGAAGAGTTTTTTAACTTGAGATTCCAATTTGGAATGTCAAGTTTAAGATCGCAATCTGCGATCTTAAAATCAGGATATGGCGGCAGACGTTATTTACCCTATGCCTTTACCGAATACGGCGTGGTTATGCTGTCTTCTGTTTTAAACAGCTATAAGGCAATACAAATGAACATCGCGATTGTCAGGGCTTTTATCAAACTTAAACAAATGTTGGAAGAATATAAAAGTTTAGCTAAACAAGTTGCAAAAATTAAAGGTACACAAGATTTACATACTAAAGTTTTGCTAAAAGTAGTAAGAAATTTAAAAATTATAAGCACTCCTTCAAAAATTAATGCCATCGGTTTCCAGTGGAAACCAAAATCAAAAATATGAACCCCGTTAAATATTTGCATTCTTACGGTTTAAAAATTACACTACTTCAAAAAAATAATTAAAACAAAATTTATGATTATATCTAACGGGGTGAAAAAACAATTTGTTTTGTTCGCGTCAATAGCCATATTCTTTATTCCTATGATATCAAGCGCGGCCGCCAGCCATAACTCCCGCGTTTGTTCCCTTGCAAAAAAACAGGGATTGGCCAGTTGCAACGCGCATGTACTGACCGATGCCAAGGGAAATTTTTTGGTCAGCCAATCCCCCGTAAGTTTTAGCCCGAGTGATTTAAAAAATGCTTATAATTTACCCGGACGAGCTGCGGGGGATCCCATTGTCGCGATCGTGGATTCTTATGATGATCCGACAATTAAAAATGATCTTGATGTTTATAGCGCAAAGTTTGGTTTGCCAATTTTGCCTGGGTGTAAAACTAACATCGGAAAATCGTCAGTCCCCTGCTTTGCCAAAATTAATCAGCGAGGTAGTTCTGCCTTGCCAAAAGCAAACTCCGGCTGGGCAGTGGAAATCGCGTTAGATGTCGAGACCGTGCACGGCGTTTGCCAAAACTGCTCTATATTATTGGTAGAGGCTACTTCCCCAAATATGACAAATCTAATGGCCGCGGTTGACGCGGCTATAAAAGCCGGAGCCGCGGCTGTTTCCAATTCCTACGGCGGCCCGGAATTTGCTGATGAGACAAAATATGATTCGCACTTTAACCATCCGGGAATTGCTTTTACCGTTTCCTCGGGGGACAGCGGCTATGGCGTGCAATATCCGGCGGCCTCCCCTTTTGTTACGGCTGTGGGCGGGACTTCACTATATTTAGGAACTGATGGAAAATACAAAAATGAAAACGCTTGGAGCGGTGCCGGGTCTGGGTGCAGCCAATTTGAGAAAAAGCCTTCTTGGCAGACAGACGCAAAATGCTCTGGCCGGACTGTGGCTGATGTTTCCGCCGTGGCCGATCCGTCCACGGGAGTCGCGATATACACTACAACCAGCCCCAAAAATCAAAAAGGCTGGTTCACCGTGGGCGGTACTTCTTTGGCATCGCCGCTGATTGCCGCTGTTTACGCGCTCTCAGGCAATATTTCGGGGCAACCAAGCAGCCTGCCCTATAATTTAGGATCAAAATCCAATTTACATGATGTAGTTGGCGGATCAAACGGCGAATGCTCGCCCGCTTATCTCTGCACCGGCAAAACCAAATACGACGGCCCAACCGGCCTGGGCAGTCCAAATGGAGCAACGGCTTTTTGAAAACCCATGATCAAAAAATTTTTAGAATGGATAAAACTTAAACAACGGCTCCATGATATTTCCTCACAACCTCCTTTAGTCCGCGAGCGTGATTTATAGTGGCTGAGCTTCGGCGAAAATATTGGGTCGGAAATCAACGGAAAAAGCCGTTTATTCTCAAGGCTGGCGCTTATTCTAAAAAAATTAACCCATGGATTTTTTCTAGTTGCCCCAACAACAACTAAAGGCCGCGATGGTACTTGGTATGTAAAAATTAACTACGCGGGCAAAGATATGTGGATTTGTCTGCATCAAATTAGAACCGTTGACTATCGCCGCCTATCAAGCCAGCTCGGTCAAGTTGGGGTTGATGACTTCAACCAAGTGCAGACGGCTTTTTGGGAATTGTATAAATAAAATTCCCCCGCTCTTGCGAGCGAGGGCCGTGGCTAATGCCGAATGTATTTATATTTTAGCAAATAGACAAATTTTGTCAAGTCAAAATTGAATAAGCAAAAAACGCGAACACGGAAACGCTACGCGCTTTTTCTTATGTAAAGTTGACTTGACATTAAATTTACTATTTGTTAGCATAAATATACAACATTAAAGCCACACTAGATGGCTCAAAAGGAAACCAATATGAAAATTAAATATTTAGCCGTTAGTTTGGCGGCAGTGGGATTTTTGGCCGCCGGCTGCAATAAAAAGGCCGCGCAAACAGGCCAGCCGGCCGCCACGGAAAATCAGGATTCAGGCACAATGATGCACGACACAAGCACCAACGGGAGCATGGCACCTGAAAAAGACGAAATGATGAATGATGCTACCGGATCCAAAAACACCATGATGGAGGGCGGCAATACGGCCGGGGTGCCTCCCAAAGACGGAATGATGACCACGTCAAGCGGCGATATGATGCAAAAATAACTACTTGTATACAATTATGATCATACAAATACTATTCGCTATTTTGGCCGGAATTTTAACCATTGCCGCGCCGTGCATTTTGCCGATGTTGCCGATACTGCTTGGCGCTTCGGTAGGACAGCAAAGCAAACAGCGGCCATTACTGATTGTTGTGGGGTTTATTGTAAGTTTTTCTGCCGCGGCTTTGCTTCTTTCGGCAATTATTGGCCGGCTGAATTTAAACCCAAATTTACTGCGCGACATTGCCATAACTTTTTTGGGAATTTTTGGACTATTGATGATTTGGCCAAAACCCTTTGAACTGCTCACGGCAAAAATGTCCGGCACAATTAATTCCGCCAATCAGCTGGGGAGCGGACAAGGCAATTGGGGCGGATTAATTTTAGGGTTGGTTTTAGGAATTATTTGGACGCCGTGTGCCGGTCCGATTCTAGGATCCATTTTAACTTTGGTGGCCACCCAAGGGAGTACGGCCAAATCGGCAGTCCTTATGTTTGCTTATGCCATTGGAGCCGGAGTTCCTATGCTGATTATTGCTTACGGAAGCCAGTGGATTACAACCAAAGTTAAATCCATCGCGAAATATTCCGTGAGGCTCCAGCAAATTTTTGGCGTTTTGATTTTATTGTTGGCCGTGGCTATGTATTTCCAGTACGATGTGACTATTGAAGCCGCTTTAACCCAAGCCTTTCCCCAATCCGGCCTGGAATCACAGCTGGTGGCAAAGGGAAATCCAATTTTAAACGGCAAACAAAATAATACAACGCCCTCATCTAATAACGAAATGCCAATAAGCCCGACAAACGCTTTAAAACCGCAAGCCTCTTCCAATCCGGCTCAAACTTTAAATTATGTCCCTTTACAAAATTACGGTCCGGCTCCGGACTTTACCGGCATTAGTCATTGGCTGAATTCCAACCCGCTCACCATTAGCCAACTAAAAGGCAAGGTCGTATTGGTGGATTTTTGGACTTATTCCTGCATCAACTGCATTCGCACCCTGCCGTATGTAACCGGCTGGTATAATACTTACCACGATAAAGGCTTTGTGGTTGTCGGCGTGCATACTCCGGAGTTTGCTTTTGAAAAAGATACCGCCAATGTCCAGGATGCCATAGAGAGATTCGGCATAAAATATCCGGTAGCGCAGGACAACGACTACGGCACCTGGAACGCCTACAACAACGAATATTGGCCGGCGGAATATTTAATTAACCAAAATGGCGAAATAGTCCACGAGCATTTTGGCGAGAGAGATTATGATGTTACGGAAAACGCCATTCGGGAATTGCTCGGTTTAAACAAAGACCCCAACGCGCCCACCGGAACTTTAGGCAACATCCAAAGTCCGGAAATGTATTTTGAAACTTCGCGCCTGGAATATTTAACTCCGAATCAACAACCTTCAGCCTCGCCTCAAGCCTACACATTGCCCCAAAACCTGGCGCTCAATAATTTCGCGCTGGGAGGCACCTGGCAGTTTGTGCAAGATCACGCCGTGCTGATAAACCCAAACGGAAAAATTGAATTGCATTTTTCTTCCGGAAAAGTTTATATGGTGGCTTCGGCGGATAATCCGGTCACTCTTCAAATCACAGTTGACGGCAAACTCCAGCCATCCGTAACCGTTCAAGCCTCCCAACTTTATACTTTATTTGATTCCAACGATTATTCGGAGCATACTTTAGAAATAGACATCCCCCAGTCCGGATTTAACGCGTTTACTTTCACGTTCGGTTAAAATGATTTACAACACAATCAAACAATACCGCGAAAGGCAAAATATTACCCAACAACAGCTTGCGGATTTTGTTGGTGTATCCCGCCAGACAATAATCGCCATAGAAAAAGGCAACTATGAACCAAGTTTGGGCCTGGCTTTTAAATTGGCAAAATTTTTCTCCGCCAAAGGCGGGTCCGCCTCCGGCGGAAAAGTTATGATTGAAGATTTATTTATGTTAAAATGATATTGCCTAGCAATACCATCCCGAGCCCTTAACAGCAACACAAAGTCGGGCGAGGGATCTATAAAATTACAAATATGAAAAATATCATTTACTATCTCTTACTTCTTGTCTTTATCGCCCTTGTTGCCGGTTCGCTGACTATGGGCAGGCCTCAAACCATGGGCATGCACCAAATGATAGGGCTTTCCGCCGCGCTGGTTGTTTATGTTGTCGCAATGTCTTTTGTCGGCGAAGGCAAAAACCAGGATGAGCGCGCAATCCTCCACAAAAATCTTGCCAACCGCGCCGGCCTAATCGCCGGAACCATAATTTTCTCCCTGGGAATTTTATACCAGCTCTTTATAACCCACAGCATAGACTACTGGCTATTAATCGGCCTAATAGCAATCAACCTCACCAAAATCATCAGCCTGATTTATTTGGAAAATAAAAAATAACTCCTATTACGTAACTACAACCTAAGACTTATTAAATACACGGCCGTGCGTTTAATAAGTCTTTATTAATTTTTCGAAAAACCAAATTTTTTTCGCAAATCGGAATCATCGTCGATTTCATTCGCCCTTATGATCCGTATGTATTTTATCAAACCGCTCTTTTTTAGATAGCTGATTGCTTCCCTGTTCAAAGGATAGGCATGGATAAAAACGCTGGCTTGTAACTTTATAAATCCGTATTGTTTTAATAAGCGTCTTAAACTGTCGCGCTGGTCACGGCAATCCTCGGGAATATCAAATATCAACATCCTCCATTGTTTATCCCAATTCTTAGGCTTGCTTAGCGCGGCCTTGGATAATAATAATCTCAGTTCGCCTTTAGCTGTCAGTTGAAAAAATGTTTTTCCGTTTTTGGCTGTTTTCTTTACCAAGCCTTGTCGTCGCATACCATACAGCCTATTAGTAATGGATCTGCCGTTATGCTTTTGTTGCCATATCCATTCTCTACTGCCCTCAGGAGGCCAGCTAAAAAATCCGGTGGCTTCGCCGATAGATCTTAGCAAAAAACTACTCAATGAACCATATTTTTTTGACATAATTTGATTGTAAGACTTACTAAACGCACGACCGTGCGTTTAGTAAGTCGTTTATTAATTATTAATTAATTGCTGGGGGAAATAATTTGAAGAGCGGGATCGCCGGACAGGGCGAGGAAAAAATTTTCACCTTCGCAGTCAAGGGCTAAGGCCGGGGAAGGAAGCGGTGCGGAAGAGAAAGTAGCCAGCTGATTATTGGAATAACTGTAAATTTGAAATTCCCCGCCGGTTTTGTTGGTTGCCAAAAACGCCAGGCCGCCGCGCAAAAAAATATCATTGATGCTCATATTGGGATCCGCGGAATTTAAATTTTGGATGTTTTGCGGATTAGTGACATCCAGTAAATATAGTTCGGGAATGTGGTCTCCGGGCAGTCCGCCGGCGCGGCCAAAGATGGCCTGACCGCCAAGCATTGCAATTGACTCCCCGCTTTGAGCCGTGCCTCCGACATCGCTAAAATCGCCGACTTCTTTTATGTTTGCCGGGTTGCTGACATCTAAAATCCTAAATTTGTTTACATCTCCGGTGGCCAAATAAGCGTAATTCCCGTAAACATAAATTTTATTCACTCCGCTCCCGATTTCAAACTCTCCCAAAAATTGAGGCGCCAGAGGATTGCTGACGTTGTAAACGTAAAATTCCGGGCCGTCATTTTTTGGCGTGCCGATGTAAACTTTGCCGTTCGCGTAAAAAATACTGTTGCCCACTCCCCCGCCGGCCGCGTCCGCAAATTTAACATTAAGCATCACCGTCGGGTTATTGGGATCGGAAATTTTGATAATTTGCAGTTGTCCGTTAATGCTGGAGTTGGCGGCAAAAACATAATCGCCCGCAACCTGAAGGGAATTTAAACCCGGACCGGTATTGATCGATTTAATAATATTCGGATGATCCAAGTCCGCGGCATCCACGACAAAAAAATCCGCCATACTCGCCGTGGAACCGTTGGTTGACACATAAGCTCTGCCGTCAAAGACATCGACATCCGTTGCCGGATTGTTTGCGCCGGTACTGACCGTCCCACGCAATACCGGATTTTTCCAGTTGCCGGAAAATTTTAAATCGCAGGTATCCCTGCCCAAAGCGTTTTGCCAGTCGGTAACAAGGCCGGTTAATTCCGTAGTAAGCGGCCTGCCTGAAGTAGTATAACTAACTTTGCTGTCTATTTCCTTGCTGTAATCGGAAAGCCAATCAGTTTGCAAATGTTCGGTAAATCCTCCGTCAATAACATCGGCCGGCGGAGTAAAATCAAAACCTGAGGCAAGCGCGCTTTCCATACCGGCTTGCGCCAATTGCAAAGAGTAAGCGCTATTTTCGCTGTCTTGGGCCATATACTGATTGCTAAAAGCCAACTCAAAAATACCGAATACAAATAGGGAAATAAGCGCCATGCACAAAATAATTTCCAGCGTTAAAAAGCCTCCTTGATTAATGCTCCTTATTTTTTTGCAATCCGGCATTTTTACTCAGAACCTGATGTAAAACTCCCCCGTTTTTTTGCGGGGGAGTTTTTAAATCAAAACTAACGGGTAATTTGAATTGTGCCGTTGCCGACGCTTGGTTCGCCCGTAGGGGCAAAAACAGTTACTCTGCCGTTAGAATCCTGAAACACCTGGTAGCCGGTATCATAGTTGGTGGAGTTCCAGGTTATCGAAGCTAAACTAGGGTCCGAAGGTAGCGTTGGAATGTAAGTCGGAGCCAAGCAGCTCAAATCAATCTTTGGACCCGTATAGGAACAACTAGAACCCGCACAAATACGTTCGCCTGTGGCCGGAGTGGTAGTCGCTAATGGACTGGGGACCGGATTTACAACCGAGAGGCCGTTTATGGCCGTTGAGCAGGTAAACACACCTTTGTTATCCGCCATATTTTGTCCAATGGCGTTTAAGATGGCTTCCACATTGGAAGTCCTTTGTGTATTTCGGGCCTGGGCAAACTGGCGCGCAGGATTAATAGCTACTAAAACAATCAAAGCTAATACGGCGATGATTCCGATGACCACCAAAATTTCAATTAACGTGAACCCTTGCTTTTTTTTTAAATTTTTATTCATTTTTTTTAATTTAGTTTATTAATTCGACCTTTGATTTTAAAAATTTTTCGATAATAAATTATTATCAAAAAATTATTATTTAATTTGGCGTTTCCTGCCAAGAATTTACGGTAAAATCGCTATTTAAGACTACGGATAAATTAGTATAACTTTCCTGAATCCGGTTACGTGGATAAATTCCCTGGGTTTTAATGGTCTTTGGCCATACGTTTCCGGTCGGGACTACGGAAATTACAGAGCAGACATCATCGCCGACCGGCACTGACAATTCATTACCGGCGTAATTGTTTGGGTCGCCCATAAGTTTGGCTCTGGCGTAATTTACGCAGGCGGTGGCTAAATTCTCGCCGGTTATTTTGAACTCATTTTCCAAAATATTAAACCTGCTAAAATAATTAGCAAAGCTTAACGCCGCGGTGATGGTTATGAGCAAGAGAGAGATAATAATTACCGACATTAGGGCAATATAGCCATTAGCTACTTCCAGCTGTTCTGCATTGTCAACTTTGCTAGTAACCATACAAATACCCTACTGTTCTAAATATTTAGTCAGCTGAAAATTTTGGCTGTCGGAAGGACTAATGACATTCGCCAGGTTAAAATTTACCTCAATTTCCGTGGGAGCGGAGCCTGTTTGAATTTTTATAAAAGTCAGATTTGATACAACAGTATTGGAACTATTCAAATCCATTTGCCCAAGACCACTGTTTATATCAACAAAATTTCCGTTTTGGCTAAAAATAACCGTGTTTGGATTTGAAAATCTGGTTACGGACATATTCGAAGGCTTTGGCCCGACCGTTACCGATTCCGCCCCGCTTAGCGCCCAATCAATTTTTCTTAAAATAAAATCCGCTTCCTGCTGTAACACAATTTTTTTGTTAATTTTGTCCGTGCTGTCTATAGTTAGATAAGCTATGCCAAGCAGAGTGCCGACCAACAAAGTAAAAAGGCCTACGTACATCAGCACTTCAATCAGCGTAAAACCTTTCTTCATTTTGTAGTGTTTAAACATTTTTCTTGAGGGACGCCCTTTGGGGCAGCCCCAGAGGGCGCCCCTCAAACGATTACCAATTAATTTGCCCTTCGCCGTTTATGGATATTATTGTTGATCTTTTCCCGTCGCTCAAAATTAAACTGCCGCTCGGACCGGCATCCCCGGAAAGCTGGGCAAAAACAACATCGGCAACGCCGTTGTGAGTTACGGAAAAAGAAGACGGGATGACCTGGTTAAAAGCATCACCGCTGTTGTAAACCGAACCCTGAAAAACTACATATTGCGCCGGGTCAAAATGCACGCCGTGAACGGACTCATTAATATTGGCGAGCGATTGGCTTCTGGCTTTTTGTAAAATCGCCACAATGGTATCGCGCTCCGCGTTAAATGCGTAACTTTTGTAAAAATCCATCGTAACTAAATATCCAAACATGGCTATTACCGACAAAATTCCCAATACCACCAAAATTTCAATCAGAGTAAATCCCATTGGCAATTTTTTAAATCTAAAATCATTAATCATCAATCTGCAATTACTTACGAGTGCAATTTTTGAGTAACGGCATAAATCGGCGTAATAATGGATATTGCCACAAAACCTACCAGCAAACCCATAAAGACCATTAACACCGGCTCAACCATCCCGGACAAATTTTTTGTAAGTTCGTCAACTTCGCTTTCATACAAATCGGCCAAATACAAAAAAGTCTCGCTCAAATTTCCCGATGCTTCGCCAATAGCCACCATATGGCCGAGCATTATGGGAAAAAGGTTTTTATTGCTCTCCAAGTAGGCGGACATTTTTTCGCCCCTGTCCACAAAAACCGCCAACTTTTGAAATTCATTCCGATAGACAAGATTTTCTGTCGCGTTTGCTGTTGTTCTGATGGCCTCGTCCAGCCTGAAGTCCCCCTTTATAAGAAGCCCCAAAGTCCGACAAAAGTTAGAAAGGTAATAATTTTGGGAAATACCGCCGGCCAAAGGAATATTTAAAATTAAATGCTCTACCAACATTTTAAATTTTGGGCGTTTCATAAAAAAAATAACTGCTGCGGATACCACTATTAAAACGATAGCCAATAACCAGCCAAATTTGATTAAAAAATCGCTGGCAAAAATTAAAATTTTTGTGCTGACGGGCAAATCAAGATTAACGCTGGAAAAAATCGGCAACACTTTGGGAAAAACAAAAATCGTCAAAACCAACGTTAAAACTAAAGTTGCTGCAACAATAAAAATCGGGTAAAAAAGCGCGCCTATTATTTTGCGGCGCATTTGCTGTTTTTTCCTCAACTCCTCCGCCAAATAATCCAAATTTTGGCTAAGTATTCCGCTCTGCTCCCCCACTTTTATAATATTCACGGCAAAATCCCCGAACGTTCCGTGAAATTTTTCCAGTGAAGCCGACAAAAATCGGCCTCCGGAAACATCCAAAATAATTTTTTCAAACATTTTGTTCGCATTTTTGGATTTCATCTGCTTTTTTAAAAGCACCAAGCTTTCTAAAATCGGCACTCCGGCCTTCATTAAAAATCCCAGCCGTTTGGCAAATAAAATTTGTTCCTTTTGGGAAAATTTTGACATAAATTAAACTCTTGGTTTTTTTATTTTAGGTTGCGGCAGCCGGTATGGTAATTTGTTGGAGTAGGCCGGGGCGGCCGGTAAAATTTGTTTTGCCTTACAACTTCTTACAAACTTAATCTATTCATGCCTGACTCTTAAAACTTCCTCAATTGTTGTTATCCCTTGTAGGGATTTTTCCAGTCCGTCTTCCATCATACTCACCATGCCGTTCTGTTTAGCTAAAGTGTTAATTTCCGCGCAGGTTGTTTTCCGCAATATGGCTTCTTTAATTTTTTCGTTAACCACTAACACTTCATGCAACGGGATGCGCCCCAAAAATCCGGTAAAATTACAGCTATCGCATCCTTTTCCGCGGTATAAAATTTTTAGATTTTTTAAATCCGGCCCGACCAGAAATTCATTCAGGCTTTTGGCCTGAGCTTCGGTAATTTTTTCGGTTACTTTGCAATTCTTACAAATTTTTCTCACCAACCGCTGGCCAATAACCACATTGACGGTTGAGGCTACCAGATAACTTTCAATTTTCATATCCAAAAGCCGCGGCAAGGTGGTAGCAGGATCGTTAGTGTGCAAAGTGGAAAGAAGCAAGTGCCCGGTTAAAGCTACGTTAATGGCAATGCCCGCGGTTTCGTGATCGCGGATTTCTCCGACCATAATAATGTTCGGGTCCTGGCGCAAAATCGCGCGCAGGCCGTGGGCAAAGGTTAAGCCGGTGCGCGGATTTACCTGAATTTGCTCAATACCTTCTATGGCATACTCTATGGGATCTTCAACGGTGATAATGGAAACTTCCGGCGTGTTAAGCATTTTTAAAATGGTGTAAAGCGTTGTGGTTTTGCCGCTGCCCGTGGGACCGGTTGCTAAAATCATTCCGTACGGTCTTTTTAGCGCCTTTAAAATTTTTTCCCGGTTGGCTTTGCTGAAACCCAAACTTTCCAAAGTAAAATTTTCCGCCCTCTCGGCAAGCAGGCGCAAAACCGCGTTCTCGCCGTAATAAGTCGGGGCGATGGACACGCGCACATCAAGCGGGTTTTGCCCTTCCAAATTCAAACGGAACCTGCCGTCCTGGGCGGACTGGTGCTCGTCGGTCCTTAGGCCGGATAAAATTTTAATTCGTGAAATAATTTCCGGGTAAATACTTTTAGATAAATTAAAAGAATTCTGTAACTCGCCGTCCACGCGGATGCGCACTCGTAAAAAATTTTCGGTAGGATCCAAGTGAATATCAGAAGCCCGAACAGTATGGGCGTAGAGGATCAAATCATACACCAAACTGATTATGGAAACTCCGCCAGCTTGACTCAATTCTTTTTCAATTTTTTCTGTAATTTGCAAAGCCATAAAAAGGCCAAATCGTTGGAATTACAATCGGGCAAACAAAAAAGAAGCCCGACCTTAAGCGAGCTTCTCGAGCTTCCTTTTTATATTATTTGTTTATATTTATGCCAATTATAAAAAACTTATTCTTATAATAACACTTATTTAAAAAGTTTGTCAAAAAATCCTATAAATTAGAAAGAAATATTAAAATAGTCAATATTTAAAGATTATTCCTTAATTTTACCTATCAATGAAAATATTTTTTAAAATTGGGTTATCAACAAGAGATAACATAAAAAGGCCATCTCAAAATGATAAAAATTCTTTAGGTTTTGTTAGGAACAGATAAATATGGTAGAATTGATTCATGAAAAGGACTATACAAAGAATAAAATCCCATTTGGCAACACCGGCCCAAGCGCAGGAAAAAATCAGCGATCTCTTAATTGAGCTAAGGCATCGCGGTATTAAGTTTGAGGTTCAGGAAGTAAACGAAGAAGGCGAACATTATTTTTTCGCTCAATCGGTAGGTTACCCGCGGGGAACTATTTTTACCACGGGCAAAACTCAAAAGGAACTTGAGCTGATGATTAAAGACGCCATTTTTACGGCTTTCGGCATTCCGCCGCGATATTGTAATCCCGATCTTATTAATTTAGAAGGCTTGCCAAAACTACCGTCCTCACAAGTTGCCGAAAAACCCAAACAAACATACTCGGCTAAAATATATGCTACCACCTAAACTGCCTTCGGATATAAGGCAGAGGCGTTTACTAAAAGCTTTACAGAAAGTCGGTTTTATAATCAATACATCATCCGGAAAAGGCAGCCACGCGCAGGCGATTGATCCAAAAAGCGGAAAATACATTACAATTCCAAACCACCTTTACAAAATAGCTTTACGCGAAATATTAAAACTGGCAGAAGATCTTGGCTATGACGCAACCGAAATAATGAACAACTACTAAAAAACACCCGCGAGGGTGCTTTTTTAAAATCATAACTTTTTACAAATCAGACATTCTTGCCATTGCCAACGGAACTGTCATTTCTTTTTCCGTGGCTCCACCATGCATCCCTTTATGCTTAAATAGTTTCCCGGGCACATGCTCATACCAAATTAAATAATTTTTTCGGGACAAGATTAACAGATTACCAACCCTGTTATTAAACCTCTTTGTGGGTTTATTTATACCAAACCACCTTTTCTTATATGCATCTGATGTTCTTAATATTTCAACTTTATTCCCCAACAACTTTTGCAATAGTTTAATGGTTTCCTCTATCTTTTTTGGTTTTATGTGAAGAAAGATGTCCCGGGGACTGCCAGTCGGCGGTATAATTTTTCCGCTCCTGCTTTTTGCAAAATTTCTTATTAGCTCAGGATACTTATTTAGGTAAATCGTATCTTCTGGATTAACATTAATTTGGCCATGGTCAGCAGATAACATCACTAGGGTATTATTAAAAAGTTTCGTCTTAATCTTTTTAAAAAACTTTTTCTCCAATGTTCCAAAAAATTTATTTATTGCCTGTTTGTGCTCTAGACTATTAGGTCCGTGATGATGTGCGGCACTATCAATCTCTCCCCAGTACACAAAAAAGTAAGCCGGGCCTTTATGATTTTTTAAAACAAACGCGAATTTTTTAGCTAAGCCCTGAACGCTACTAAAAGGAACAATTTTGCTGCCTTTTTGCACGGCAGCTGAATAAGCGGAATAGGCCAAATCTTTTGGCATGAAAACAAACGATTCTACACCCTGAGATTTAAGTTTTTGATATAGAGTCCCCCCGTTAAACAGCATGCCTGCCTTTCCGCCTCGCTTTAACATAGTATCTTGACCTTTTGTCTTTAAAGGGCGAAATGGGAGAGTCTCTATAACTTCATCCAACTCCTCAAAATACACCGACCATTCGGGCAAACCATGCTCTTGGGGTGTTAAGCCGGTGTGAACGGTAGTTACAGCGGCGGCAGTTGTTGATGGAAATACTGAAGTAATCGGATGCACACTCCCGGCACTTGACATCTTATTTAAAAACGGGAACCGCTTTTTGTATTTTTGGAAATGATTAAAACCAAAACCATCTACAATAAATAAAATAACTTTGTCGTATTTTCCAATTTCATTTTTTATAAACGGAAAAACTTCTCTGTCCGTAGGCACGCCGAACAAAGCTTGAATAGACGGTACAATCTCCGCAATCGAATGACTTCCGTATCTTGGTTTTATAAATTTCTCTTTCGTCATCACGGATTTATTATTTAAATAAACCTTTATAAAACCTTTTTCAAATACTGCCCCGTGTAGCTGGCTTTGACTTTGGCCAGGTCTTCGGGGGTGCCAAAAGCGACAAGCTGGCCGCCTTTGTCTCCGCCTTCTGGGCCAAGGTCAATGAGCCAGTCCGCGGTTTTAATCATATCGAGGTTGTGTTCAATGACTACAACCGTATTGCCTTTATCCACCAATTTATTTAATACGTTGATTAATCTTTTAACGTCGGCAAAGTGCAAACCGGTGGTCGGTTCATCCAGCAAATATAAAGTCCGTCCCGTAGAAGCGCGGGAAAGTTCCGTAGCAAGTTTTATTCTTTGCGCCTCGCCGCCGGAAACGGTGGTGGCGTTTTGGCCCAGGCACATATAGCCCAAACCGACTTGCGATAAAGTTTCCAGTTTTTTGTGGATTTGCGGCAGGTTGGCAAAAAATAGCTTGGCTTCGTCCACGGTCATTTCCAAAACATCGGCAATAGTTTTGTCTTTATAATGAATTTCCAAAGCCTGTTGGTTGTAGCGCTTGCCGCCGCATTCCTCGCAGGTTATGTAAACGTCCGGCAAAAAATTCATCTCCACCATAATTACTCCGTCGCCCGCGCACTTTTCGCACCGCCCGCCTTTAACGTTAAAACTAAACCGCCCGGCCTTGTAGCCGCGCATTCTGGCTTCTTTGGTATCGGCAAAAATATCGCGAATCGGGGTAAATAGGCCGGTGTAAGTGGCCGGGTTACTGCGCGGCGTGCGGCCAATTGGACTTTGATCGATATTGATAATTTTGTCTATATGCTCCACGCCCAGAATTTTTTTGTGCTTACCCGGCTGTTCCTTGCTGTTGTAAAAATATTTATACAACGCTCGCGCTAAAATATCATGAAATAAAGTGGATTTGCCCGAGCCGGATACGCCGGTAACACAGACAAATTTCCCCAGCGGAATTTCCACGTTAATATCTTTTAAATTGAATTCCGCGGCGCCAAAAATTGAAAGCTTCCGGCCGTTGCCCGCGCGCCTTCTTTTGGGCACTTCTATAAATTCCTTGCCGGCCAAATACTGGCCGGTTAAACTTTTGGAACTTTTTTGGATCTGCGCGGGCGTGCCTTCAGCCACCAATTCCCCGCCGTGCTTGCCGGCTCCCGGGCCAATATCTACGACCCAGTCGGCCTCGCGGATAGTTTCTTCGTCATGCTCCACTACGATTACCGTGTTGCCCAAATCCCGCAAATCTTTTAATGTCTGTAAAAGTTTGCGGTTGTCGCGCTGATGCAAACCAATGGACGGCTCGTCTAATATATAGAGGACGCCGGTTAAGCCGGAGCCGATTTGCGTGGCCAAACGAATGCGCTGGGCTTCCCCGCCGCTTAAAGTGTCGGCCGCGCGGTCAAGCGACAAATATGACAAACCGACGTTGAGCAAAAAAGACAGCCGGCCGCCCACCTCTTTAAGCACCTGCTTGGCAATGGCCAAATCTTTTTGATTTAAAGTCCGGTTTAAATCTTTAAAAAAATCAAAGGCCGCCTGGATATTCATGGCCGAAGCGTCCACAATCCCGACTCCGCCGACGAGCACGGCTAAAACTTCAGGTTTCAGGCGCTTGCCGTTGCAGGAAGGGCACTTGCGCACGCGCATATAATTTTCTATTTCACTGCGCATGTATTCGGAATCGGTTTCGCCGTAGCCGCGCTCCAAGTTTGGAATAACTCCTTCAATAGCCGTGTTCATTTCAAACTCTCCATCCCTGGTA
>Ga0181520_10002073_pt1 | contig 38667 bp, 31 predicted proteins | sample PEATcosm2014_Bin_29_FD_132451 | JGI IMG/M metagenome (GOLD analysis project Ga0181520, IMG submission 132451) | Peatland microbial communities from MTU Mesocosm Facility, Houghton, MI, USA - PEATcosm2014_Bin02_30_metaG | ecosystem: Environmental > Terrestrial > Soil > Wetlands > Peat | place... | reverse complement strand
AGACGGCGGGCTTATTGAGAGCCAGGTTGGGCCTTGTGCCGTCGGCGTAACTTTGCAGGCAGAAGAAACAGGCTGCCGCCGCAAGAAAAATAGAGATCTTTCCTTTCATATGAATCCTCCAATAATTATGTCATGTTTTCTGAAGAAAACCATGACCCCCTAGACCTCTATTCTATATATTCAACCCTTTTTATATTAAAACTTTTATTATTTTTTCGCAAAAAATCATCCAGGACTTTAATCCTGCTCATTTATAAGTTTTTTCCTGCAGAGATCTAATTTTTTGAGCTGTTCGCCGGAGACTTCGGGGAAGGATAATTTCAGTCCCGCCATAGTTTCTACCATGATTTCTGAGATTAAAAGCCTCGCGAACCATTTTTTATCGGCTGGAATTATAAACCATGGGGCGTAAGTTGTGCATGTCCCTTTAATAGCTTCATTATAGCATTCCATATACTTGTCCCAGTATGAGCGTTCGGCCAGGTCGGCGTCTGAAAACTTCCAGTTTTTAGACGGATCGTCAATGCGGGACAGGAGCCTGTTTTTCTGTTCTTTCTTTGATATATGGAGAAAGAATTTTATGGGAATAATGCCGTTATCGGAGAGGTAGCGTTCATAATTACAGATCTGGGAATAGCGTTCCTTCCATATATTCTTAGACACTAATTTTGACGGCATCTTTTCGTTCTTTATCAGGTCATGGACCTGTACGACAAGCACTTCCTCGTAATATGACCGGTTAAAGATCCCGATCCTGCCCCGTTCCGGAAGGCACTTGTTAATCCTCCAGAAATAGTCATGGTTCAATTCTTCAGATGAGGGCTGCTTAAAGCTATAGACCTGCGTGCCCTGGGGATTAAGCCCGCTCATGACATGGCGTATAGCTCCGTCTTTTCCCGCCGTATCCATGGCCTGGAATATGGCAAGGATGGCATAAGAATCGGCGGCATAGAGTTTTTCCTGGAGTTTTATCATTTTCTTAATATTGGAAGCAAGTTTATCCTGCGCTTCTACCTTGCTTTTAAATTCCGCGGAATATCCCGGGTCTATTTTTGCCAGGTCAAAACCCTTGCCTTCGCAGTGGCGGAAATCATTAATTTCCATAGTCTGCATCCCTGGCAAGAAGTTTATAGTTTAACATTGAAAATGTCAATCATTTATTTTGCTATCTTGCAAATAAGCCATTCCTGAATTAGAATTAAGCAGGAGGGCCTGATGAGCGGCGTAGAGAGGTCTGTAAGGGATAAAATCCTGAATGCAACACTGGCCTGCATCGAGAAAGAAGGCCTTCACTCCGTCAGGATCAGGAGCATCGCCGGGAAAGCGGGGGTCAACAGCGCCGCTATCAATTATTATTTCGGCTCAAAGAAAAAACTTATCGATGAAGCGCTCGCTCTCACAATGAAAAATGCTATTGCTAACTACGATATTCTTGGGGAAGAGGGGAAGAGCGATATAGATAAAATCATAAAATTTTTCAGTCATAATTTCGATGGAGTGATCGATTACCCCGAAATAGTGAAGGCATGGTTCTACACCCCCTTTACGGAAAAGACGTATGAACCTGAAACTTTTGAATGGTTGAAAACTTTTTTTGAAATAATTTCTGAAAATGTAAAAAAATTCCATCCTGAAAACGATGAGAGAGAAATAAAACTGGCCGTTATTCAGATACTTTCGGTAATGATCGTTCCCTCCATATTTCCCGGCAATTTAGATGAATTTACAGGCCTGAGCATGAAAAAGCCTGAAACAAGGAAAGCCTATATAGATATGCTTATCAAGCGGTTTTTTAAATAATTCAAAAAAGCGATTTAATCAAACATTGACATAATGAAGCCCATGTTATACATTTAATCAAGTGATTTAAACACATGATTAACATTTATCATGGAGGCTGATTATGAATAACTGCGGTAAAAGCGTGCTTGTTACAGGATGCTCCAGCGGTATCGGAAGGGCTTGCGCCCTGTACCTGGCCCGGAAGGGTTTTACGGTATTTGCAGGGGTCAGAAAAGAGTCCGATGCCATGAATTTAAGGAATCTCGCCCTGGAGAATCTCTTTCCTGTCAGTCCTCTGGACCTGACCAGGCCGGAACAGCTGCCGGCGATTCTGGAAGAGGTATCCCGGAAACTGGCTGAATCCGGGCAGGAAGGCCTGTTTGCTCTGGTCAATAATGCCGGCGGCGGTTTCATCTCGCCAATAGAACTCATGGATCTTGGCAAATTCAGGATAGAACTGGAAACAAGGCTGACAGGAACTATAGGACTTTTACAGGCATTTTTACCCTTGATACGTAAAGCCCATGGAAGGATCGTCTGGATTGTAACCCCCGGATTAATGCCGATACCCTTCGATTCGAGCATACATGCCTGTGATTTTGCGGTTAATAACCTGGCCAGGACCCTGAAAATAGAATTACAGCCATGGAATATACCTGTAATTATGGTGAGGTGCGGCACTATTAAAACAGAATCTGTCGAAAGAAGCTACAGGGAACTCGATGAATCTTTCAAGACCTGGGCGGGAGAGAAGTCGGACCTCTATAAAGATGCTCTTAATAGAGAGGTGGGCAGGTGGAAGGAATACGACAAAAAAAGGACAGATCCGGTGAAGGCGGCAAAGACTGTATACAGGGCGCTTACAGCGGAAAAGCCCGGAAGCAGGTACAGGGTCGGATATATGTCGGGAGCCGCGGCATTTCTTGAACTTCTGCCGCAGACAATGACCGATAGTATCCTGGGAAAAAGATAAAGCTTTATAACTTACAGGCTTTAAACTTACATTGATTTATAGATAAGCTTCATAAGCAGCGTATCGCCTTCGATATTGGGGCTTTCCACAGTCAGAGCGCCGCAGATGTTGAAATCTTTCAGGGATTTTGCGAATTCCCTGTAACGGAAATCGCTGTATCTTAAATTGACATGCTTTTGTTCGCCCTTCTGTGAATAGAGTATGCCTGAAAAATGCATATGCACATTTTCCAGGGCCGTATCCCCTAATTCCTCTCCTATGTATTCGAAAACCCTCGCGAACTCCTCATAGGTATTATACCTGCCCGTCCTGGCATGGAGATGCGCGAAGTCGATGCATGGGGCGATCCTTCCCCCGGTTTCCTTTGAAAGCCTTATTATTTCTTCGAGGGTGCCGAATTGAGAAATTTTGCCCATCAATTCGGGCCTGATCCACACCCTTATGACCTCTTTGCGGGCCAGGGCGGCAATATGCTCTATATGCTCTCTTACATGATCGTAGACTTCATGCGGCCTTGCCCCGAGATTATAAGCCGCATGGAAAACTATGCTGTATCCCCCGGCGCTGTCGAGAGCCCGTGCGGTATCGAGGATATACTGGTAGCTTCTATCGACCTTGTCTTTTTCCCTGGCAAAGAGATTTATATAATAAGGGGCATGGGCTGTGAGTATAAGCCCTAATTCCCCGGCAAGCCTGCCGATTTCCTGCATCTTTGGAAAATCGACCCTGATTCCCCGCGTATACTCAAGCTCCATCCCGTCAAGTCCCATCTCCTTTATGCGCATGAGGCCGTTTTCAAGCGACTTGTTGGGTTTTGACGTATGGGGAATGCCGGGTGTCAGGAAATTCAGCTTATTCATAATGCAACCTTAATTCATTAAGAAAGACAATATTTTATTTCCGGAAACTTTTGATAAGATGCCTGAACGCCTCTTCCCGGTCCGGCGTAAAAATAGTATTCAGGGTATTGTTCCCTGAAAATGACAGGGCAAGTTTGAGAGTGCCTGCCTCGGGCCCTTCCGTAAATGAAATATCCCTGATTTTATCGAGAGAAATATAATCCCATATTCCGCCGTAAGGATCGATTTTTGACCGGAATATTTCTTCCCTTATTATGATCATTTCTTTGCCGGTAAGGACAGTTAAATGAGAGGCCGAAATAGTTTTAGTGAAGAATTTCATGAATTTTACCTTTATAAAGGGCTGGAAAACCATGTCAATGACTTTTGCGCCCGGGCGCAGGCTGTCGCGAGCATAATTCATGAATTTATAATTCTGCTTTTCGAGATAATTGAACTTGTCCTTCTCAGCCTCAAAAAGTTCATCTCCTGCGGGAATGATCTTGTCTATTGAAGACCTTATTTTTTCAAGGACAGGTTTGAACAGGTATCGCATAGAGGTGTTGAAATCGATTTTAGAGGAAGTCGTATCATTATCTGAAATGCCGTTGATTTTTATATACGAGGATAAAAGGACTGTCCGCCATTCGACATAATCGATGTCTTTGAAATTATAGGAAGTGCTGATTATACCCCTTTCCGCTTTTTCGTAAATTTTAATCCTGCCGTCATACAGGCAGACTAGCCTGGGCTTGATAATAATAAAACCTGATCTTTCGAAAGGGGTGACCACAAAATACGGCGCATTGTCTCCATGGAAACCGGTTATTTCCGATTGATATGCTTCGAGAAACACCTGCGGCACATCGTCGGGAGTTTTAACATCCCTGGCCCAGCTTCTTGCCCATGTATCCAATTGTCTCATAATTTCTCCTTCAGGTACTCCCTGAGAGCTGAAACTACCATTTCGTGATCCTCTTCCTGAGCCAGCCCCGATACGGTTATGGTGCCTATAACCCCGGCATTTTTTATTATTATCGGGAAAGCTCCCCCATGAGGGGAATATTCAAAAGGGTCGACAAAGAACACTTCCTCTATCTTTTTGCCTTCTTTTCGGAGCATTGTACCCATGCGGTATGAACTCCGGCCGAACCTGACGGCCACCCTGTTTTTCCGGATAATCCACTGGTCGTTGTCCGGAGAGGTGCCTTCGAATGAATAATGGAATAGCTGGTGGCTGTTCCGGGTAATATCGATAGTTATAATTTTATTGTTTTTCCTGGCCGCTTCTATGAGATTTAAGCCTATGGCGAGGGCTGTTTCGCTTGTGAATTCTGTAAACCGGAGATCTTTTTCCTCTTTTTCCAGTTTTTTTAGAAGGGCGTCGAATTTGTTCATTTTTTACTCCCGGGCTGTTTATTATCGATCAAAGCAATCCAGCCGTAGAAAATAACAATTATCGAAAATATATGAAAAATAAAACCGGGCCACTCTTTATAGGCCATCAGCAGTACGCCGTCAAGGGCATAAATAATCATGCCTGTAATGAACGCCCAGGATTTTCTCTTCATAGAGAAATAGCCTGAAAGAGAAAATATCAGGGCGGCGCAAAAATTAAACGCCCATATTAATATATAACTTTCTGTGCCTGTTGACGAATATTTCAGAATATTATCGGCTATCCTTGTCATACCCAGGCCGGCTATATAGCGGAGATCATTGCCGGACAGATAGAACCATGAGAATGCAAGGGATAAAAGCGCTATCATGTAAAACCATGAAGCGCATATTTTTATTCTTTTTTCCATTAATGCCTCCGGTTTGACTCTCCTTCTTCATGCATAAACAATCATAGAGGCAAATTATAAAAAGATCAAGCGGGATAAAATTGACACAATCTGCAAATAAAAATAGAATCTATCAATTTATAGGAGATCAAAATGAAAACCGGAACAAAAGCGAGATTGGCAAACCTGTCGATATGGATAATCCTTGTTACGATAGGAATTATCATCCTCTGGTTTATTGCATTCATTCTCATGCAGGTTTTCGACCTGAAAGTTTTCGCATTGAAAAGCACTGAATTTTTCTATCTTCTGATCTTCGCCGCCTTCGCGATCGTGGCATGCGCTGCGGGCCTGAATATAAGCCTGAATATCAGCATAGTTGCCGAGAATATGATGGACAAGCAGGATAAAAAAGAAAAGAAGGGGTATTATAAAAAGATCCTTGCATGGTCCGGAGCGGCGGCTCTCCTTCTTGCCGCATTCCTGTTTACCGCTGATTTTTTCTCGAGAAATTATGAAAAGAACAGGCTTATAGCCGAATCGAAAGAAATAATCGGGACGTATCAGAATTCGCTGAACAAAATAGCCGACGGCCTTACGGACAGGGCACAGCTGAAGAATCTTCCGGGAATACTGAGCATACTATCGGAACAGAAAGAGGATTTTCCTGACGTCGAGCTGATAACCGCCGCCGATTACGATAACCAGGCAGTTTACCTGTCGATAAAACCCGGGACAAAGGAAGAGGACCTTCAGCTGCCTTATTACGGGAACTCCTTCTACAGAGCGACAAGAGAGGACGGATCGTATCTCGATAATGTTTTTAAAAAAAACTACGACGGCATATTTTTCTACTCAAAGGATAACGGGTATTACCTGTATTACCCGGTCCAGGTCAAAGGCCGCAGGTTCATTTTATTGTTTTTTAAATACAACAGTTTTGGAAGCCTGTCATCCTGAGGGGGAGGTTTTTATGACCATCTTTGAAGCGATCCGGGATAAAAACATCGAAAAAGTTAAAGAGGCCCTCGATGCAGGAGCCGATATAAACGAAAGACCAGGGTATGAAAAGGCTTCGCCCCTGATGGCGGCATGCGGGGCGGGCGATCCGGAAATAATCTCTCTCCTTCTTGAAAGAGGAGCTGACGGCAGCCTGAGGGATATTGAGGGGCATACCGCACTGTTCTATGTTTTCAATGTTGAAAACCTGGCGATCCTCCTGAACCATAAATTCAGCGTGAATGAAAAAAACGGTAAAAACACGACAATATTGATGGAAATTATCGATTCCGAGGATTTCGAAAACCGCATCGAAGCCGTGAAGCTTATGATCGGCAAAGGTGTGCGTGTTAACGATAAGAACGACAATGGGTGGACCGCGCTTGCTTTCGCTTCCAAACACAACCTCTTCGAGATCGCTGAACTGCTCGTCAAAAACGGAGCCGATGTAAATGTGAACGGGACATACTACGGGGATGAGGGAGCCTTTTCCGGAAACGTCGCCCTGCTCTGCTCCATGTATAACGGCAATAAGGCGATGCTGAAGCTTTTAAAAGATAACGGCGCCGTTTGATCACTTGTAATACTTGGCATGTTCCCATAGCTGAGCAAAAGTGCTAAAAATAAAGGGGTGGTTTATGAAAATTATCAGGTCTGTTTTTATTATTATCATGTCGGCGGCTGCTGCAGCCGTTCTTTTATATGCCGGCTACGGCGTTTATATAGCATCGAAGGTCAATGCAATGCCCGAGGTGAAGCAGGCGATCGACAGGGAAGCCGGGAAAACCGCAGGAAAAGACATGCTTTTAACGGATAAATCGGGGGACCATATCGTCCTGCCCGGCGGAAAAAACAGAGAGACGGGAATAATAATTTACCCGGCCGCCTTCTCGGATGAAACGTCTTATATACCTGTCGCTTTTAAATTCGCCGGCCAGGGATACTCGGTATTTATCGCTAAGATGCCCTTCAGGTTATCCATGTTCGATACTGAAAATGCGCTGAACTACACGGGAATGTATAAAGAGATAAAAAAATGGTACATAATCGGCCATTCTATGGGCGGCATCGCCGCATCGGTTTTTGCCGAAAAGCATCCGGGCATTATATCGGGTATAATATTCTGGGCGTCGGGTCCGCTGCCCGATATGAAGGATTCGAAGATCAGATTCCTTCTCATTTCCGGGACCAGGGACGGCTTTTTCCCCGGGGCGGCTCTCGATATGATGAAAAAGAGGCTCCCTGCCGGCGCTAAGTACTATACTATCCAGGGAGGAAACCATTCTCAGTTCGCATGGTATCCCGACATGCCGGGGGATCTGAAGGCATCCGTCAGCAGGGAAGAACAGCAGAAGCAGGCCATAGGGCAGGTTCTGGAATTTATTAAATAGGGGTGCTGACAGGCGCCAGGTAATTTTTTAAGGAATAACGCTCGAAACCGCTATTTTTTCAGCCTTCCCCTTGACTTCGATCGGGGGCATTTTCCTGGTTTTAAAAATTTTTTTGCAGGTTTTGAGAAGCTCCTCCGATACCAGGATCTCGCCCGCTTTAGCCTGGGAGCAGAGTCTTGACGTCAGGTTGACAGCGTCGCCCAGGCATGCATAGTCCATCCTGAAGCCTGTCCCGATGTTTCCCGTGACGACGTCGCCGCCATGCACTCCGATCCCGACTTCAAAACAAGGCAGGCCCTCTTTTGTCCTGCCGGCATTGAATTTATTCAGGGCTTTCATTATTGCGACCGCCGTTTCCAGCGCGTTGTCGGATCTGTTCTTCCCGCTGAAGTGAGCCATTATCTGGTCTCCTACATAATCGTCGATATCCCCGTTTTTAGATTGGATGATTTTCGCCTGGAGTTCAAGGTAAGAGTTTAAAATATCCATGACAAGGCCGGGATCGTTCTTTTCGGAAAAGGATGTAAATCCCCTCACATCTGAAAAAATAAACGAAAGGCTCTTTCGTTCGGTTTTACCGGGTTCGGGGGCAGCGTCCTGTTCCCTGGATTTCTCGAGCATTGTCCTGGTTGAATTGGAAACGAATTTTTCAAGGTGGAATTTCACCTTGAGTTCGCCGACCATGAGGTTAAAAATATCCGATATCCTTCCTATCTCATCGTGCGAGCGGATATCGGCCCGTACATCGATATCGCCTTCGCTGACTGTCAGAGCCCATTTTTCAAGAATCTTGAGGTTGCGGATCATGAATTGAATTACAAAAAGGAATATCAGGGCGCTGATCACAAGTATCACGAGAGCTATTGTGACAGCAGTGTTTATATTGCGTGAAAATTCCCTGTCGATCCTGTCGACATCGAAGATTATAGCAAGCTCGCCGAGCCTGCGGGCCTGGTCGACCTGGTTATAGATGTAGTTCATCCTTTCCGCCGCAAGGTCGTCGGCTTTCTTGGCTTCATCGGAGTTGTCATTTTCAAACGCCTTGTATTTTCTCATCTTCAGGTCGGTAAGCCAGCTGTCTTTCCAGAGCCAGGCGTCTCCGGCCATGAGATGCCTGCTGCGCAGCTCCATAATATTCGAAAAAAGCCTCAGGAAGAGAAAGTCGATGTCTCCGGACCTGACAGAATTTTTATTTGTCTTTCCGGGAGCGAAATCAGTCCCGAGTGCAGCCTGGTATTTCTGCCATAAATATATATAGATATTGTTTTTGGCGGTTTTGTCAGCCTTCCGGAATGCCTGGTAGTACCTGTTATAGTCCTTTAATATGTCGACAAGATTTCCATTATGAAGAAAAATCGGGTAGGTTATAGCCTGGTATTTCCTTTCCTTTTTATCCCTTGATTTCAGCCTGTAATCGTAAAAATTCAGCTTCTCCGCTTTCTGCTCAAGGCTGTTCGTTAAATAGCTTAATTTCGGAAAGGTTCCGATTTCTTCAGGCTGGGTGCTGTAAAGAATCCGTCCCTTTTCATCCGTAAGAAAAATTTTTACAATATCGCCGTTATATTTTTTGAAATTGGCGGTTTCCTCAGCGATGATCCTGTATTTGACGTCAAGTTCGGGCTTCGTGGTCTTGATGTTCTTGTCCATATAGAATTCTGCCGGGCCGCTCAATATCTGGGCTAATGTCCCGGCTTTATCACGTTTCTCGTCATTGAGAAGCCTTATCTGGTTGAAATACATTATAATCGTAAGCGCAGCTACTATAAATACCATGACTAATATCAGCAGCCCGAGAAGCCTTATCCGGATCCCGAAATAGACTTTACGGACCCCGGGGGTTTTCAAGATTTTCATACCGTCTGTTACCTTCTGTATATTAATCGGTTTTATCCGATAAAAACTTCTGCCGTATGCTCGGTTCTGTCATCGGCAAGGGGCAGAAATTTATCGGAGAGTGTTATTCCGTCAAGAATGATCGAGACTGTATTATCGGTTCTTCCTGTCCTGGCAAAGATTATATGATAAAATGTTTCCCTGTAACGGTAATGGATTTTGAAGGATTTCCATTCTTCCGGCAGGCATGGTTCGAAATACAGCCTGTCTATTTTCAAACGGATCCCCAGCAGGTTTTCGACTATCAGTAAATACATCCAGGAAGCCGACCCGGTGTACCATGTCCACCCCCCTCTTCCTTCATGCGGAGCGCAGGAATACACGTCGGCTGCCATGACAAAGGGTTCGACCTTGTAGACTGCGCTTTTATCCGGAGTATCGCCATGCCTGACAGGGTTTATAATTCCAAGAAGTTCCCATGCCCTGACCCTGTCCTTGAGCCTGGCAAAAGCAATGACTGCCCAGACTGCGGCGTGCGTGTACTGGCCGCCGTTTTCCCTCACTCCGGGAAGATACCCTTTTATATATCCGGGGTTGAAGGGAGTTTTATCAAAAGGCGGGTCGAAGAGTTTTATCAGGGCTTTATTCCTGTTTACAAGAAGCCTGTCTACAGATTCCATGGCAATTAATGCCCGCTGAGGGTTTTCCATTCCTGAAATTACAGCCCAGGACTGGGGGATGGAATCTATCCTGCATTCCGGATCGGCCGACGAACCTAAAACTTCGCCGTTATCGAAATACGCCCGCCTGTACCACTGGCCGTCCCATGCGTTTTCCTCGATGTTCCGGGATAGTTTACCAGCTGCTTCCAGGCAGGTTTGTGAAAAAGCCGTATCTGAACGGCTTGAGGATAATACCGACATCAATTTAAGGACATTGCGGAGGAAGAACGCCAGCCAGACGCTTTCGCCTCTTCCTTCAATACCGACAAGATTCATCCCGTCGTTCCAGTCGCCGCTTCCCATAAGCGGGAGTCCTTTAGAACCGAATCTGAGGCCTTTCTTAACCGATGAAACACAGTGTTCGTACAATGTGCCGGATATGCCGGATACTTTAGGCATATCATAATAAGAATCCTCTCCGGGCTTTACAGCGGAGCCTTCAATATAATTTATTTTTTCATCGAGGACGCCGGTGTCTCCGGTTTCATCCGTATAAAGGCATGTTACAAAAGGCAGCCATAAAAAGTCGTCCGAACAGAGGGTTCTTATCCCGCTGCCGTAGGGCGGATGCCACCAGTGCTGGACGTCTCCTTCTATATACTGGTGTGAAGCCGATAGAAGCAATTGTTCCCTTACCAGGCCCGGGTTTGTCTGGATCAGCGATAAGCAGTCCTGAAGCTGGTCCCTGAATCCGAATGCGCCTCCCGACTGGTAATAACCGCTTCGCCCTCTCAGACGGCAGCTTATCACCTGGTACTGCAGCCATCCGTTTACCAGAAAATTAACAGATTTGTCAGGAGTTTCGATATATACGACCCCGAGGGTGTGCTTCCAGTATTCCCAGACGGCTTCCAGTTCTTCTCTGATCGCCCCGGACCCGTTGTAACGTCTTATCAAAAAGGCGGCTTCATCCAGGTTTTTAGCCGCGCCGAAAATAAATACTATCTCTTTTTCATAAGTATCATCCAGGTCGAAGACAACCTGCATGGATAAGCATGGGTCCAGGCCTGCGCCTGTGATTCCTGATAGCCTCGACATGTGCATTGCTGCGGGGGAGGAGAGCGAACCGTTTCTGCCAATGAACTCGTTCCTGTCGCCGCAAAGGAAACGCACGGGTTCGCTTGAATCGAGGAAAACAACATTGCCGGTGAATTCTTTATTATAACGGTTCCAGGCCAGGAGTGCTCCGCTTTTCGGGTCTGCTTCAGTTGTAATATAAGTATGGTATTTATCCCTGCTCGTTCCCATGGCAAGCTCGCAGTATGCGGATGATGAGAGGGTTCTCATCCGGCCGGAATTGTTCCTGATTTTCAAGACCGAGAATTTAACGCTTTGTTCAACGGCGGTAAAAATTGTCAATTCAGAGCTTATGCCTGTTTCTTCATGCTCAAAAACCGTATAGCCGAAACCATGCCGTGTCACATAACGGGTTTTTCCAGCGGCCGGCAGGGGTGTAGGCGACCAGAATAAACCGGTTTGTTCATCCCGCAGGTACAGGGCTTCACCCCCCGAGTCTGTTACAGGGTCGTTTTTCCAGGGCGTCAGCCGGTACTCATGAGCGTTTTCAAACCATGTGTAAGAGGGCCCGCTTTCCGATACTATAGTCCCGAAATTCCTGTTTGCCAGAACATTGACCCAGGGCAGCGGGGTCCTGGCGGAACGGCTTGTCGTGATAACGTATTCTCTTCCGTCGGCTGTAAAACCGCCAAGGCCGTTGAAATATTCCAGGTCACGGCGCTCCCCCGGCCTGTCCTCGGCATTCCCGAAGGTTTTCTCCGGACTTTTCGATGGAATTAAAAGGGTTCTTATCAATTTCGGCTGAGCTTTAAACCTGATCTGTTCCTGGAGGGTTCCCGCCCTGTCTGTTATAACAATCCTCGCAGCCGTTTGCAGGAGTATTTTGTCCTCTTCGGACATCTGGTCTGCTCTCCTCAGGAATATCCCTCCCGGCTGGTTGGGGCGTACATTGCCGTTAGCGGAAATCAGGCCGTTTATCCTCTCGCTCATGCCGTCCCTGTAAACGGAATGATCCTCGTTCAGGATAACAAGGTCGCAGATAAGCCCCTTCATCCTCCAGAATGAATGGGCTCTAACAATTTGAGATATCAGCTCGATATTTTCCTGGTATTCTATCCTGACCAGAACAATGGGGAGGTCGCCTGAAATCCCATGCCCCCAGAGGTCGGATTGACCTCTTGAATTCCGTCTCAAAATTCCGGCATTTGCTCTCCAGGAGGGATTTGAATAAATGACAGCCCCGGCGAGCCGGCTGTATTCCCGGGCTTCGTCTTCTGAAGTATTTATCTGCTGCAATTCAACCTGGCCATGAGTCCAGGCAAGGTCGAAAACCCTGTCGGCAAGATTGCGGTCCCTGTATTTTTCCATCAGCATGCGGGCCTGTTCCCTTCCGGAAGATACGCCGGTAATATAATCTATAGTCGCCGATTCATTGCTTTCAAGCTCTATAATGCAGCGGATGGAAATTATCGGATCAAGCACCGCCCCTTCGCTGTTCGAAAGTCCGCTCCTGCCCCGCATCGCGGCGGGCCGTTCAAGTGTATTGCATCTCCCGATGAATCTGCTCCGGTCGGTTTCGTAGGTTGCTCCCTCTGTCATATTGCCATGGACAGCCACGAGATGGAGCATGAGCGGGAATTCATCCCTGTCCGTTCTGGGCCTGCGGGTGCAGATAATAGCCTGGTAAGGCCGTATTATTTCCGTCTCGACAAAAAGGTTGCTGAAAGCCCTGTGGGCCTGGTCATCGGCAGGATTGTTAAGAACGACCTCGGCATAGCTGGTGAGTTCAATAACCCGCTTTCTCCGGGACCTGTTGGTGATGATCACTCTCCGCAATTCGATATCGTCTTCAGGCGATACGGCTATTTTAGTATGCGCTTCAATATGATGGTCTCTGCGCTTGAATTCGGCCCAGGACCTGGAAAATACAGCCTCATAATTTCCAGCTGCCTGGCGGACCGGCTGGTATGCCGAGGACCAGAATTCTCCGGTTTCAATGTCACGAAGGTATAAAAACATTCCTTCATTCTCCAGAGCCATATCTTCATGCCAGCGCGTAAGGGCGATATTTTTCCAGCGGCTGTAGCCGGCTCCTGAATTTGTAACCATGACAGAGTACTTGCCGTTGGACAAAAGGTGTATTTCCGGAACAGGCGTATCGGGAGTATTGAAGACCCTGAGCAGCGCTTCCCTTTCCTCAACCTTTTTCAGAAGTCCGGTCACCTCTATATCATAAAGGAAGGGTACCTCCCTTGGGACCCTCTCCTGTAAGAGCAGTTCCGCCGCCTTGAACATCGGATCAGCGAGAAAGCGCCTCTGCATGGGTTTACCGAGAAGGCAGTAAGCGATGGAAAGCAGGCTCATACCCTGGTGATGTGCCATATATGATTTTACAACCGCGAAAGTTTCATCATGAGAGAGCCTGGACGGTGTGTAATCTACCGCCTCATAAAATCCGAAATCCCCGCTGAAGCCCATCGACTTCATGTTTTCGAGGTTCTGGCAGGCTTTTTCCGGTTCTATCATCAGGGCAAGGGCCGAGGCATAAGGAGCGACGACGAGGTCTTCAGACAATCCTCTCTTGAAGCCGATTTCAGGAACACCGAACGCATGGTATTGATAAACCATCGATGCGTCTAACTTATTGTATCCGGATTCGGAAATCCCCCAGGGCACCCCGTTTCTTGACCCGTAGGCGATCTGGCATGCGACCATTTCCTTATAAGTTTTATCAAGAAGGGTTCCATCGTAAGTGGGCATTACAAGCAGAGGCATCAGGTATTCGAACATCGATCCGCTCCAGGATACAAGCACAGGTTTTCCCGCTTGTTTTGAAAGAAGCCTTCCGAGCATGAACCAGTGTTCCTGCGGAATCCTGCCCTGGGCGATTGCCGTAAAACTGCAAAGCCTGGATTCTGATGCAAGGAGATCGTAATAAGACGGATCCGTTTTGTGATCGGAGGCGCTATACCCGATTGACAGAAGATGAGATGATTTGTTATACAGGAATTCATACTCCATGCCTGACGATATTGACATGCAGCGATGCGCTAACTCGATGATCCGGCTGATCCTTGCACCGGCCCTTGCTCCCGAGTCTTTAATAGCTTTTCTTAAAAGTTCGAACCAGTCCCTCTCTTTTAATAATTGCCCGTTCTCCGGATCAAAGCCCCCGATAACTTCATCGGCAAGGGGCAATAATTTCATTTCTATCCTGGCGGCGTCCCTGAGGACAGGGATTTCATTAAGAAGTGTAAAATCCTCCCTGAGCCGTGCCAGGCGTATTTTCTGTTCTTCATTCCCATGGTCCCACATTCCCGGTATTTCGGGGGGCATAAGGATCCAGGGGGCGTAAAATGACAATTCTTCAAGGTAATCGTAGCATTGTTTTTCAAATGCCTCATACCACCTGTCACCGGCAGGAAGGAGATTGTAAACGGCTCCCGGCAGGCGGCGCAAGAGGACATAGATTTCCGATAGGCCGGGATGGTCCGTCTGCTCCGGAATAAGACTTTTGACCGCATCCCCGTGCACATCCTTTTGAGCGCCTTCACAAAGGGCATTTAACGTATCGCTAAGCCCCGAGAGCATCTCCGGAAAAGAAATTATTTTATTACCCTGCAATTCGAATAGCCCCGAACTTAAAACCATCAGATGGCCGGCAAGGTTCCCGCTGTCGACGGAAGAAATATACAGCGGCTTGAGGGGCTTTAATGTCTGTGTATCGTACCAGTTATAAAAATGGCCCCTGTGTTTTTCCAGGCAGTCCATTGTATGCAGGGTTTTTTCAGTCCTTTCGAGGAGCCTTCCCATAGAAATATAGCCGAAATCATAAGCGGCCATGTTCGAAAGGAGCGATAAGCCGATGTTTGTCGGAGATGTCCTGTGGGCCGTTGCATGAGTAAATTCTTCCTGGAAATTATCCGGCGGCAGCCAGTTATCCTGCTCACCGACAAAGGTCTCGAAAAAACTCCAGGTCCTGCGGGCTATAGTCCTGAGAAAAACGAGCTTCTGGCCCGACAGCCCCGCCTTTCGGAGGGCCGGAGTCCTGCTTATCATAGAGGCAATGGCAGGGGATAAAAGCCACAAACCTGAAATGGCCAGCGCCGGGATATTGGTATATTTGAAAACAATCGAAAAAACCAGGAAAAAAGCGGCTAAAAGGGGGGCCGGCAGCATCTTTCTATAATACCCGGATATCTTTTCAGGACGGTTCGGAGATTCTCCGGATGCAACCCATTCGAGGAGCCGCTTCCGGGAAAACATAAGGCGCCATAATGTCCTGGAAATATCTGAAAGACATATCAAGGCTTCGTAAGCCGAGAAGGTTATTGAAAGGCAGAACTGGGCCAGGCGGTTAAGTGCGGATATGATCCCCTCCCGCGGTTTGGCGATTATTTCAGCCAACGACATCAGAAAGCCGGGCAATGCCGCTAAAACCACCACGGCCAGGGGTAAACCCGACAGGATAAGAAGAACGGCCGCAATCCAGACAATGCTGCGCCTCAGGTTGTCCATTATCTTCCATTTAGATAAAAGGGAAAGGGGGTTTTTTTTGAAAACCGGCACGAAAGGGAGAAGCCATGCCGCTATCTGCCAATCTCCCCTGATCCAGCGGCGTCTCCGGCTTACATCATCAAGATAACCTTCCGGATATTTTTCATACAGCTGTACATCCGTGACAAGCGCGCATCTTGCGTAACATCCCTCTAACAGGTCATGGCTCAGGATCCTGTTTTCAGGGAAGCGTCCTTCAAGGCACTTTTCAAACGCGTCAACATCGTAAAGGCCTTTGCCTATGAAAGAACCCTCCTGGAAAAGGTCCTGGTAAACGTCTGAAACCGCTTTTGTGTAGGGGTCTATGCCTGTCTCGCCTCCGAAAACTTTAACGAAAATGGAAGGATTATCCCCCGGGTAACCGGTTTCTACCCTGGGCTGGAGAATTCCATAACCTGAAATGACACGGTTCTTTTTCACGTCAATAACAGGCCTGTTCAGGGGATGGGATATAATTTCAATGAGATCCCTGGCGCAGTTCCTCGGCATCAGCGTGTCCGTATCGACTGTTATTACATATTTAACATCCTGCAGCAGAGAGATATCCCCGATTATCCGGCAAAACCTGTCTGAGCCGGCTTTTCCGCGCAGAAGGGAGTTAAGATCGGATAGTTTGCCTCTTTTGCGCTCGTAACCCATCCATTTATTTTCCTGTTTATTCCATTTCCTGGGCCTCTGGAAAAGATAAAAACTGTTTTCTTTAAGCCGGCGGTATTTCATATTGAGTCTGTCTATGCCTTCGGCCGCTTTTGAAAGCAGAAGAGCGTCATCGGGTAAAGTCTCGGAAACGGCATCGGTGAAATCGGTCAATAATCCGAAATCCACCTCCGGGTCGGTATTGGCGAGATACCGGATCTCCAGGTTTTCAATAAGGCTTTCAACCGCCTTTACGCCGGTGAGGATGGATGGGACAACGACAAGAGTATGAGCGGATGCAGGTATGCCTCTGGAAAAATCCATCCTTGGCAGTTTTTCCGGGCTGACAAGTAGGGTCGAAACCCAGTTGACCAGGGTTAGAGACGCCTGGCTCGATATGAATAAAAGCGGCAGCCCGTACAGGAGGAGATTCCGCCAGGCAGCCAGCCCGGGTCCAAGGGCGGCGTACATGACGCAAAATGCCGAAATAATTGCCAGGAGAATTATCGAAGACATATAGAAGAAGAGTTTTGGGCCTGTATCAAGAGATTTCGGACGGATGCCCAGGGATTTACAGAATATCCTTAATCCTTTACCCCGGAGATAATAGCCAATATGAGTCCCGGTTCCTTCTGCAGTCTGAATCAGGTGCGAAGCGGTTTCTTCCTCCCGGCTTCCGGTCATTGATGAAATATTTTCTATAATGTGGCGGTAGCCGTCCCGCGTGGAAAAAGACATAAACTTGTAATCCCCTGAAGGATCATTCCGCAGGATATTCTCAACAATGCTCAGGCCTTCGACGAATTCGTGCCAGTCAACAGAGTCGAGAAAGCGCAGGCTCGAGATAGTGTTAGCGATCGAGACCTGGTCAGCGGCCTGGTCCCTGCTTGTAAGCTGGATCATGCGGTCTATGTTTTCACCTTTTTCAGAGAGTTTCTTTTCAAGCCAGACTAAAGGAAAATTCAGGGCTGAAGTCTGACCCTGGAGCCTCCTGACGAATTCTGCGACAAAGAACTCCGAAAGGGGAAGGTCGAACCTGGCCATAGCGGCAATCTCAAGGACAATCCCGTCAGTATCTTTGCCCGATATATCAAGGATTCGGTTTGCCCAGTAATCTGCCCTGTCGTTGTCTATCTGCGATAAAACCATCCGTGAAGAAACGCGCCTCAGGTTTTCAATTAAAGCTAATCTTATCATAATGGGGAGAGCCCACAGTTCCCCGAGTTTCAAACTGTCCACAGTCTGGTATGCCCTGACATAACCGGTCAGCCATTTCAAATCCACACGGCCGTCGCCGTGGGAAACTATCTCCATGGCGATATCGTAAACCCTCGGATAACCTGAGAGCGGGCCTTTTATAAGCGCGGGGAGTTCGCGGCTGTACCCCTTCGGCAGGAATCTCCGGGCAAGACGTATTTGTTCCTCGATAAGATAATAATTGTCGAGCAGCCAGTCCCCCGCGGGGGAAACCTTTCTCTTTGAATCTTCCGTCTCCGCGAGAAGTTCATAGGCTTGCATTATAATCTCTTCGTTTTCCATAAGGCGCGACAAAAGTTTTTCCCGGCCTCTCCTGTAAGTTATCTTATGCAGCCCGGCAAGAGTTACGGCATGCTGTTCAAACTGGTCGAGGTTGAAAAGCTCGGCCCTGAGCGGCTCTTCACCCCTTACCGCAGAAAGACCGTCCTCAAAAGACTTGGGTGACAATTAAAACTCCTTAAATAAAAATGGTTTATCCAGATAAAAGTAATCAACTACTTAACAGTATGTCAATCTTGACCAATACTGTAAAGTTTATTAAACTAAAAATCATGGACAATAATCTCAATCACGCCGTTCCGGGCATAAGGCAGGGTTAAATATGGATATAAAAAGATACTTGATTTCAGCGGCAGCTGTTTTTTTATGCTTCGCAGTCATTGATTTCGGATTCGATTCCGCAATACTGTCGCAGATGAACACAGGCTTGAAGGAAACCTGGCGCGCCGTTCCGGTCTTCTGGCTCGAACCCGTCATATACTTCGGCGCAGCTCTGATTTTCGTGCTTATTTATTCCGTCTCTTCATGGAGAAAAGGCGTGCCATGGGGCATAATCTACGGGCTGGCAACAGGCATTTTAGTCAGCGGCGTATTATCCTTCAAGCAATATTCTTTATACCCGATCCCCCTTATCCTTTCATTAGTATGGTTTATCGAGGGGATCATCCAGTATATCATTGCCGGTATCGTAACCGCCCTGATCCTGAACAGGAAGGAGAGATGACAGTGGACGAAGATGTAGATATCCATTCGGTATTTTCAAAGGAAAACTGGGCTTATAAGGATGTGAAAAGTCCGGATGAGCAAGGCCCCTATGGACCATTCAAAGACTGGATAAACCGGCTCGGGCTTGACATTAAAAACGGAGGGGACCTTGAAAAATGTTATTTATTATTATGCATCCTGAATTTTGCAGCCCTTCATGACAATAAGATCGAGGACACACGGGATTTCCTGGGTTTTTTCTGGTGGTATGTAGAGAAAATAAAACCACTCGCCGGCTACAGCGATACGAATAAGAGAAAAGCGGCGTATCATGATATGATTATCCGGATACTTTCAAAAACTGATTTCCTCTTCATCGAAATGTTTTCTCAGGCGGGAGATATTTATTCCGTCCGCTTATTTCCGGTTAACAGCAGCATCGGCTCTTTTATGAAAATCAAGATGCGTCTTGAAAGGCTCTATGCAGGCTTAGGCGCACAAGAATTTTTCAGGTATCCGGATCTCAAGAATATCGACGAGGCTTTTTACAGGGGGCTCGATGACCCGGAAATATACGGCCGCTATATATATGAATTTCCCCCGGATAAATTAACGGCGGCAGGGATCATGGAGGCAAAGGTCCCTGAAAAGCTTATACTGATCAAAATTGCTGAAGGGCAGAAAATCATTCTTCCACCCGAGTATTTAAGCCAGCTTGCAGGCCTGGCTTTTATAAAAGTTCAGCAGTTCTTTTACAATCCCGATGAGAGTCTTAAGAACCAGAAAAGCCTCTCGGCAGTTATAGAAAAAGTTAATAAAAAAAATAACAGCAGTTACAACCTCGATCAGGCTTTATGTCTGCTTAAAGATTATGATTCCCTGGGCATCGAACATGATTTCTGGAAAAATTTCCTCGATGAAATGGATATTCCGGGCAGCATCTCTTTGTATGCGCGCCTTTTAGGAGCCGTACTGCCCGACAAGATCGGTGCGGACATGCCCGGGGATGACGGCAAAAAAGCCCCGGAAATCAGCGAAGAAGATATCTCGAAATTCTTTGACGAGCTTTGTAAAGTTAAAACTGCCGATTATACATTTTCATCTTTTATCGAAATGTTTCCGCAGTTTCCAAAACAGTTTTTTGAAAAGGCTCTTGAAGCGCTGATAAAAAACAGGAAGATCTCGAGAATAAGGGATAAGGCGAATGTTTCACACTTTATAGTTTCAAAAAATGTTTTCATCATATTTGTTCATTATCTGGAACAGATACGTAATTCCCTTGGCGGTGTATACAGCAGGGAATTTAATAAAGACAATATCCATAACGAAGAAGAATTCCGCCTCGATATTGAAAAGAGAATATTTGAAGATTATCCGGTATTCTATCAGCTATTTAAAAGCGGCGACTTTTCAAAGTATGTCTATAAAATGCTGGAAAAAGGAGGAACGGCGGATTATGAAAAATATAAAAAAAGCCTCTTTGATCAAGCCTCTGCGGGGGCGATGTTCGTGCCGGCAGACCGGCTTTTAAATCTGGATTACAGCCAATTTATTAAAAAAGAACCTGAGAAAAGGGCTGATCGGGAAGCGCCTCATGAATCAAGACAGTCCTCGTCAGGACAGATCGGTCAATTTTTAAGCAAGATGTCCCGCAATATCTCGAGCTCACTGTCCAACGCAATGGATAAAGACCTCGAGAAAAAAAGGATCCCCGGCCTTAATATCGAAAAGAAAGCCCCCGCCGCAGCAAAAGAGCAGGTTAAAGAAAAGGAAAATGACCCGGAAGCGGGCCTCAGGGCCATCGCAGGGAATATTATTGAGGAAATCATGGGATCGAATCAGATGCTGCTTGAAGACGCGGTTCAAAACCTGCTGGCGGCCTGGAACTATCCGATTACTCCCGACAGCGATGGAATAAATGCAATTAAAAAAGAAAATTTCCAGAAAATTTCCGCCCTGATCAATAATCAGACCGGAGATCTCGATCCCGGCAGTATGGACCGCGCCTGCATAGAAGAAAAGTCGGCCGAGATCTCGGCTTCCGTTGAAGCCCGGGAAATTTTAAATAATATTGTCAGGACAGAAGCTACTCCGGAAATTTTCCGCAGGTACATCACTCTCCGCATTATCGCAGCCCTGATCAGGAAATAAGCGCCGGCTGCTCCTGACGGATGCCTTTTACAAGTTCTTCTATATCCCCGACAAACTCCAGGCCGGCATTTCTGCCTGTTCCGGCAAATATCGCGTTCTTTCCGTCCGGATCGTTGCTGCAGAAATTAACTATAATGCTGGACTTAAGAGATTCGTTGACTTTTGCGGACATTTCGCCCAGCTTCGGAGCCGGGATGTCGATGCCCAGGGTCCTGGCCGACGATATTTCGAGCGAGAACTTTTTATCACGCACGGTAATTTCGATCCAGTCGGACGAAACGAATATTTTTTCTATCTGCGCCCCTGTGTATGTCGCAAACCTGAAAAGACGGCCCTGGTATAGAAAGCCGAAGACAAAACCAGTAAAACAGCTGCCCAGCCATGGTATCCTGGCTACCGATCCGAACAGGGAGACTCCGTCTTCGTCAAAATGATTGGTCTGCATCCAGATCCAGGACGAGGGCATGGAGCGGCCCCAGTCCTTTTCCAAATAGCCCTTGCCGAGGGTAAAATCTGTCTTCATGCCGTTGACTTCAAAATAGCCGTCTATGTCATGATCGAAACTCGCTGTCGCGTGGTAGCATTCCATCATGGGTACAAAAGCATACCAGCCCATAGCGCCCGGCGAGAAGAGGGATACGGGCCATGGATGGATGTTCTGAAATTTAAGCTCCGCCCTGATCCTGTCTTTGCCGTTGTCCATATCGAGATGCAGGCATTCCAGGGAAAAATAATTATTGCCGATTTCAAGTTCGAATTTTTTAGTGTTTGCCCAGAAATCGCCTAAGGCATACGGGTAATAATAGAGTTCCTGCCGCCTGGCATCCACGAGCATGACAAAGGCGTGCGACAAGGATTTTTCTTGCGGCATGGATATTCCGGGGATAACGGCAAATGCCGTCTTTTCATCTCTGCTTACAGATTTAAAGTACCATCCTTCAAAGTAGTTCTTCTTCCTTCCGCTGCCCTGAAATACCTCGGGTTTCCAGAGATTAGACATTACTATCCTCCGGGCCGTATCAATCCTGCCCATGAAGAGCCTTATTTCCCATCGGCTCCTTTCAGCATTTTTATGACGTCCGGATCAACAACATATTGAATAGCCTTTAATCCGTTCATATCCAAGATTCGGGCATCAGCCCCCGCCTTTAACAATAATTCAACCGCTTCCGCATTTTCAAAGATGGCTGCGTATATCAAAGCGGTTCTGCCTATGCAATCTTTATTGTCTATGTACGCCCCTGCCTTTATCAATGATTTAATCGGATCGATGCGGTTTTTAATAACCGCGCATATCAAAGCGGTGCTGCCTGTCGAATCTTTTTCATCGAGGTCCGCCCCCGCCTTTATCAAAGCCTGAACAGTATCGGCGTGCCCGTTAATAGATGCCTGCATGAGTGCGGAATTAGCGGTGGTATCCACGGCATTTACATTCGCCCCTTTATCTATCAGCGCCCTGACCGCTTCAGTGCGGCCGTTGGCGGCAGCGTAAATCAATGCCGTGCTGCCGATATAATCGGTGATATTGACATCGCCTTTAAAACCCCTTATAAACGCAGCATTGCCTTTCTTGGCAGCGTCGAATAAGGTCCATTCATAGTAAGAATAATTAGTGCTTCCGCCCGGAGCCAGGATTAAATCGTCATCGATCATATTTGTCGAATCAGAGAGCCTGACCAGTTCTATATGATATTTTACACCGGCAAGAACGTTCAATGAGAGCTTGAAATCGTTATTGGTCACCCGTGAGACAAGCCGGCTGTTTATCCTTAAATCGTAGTCATATGGGCCTGTATTAAAATCCCCGAAATTAATATGAGCGACCCTTGTTTTTTCCTTGAGAAGAAACCCGCCGATATCCTCGATTATCCTGTCGACCGAGTCGAATAAATCTATGTCCGTAGGCGCGCTGTATGTGTTGGAAAAAGATTTTTCCGATGTCCCGCTCATAATACGGATTGTGATCAAGGCCCTGGGGTTTGATTTGTTTCCTTTAAATATATAGCTTCCGTAAACTATATAATCCGGTTTATAAACACTGGAAACCATGGCGGCATCTCCAGGCTTCAGCGTCATGAGTACGGGTTTTTCCGGAACATTGATCCCGGGCAGGTATGGAATAAAAGAATAAAATGAGTTGAACAAAATACCCTTCATGAAAGAGGTATTACGGTATGCGTCGGGGTCGGCCCTGTTTTCGAGAGGGAGGATATAGACAACCCTGTTCGTATTTGCGATCGCCGGGTTTTCATCGATAAAATTAGTGTTCACAGGCTCAGCGTTTCTGACTTCGCTCCCGCAGGAGTATAAAGCAATCAAGAGGATCAAAGAAAATAACAGACCCGGCAAGGACAGTGAATTTTTAAGCATCCTGCCCCCCTTTTTAAAATAAAAGGCATTATCATTTTATTCAGCCAATCCGCCAATGTCAAGGCCGTTTATTTTGTATAGCTGCTAAAAGTATGGTAAAATTTTATGGCTTTTTCAGGCAGGTTCCAGGCAAGACGGCAGACTTAGGCACAGTCCCGAGCGCTTGATCGATCTTTAGACTTTGTAGTGTGATTATGTTAAGGAGGAATAGAATGACAATCAAAGACTGCATTAATTTTTCCAACGAAACCATTTTATGTTTTTTAGCAACTGCTGAAAGCGACCAGCCCAGAGTCAGGGCATTACAATTCTGGTTTGCCGACGATACCGGATTTTATTTTCAGACCGGTGATGCGAAATCTTTTGTCGGGCAATTAAAAGCAAACCCTAAAACCGAAGTATGTTTTTATATGCCGGACCCCAATATCAAGACAGGTAAAATGCTCCGTATATCCGGAAAAGTCGATTTCATAGATGATAAACCTCTAAAAGAAAAAGCTCTTACTGACAGGCCTTTTTTAAAAAGTTTCGGATTAACCGCCGATAGCCCGGGGCTGGTATTATTTAAAATATCTCATGGCCAGGCGCATTTCTGGTCAATGGAAACTAATTTAAAACCGAAAGAATTTATAAATTTTTAATATTATATTGAAGCGCGTTTGCTTTTATATGTGCCCAATCCGCCGGGTTATTCGCCAGGGCGTAGAATCGGGATTGACTGGTCAGGTCCTGAAGAATTATAATCGCAATTCATTAAAAATCGTCCTGAAAATATATGGAATTTTTATCGCAATAATCTTTTATTGCGGAAACTTTATTTTGAACACCGGCTTCTGTTTTTTTATCGTCATACGGCGCATTGGCGATATACACGGACATCGATCGGAGATCAGACTGTTTTTGAATTTTTGAGATTATCTCAATCAGATTCTTTTCATCGAACTCTTTATTCCGGTAGTACATTTTCCCATTTAAATCGATATTTATATAAATATTTTTCTGATTCGTTTCTTTTTCAAAATCACCGGCCCGGATAATTACACTGTCAAAGCGGTCGATTAAATATTTATCAATTGCGATCGTGTCGGGCCTTATCCATTTTGCCTTGAACCAGCCTTCAGGTATAATAGCTTTCGGCCCGTCGATATGAAACCTTGAAATCTTATTTTTTATTATCCTGGATTGTGATGATGTTAATTCGACGAATCGTTTTCTCCCAATCTCATCAATTTGTTTTTTATTTAATTTTATCTCATACGTTTCAGCAGGCGCGATTTGATTTGTCAAGGCATTCAAATTGCTGTTTCCGGAATTATCAGCACATGCCTGAAGCATTGAACAAATAATAATACCTGCAAAGATATATCTTATCATTATTCTTTTCTTAAGCGATATTTCCCACATGATTCATCCTCTTGCCAAGATTTTGCCCGAATTCTGCGTCCGCCCCTTCTGTTAAGAAATAAATAATTTGGGAACTATAATTTTGTTGTTGCCCCAAATTAGATAAAAGCCACTACTAAAAAAGTTTCTCTCATCTATTCATCATTATTTATTTGCCTTAGTTCTTTTCCTTTAAAATAAAATCAAATTCTCATTTTTCTAAATATTAGGGTTTTCCAGTTCATAATAATAAACTGAATAAAAAATATAGTGTTCAAGTTTATTCAAATAATTCTTAATTTCAAATTTGTCATAATTGAAATTATAATCATTCCACACTTTAACAAAGTCTTCATTTGTAGATTGAAGTTTATACACGATTTTGAAGTATTTATTATTAAAATCACCTTGTGGTACATTTAACTTATCAATTTTTTCCCGAACTACTTTATAAAGAGTTTGATCATTATCATACTTCTTAAGGATTTCTCCAAGAATATTTTCCCCGTATTCTATTGGATAAAATTTAGTACCTCCCTTCTTTTTTTTAGGGCTATCATCTGTACCAGTTATTAAAGCCTTATCAGTATCATCTTCTTTATCTGGCTTATATACCACTTTGTAAGCAGCAACAGCAGCTAATATTGTTCCTGAAAAAGTTGCTAAATTTCTTAATAGTTCTGGAATGTCTTTTAAAATATTCCAACACATTTTTTGCGAATAACAAACCCCTACAAACCAAATTCCTATAATAATCAGATCAAAAATTAATACAACCCTAATGGATCTCCAAGTAATACCTTTTTCTTTTACATCGCTCGTACGACTCATGAAACTGCCTCCTAAGTTGGAAAATTATTCTGAGTCAACCTGACCAATTGTCAGGTGAATACTAAATCTGTTCAGACTCTACCCCTTCCTCCTCCCCGCTTCAGCCATTACAACAGCGAAGGCGCTGGCGACGTTCAGGCTGTTCTTGCTGCCTACGAGGGGGATGTCGATGAAGCGTTCGCATTGCAGCAGGGCCTCTTCCGTTAAGCCGAACTCCTCATTGCCGAAGACGAACGCGCTCTTGTCGGGCCACTCAGCTTTGAAGAGGGAGGCCGCGCCCTCTATCGTTTCGACCCCCAGGATAAGGAAGCCGAGTTTGCGGTAGTGCGAGATTGCAAGACTCGTCGTCTTGAAGTAGGACCAGGCGGCGAGCGCAACGGTGCCCATCGCCGTACGCTCTATTTTGGGCATGGGAGGGGCAGGTGTTATGCCGCAGAGGGCGAGGCTCCCGACCCCGAAACAGTCGGACGAGCGGAAGATGCTGCCGGTGTTGAAAGGCGAGCGGAGGTTGTCGAGTATAGCCGCGTGGGTGTAACGGACCGGCGGTTTGTCGGAGTCGAAACGCTTGTGGCGGGGCAGGAACCCCGATTCATCGGGAGCCTCGCCGATCAAGGCCATAACCGCGTGAAAGGACATGTTCGCCCGCTCGAGCATCGTCCTGTCTTTACCGGGCGGTATAGAAGTTAAAAATTCCACGATAATGGAGCGGGCCGCCCTGAGCTTTGGCTCCGGGGTCCCATCCATGTAGCCGGAGTATCCGGCCAGGTCGCTAAGGATCTTTTCGGCGGGCTCCCCGTCTTTTTCCCCGAACTTTCTCAGGGTCTCGGCTATCTTGTATATCTGTTTGCGCAGGTGCAGTTTAAGGAAGTGGTCTTTCTGTATCATCGTTTTTTTTCTTTATTTCTCGTGGAAAACCGTTACCCCGTTCCAGTCTGCAGGAGTTCCGTCCTTTTCAAATTTAGAGCATCTCTCGAGGATCATCTGAGCGGGCCTGTCCCCGGGCCTTAACCCGAGAGCTTCGCTAAAGGCCTTTACAGCCCCGGGCCAGTCATGCTTTTCGTAGAGCGAAACGCCATCGTTGTAGATCTTCAGGAATTCCGACATGCCGCTGTCTATATTGTCTTTTTCAGAAATGAGCTCGAAAATTTTAACGCCGCGTATCTTGCCCTTGACGGCTACGATGTCGACGCCCCTTGTTTCCATTTTGCCCTTAACGGCCTCGTTGGTAAATTCGCTTATCATGATCTTCGTGCCGTAGAATTTGTTGAGCCCTTCGAGGCGGCTGGCCAGGTTTACCGTGTCTCCCATCACCGTGTAGTTGAGGCGTTCCTCGTAACCCATGTTGCCTACGATCAGCTCCCCGGTATTGATGCCGATCCTCGTGTTGAAGAGGGGAATGCCCTTCCCCTTCCATTCCTCCGCTATGCGGGCCAGGAAGCGCTGGCTCTCGAGGGCGCTTATGCAGGCATAGAAGGCGTGATCTTCGAAATAATTCGGGGCGCCCCAGAACGACATTATAGCGTCTCCGATGTATTTGTCTATCGTTCCCCTGTTTTTCAGGACTGTGCTCGTCATCCCTTCGAAGTAAACTCCGAGATTTTCGACGAGCTCTTCGGGTTTAAGGGATTCTGAAATTCCCGTGAAATTTTCTATATCGGAAAAGGATACCGTCATCATCCTCTTTTCGGCGCTCAGTACGGCTTCCTTGTTGAGCTTTATCAGTTCGGCGACCAGATCCGCCGGAACGAATTTCTTGAACGACCTCAGGCCGTTTTTCATGTTTTCGATGGCATCTTTCATATTGTTGACTTCACGGATGTTCGACTTTATTTCAATCTTGCTTCCCAGGTCGAATTTCTGGACTTTCGACAGGTCGTTTTCAAGCTTGATCATAGGCCTGGAAATTGCCCTGGAGAACATTATAGCGAGAAATATAACCACTATGGCTATTATGATGATTACACGGAGGGTATAAAGGAAATAGTTATCTTCGTAATGTTTTATCCTCTGCGCGGAAACATCCATCCCTAGTATACCGTCCAGCCGGCCGTCTTTGGTGAGGATGGGGGCGTAGCTTGAAAGCCATGTTCCCCACTGGTCGGTGCTGAATTTCTTTTCAACGTGGACTTTGTAAGGCTTTTCGAAAGAGGCAAGAAGCTCGGCCGTGGCATTGGTGTAGACGTCGCCGATATGGCTCATTTCTTTTGGGTCATATTCAGCGTCGACGACAAACACGATGCTGCCGTTATCGAGTTTTCTCATCGTGTAAACATCCCTTATTCCGATGCCCCTGTTGCTTATCGACTGGAGGGTATGTTTAACTTTCATGTACACGGGCGAATTTTCATCGGAAGGCCGCAGGAGCTTGCTGTGCAAATCCCCGTCTATCTGCATGGCTCCGATGGATATATCGTCATGAAGCCGCTCCTCCACGCTCCTGTGTATCAGGTCGTGGACGTCGACGAATGTCCAGATCCCGAGAAGGAGACAGGAAGCAACGACTACGCCGACAAAGGCGCTGGAAATGCTGAAGCGCAGCGTTACGAACTTTTTAGTTTTCCCGGCCATATAAATTACCCCCGGAGTTATTCGTGCTTTAATATATAATTGGCAGGAGGCTTTGTCAAATATTCATCCTTGATACGCAAGCGAAAACTTTTTTCACGAAACAACTCCTTTCGAAGTATTATAAAATGGAAAATAAAGATCTTCTAAGTGCAATATTTCACTCTTTCGAACGTCATTATCATTGAGATTACCATGAAATGATGGTAGATTTAGAGTGAAATGTTTTAAGGAAAGGAGTTCCTGGCAATACATGAATTATATGAAATGTTTGAAGAGAACTATATTTATCGTCATCATTGCCTCGGTTATCGGGGGAGCCGCGCTGATCGTGAGCTGCGCCGCGTCGCCTGCATCGGCCGGCGGTCCTGCTCAAGCCGCACCGCAGGATTTTGACGACTTTACAAACGCGCTTGCTGAAACCACGAATTCACTGGCTATAGCCGAATCTAATTCCGGCGTTTCAGTCGCGGGTTCCTGCACACCCCTTAACGCCGGAACTTTGAAAACAGGGATTCCAGCCGTATCTTTTATCGTCACGAATGTTACAGTGACAAATTCCGGTTCGAAGAACGGCGGCAGCGGAAGCGCGATCATCAGGATCGCGACGTCCGGAACTGCGGCGGCTCCTTCGGCAAGCATATCGTTTGTTTTTAATAATTACTATTACAATAATACAAGCAAGGGCTTGAATGGAAGCGCTGCCTGCAATATCGGCGCCGCACCCGGCTCAGGCCCGGAAATCATCACTATAAACGAATCCGCGGCACTTGCCTGGAGTTCCAGGCCCATTGCATGGAATATTACGGACATCATGACGCTTTCGTCAAACAGCATAACAGATTCTATAAACGGAACAATCAACGGGCGCACGGTCAGCGAATACTTCAGTCTCGGCGGAACCAATTAGGCTCATTCTTTCCCGGAATTGTACGATACTTATTATATTACTGTCCAAATCGGACAAAATATAGTATAATTCATGCGTGTGCACAGGAGGGGTGTGTCTATGAATGAGCTGGTGAATGGGACAAAAGTTTTCCTGATAGGTATCGGCGGCATCGGCATGTCGGCATTAGCAGTAATTTTAAAAGCCCGCGGGTTCGATGTCTTGGGTTCGGACAGGGCTGATTCCACGGTTATTTTAAATCTCCGGAAACTCGGCATAAATGTCGCCCTATGTCATGAGAGCGCAAATATCACCCCGGATATCCGCACGGTTGTTTACACGAACGCGGTATCGGAAGACAACCCGGAACTCATTAAGGCAAGGGAGATAGGCGCATCTGTTTACGAACGGGCGGCTATGCTCGATCTGCTTTCCGGGCCGAAACTCGCAATCGGCGTTTCGGGAACTCATGGCAAGACAACTACGACTTCCATGGTCGCAAAGATATTCCTGGCAGCCGGGCTTGACCCGACTCTGGCCGTCGGAGGCCATATCGACCAGATAGGCGGATCGGGTTACGAAGGCGACGGGAAGTTTTTCGTTTACGAGGCCTGCGAGGCTTACGGGTCCTTCCTGAAGCTTCATCCCGCGATCGCAGTCATCACTAACATAGATTCCGACCACCTGGATTACTACACGAATATCGGAAATATCAAAAAAGCTTTTTTGAAGTACATACAGGAAAATATACCGGCGTTCGGCACCATTGTATACAACAGGGACGACGCAAACCTCAGGTCCGTCGTCGAAGGGGCAAAACTTCACAATACGGTGTCGGTCGGCATACGGCACAGGGCCGATTTTACCGCGTCTAAAATCAGGCTCAATGAGTTTTCGTCTTCATTCGTGGTAAAGAAACATGGAGCTTTTTACGGAAATTTCTTTCTCAATGTGCCGGGCATGCATAATGTCACCAATGCCCTGCTTGCCATAAGCTGCTCCGCGGTAAACGGAATTTCATGCGAGGTAATGCAGAATACCCTGAAGAATTTCAAGAATGCCGACAGGCGCTTCCAGCTTAAATTCAATAACGGGAAACTGATGGTAATCGACGATTATGCCCACCATCCTTCCGAAATCGATGCGACCCTGAATGCCGCGAAGAACCTTTCGGAGAAAAGCCATGCACGCCTCATTGCCGTTTTTCAGCCTCATCTTTATTCGCGCACACAGTCATTGTACAAGGAATTTGCTCGTTCACTTTCACGGGCGGACAGCATAGTACTTACGGAGATATACGCGGCAAGGGAGAAGAACGACGGCTGTATAAGCACAAAACTTATATATGACGAGATAGTCAGGATCAAAGGCAAGGAGAATGTCGCTCTCACAAGCGAATTAAAGGACATTCCCGAAATGGTAAGATCGTTTTTCCATGGAAAAAATATAGTAATAACTCTTGGAGCTGGAGATGTCTGGAAAGTCTCTGATATGTTCTGCGTTTAGCCCGGCGCTTGCGCTCTTGCTGATCTTTTCAGCCGCGTCCGCTTTTGCCCAGAATAATGAACCGGCCGGCATTAGAAAGGTTTACGTGAACGGCTACTACTTTGATAAGGGCATAAGCCCCGCACAGATACTCGGGCTCCGTCTCAAGGCGAGGGCCGACCTGTTTTACAGGGACAAGAATTACGCCAGCGCTGTAAAGTATTACGAACAGGCGTCGACCTACCTCCCCGATGAGGCTGAAATATATTTTAATCTTGGAAATATCTACTATGACCGCAGGATCGATAATCTTGCCGCCGATTATTATAAGCGCGCCCGGGATAAATATCCCCTGGTTGAAAATTTTCTCAAGAGCAAAAGGGATTATTATCTCAGTCTTGTCCGTTACGGAATAACTCTCGCCCGCCTTTCGAAGTCGAATAACAGCGATGAAGATTCGAAGATGGCCAAGGAGATCTACTGGCAGGTTTCCGGCCTCCAGCCGGCAATGACCAATGATTTTCCTGAAACTGCCCGCGACGTTGCCACATTGAATAAAACCCTCTTCGGAGATGTAACGGTCATAAAAAAATAAATCAAATCTCCTAACCGGCCGATAGATTAATGTCTGCGCCTTAATAACGAGGAGGCCCGCTAATGGACTCCAGAAAGTACAGCAGCGCCCTGCTCACGGTATTTATTATCTTCTGTTTCATTTTTCTTGCGGCAACGGGTATTTATTTTTTTACGGATACATGGAACGTAAACTCTCCCGTAGATTTAGGGCAGGAGGGGGACGCTTACAATCAGTATCCAGACCGGAGCATCGATGACGTATACGACAGCCTGACCGGAAGGGTTCCTATCCTGATGTATCATATGATCGTTACGCCCTATATGGAAAAAGAGGTCTTCGGCAAAGGTATCATCAAGCGGACTCCATGGATGGAACGCTTTCTCGTATCCTCGGCCCAATTTAAGGGCGAACTCGAAAGCCTGTACAGCGCAGGTTTCAGGAATATTTCACTTGACGAATACATTTCACTTAAAAAAGGCGAGATCAAGACTCTTGACCGCATTCCTCCGGATTCGAAGCTTTATGTCCTTACTTTTGACGACGGTCCGTACGGCCAGTTAGATTACAGCGGCATCGACAAAAACGGCAGCCCTGTGATCGATCCCGACTGCGCTGTCGGCATCATGATGGATTTCGCGAAGACGCATCCCGATTTCAAGCTCAACGCCGCCTTCGCGGTCACTTTCGAGCATTCCCCGTTCATGCAGCCTGAATATGTAAAGGACAAGCTTAACAGGCTCCTCGACCTTGGCTTCGAAATAGTCAACCATACTGTAAGCCATAAAAGGCTTTCCTGGTTCGTCCTGCATGACAGGGAAAGGGCCGATTTCGAGATCGGGCATGCCATGGAACTCTTCGAATCATATTTAGGCTACAGGGCCGCATCCATAGACAAGGTGTCCTATCCCGGGGGAAATGTGAATGCGGAGCTATGGAAATTCATACCTGATGTGACTTACAACGGCAGGACCTGGCATTTTAAGGCGGGCCTGGACGCCAAAGGTCTGCAGGCCAAAAATCCAAACGAGAAAAAATTCAATATCTACAATATCGCCAGGATAGAAACCTCGGACGCGAGTTTTAAAAAATTCATCCTCGACGCTCCGAATCTTTACAGGACGCCTTCGGTTAAAGACAATAAGAACGACCCGGCTAAAGGGCTTGCTTTTTACCAGAGAGCTGAAGATAAGAAAAAAGCAGTCAAAGACGGTAAGTCTTATAAGAATTCCGGCAGGGAACGCCGATAGCGACGTCCATCTTCCTTTCTTTTATATCCAGTATAACCGAGGCAAGCGTTGAAAGCACTTCGTCATGCCTGCATATTGTATTGTCATTTCCATCCTGTTCCCCGTTGTGATCCTTGAGCATCTTTTTCAGGTATCTCCTGGAAAACCTTGACAGGTAATGCCTGTCTAACAGATCTGAAATCCGGTCGTAGCGCATCCGGTTTGTCGTATTTATAAGCATTCCATGGTAGCGCTTGGGGGAAACAATCCTGTCGTACCTGTCGGTATCCGCGTAATTAAATTGCGTCATATCCGGATGGTAGAACATGTTCGAAGCCGCGGCTATTCCGTCTTTCAGGGTTCTTATCCCGGTATTTTTACCCAGGATTTCCATTATCACGCAGTCGCCCGTCTCATCGATTATGGAGAAAATCGCCCCGTTCGAAGTCCCTGTTTCCCTGATGAAATCCACCGCCTGCCTGGTCCTTGAAAGATTTTCCAGGACGTACTGGCAGATCAGGGTAGGCGGAGGATTTTTCCTGTAATGAGACTTTGCCATCCCGTAATTGTAAGATATCGCAAGGCCCGCTTCGTTTAAACCTATATGACTTCCCGACATCGGCGATATTATCAATTCTATGCTTTTAAGTCTTGATTCCGGGCTGCTTTTCCGTATGCATGTCGTCATCGGCAGAAATGAAAACAGGTCGTAATTCTTTATCAGGAGAGTGCGCCTCATGACAGTTCTCGCCGCCGCCAGAATTGCCGCCGTACAACCCGACATTGTCATGTATGGCGAAGACATCATGCTCTCGAAAAACTGGACGAAGAGAAAGAGGTTCAAATTGATCCCCGAACCCGCTGAAATCCCTTTTAATCTCTCCCAGCTATCCATGTCGAATTCTTCGGTTTTTTTCATGATGAAATTATAAGCGATCATCCCCGCCGCTTCGGCGACAAAACTGCTGTTCATGTAGAAAGGCCGGATCTTTTTCAGGGGTTCGAATTCGAAAAGATTGTCGAAAGCGCCTTTTATTGAGTCCTTAAGAAGCTCCCCCTGCTGGAAGCCCATATCGTAATGGGAGCCCGAGCATTCGATCATCATAAATAATACCGCCTTTGAATATCAAAAATATAACCAATTAAAGGTAAAATATCAAGAAGGATGCAGAATGATGATTTCTTATGGATTCAGGATTTATTCCGATACAAATAATGATATAAAAAACATTTTCCGGAGGAAAACATGGGCACTAGGGGGCTAATATTCCTGGCCTGTTTCGCATTCATAACTTTTTCAACCGCTTTTTCCCAGTTCCAGAAGTATGAATACGGAGTAATCTCATGATACGGCGATGATTTCGAGGGTAAAAGAACCGCCAGCGGAGATATTTACGACAGCCAGAAATTGACGGCAGCTCACAGGATTTTTCCTTTCGGATCTGTAATAATCGTTGAAAATCTTGAAAACGGGAGAAAGGCGACATTAACTATTAATGACAGGGGGCCGTACGCCGCGAACCGGGTTCTCGACGTTTCAAAAGCGGCCGCGGATGCTCTCGGTTTTTTGAATAAAGGTACGGTCTATGCCAGGATCACACTGCTTAAACTCGGGAACAACAAGACTTCGGATATTGTCCAGGAACCCCAGGCCGCAAGCTCGTCGTCATCCGCTCCGGTTCTGCCGTCCACTCCCGGAAAGGCGGCTCCGGCCCCTTTGGCTCTGCCAGTGCTGCCGCTGCCGGCGCCTGTCCTGTCTCCTTCCGCTCCTTCTAACGGCAGCCATAATTACCAGGTGGTCATAACGACAAATATTATGCAGGTATTTTCGACAAACCAGGTGATCCTGACAAACTACATAGCGGTGCCGGTCACAAATATCGTCAACATAGAACCTTATGAGGAAAAGACTGTAGAAACCGCTTTGAACGATTCCAATACGAATAATTTCACCCCGGCAGCTAAAGGATCCGATGAATTTGTCATGGATGAGTCGTCGCTTAAAACGGGAACGCCTCCCGCTCCGGCTCTCACCCTCGACACCGAAAACAACAGCAACGTAACCTTCACGGAAAAAGAGGTAAGCCCCGAACAGCCGGAAACGAACCAGGCCGGCGGTATCGCTGAGAAACCGTCCGGGAGCGGGTACATTGTCCAGGCGGGAGCTTTTACCAGTGAGAAAGCGGCAATGAAGCTTTATGACCTGCTTAAAAAGAACAATTATGAAGTTTTCACAAGCGAAAATACCATCCATGGCAAAACATGGATCAGGGTAAAGATAGGATACTTCAGTACCCTTGCCCAGGCAAAAACCGTCTCTGAAGAGCTGAAGAAGTTCAAGATCAACGCCCTTGTTCTGAAAGGGATTGTCCTTGAAGGGTCTGCCCCGAAAGGGGGAGCCTCTTCCGCCTCGGCGAAAGCGAAAGGAAAAAACAACTGAAATTCCGCCGGCACAGGAGAACATGTTGCTGAAATTTATAACGGTTTTCACCTCAAGGCTTACCGCAGGGCAGTATAGAAAACCATGGGGAATCCATGGAAAGATCATCTCCTCCAGGATGGAAAAAAGAAACCGGAAAACATATAACTGGGTGATGCCTTTTATAAAAACGGCGCCCGGCGACAGGGTCCTCGAGATAGGATACGGGGCCGGCACAGGCATAAAAGCGCTTGCAGAGAGGGGCCAGGGCATCTCTATTTACGGGATCGATTTTTCAAAGGTAATGTATAAAAAAGCGCTCAGGGCGGCTTCAAAATTAAACGGTGGAAAGCATATATCACTTTCCTGCGGCGATCTTTTGAATTACAATATAGAACAAAAAGGTTTCAACATCATATTCGGGATCAATGTTCTGTATTTCTGGAAAACCCCTGACGTCTATTTTTCCAAAATTTACGATTTGCTTTCCCCCGGAGGAAAGCTCTATCTCTATGCAGCCGGCCCGGAGCGGCTCCTGAATCTTCCGATAACGCATAATAATATATTCAGTAAGTACACCCTTGAAGAGATCACGGGCGCAATGGCAGCCTCGGGCTTTAAGAATATCCGCCATGAAACTCATGAAACCGATCTTGGAAAAGCCTGGCTCTTATCGGCCGTCCGTTAATATTATTCATTTGCTATTGACAAATCACGGAAATTTTATAATATTTCATCATGTTTTCTTCATCGGAGGGCATTTTTATGCATAAAGAGATCCGCGGTGATATTTCCATTGTCCTGGCGGGTGAGGCGGGGCAGGGTATCCAGTCGATCGAATCGGTGCTTGCCAGGGCCCTGAAAAACGGGGGCTACAATCTGTTCGCCACAAAGGAGTATATGTCGAGGATCAGGGGTGGCGCGAATTCTACAGAGATCAGGGTTTCCTCGGAAAGGGTCAGCGCCTATACAGAAAGGATAGATATTCTTATCGCCCTGGGCAAGGAACCCTCGAGCCATGTTAAAAAGAGGATAACTCCCGGGACTCTCGTTATTACGGGAGACCCCTTCGAGAAAATAGCCAAGGAAGCCGGAAATCCCATATACCTCAGTTCGGCAGCTTCGGGTTTTGTCTGCGGGCTCCTCGGTATCGAGAGCGGGATAATGACAGATATCATCGAGAAGCAGTTCGAGAATAAAAGCGATGAAATAAGGGATAAGAACAGGGAAGCTTCATTAGGCGGCTATAAGATGGGGCTTGAATACCTGCTCTCAGTTCTGCCTGTAAAAATTGAGAAAGATCCGGAAAGGGTTTCAAAAGAGATGGTTTTAAGCGGGGCCGATGCCGTTGCTCTTGGAGCTTTAGCGGGGGGGTGCAACTACGTATGCGCCTATCCGATGTCTCCGTCGACGGGGGTTTTAACGGCAATGGCTTCATATTCCAGGGACGCGGATATTATTGTCGAACAGATAGAAGACGAGGTCGGGGCTCTCAACATGGCCATCGGCGCCTGGTATGCCGGCGCGAAGGCTCTTGTAACCACAGCCGGGGGCGGGTTCGCCCTCATGATCGAGGCCTTCAGCCTGGCGGGCATGGTAGAGTCTCCTGCCGTAATTCTCTTAGCCCAGAGGCCTGGCCCGGCGACAGGGCAGCCTACCCGCACCGAACAGGGAGATCTCAATATGGCCGTTTACGCAGGCCATGGAACTTTCCCAAGGGTAATTTACGCGCCGGCGAGCCTTGAAGAGGCTTTTAATCTCACGGAGCGGGCATTTTTCATTTCCGATTCCTTCCAGGTCCCCGCGGTTATCCTTGTAGACCAGTTCTTCGTGGATTCGTATTACAATACCCCGGAATTCAAAATGCCTTCCAGAGAGGCCGTGAATTATTTCGTCAAAACAGAGGCATCATATAAGCGCTATTCTCTCGAGAAAGACGGGCTTTCCCCGCGCGGAATACCCGGGTTCGGGGACGGCTTGGTGAGGCTGGATAGCGACGAGCATGACCAGGACGGATTCATCACTGAAGACATCGACCTCAGGGTCAAAATGGTCAATAAGAGGATGGCAAAAACTCTTCTTCTCGACAAGGAAAACATCCAGCCCATATTCTCGGGGCCGGAAAATTACAAGAACCTCGTTATCGGATGGGGTTCTACCGATGCGATGATAAGGGAAGCGCTGGCGATCCTCCAGTCGGATAAGACTGCCTACCTGAGATTCCCCCAGGTGTTCCCATTTCCTGTAAAATCCGTATCTTATCTTGAGAAGGCGGGGAATATTATCTGCGTGGAGAATAACGAGGCCGGACAGTTCGCAGACCTTATAAAACAAAGCACCGGAATAGATATTAAAAACCGTGTGCTGAAATATGACGGGCTTCCGTTCTCCAGCGAGGAGATTGCACGGCGGTTAGGCGGGCTGCTTAAATGACTTCCCTGAGGCGGTTAAGGAGAATGATATGAGCGAGAAATCCTTTGAATTGAATGTCGAAGATATAGCATGGTGCCCCGGATGCGGGAATTTCGCGGTCAGGAAAGCCGTAACCGGCGCATTTGACGAGCTCGGCCTCGACAGGCGGAAAACAGTGATGGTTTCCGGGATCGGGCAGGCCGCCAAATCGCCCCAGTACATCGACGTCAGTTATTTCAACGGGCTTCATGGAAGAGCCCTGCCGCCGGCTTGCGCTATAAAGGCCTCCAACCCTGAACTGACGGTCATAGTCGAAAGCGGCGACGGTGACATATACGGGGAGGGAGGCAACCACCTCCTGCATGCCTTCAGGCGAAATCCGGATATCACTATAATCGTGCATGACAACATGGTTTACGGGCTGACGAAGGGGCAGGCGGCGCCGACTTCGCAGATTGGAATGCATACCCCAGTCCAGGTGGACGGCGTTTTCGAAGCCCCGATCAATCCGGTGGCGCTGGCTGTTTCCATGGACGTTCCGTTCGTGGCAAGGGCGTTTGCCGGCGATATCGATAAGACAAAGGAGATAATAAAAAAGGCCATCGAATTCAAGGGCCTGGCCCTTGTGGATATTTTCCAGCCCTGCGTGTCATTCAACAAGATCAATACCTTCCAGTGGTTCAAAGCACATACTTATTATCTCGAAGATTCGTACAACCCCGAAGACAGGATCAAGGCATTCGGAAAGGCCGTCGAGGAGGACCCGAAACCCCTTGGAATTATTTACAGGAATCCATCAAGAAAGACTTTCAACGACAACCTGGAGCTTTACAAAAGAAGCCCGTCTCCCCTTTACATGAGAAAACCCGACAGGGCTGTTTTGAAGAGGATCATGCAGAGGTATGCCGATTGAGCTGAGGTCCGCGAGCGTCACAGTCCGTTAAATCAGATTTTTCTGCTTTATAAGCCATTCGACCACAGGTTCGAATCCCCTGTCGTTTTTGCAGGACACTGAAAAGATTCCGGTTTTTTTATTGAGCTTACGGAGGCCCTTCTCAAAGAATTCCCTGTCGAAATCCACATAGGGGAGCAGGTCGTCCTTGTTTATTATCACAGCGTCCGCCCGTTCGAAGGCTAAGGGGTATTTGTATGGTTTGTCGCTGCCGTCGGCGGCAGAGCATATTATCATCCTGAGATGTTCTCCTATGTCGAATTCGGCGGGGCAGATGAGGTTGCCTATATTTTCGATAAAGAGGTAATTCCCGTCGCCGACGCTAAAATCGGCCAGGGCGGAACTAATCATGGGGGCGTCGAGGTGGCAGCCGCCCATAGTGTTTATCTGGAAGGCCTGTATCCCCCTGCTGTTGAGGTCTTTTGTGTCTATATCGGATTCCACATCACCCTCGATCACGGAAGAGCTTCCTGGCAGTCTTGAAATTATCCTTTTAAGCACTGATGTTTTTCCTGTGCCGGGAGCTCCCATGACGTTGACGGAAAGTATATGCCTGCCTGAAAGCATGTTCCTGATGGAAAGCGCTATCCTGCCGTTCTCGGATAAAATATCTTCCATAACTTCGACATT
>Ga0181520_10002072_pt1 | contig 38670 bp, 34 predicted proteins | sample PEATcosm2014_Bin_29_FD_132451 | JGI IMG/M metagenome (GOLD analysis project Ga0181520, IMG submission 132451) | Peatland microbial communities from MTU Mesocosm Facility, Houghton, MI, USA - PEATcosm2014_Bin02_30_metaG | ecosystem: Environmental > Terrestrial > Soil > Wetlands > Peat | place... | reverse complement strand
TGGTGCTGATTGGGTTGGCGATCAAGCCGACCAAGCCTAGTCCCGGATCCCAGCCGACAGCCGGCAAGGCCAGTCCACAGCCGAGCCCCGCCCCGCCGCAGGCCGCGAAAGCTCAGTCACAGCCGGGTCCCGCCCCGCCGCAGGTCGCGAAGACTCCACCACAGCCGAGCCCCGCCCCTCCGCAGATCGCGAAGACTCCGCTCCAGCCGGGCCCCGCCCCGCCGCAGGTTGCGAAGACTCCGCGACAGCCGGGTCCCGCCCCTCCGCAGATCGCGAAGGCTCAGCCCCAGCCGAGCCCGATCCCGACGGCGGGCAAGCCGGCCGCCCGTGCGCCCGGCGTCTCGACGCCGGAAGCGGAACCCAAGCGCAGCCCGTTCGGCAAGCTGCCCGAGACGGCTAAGGCGACGAATCCCCCGGCGAGGCCGCAGCCGCTTGTGCCAGCGCCTAGGACACCGCTTCCTACCGGCCCGAAATCGGTCGCCATCCCGCTCCAATCGAGGCCGTCCGGCGTGGTGCAACCTCCGCTTCCACCTCCTTCCGCGCCCCCGCCAGTGCTTGCCGATCAGTTCACCATCGATGTGTACTCGCGGATCAATCCGATTCTGAACGAGTCGAGCTTTCCGGTGGATGATTCCGTGCTGGGCCAGCTTGCCGACGGCGACCTCAAGGCCCAGGTGGTTTTCGGCGGCCAAGTTCTGCCCAAAGGGCGCTTTACCCTGGAATGGCAATTGGATAGCATTTCACCCGGGCCCAAGCCGGTCCTGCTGAACCAGGTGGTGGGGTACAACGCCGAACCCACCGTCGGCACGTACCAGCTTATCTTTCGCATAGACAAGGCCGTGGTGAAGACGTTCCGGTTCCGTATCAGTCCGGCGCGCAGGTCGCCAGTGAACAAAGAAAGGCTCCCATAATGAAGATTCCGGCTTGTGCCGTCCTGATTGCCTGTTCGGTGTGGTGCGGCGGCGTCCGCGCGCAATCTACTTCCGCTCCCCTGCCGCAGCCTGAGCGGCCCGCCCAGGCCCCGCCGCCCGCCGGCTCGCCGGACATGCAGACCGACCGGTTCACGAGTTTGCGGGAGGCGGCCGACATGAGGCAGACCGCCTACCTCGAACTGGATAGGCGCGACATGGCTGAGATCGACAAGCTGATGCTCACCAAGAAGTGCCAGACTAACCGCATCTTGCCCCTGCTGGACGAAACCACCCAGGCCATGAACGACTGGCTGGCGGCGGAGAAGAAGTACTGGGATGTTTGGAATGAAGCCGAGGGCGTTAGGGTGGAGGACTTGCAGACCACGCTGGCAAGCCTGGAGGCGGATGCGGTGCGGATCGGGAAGCTGGTGGACACCGAGACGGATGGCCTCCAGGAGTTGTTGAGGCAGAAGGCCATCCTGGAAGCGGACACGCGCACGGCGGAGATCGTGACCAAGATCGATGGTGTGATCAAGGATATCCGCGACAGCCAGGCCCGCCTGGATCACGCGCGCCAGGAACAGGATTCCGTGACCGCGCGAATCCGCGATCTGAAGGCGTCGATTGCCACCCGGCTGGTCCGCATACGGGAGAACATTTCGAAACTGGGTGCCTGGGAAGTGGATCAGAACGCATATTACGCCGAGCGCCGTGCATCGGCCAACGATGTCTGCCAGAATCCCCATCCGGCCGATGGGACCATCCCGCCCGCCAAGAAGAAGGCGGATAAGGCGGACAAATAGCGCGGGCGGCGATGCGCAACCTGCTATTGAAGGTATCGCTTCTCCTGGGGTTGGCCGCAGGCTGCCTGGCGCAGGCGGTTCGCGTGGCGCCGGGCATCGCCGTGGCGGAGGCCGAGTATCGCGATGCGGTCAGCGCATGGTCGCACGCCGATCCGGATCTGGCGAAGGACCTGCTACGGGCTTCCGCCGATGAGGCGCGAGGGCGCATTCGTCGGGTAGCGGCGCTGAGCGACGACGCCATGGTGAAGAAGCGCAGCTACCTGGCCGACATTGTCGAGCGTCTGCAAAAAGCGCAAAAACAGTTGACCACCCGCGCTCCGGAGCGGATTCCCGCGAACGATATTAAACGGAACCTACCGGAGGAACGGGCGCGCATCGAGACCCAGCGGGACAGCGTGGAAACCATGCTGCGCGAGCTGCCGCCGGGCGAGGAGTACCGCGTGCTGCGACGGGATTTGGAAAGAGAGCGCGACCGCCTGGAGGCCCTGCACAACGATCTCGCGGCCCGCTACGACGCCCTCGACGCAGTGGACCGCGCGCAGGACGGAGTGGATTTCGCGGGGACCGCCGGGCTGGCGGCGCAGATGGAAACCGTGGTGCATGTCTGGGAGCGCGAGCGCGACGACGTCGAACGCCAGCGCGCCGACTGGAAAGAAATCTACGCCGCCATGGAGCGGGCCGTGGACGCCAACGCGGGAGTCGGGGCGGCGCCCGCGGGGCAGAAGAAGACCAAGGCCACGAAGAAGGGTAAGGATAGGAAGCGAGGGGCCGACCCCGGACGATAGCGCCGGCGGAGGCCAACACCCGATGCCCGAGACGGACCAATCGGCCGATGCCGCGGCGGTTGTGCGGCTGGAACGGGCGCTGACGTGGCGCGCCGCGGGGGGCTGCTCCGCACGGCCCATGGCGTGGGTCCTGCTCTGCCAGGCGTTGGCGATGGGGGCGCTGTGGACCGGGTTTCCGTTGGCTTGGGATCGTGAAACCGCCCGCCCGCAGCCCCTGAACCCGACCAAGGTATTCGCCGCTCCGCCCGAAGTTGCGGTTCGCTCCGCTCCGCGCGCGGCGTCGCTCGCTCCCAGCCCGATCCATGCGCCCCCGCCCGAGTCCCGCGCCGAGTTTCCGAAATCCACGATCAATCTCAGCGCCATCCAGCTACGCTTCGCCAACGATGTGGGCGGCCGGCTGCCCGACGTTTTGCGGCAGCAGCACGGAATGCTCGCACTGCTGGACAAGGAGGACCCGACCATTGCGCGCTACCTGTTCCAGCCGCCCGCATGGGAGCGCGGCGACGACGTTGTGGATGTGAGCTCCATGTTGTGCCTGTGGATGGATCCGCCGGAAGGGTGGGCCGTGTTCCGCTCCCTCTCCCGCCGCTACGGCATCGCACTGAACCGCTACCGCGCCGGCGCGCTGTTCGACATCGGCTATCGCCGGTGTCTCCAGGACGCCATCGGGCGCGCGTCGGAGATCAAGCGGCCGGGAACCCCGGCGCGCGTGCTGGCCGCCAGGCTGGCGTTCGCCGCCGATCGGCCTTGCGGTATCGAGGTATTGGAGGTGTCGCTTGGTAACCAAGTCGTGCGCGATCCCCTGTAGGGGCATGGCTGTGACTCTTCTGCTGGTCCAGGGGGCACTCTGCGCCGCCGGCCAACCCGCTGAGAACCCGGCGCGCCTTCCTCCGTCGCCCGGATTCCGGATCGACGCCGCCATTCCGCGCGCCGACCAAATGGCCGCGGCCTGGGCCAAATGGGACAGCGCCGACCGCGACCTCGAGGCGGGAGTCTTCCAGTTGCCCATGGCGGAGGCGCAGCAGACGCTGGGGCGCTCACTGGGCCTGTTCCTGGATTTCATGGATGCTCGCGGCTCTTATGCGGAAGCCGTGGCTGCGCGCATAGAGAAGGGCTACCACGCGAGCGGCGCGACGATCGTGACTCTCGACCTGGTGTTCACGGATGAGATCGCAATCCTCGGAGCCAACGTCGCGGCGCTCCAGGATCGGTTGGCCCTGCTGCGGGGTTCTCCCGACTGGCTGGATGTCCGGCGAAACGTTCTATCGGACTTGGACAGGGCTCTCGAACGCCAGTCGGTCTTGCGCAAGGAGATGCTGGCGGCTTCTCCGGTGCAGTCCGACGGCCCCGCGGAGGCCATTTCCGCGCGCGAGTATCGCGAGTGCGAACGCCTGCTCGCCGAGTCGCTGACCAAGCTTTGGACCGGTTATTACCAGGCGCTGGCAGCGGCGGCTACGCGCAAGCCGCAGGGGTCTGTGTCGCTGATCCCGGTTCGCGGAGGAGTGGCCGCGCCAACGGTTCCCAAGAGCGTCTCCCACCCGATGGAAGGCGTGTGGATCTACCTGGAAGGCTCGCGGCTGTTCAATGGCGCCGGTGAGCCCCGCCAGGTCCTGCTCGAACTGTGGCTGGAAAACGGCGTCATGCTGGGACGCTACCGGGCCCAGTTGCCGGATTTTTCGGGGACGCGAAAAGTGGACCTTCGGCTGCGCGGGTCGCCCTCCGCGGGGGGCCCGCTCACGCTACAGATCGAATCCAACGACACGGGCGCAAAGGGCCAGATAGTCTTGGAAGGCCCAGCCGCCAGCGGCGTGTTGACGCTCTCGCGCATAGTGCCCGCCGGCGGCCCCGTTCCACGAGGCCGCGAAATGCTGCGCCGCCGGTAGGGACGCGGTCTCACCTCCGTCAGAACCGGAGCGCGGTCTCCCCCCCGTCCGTGACGGCGGCCTTCCCGGTGCGGATCTTCCCATCCACCTCAATCCCCACGTCGTGCTCGCCCGCGGGCAGCCGGAACCTCCCTGGAGTTCTCTGGCCGGTCGGCTGTCCGTCGAGGAATACCAGCGCGCCGGGGGGGTCGCTCACCACGTCCAGGAATCCTTCTTGCGCCTCGAGAGTCACCAGGACGGATGAGGACGGCGAGTTCTTGGCCACCTCGAAGATCTTGAGCGTATCGCGATGGCGGGCCAGTTGGGCTTTGAGGGTGTGCCGGCCGGGAGCGAGGGCGATCAGGCAAGGCGCGGTGCATTTCACCGCACCGTCCACGACAACCAGCGCTCCGGGAGGGTCGCTCTGAATGGAAGTCCGGTCGCCGCGAATGGCGGCGGAATCCGCATCCGGCGGGTTGTCGGCGGGCGAAGCTGCCACGGGGGCGGCCGACGCGGCGCCATCTGGGATAGCCGGCGGGGTTTCCGCGGTGGCATCCGCCGCCGGCGGAGGAGGAGGCGGAGGAGCGATGCCGCTCGTGAAGCGTTGGAACAAACTCTCGTTGGAAAGCACGGTCCAGGAACTGTCGCCGGCATCCAGATCCGCGTCCGGCAGAGGAATAACCGACGTACGGTCGGCTAACAGGTTCGGGGCCGGCTTGCCCTCCAGTTCCATGGCGGCGTCAGTCAGCGGCCCGGCCAGTTCGCCAATGCGGGTTGGAGGATCCGGCTCCGCCGCCACGGGCGGCGGAGCGGGACCCGCGGCTGCCTTCCCGGCTGCCTCGGAAACCGCCGCCAACTCCTTCAGGATGGCTACGGCCTTGGCGTCCGCCGCCGGCGCGGTCTTCCTCAAACTCACCAGCAGCCGCACCGCGGGATCTACCTGATCGATCATCAGGTAGCCGGTCACCGCAAGCACAGCGGCATCCGTGTGCCTGGGGCTCTTCTCCCAGGCTTGCTCGTAGGCCTTGGCCGCCTGCTCCCATTGGTGCGCTTCCCACAGCGGATCGGCGGCGCGCGCCCGTTCCAGATAGCCGGCTTCCCGCGACGCAACCTCGGCCGCGCTCTTCAGGCCGGGCGCGCGAGCCGGGCCGGCCAGGCGGGCCGCCTCTTCCAGGTCGCGAACGCTCTCAGTGAACTGTCCCGTTTGCGCGTGCAGCGTTCCAGCCAGGGCCGGTGCCTCCCACCGGGTCTGGTCGATCTTGACAAGTTGGGCGACGGCGGCCAGCCCCGCGAACGGGTCCTTGGATCGTGGCAGCGCCGCCATCAGCGCCGCATCGTACTGGCGGCGCGTCCTGCCCTCGCGGGTTCGCTGGAGCTGCTCGATGGCTTCCGCGCGCGGGGTCTCCGCCGCCACCGCCAGAGCCGTCTCGGAACCCGGTGCCGCCAGCTTGCGCGCCTCTCCGAGGAAGGAAAGCGCGTCGCCCCAGCGGTCTTCCTGTTCGCACAACACCGCCATGTTGAACAGCGCCGGCGGATTCTGCGGGTCTCGGCGCAGGGCCACCAGAAACAAGCGGATCGCGCGGAAACGGTTGCGCTCGACGGTCGCCGCGCGGTAGGCCGCCTGAAACGCGGCCGCCGCCGCCTCGTTCCGGCTCCGGTACAGCGAGACCGGGTCGGTGGAGGCGGCCGCCGGCGTCAGCCGTCCGGACGTCAGGTGGGTGGGCGGGAGAATCATGCTGGGCGGTTCCTGCGCGGGCGCGCTCCCGAGCGCTGCCAGCGAGATCAAAAACACAAACGGCGTACGCATATCCACCCTCAGCATTAGAACGTCACCCGCCGGCCGCGGTGGTCGAGCGTTGGATCCTCGCTACAATCGGCTTCCACCAGGCGGTCGCCATTGTATTTGTAGTCGATTCTGGCCCGCACGGCGTTCGAAACAATGGTCTCCGAGAGGAGCTTTCCGCCGCCATAGGTCATGGTGCGGCGATAACCGCCCGCGCCGCGCTCGGCAATCTCCATCAGGCGCGGCCCGTCCCAGGTGAAGTCGAAACTGTGCAAGGCCCCAGGCTGGCCGCCCGACGTGTCGACGCTCGCCTGCTGGTTGGCCGACTTGACCCGCCCTTGGTCGTCGTATTCGACCAGAAACAGGAAAACCCCGGTCCACACGAACGGGTGAAAGTAGGGGTTGCCGGTGATCACCGCCCCCACCGCCTTTCCGGTGAGCTTCTGAATCATGAGCGGGTCCGCCGCCGGATGGTTCAACAAAGCCGTATAGGCCCCTGGAGGCGGTCCCACGGGACCCGACGGCGTGAGGAGCACGGGTGCCGGCGGCTCTTTGGACTCCTTGAACGGCTCGGTGGACACGCGCCGCACCGTCTTCTGGTTCGGATAATAGTCGAAATAAACGGTCACGCTCTTTTCGCCGGGCTGGGAGTTGGCCACCTGGATGGATTGCAGCGCCTCGCCCTTCCACGTGTAAGCGACCGTCTGGTTGCGCGTTCCGTGCACTGCCGATGGCCGCACATTGAAGGTCAGGCTGATGGGGCAATAAAACGTTCCGGCCGGCGACTTGTAGCCGCTGAACCAGTTCGAGGCGCCTTCCGGCTCGCGCACCGGCTTCGCGACCTTCGGTATCGCCTCATAGACGCTCTGCCGCCCAGCGGCGGCGGAGTTCCGCGCCCTCGACACCTCCAGATACCGGTTCAGCAACGCCTCGGCCTCGGTGTTCTTTCGCGTGATGGCGCTGTCGATGCCCGCCGCCAACAGGAAGTCCGGATCGCCGTTGTCCAGTTCCAACCCGGCATCGGCCAAAGCCAGCGCCGCCGCGTAATCCCCCTTTTTCTCGGCTGCGGCGATGTCGGCTTTCTGCTTGTCTTTGTTCTTCTTCAGGTTATAGACTATTTTGCCGCGCAGGTCCTCGCCGTCCTGGATGTCTTGCACCGCGTCGGCGCAACGGTCGTAGTCGTCTAGAGCCTTCAGCGCGTCGAGCGGTTTGTGGGCCGCTTCCTGCAGCTTCGCTTGCCCCAGAAGGATGGCCGGCGCCTTCTTCCAGTCGGCGTCCACCAGCTTCTCGGCTTGCGCGATCTGCGCCCTGGCGTCATCCAACTGCCCGTCCGCAATGAAGTTGTCGGAGGAGCGCAGGAGTTGGCGGATGCGTCCGGCGGTGGGCGATTTCGGATCCAACTGCGCGGGGCAAGCCTTCGAGTTGGCGCGCGCCTCCTCGATCCTCACCGTCTCGTACTGGTTCTCGATCTCGGCATTGCCCGGCGAGCGCAACCGGGCCATTTCGATCTCGCGCAGGGCCGGCGCCAGGCGCTTCTCCTCGTGCAGCCGGATCGCCTCGGCAAGGTGTCCCGCCACGCTCTCGCGATAAGCCCGTTCGCGCGCTTTCTGGATCTCAGGGAACGATTGGTCCCATCGCTCGAACTCGCCGTACTTGTCCAGCAACGGGTCCCACAGTTCGCCGGCCGCGAAGGCCTTCAGGACCGCCATTCGCATGTCGAGCCAGGATTTCGCAGCAGTCAAGGCGTCCCGCGCGTTCTTGTGGCCGATGTCGTCCGGATAGGCGGCTGCGGAATATCCAACCAGCTTGAGGCCGTACAGCAAATCGTCGTACTTCGCCAGGCCCGAGGAGACCTTGACGCCGGCGGCTTGCAGTTGGGTCAGGAGATACAGGCGCACCCTGTCGGCGGCCGGGCCGGTGGCTACCCGGGCCGTGGCGGCTAACAGCAGCATCTGTTCGTCCATCGCGGCATCGGCGTCCTTCTCCCCCAAGCCACGGAAGTTGCTCGTATCCAGCACAAAATTCGCCAGGGTCTCGTTCCGGTCCGTGCCCGGGAGAATGGCGAAGATATCCACCACCGGAACGGCGACGGATGTCTTGGCGGCGCGGTCCTTTTGACTCGTCACGTTGGTGGCCGCCCACAGCGCCGCATAGGTGGCCGACGCCTTGATGCTGAGGCCGTCCGGGACGACGGGTACCCAGACGCCCTGGCTCTTTCGCACCAGACGGCCAGCCGCATCGCGGCGCATCGGCTCGGCGTGGAGCATAGGCTGCGCAGGCAGCCGCTTGTACTCCTCAGCCTTCAGATCCGGCGTTTTCGCCGAGCCTACCCGCAGCTTATCCTTGTTGTTAAAGGATACCTTTTCGACCTCTTCGATCCGCCACTCGCCCCCGCCAGAGCGCAACACCAGCACGAACTGGGTCGCGCCGCCAGCCGAAGCCGTACCGAGGAAGCACAACGAGAGGAGGCAAATTTCACGTCTAGACAGAGGCATGGTCGATCATCCCGCGAGGGTCGCGAAACCACCTCTGCTCCCGTGTCACGCTGAGCAGTCCGGTGTTTCTCCGATCCTCAGCCTTCAATCATGCCTGAGTCCACGGGTTATGTAAACCGGTATTTTCGGGCCGCGGGCTCTGGTCCATGGCGGGTCCGGCGCAACCGCACCCGCTCCAGGCCCCCTGACCAGGTCCGCTTGGGGCAGCCCGAACTGAATCACGGAGAATACGTGGTCCGGCGTAGCTTGTACCTTGAGCCATGCGGGTGGCATCGGAAGCAAAAGTCGCCGGCAAGGAGTCCGTGGGAGTTGCGTTCCGGGAGCGGCAGGCGGAGCGAAATGCAGGCCAGGTGTTCACCGGAGCGCCCTTGGACAGCGCCGCCGCGCTAACTCGCTATGCTCGCTTAGAATATACTCCGCAGATTGTGGCCGATGCCGATCACAAACGCCGGACTGATGGCGATCACGATTCCGAAGGATGCCGATAGCCATTCCGAAGCCGCTGAAAACGGATCGGCCTCCCGTCGGAGCCGTGATCGCCATCATCTGGGAATAGCGATCAGCATCCTTCGGAATCGTGATCGCCATCAGATCGAAACGCTGATCGGCATCGCTCGGAACCCGCAGATATTCAGCTTTGTGCCGGTCACCGGCCCAATCCATTTCCGGAACGGCTGTTTAGCTTCCGCCCTGGACAGCTCTTGCTGGGTGTTTCTGCGCTTTGTCTTTGCCCCGACGATGCTGAATCGAACATCCACGTCCCAGGCGCGCTCGGTTGACCATCGTGTTTGCTGGCCGGGATCTCAGTCCGCGGCGTCTTCTTGGTCCGCACCCAACCTACCCAAACTGAACTTCAACATCGGTGGCAGAACCGAGGACCAGTATTCCCAGGTGTGCCCGCCCGGACCGGAAGACCATGCACAAGGGATTCCTACCGCCTCCAAAATGCGATGCAACCGCTGCATGGTACCGAATAGCCGGTCATCAGTTCCGCAGGCCAGGAAAAGACTGGGAATGCGGCCTGGCGCGACCACGGTATTCCTGCTTCTGCCATGAAGGTCCGTAATACCGGAGATGGGCGGCTGTGCGGGCCAGAAGCTCCATCGCCAATCGACCAAGCCGCTAATCACGCTGACGCTGGCAAACCGGCCCGGGTAGCGTCGCGCAACGTCGAGCGATACATAGCCGCCGAACGAGAATCCGCCGATGGCCCAGCGACTTCGCTCGAATGGGATACCGTATCGCCGAGAAGCGATTCCGGCAACCTCCTCCGCCACCAGCGTGAGGTAGCTGGGAAAGGGAGTACGCTCGGAGTTCAACCGGTGGAATTTCTTGAATCGGACGTCCGGGATGATCAGGACCGCGGGCCGCACCTCGCGGCGGCCAAGCATGCCGTCGTAGACCCGGTCTACCTTAAGATACTTGAGAAGGGACTCCGGCCGGTCGAACCAGCCGTGATTCAGGATGAACGCTTCGGTCAACCTGGTTGGAGCCTTCGGCACCAACGCGAGGAAAAAACGGGGTTCATTCAGTTCCTCCGACCAAAACCGGACGCGCTCCACCGTGAGGTTGGCGGTCTCCGACACCTGGGCGACCTCCACCTGACCGCGAGTCAGTGGCGCTTTTTCAAAAGGATACCGGCTCCGGGAGGCAAACAAAGAAAAAACGGCGAAGGTGAATGGGATCTGACGCAACTTTGAAAATCGACCCATGCAGACGTCCCCGCGGGCGCCCTCCATGCCAAAAGGGGGAGCGGCGAGCGTACCGCCCACGCACTTGGCTCGACCGACAGGCTCGGCGGCCGTTGCGCCCGCGGTTACAAGAAGGGACAGGAACACGAATCGCTTGGTCATCTGCGGGAATAGTGCTCCACTCAACCGGAAGTTCTCAACGTTTCCATCGAAACCGCATGGCCGACAGCCGGCTCGTTTATCCGCAGACGAGCGTCGCCACGCGCCACGCGAGCCGGCGACCGTCTGGCGACGCCGCGGAACGCGATACGCGCCTCAGCAGCCCAGAGTGCGCCGACGGGCGGCCTTGACACCGACCGACGCAGGCCCGATAATGCCGATCTGGCGTAAAGGAGACGCCGTTATCGGCGGTGTCCGGGGTTTCCGGCCCGCTCCCGGGCGCGCGGTAAGACGACGTGGGCAGCGATACAGAACAGAAGGCCTAACAAGCTACCCGTCACTTCTTCCGAACAGCGCCTGTAACTTCCGCCTGGATCTTTCGACCTATGTCATCCAAAGCCGCCCGCATGTATAGTTGGAATTTGAACCATCGCTTTTCATAGTAGAGACGAGATGGTATCGATGCGATCTCGGCGTTAGTCTTCGGATCGATGAACTGGATTGACAAACGGATCCCGTAGTAATCGTGATCAATGTTGACGTTCGAAAACCTGATGTAGAGGTCATTGCCCGCCGCGTCTCCGTCATTGCCGTTCTTCGCAGCCGTGACTGTCCGGCCAGCGAGATACTGCCCCTTACAATCACTCTGAAACTCGAGATTCAAGTCGGAGATCACACTCATCCATTCTTCTTTGTTCCGATAGCCCCAGAGACTCCAACTCTCGGGAGAAAGATCCACCCACCCGAGGAAAATAGTCTTCGCGTTTGACATACCAGCGACCGTCTCTTTCGGGTACTTTTTAGGACCTGCTTCTGCAGGATAACAGAGGCCAAAATAAATGAGTAACACCACAACCAACGCCGATTGTTTCACGAACTTCCTCCCTTCCGCTTGTTGATCGGAATTTCCATTTTGGACTTCCAAATCTCATTCAGTATAAGCCCAAATGCCATCCTTTGGTCCTGCGGGCCGCATTCTTCTTCCCGGAGCCGTTTCCGACCCTGCAAGACGGAGATCTCGCGCTGCTCGCAAAATCCAAGATCGCGAACTCGCGTCTTTTCAATGCCTTCCACAAACACCCCTCCGGCCCTCACGTCCTGGTCGCGCGGCAGTTCCTGGTGCTGGAACACGAAGAACATGCGGGTGACCGAGCGTCGCTCGAACAAGCCGGAATGTGGCGACTACACCGGCGGCTTCCGCGTCGCGGCCGACGCGCAGCGAGAAATGCGGGCTGTTTCCACGAAACGGGTCCGGCTACGCCGGGAGTCCTCGCCAAGCCGGTTGAGGGCCTCGCCTACAAACTTGCCCTGCGCCAGACGAAAGGCAACCGCTTCTTCAGCAGGGACCAGCGGCTGTCCTGGTAGGGGTCGTCGTGCGTGCCGTACAGCGGGTGATACGGGCTCGGGCGGTTGCGCCATGGAATGCGAATGCGGAAGTCGTTCAACTGGAGGAAATGGCGCATCTGCAGTTTGTAGCGGCCATCGAGTCCAAACAGGAGCGTGAGCAGCTTTTCGTTTAGCAGGACGACAAACCTAAGGCCGAATTCCCAAAGGTAGGTGTAACCCTTGAAGTATTTCCAGTCCCCGGGAGTGGGCCGCCACATGCCAATTACTTCGCGGCGGATCTTCCAGCGCTGAAAATTCAGCTCCGCGGCGGAAAGCGCGGTAGTGTGAACGTTACTGAAATATCCATCGTACCAACGAAAATCGGAGATGTTATCGGCGCGGCCCTGGCGCAGCATGTCGTCGCGGAGCGGCGTCTTCGGGTAGGGCGTCATGATCTGGTCCATGACGCTGGCAATGCCCATCCCCTTCACAAACTCGTAGTTCTCGCGCAGGCTCTCCGGATCGTCGTCGGGCAATCCGTTGATCAGGCCGGCGATCACCGAAATGTTGGCGCTCTGCAACTCCCGAACGCCGCGCCGGATGGTCTCCAGCGTGTTGGGCTTCCGCATTGCCTTCAGGTTCTTCACCGACGCATTCTCGATTCCCAGAAAGATGGAAACGAACCCGGCTTCCTCCATCTTCCTGGCGATGCCCGGGCGCTGGGCGAACCCGATCGGGCTGGCCTGGGTGGTAAAGACCAGGTCCTTCAATTTCAGGCCGGCCACGCCCTGGCACAGGAGCTCGAAACGGTCCATGTCCAGAGTGATGTTGTCATCGGTGCAGAAAATGTGCCGGGCGCCTCGGCTGTATGCGTCCTCGATGTCGGCCAGCACGCGGTCGAGAGGGAACATCCGGAACGAACGGCCGTACATTTCCCGAATGCTGCAAAAGTTGCATAGGTGTAAACACCCGCGCGACGTTTCGACGACGTCGGCGGGGCGGAAATACATATGGAATCCCCTGGCGAGGCGCTTGCCGCGCGCGGGGATGCGTATTTTGGCGATGTCTTCCAGCGGACGGGGCCCGTTGTGGCGAAAGCCATTCTCTTCTTTGTACGAGAGCCCCAGAACGGCGTCGATGCCTTTTCCGCCCGCTTCGAGACTGTCCAGCATCTCGCCGAAACCGAAATCCCCCTCGCCGCGAAAAATGAAATCCCAGCACGCCGCGTCCGGACTGTCGCCAATTTGCTCAAAGAACAGAGAGGCATGGTATCCGCCCAGCGCCGTCTTAATGGCGGGGTCGAACTGCTTGGTCAACCAGGCGAATTCCAGCGCGCTCTCATATTGGAAGGTCATGGCGGTAAAGCCCACGACCTGCGGCCGGAACTGCTTCAAGGCCTGAAGAAAGCGCGGGACCGCCTTCTTGCGCCAGACGGACATGTCGGCGATTCCGACGTCGTGGTTGTCGATCTGGCCCGCAATCGTGGCCATGGCGATGCTTGGCGGCTCCCATTGCCTCCGTGGAATCCAGGGCGAGGTGGCGGCGCTTTGTACCAGCAGGGCTCTCATGGTTCGGAGCTCCGGCGAGCGTCGTTTCCGAGATGAAACTCAAACATCGGCCGGAGAACCGAAGACCAATACTTCCAGGTATGCCCTCCGGAAGCAGTGAGCCACACGTGGGAAATGCCCAAGTCGCCGAGCGTCTCGTGTAATGTCCGCATTGTAGCGAAAAACCGATCTTCGGTTCCACAGGCGAGCAGTATCCGGGGAGCGGGACCGGGATCCACCAACGTCTGCTTGCCTCGGCCAAGGGAATCGAGCCTTCCCGGGGCAGGATGCTGTGAAGGCCAGAAACTCCACTGCCGGTCGAAGAAGCCGCTCACCACGCTCACCGAGCCAAATCGGCCCGCGAACCGCCGCGCCACGTCCAGGGAGAGATAGCCGCCTAAGGAAAAACCGCCGATCGACCAGTGTTCGCGCGCGAACGGTATATGATACTGGCGCGAGACCGCGCCGGCCACCTCCTCACCAACCAGAGTCAGATAATTGGGGAATGGGAACCGTTCGGATCGCTCCCTGTAGAAATTGGCGAATCTGACGTCGGGAAGGACAACTACCGCCGGACGCACCGCCGCTCGCGCCAGCAGATCGTCATAAACCCGGTCCACTTTCAGCTCACTGAGCAATAGTTCGGGCCGGTCCGACCAGCCATGGTTCAAGAGGAACACATCCTCGACGGTTTTCGGCGATTTTGGCGCGAGTGCGACGAAGAACCGCGGCTCGTTCATCTCCTCGGACCAGAAACGGATGCGCTCGACCACCAGGTTGGGGCGCTCGGCCAGGCGAACCGCCTGAACCTCGCCCCTGGCCAGCGGGAGTTTCTCGAATGGCTCTTTGTGCAACCGCCGGCAACCCGCCAGGAGCAGGATGCCGCCCATCAATGCCGCACCCCAAGAGCGCGGCGGGTCAGGCATTCCGGTCGATCCGGTCCGGGCGGCCGGCGCTTGCGCCGCTGGACAGTTTGTCGAGGACCAACCGTTCGATCCGCTCAATGGTGTCGAGGTTGTGCAGATCGACTTCCCTGGGCAGGAACTCGATTCCGAAGCGGTCCTCTATGAATCCGACCAGCCCGATCATGCCGATAGAATCGACGATGCCGCCGGTGACCAGCGGCGTCGAGTCTTCCAGAGCGAGATCCTGCCCGCCGGCAAGGAAGTTCCCGGCTATGTACCGCCGGACCTCAGTCCCGATTTCCATGGTCGTCTTCCCCCGCGGCCCTTAGCGCCAAGGCCCGATAGTCGATCTTGCCGCGGCTCCCTTTCGGCATAGCGCTCAGCGCGACTACCCGGTCGGGCAGCATATACACGGGCAGCAGTCCGGCGCAGTGGGCCTTGGCCTCGATGAGCGACATTTCCCGGCCGGGCCGCGACCGCACGAACGCGGTGATTACGGTCCCGCATTCGCGATCCTCGTGCGCCACCGCCGCCACTTCAAGTATAGCGTCATGCCGTGCGAAGGCAGCCTCGATCTCCCCTAACTCGATGCGATAGCCGCGACGCTTGATCTGGCGATCAAGGCGGCCCTGGAAGATGTAGTTTCCCGCGGCACCGGCCGCGACGCGATCGCCGGTCCGGTAATATCGTTTACCTTCCAGAACCGCGAAAGCGCGGCTGGTTTCTTCCGGCCGGCCCCAGTAGCCGCACATAAGTGAGTCGCCGCCGGCAAGTAACTCGCCGGTGGAAGCGTCCATCCTCACTTCCGCATAGGGACAGGGTTTGCCAATCGGCGGCGGGCGGGACGGGTCGAAGCCTTTGGAAGTCTCATACCAGGTAACTACGTTGGTTTCGGTAGGTCCGTAGAGGTTTGCGCAGGTGGCGCGCGGGAGGGCGGCCTGAAGGCGTGCGAGACTCGGCCCGGGGAAGACTTCTCCGGCGAACAGTACCAATCTGAGGTCCGGAAAGGAGTGACTTGCGAAGCCGCCGTCCTGCAACATGAGAATCAACACCGAGGGGACCGAGTACCAACAGGTGATGCGTTCCTCCAGCAGAAACCGGGTCAGGAAGCGCGGTATCCAAACACAGCTCTCCGGGACCAGGACGCACGCGGCGCCGCGCAAAGCCATGTTGAATATGTCGAACGTAGACAGGTCAAAGCCCAGCGGCGCGGGACAGGCGATCCTATCGGCGGGGCGAACGGCAAACTGGCGGGCGGACCAGCTCACGAAGGCGCCGGCGGCGCGGTGAGAGACGACCACGCCCTTGGGCCGTCCCGTGGACCCAGAGGTGAACAGGATGAAAGCTGGGTCGGCGGGAGTGGATGCCGCAAGGGGGCGGGCGCCCGGCCGGGCGAGCGCTTCCGTCCAGGAAAGCACGGCCGCGCCGCCGCTGTCCCGGATGCGGGGGGCTCCGTCGGAAGCCTCGATCGCGATTCGCGCGGCGCTGTCTTCGAGGGTGGCGGCGATGCGCTCCCTCGGCCAGCGCGGGTGAATGGGAACGTAGACGGCCCCGGCGAAGAGGGTGGCAAAGAGGGAGACCACCGCGTCAGTGGTCTTTGGCAAGACCAAGGCGATGCGGTCGCCTTTCGACACGCCGGATTCGGCCAGCGCGGACGCCAGCGAGACCGCTTGCCGAAACAGTTCTCCGAAGGAAGTGACGCGCCCGCCTTCGACGATGGCCGGCGCATCGGGCGAGGTCTCGGCCGTCCGTTGGAGCCAACCGTGCAACAGCCAGCCGTCAGGCCCTGGCAAGCGTCACCCCCCAAGTGAAACCGATCCCGGCCGATGCGAACAGCAGGAGATCGCCCGGGCGGATCGAACCCTGTTTGCGCAGTTCCACGTAGTTGATTACAAGGTCGCTGGCGAAGGTGTGGCCGAACTCCAGCATGGGACCGGACGGCAGCTTGCCATCGGGCAGGGCGAGCGCCCTGCGAAACCCCTCGCGGTCCCGCTGGCTGATGTTCGAGTAGATGAAGTGATCGACATCCCCCAAAACCAGCGATGCCCTGGCGAGGGCCTTGTGCACCAGGCGGAAGAGGTTGAGAAAGTAGATAGGCATCACCTCGGCCTGGATGCGGAGGGAGTCCACCTGGATGCTCGGACGGCCCTGGAAGTCGCTGAGAGAGATGGCGTCGTGCAAATGCCCGAGGGTCAAGGCCTCAACTCCCAGCAGCAGGGGGCCGGCGGTTCCGTCCCTCACGAGGACCAGCGCGCTGCCGGCATCGCCTTGCACGGTTATCGGAAGCATCGAGCGGTTGCCCGGCGGCGGGGTATCGCCGGTCAGCAGCAGAGCGGTCCGGATGGCATCGTCGTTGGCCATCCAACCCAGCGCGGTCTTGAGGGCCAGGTGAAGACCGCCGCATCCGCCGGCTTTAAAGCTCAGGTTCATGGACATAGCGGCGCCCAGGTCGGCGCCGGCCTTGTGCGCGAAAGACGCGTACTGGCAGCCTTCGCCCGGCAGGGTGCTGTAATCGACGATGAGATCGAGGTCGCGGGCCCGGACGCCGGCGTCCCGAATGGCGGACGAGGCCGCCTCCAACGCCAAATCGTAGGGCTGCCTGGCGCCGCATACGTGAACGCGGGATAGCCCAAGACTTTCCAACGATTGCCGCCGGGCTTGAGCGCCGAGCGGGCGAAGGGCCGCGTCAATCCGTTCGCGCTCCCTTTCGATAATCGCGTCCACGGTCTCCACGTCGGGAGGAACCGCGTACGAAGCCGCTGCAATCCGAACATTCATGGTGGTTAAGGCAACTCCAGCAACAGCGCGGCGGATGCGCCCACGGAGGACGACGAAGCGAGAACGGCCAGGGCGCCGCGCGGCGCTCCGTTCAAGGCGAGGAGCAGCCGCAGCAGGCCGCCGGCATCGCCCAACCCCGCGGCGACCGGGCTGGATTCGGCGAATACCGCCCGGTCGAACAACTCCCGGATGGCATCCTCGGCAAGCGCGCCGCGGGAGGTGGCGAAGCTGACCAGCGCCACCTCGGAAGGCGAGCGTTCCACCAGAGCCTTTCGTATCGCGCGCTCGACGTTGGCCCGGGCCGCGAAGTGGCCCGAGCGGACCGCCGCGTACACCCGGGCGCCTCGCCGCCGGCGGTGGTCCGCGGATTCCATCACCACGGCGGAGACGCCCTCGCCGGGGATGAGGCCATCGAAGCCCTCCGGCGGCGCCGCGTCGAAGCAGGCCGGGGACAGCGCGCAGGTGGCTTCATACCACTCGTAGGCGCCGCGAGTGAGGGTATCGCCCGCCATGACCACCGCGAAATCCGCCTGGCCATTGCGCAGCAGGGAGGCGGCCTGGAGCAGGGCGCACTCGCCGCCCATGCCCTTGCACGACGCCGTGATGTTGGGACCACGTAGGTCCAGACAGCGGGCCACATGGCTCGCCGGGGCGCTGCAGAGGGTCTCGGGAAACAGGATCGGGTCCACGCCCGCCCAGCCGTTATCGGAAGCGCTCCGGAAATAGGCCTCCGTCAACTCGATGCAACCGAGGCCGGTGGCAAAGACCACGGCGGCGCGTGATCGATTCGCCCGCGCGAGATCGAGCCCGGCATCCTCGACCGCCAACGAGGCCGCCACAAGAGACCAGACCGACAGCCGGTCGAGCCTCCGGGTTTTCAGACCTGGAATGACGTCGCCCGGCCGAAACGGATTCACCAGGTAGGCCCGGCGCAAACCGGGAGTAGGCCAGCCGGCGATGGCGCGGGGTTCGATAGGGCGGGTGGGAACGGGGCCGGACATGACGCCGAACGGACTCACCGATCCGATTCCGGTAATCGCCGGCGAGTTCATTCGGAATACTCTCCAAAAACGAGGGCGGCGTTGCTCCCGCCGAAGCCAGCCGAGACGGTCATGGCCAGCGGCAATGGTTGACGCCGAGGCTGGCCCGTCAGCCAATCGACGGAGGAAGTCTCGACGGGTTCGCTCAGGCGGAGCGTAGGATACAGCGCCCCGGCGCGAATGGCCGAAATGGCAATGGCGGCCTCGATGGCCCCGGCGGCTCCCAGGCAATGCCCCATGTACGATTTTGTGGAAGAGACTGGAACGGGCCGGGCCCGCTTGCCGAATGCGCCCTCGTACGCTCGTGTTTCGGCTACATCGTTGAGGGGCGTCCCCGTGCCGTGGGCGTTGACGTATCCGATATCGTCGGGGGCCACGCCGGCCCGTTCCATGGCGAGCGTCATACACTCGGCCAGGCCGCGGCCCCGTTCGTGGGGCGCGGTGGGATGAAACGCGTCGTTGGTCAGCGCCCAGCCGCGCAACACCGCGAAGATCGGGGCGCCGCGGTTGCGGGCCGCCGCCAGCGTCTCAAGCGCCAGAACCGCCGCGCCCTCGCCCAGGTTGAGACCCCCGCGGTTCCGGTCGAAAGGCCGGCAGGGCGCGGCATCGAGGGCCTGCAAGGCGTGGAATCCGCTCAAAGTGAAGGGGCACAAGGCGTCGCTTCCGCCCACCAGCGCCACGGGGACGGCCCGGTCCAAAAGCAGGTTGGCCCCCAGGGCGATGGCGACGGCCCCCGATGCGCACGCGACGTTCACGGCGAACCGCGGCCCGTGCGCGCCCAGGCACTCGCCAACGGCCTCCGCAACGTGCGAAAACGGATAGGACCCGGCGCGAGCGAGACCGCCGGCCCGGTACCACGCGAGCGGATCCCGAACCAGGGCCGGATCGAGCTCCGTAAGCCCCGATACCGTGGTAGCCATGACTACCGCCGCGTCGCGAAGGGCCCGACCTCCGAGACCGGAGTTGGCCGCCGCGTCGCGAGCGGCGAGGATGGCCAGTTGGTCCGTGCGCGAAGGCCGCATGTCACGCAGATCTTCGAGCGGCGGAAGGCAGCCGATTTCGGCCGCGGTCGCTTCGAACCCCGGTGAAACCCCGCGGAGCGGTCCCAGGCAGCAATGGCCCGCCAAAAGACCATCGGCCATGGGACGCAACCCAAGGCCGTAAGGACTCACGACGCCGATGGCCGTAACGACGACCGTTCCGGGATCCTCATTCATGAGCGGAGGCCTCCCAGAACTCGAAGAAATTCAACCATTGATCGTGATACGTGGTCAAGGCCCTTTCGAGGAAACGCACTGCCGTTTCCAGGCGGGCCCTGAGATCGGCCTCGCCACCGGCGGCCGGCGCCGGCGGGATGGGTTCGCCCAGGAGCACGCGGTATCGCAGCCAGCTTTCACGCACCACAAAACCGGGCAGTACCGGGGCGCCAGAGGCCTGGGAAAGCAAAAACGGGCCGAGGGGAAACTTCGCGTTTTCGGAGAAGAAAGGCAACCCGGCCGCGAACCGCTGGTACAGGCGGTCGCCCTGGATGGCCACGATCTGGTTCCCGCGGAGGGCCCGCATGAGTTCGAGCGCCGCCGGGACGCCCGCGCTCAAGTCGACAATCCTGAGCCGCTCACTGCCCATGAGATCGCGCAGCATGGCCTCGGCGGGAATGTCCTCGACGACGCGCGCCACATACACCGTTCGGCCGTGCATTTCGAGCAGCCGGGAGGCGAACTCGGGGTTGCCCAGGTGCGCCGTCCACATGATGACGCCGTTGCCGGCGGCGAGGCACCGCTCGATCTTGGCCTCACCGCGGTCCGTGCCGGCCAGCATGGAGAGCAACTGGGCGTGACTGGCTCGCGGAATATAGCAATAGGAGACGATCAGATCGCAAAATGAATAGAAAACCCGGTACACCTTCCACCCGAGCCGCGCCCCGCGGGCGCCTGAAACCCGCCTCAGATTGGCGGCCACCGCCCTTCGCTCGCTTCTCAAGATCGAGAAAAAGACGAACGCCGTAACCAGGGCGATGGGCGGATGCAGGAACCGCGGCAACAAGGGTATGGCGGCGAACACGATCCGGTGCGCGAGGACGGTGTGAAAGCGGTGCCGGTACCAGAGCTTCACTTGGCCCCCATCGCCAGGAGCTCGTCGACGCCGTGGACGATTTTGCGCTTCAGAACGGAGTACATGTGCGCGATCTCGACGTCGCTGTATCCCACGCGCCGCAACACGCCGACGCCACGGGCGATCGCCGGGGCGTTGTTCAGTCCGAATCGTGCGTGGTACTCCATCAGGATGCGATACATCTCCCGCTGGGGCAGCGTGGGAGTGCCCATCGGCAAATCGTTGTAAGAAAACCGGCTGGTGAGCGCCATCCTCTCCGGATCCCAGCCTGCGTCAAGCGCCTGCGCCCCAATCTCACAACCCGGGAAGAACCGCAGACAGAAGTGATAGGGCAGGAGCGAAGGCTGGGGCAATTCGCCCAGCCAGTCCAGCGTTTCGCGGGCCTGTTCCGGGGTCTCGGTAGGAAAGCCGAACATCGTGGAGACGTTGACCGCCACGTTGCGCCGCTGGGTGTAAGCTATTATGCTCCTGGCTTTCCGGAGGTCCAGCCGCTTCCTCACGAAACGCTGGATGGCGGCGCTCCCCGACTCGACGGCGTAGGTGAACCAGATGGCTCCCGCCTGGATGGCGCGGTCGACGAATTCCTCGGTTGTGATGTCCGCGCGCAGGCCATTCACGAAGTAGAGGCGCAGCTTCAAGCCGGCGGCGACGATGCGGTCGAACAACTCCAGCGACCGTCTCGGATCCACGTTGAAGATGTCGTCCACGATGTAGAAATCGGCAATGCCGCGGTCGCGGTACAGCTCTACAATCTCTTGAAAGATGTTGCCGGCGCTCCGCAGCCGCACGGACTTCCAGTGGCTGAAACAGAACGTGCATTGGTACGGGCAGCCGCGGCTGGTGAGAAGCACTCCCTGGCGCCTGTGATTGTAGGCGTAGCTCAGTTGGCGCGCGTATGCGTCGAGATCGACCAGGCCGTAATCCGGGAAGGGCAGGCCGTCGATGTCCTCGATTTCCGGGGCGTCCCGGTTCTCGCAAACGCCGCCGTTGCGCCGGTACAAGGCGCCTCGAACCTGGGAAAACGGAGCGCCCGAGAGGATTTCGACAAAAGCCCGCTCGCCTTCGCCCTTCACGGCCACATCGATGGCGGAAGCCTCATCGAATATACGCGTCTTGTAAGCCTGGACAATCGGTCCGCCCGCGACGATGGGCGCATCGCAGACGGCCCTGGTCAGTCCGGCGATGCGTTGCAGCTCCTCGAGAAAGAACGCGATCGAGCGGATGCCCACGACATCCGGCTTGACCTCTCTCAACAAACGGACGAAGTCCTCGTCGTCGGCGTACCCCAGCGAGGACTCCACAATCCGGAACTCGGTTCCAGGAAGCGCGGCGCCGGCATAGGATGCGAGATACATGAGCCCGATCGGCGGGATGTGGACCTCGTAGGGCATGGCGGCTCCCACCCACTTGCTCATGTTGTTAGCTTCGACAAGCAGGACCCTCTTCGCCCGCCGCTTCAGCCGCTCTGCCGTTGAGTTTGTGACTTGCACCGTTTACTGGCGCCCAGCCTCAGCCAGTCTGGACTCAATTGTGGCGGCCAGGGCATTGACGCTGGCCCATGCCTCGGGTTCGAACTTGCCGGTGACCAGCTTGATCCCGAAATGCCTCTCGATTTCGAGGATCAATTGCAGGATGTCAATCGAGTCGATTTCCAGGTCGCCGCCCATCAGCGGTTGATCGTCGCGCAACTCTTCGGGGGACATGTCGACGATCCGCAAACTACTCAAGATAATGGGCTTCAGTTGTTCTTTAACGCCTGCCATGATGTCCTGAATTACCGGTGAGTATACCATGCGGCAGTGCGCCGCTAGCGTGCCAATCCAAGGGCGGACACGAGATTGAGAAAACCTCGGGAAGCGCAGCCCACCGGGTCCAGAAGCACGGTCCTGTGCGCCAGCATGCGGCTCACCGGCTGGCCGCGAAACCGGGCTATCTGCCGGTAGCGGCCGATGAAATAGAGCACCCGAAGAAAGAGCTTCCAGCCGAGCGGAGCGAAGTAGTCGCTCTTGATCAGCGGCGCCGCCCTTCCCTCCTTCACCTCGGCGGCAAACTCGTCGAAGCTCTCCGCTCGCGAGCCGTTGATCACGGAACTCGCCAGCAGCAGATGACTGTCTCCGCCGCCAACCACCGGCTTGCCCAGGCGCCGCGCCAACTCGAGTACGCCGGTATTCTCGTCCAGGCGGCGCATGCCGTTAAACTCCAGCGCGTGAATGGCCCACCCATAGCGCTTCACAAGGGCCTCCGCGGGGATCTCGCGATGGCCCCTCCAGGGAATCAAGGGATGGTTCAGAACCACCAGACAACCGCTCGAGCGCAGCGTCTCGAACACCTCGTCGAGCCGCCCGCCGCGAACCGCGGCCTGGAGGGCGGCGTGCGTGCGGGCGATGCCGGACGCCGGAAGGCCGGTAAGTCCCAGATGAAAGAGATGGTCCTCGAATCGCAGCGTGAGTTCCTCTCCCAGCGGGATGCGGCGGCCATCGGCGGGACGGCTTTCGAGCAGCGCGAGGCTGCCCGCGTATTCGTCGTGGTCGGTGATTCCCAGATGGATGCCGTCGAGACCGAGAGACGCGGCCGCGCCGGCCTCCATTCGCCACACGTCTTCGGGAGCGAACGGCGGCTGGTACTGGAGCTCTGCGTAATCGAGATTGCGGACGTGCCCGAGCCCGAACGCCTTCCGGAGGGCGCCGCTCCACGGCCGCATGAACCACAATCGGACCACCTCGTTGAGCGCGCTGAGATCTTCCACCGAATGGCAGGAATGGTTGTGCAGGGAAACCGCGAAGGTGAATTGGCGCTCGGGACGAGGGCAGGGCCGCAAGGAGTAGTTTTCGATCGTCCAACAAGCGTGGCTCATGGGACGCTCCAGGGCCGGCGTTTCACAGAAGCCCGCCATCCACCGCGATCACCTGGCCGGTGATGTAGCTCGCCTGGGGCGACCCAAGGAACACCACCAGGGGAGCGACTTCTTCTGGACGCCCAAACCGCCCCAGCGGGATCTCCGCCAGGAGACGGTCGCCTTGCTTGCGAATCAGACCTTCGGACATGGGACTTGGAATGACTCCCGGGCAGACGGCATTCACCCTGACGCCGAACCTTCCGGCTTCGCGGGAAAGAGCCTTTGTGAAAGCGATGACGCCGCCCTTGGAAGCCGAGTAGTTGCACTGGCCCGCCTGACCGCGAACCCCGCTGGGAGAGACGATATTGCAGATCGATCCGCCACCCCTGCGCATCATGTCCCCGAGGGCCAATTGAGAACACAGGTACGTGCCGCGGAGGTTCGTGCCGATGACCTCGTCCCAGTGGCCGTCGGAGAGGAACGGCAGCAGCGCATCGCGAGTCACGCCGGCGTTGTTCACCAGGTAATCCACGGCGCCGAGCTGGCGCCCGGCTTCGCCGAAGAGGGCCGCCGCTCCCTCCCGGCGCGAAATATCGGCCCGGACGGCAAAAGCGCTGCCGCCAGCCGCCGCGATCCTCGACACTACGCCGGCGGCGCCGGCCTCGTCGCTCCAGTAGTGAACGATCACCTTGTAACCCGCGGCCGCCAGCGCCTGCGCGATGGCGCCTCCGATCACCCCGGAGGCCCCCGTAACGAGCGCGTTCCCCGGCTGTTCCACGGCTTCGCTCAATGTAATGGCTTGAAGACCATAATATAGGCCCCCCACCGCGAGTTATAGCGCGGGATATTCCCTTCCAGGGCGTACGACACCGTGCCCTGGACGAAAGTTCCCGAGGGGCCGGCCGTGCCGAAATTCAGCTCCAGTCCGTCGAACTCCCCGAACCGCCGGGATTCGTCCAGGTTCCGCCCGCGAGCATAACTGTACATGCCTTCAACCTTGATCAGATCCATCACGTTGAAGCCGTAGTTGACGCTTCCGATGGCCACCGCATCGAACGAATCGTAGCCACTGGGCAGCCCATGAATCCGCGGTTGCGAAAAGAACGACGGCTGGTAGCGGGAGAAACGGTCCAGTTGGTTGCCGCCGTAGTAAGCGAAGTCCCACCCGGCCCTGGTGAACTTGCCGATGTAGTACGTTTTCGCGAAATCCCCGGAGTAGCGGGTATACCCGCTTATCGCCGGCTGGGGTTGCGTTTCGTATCCAAACTGGGTCCACCCGAGACGCTGTCCCCTGGTGGCCTGCGCGGCAAGGATGTAACCTCTGCGCGCGTACTTCAATTCCGCGGAAGGCAGCAACGACACGCCGGCCCGAGGCGCCAGGAAGAGCTTGTCCGTGTCGCTATTGCCGCGATAGTATTCGTAGGACAGATAGGTAGACGCGGTAAGGCTGAGGCTCGTGGTTGCCTGCCACGTGGCGCGAAATCCCGTGTCTTCTTCCCACTGCCACAGAGTCTCTTTCGTCAGCTCCTGGTTTCCGCTATACACGCGGTTGTTGGCGGGGAGCGCCGACAAGGCCAGGTCGATTCCCAATCGGAACTTGCGTCCGTACTGCTTGGAGATGTTGGCGGCCAGGATGGGGCCCGCGAAGAAGACCGATAGCTGGGAGCCGGTCTTCCGATAATTGAAGTCCACGAAACTCCATCCGAACAGCGGGATCGGAAAGCTGTAGCTTCCCGAGTACATCATTCCGCCAACGATGGACTTCACCCGCTTGTCGTTGGTATTTTCGACGACACGCTCGCCGTCCTTCTTACGAAGCGGCCTCAGCCCCGCGTCCGTCTCGCTGTACATGGGGTCATCCGAGTCGTGCGCGGCCTTCAGGGCGCCGTCGAACTCGGGCGAATTCATGGCGAAATCGGAGAACTGGTAGGTTTTTTGCAAGACAAAATCCCGCCCCGCGGCATTGAGCAACTGTTGCGCGAAGATCGATTTAACCAGGTTGAACTGGTTGCCCGCGCCGTCGGGGACGAGCTCGAAGTTCTGCGTCTCGACGTTCGAGATCACGTTGCTCTTCTCGCCGCGCTGGCTAAGGTACTGCTTGACCTGGCGGAAGGTGGCGCCGTCGATCCAGATCTTGCCGCTATATAGATTCTCGCCTTGTTCCTTGGGCTCCACGCCAACCACGAAGCACGGGACGCCGTCGACCGTTTCGGTCCCGAGAAGCTTGTACTCGTACTTCTCGTCGAGCTTCAACTCCAGCGGCTGCGTCATCACCTTGTCGGGTTCGAGCTGCCCCAGCGGAAACTCGCGCTTGTTGCTGAACTTGACGCCATTGACGAAGAACTCCGTCTGGAGGTACTCCACCAACCCGCCGCGCCTTGAGAACTCCCGGAAATGCATGGAGATGTCGAATCCCGAACCGATGTTCGTTCCTTCGAAGTGCAGGCTCATGAAGCTCGACGCCATGAAGTTGTCGAGCTTCCGCCTCTGCGATTCGCGGTACTGCTGCCATCGGGCGACGATCTCCTCGACCGTCAAGTCGGCTGTGGCCTTGACTTCCACGATGGTGCGCAGCCGGCCCTCATCGCCGTCCGTGCGGCGAATATGGACGAGGGCGTACTCGCTCTTGCATTCGCATTCCTGCGTCACGCCGGACGGCGTCTTCTTCAGTTCTTCGGGAGCCAGCGCGGAGCCACTCACGGGGTCGACCCACTGGATTTCGAAGACGCCGGCCGCGCGGCCTTCCAGCGCCACGCCGTTGGGACGGTCCGGACTGCCGTTAACGCGGGCCAAAATGGCAATATCTCCGGTCGCCCCAGCCGTGAAGGACTTCTGCTCGCCGCGGTCCACCCCGTTCGCGGCTATGCGAAAGGGCAGAGCGTCGGGCGACGCCGTCTTGAACTGGCCGGTGAGGAAACGCGCCGTAACGGCTTCGACCGAACACAAGGCGTTCATCGCGGGGCCATCCGGCGGCTGTACCCACACGGTTTCGACGGCGCCGCCGCTAGAGGCGATGCCGGCCGCGAGATACGATGGCGGAGTGGCGTTCGCGGGGTCCAGAGTCAAAAGGAGGGGCTTGTTGAGGGCCTGGCCCGCAATCCAGGCCGCGTCATCCGTCCATCCCGGCGCGTACGCCACGCCGAACAGGTCCGCATAGAAAGCCAGCCGCTTGACCATATCGCCGTGACCCTGGACGAACCCCTTTGGGAAAACAAACGCAACCCGCAGGTCCGGCTTGGAGCCTTTGACCGCTACCGCCAGGTTGGTCAAGGCGAACACGAGCGGGTCCGGCGCGGCGATCGGTTCTTCAATCTCGACGACAAGGCCACGCACGGCCGCCGGCGCGAGAGGCATCTGCCGCATCAGCGCCGCCACGCTGTCCGTAATCGCCTTTTCGGAGTCGTTCCCGGCGGGCGAGCCGGCCGCGATCTTGACATGCAGGTACGCTTCAGCCCCCTCGGGAAGGAAAGCGACGGTCTTCGCCTGTTCCTCATAAAGGCTGGCGCCGCCGTCCGGTCCGCCGAAACGAAACGAGACCCGCGGCATGATCAGCACGTTGTTCTTGAGCCCACAGGCTGGAGCGCTTTTCAGGCTCTCGGAGAGGCTGGCGCCAGGCGGGACCGAAAAAGCGAACTTCGGGAGCCCGTCCGCTCCGATGGCGCATCGGGAGAGCAGCGGAATCAACAGCAACAGGACGGCGCCGGGATGGCGGATACTCGCCGGGGCCAGACAGGCAGGCACAGCCGCCCTGTTCGAATTCTCCATGAGGATAACGCCTCTTTCACTTACATGACGACACAGTTTCCCGAATCGTTGCAAACTTCACTCAAGGCGTGCAGTTGGGTTGGCGGTCCGAGCCGGCCGGGTCTGCTCGATTCGGGCCGATTCTTCCGCGCTTCGGAGCCTGGCGCCCGCGTTGTAGCTGCAAAACGGAATCAGATCTCCGGACATGGTAACGTACTGGATGATGCAGCGCCGGAGGCGGCGGAGGTTGTAACTGCGCGCATCCATGAAGTGCATACCAGCGACGAAAATCCCGTTGAACCCTCGGCGATACCACCGGGGGGATCTCCCGCAAGACTTATCCTCCCACCCATCCAAACCCCGGAGCAACCGCTGGAACGTCAGCCCTTCAGGGGCCCGTTCTCCGTCGAAGCACTGCGACAGACGAGCGATCTCCTGAATCTGCGAAATGCGCCGCCCCAACTTCCCGCGATCGGCCGCAGGAGCGACCTCCGACAGCCGTTCAAAAAAACCCTCCAGATCCAGGAAACGGTTGATGCAGGTGGGCTTGTTGTTATCGTCAATGTAGAAATACGTCCCTAGCGAACAGTGCGCGTCGCATGCGGCGGCCAGCGAGGGGTCTCCCCGCAGGTTATTCACTGCACGGCCGATCAAAGACACCGCATTCAGCGGGAACCAGTCGTCCGGAAACCGGGTGAGTCCAGTCTGTTCGCCGAACTCCTTGGCCATCATTGCCAGATTGAACGGTTCCGATTCCCCGGAGTCGACTTCCACTCTTCCCACGTTGGCGGCGGGTTGGATACTGATTCCCGTGACATGCTTGCTGTGTTCCAGAGCGAAGCGGAAGATGGGGCCGATTTGATCGACGTTGACCGAGCTTGCCACGGTAGGAACCAACACGAGGCGCATGTTCGTCCGGGCGACGTTTTCCACAGCGCGAATCTTGTTGTCCAGGAGTCGCTGGCCGCGCAACTTGAGATAAACATCGTCGTCGATAGCGTCAAACTGCAGGTAGAGCGTGTGCAGGCCAGAGTCTTCACACAGCCTCACGTAGTCGGCGTCAACCATCCGGCTCCCGTTTGTGGCGACCTGAATATGAGTGAACCCCAACTCTCGCGAGGCTCGAAGGATGGCTGGGAACTCCGGATGGAGAGTCGGCTCGCCTCCGGAGAACTGAATATGGCGGCAAGGAACGGGCCTGGCGACCAGCGTCTGAAGCATTCCGCGAACCAGATTCAGGTCGAGGAAATAGCGACTCCCGTGCCCGTCGGCCTCCACAAAGCAGACCGGGCACCGAAAGTTGCAGCGGTTGGTGATGTCGATGACCGCCAGGGATGGACTGGGGAGGTCGTCCGGGCCGGAGCGCGGCTCGCCGTTTGCGTTCGCCGCGTTGAAAATCAGATCGTTCCAGCCGTCCAGCCGTCGGTACAAATCCGAGTCGGAAAAAATCAGCGCCTCGGAGGATTCGTGGCGAGGGCATCGCGATTGCTGGTAAACGCGTCCCTCCCGTGCAAAAACAGCAGCCGGAGCCGCTCTGCCGCACTGAGGACACCGGGACGAAACCTCGTCAATGGCCCCGCGGTCTTTGGAGAGTCGCATCTGCTACCAAGGTAGTAGGCTCACGCCGGTGGCGGAGAGCCGAAACGCCTAAACGGAGTTTCATTATAGCGTGTGTGGCCGGCTGGGGAACATCGGATTGCTTTCGAAATGGCTTGGCGACAAGGAACCCGGGAAGCGGAGGGCCCCGCGCGCCAGCGCATGGCTATACGGCGGGGCCCACGCGGGGTCCGGCGTTCAGGGGCCATTCCGCGAAAGGGGTGCCGGGCCGCACACACCCCTCTTCCGGTTCCACCAAAGCTGCGGCAGGCAGCGGGCGACACGCAACCGGTGCCCGGGCACCCCAGAGAGCGCTCAGTCGCTGCTACGCCTGGTGACTCCAACTATCGTCAACACGGCGCCGACGCTGAGCCAAACCGCTCCAGTCGCCTTCCAGTTGATTTCTACCGATTCGGTGCCGGTTGAGGAAATCGTCGAGGTCCCCTTAGTCATCATGATCGCGCCAGCAACGGCAGCAGCCACGCCGAAACCTGTCAGAATCTTGCCTTTCCTGGACCAGTGTCTTCCCCCTGCGCTTCCGGGTTGCGGCGCAGTGGAGGGTGCCTGGCCGGCTTGCGGCAGACCCTCGGGCATACTGAATGCCCCGATCGTGGCCGGAATGTTGTGCCGCACGGCCATGGACGAGTTAGGAAGCAAGTTGGGTGAAACCAAATCTCCTGCCATGACTGGCAGGCAGAACCCGGTCAAAGCAACGATGGTGATCAATGCGATATAGCTACGAACCATTTTCTGTCTCCTCTGTCTCTAGTCTTTCAAAGAAACCGAATACTCCGGCCCGCGCTGACAGCGGGTTGCGCCTCCGCGGAAGCTCCGCGAAAAGCCACCATCCGAAAGGACCCTGATCCGACCCCTGGTAAGAGCCATTTCTTATAATTCTGACCGCCCATGAGGTCATCACATCTGTACGAACAGCGCGCGACGAACAGAAAGCGCTCCCAACGCGTCTCACGAAGCGCACCAATACCGATTTCGGCCCAAAGCTCGAAGTCGGTCCTCCTCTCGCGCACATGCGAGGTGACCAGCTTGCCGGCGTCTGAAGAATGGCGCCTGCCCGAGATTGGCTTCTTCCATCCTCCAGTTTTAGCCTTAAGGTCTTAATATCCCGAATTGATAGCTCACATATGGTATACGACTGACCGTCCACGATCAATCAATCGGAGCATTAAAATGCCTTAATTCAGAGCCCGCAGTATCCAATTTGCCCACTCGCCGCGACTGACGCATCGAGCGCGGACAAACTCGAAGCGCTCGAGATCGATAGGCCGGAGATCAAACTAATTTAAATCGGCGGAAGGGCGGAAAGTGCAGCCGCGAGTTTGGCGGGCCGTGGCTGGGTTTGGAGCTGTGCCAGCGATTGGGGCTGGTAGAGTTGGGCGATGGCCTTCGCGCCGACGTGACGACGCTGGAGGCGTGTGCCAATTACTTTCCGCGCCATACCAGGACTGCAGGTATTACGCAAAGGCTGCACCCCAGGGATAGACTTACCCCCAGCGCCGTTACGAGGCCCATCTCGGCCAGCGGCTTGAACTGGGAAGCCATGAGAGCGCCGAAACCGACCACGGTGGTCAGATTGGATTGGATCAGCGCGGCCCCGGAAGCCTTGGCTACATCCAGAATGCAATTGCGATCGGACTCCAGATACCGGCGTATCAGGTGGATTCCGTTGTCGATCCCTATGCCGATAATGAGTGGTATCCCGGTGATCGCCATGAAGCTGAACTTATGTCCCGCAAGAAGCAGCAGCCAGTAGGTGACGGTAATGGCGAATCCGATCGGCAGGAGGACCATGAGCGACATGCGAAAACTGCGAAAGCAAAGGTAGACGATAACGAGAATGCCGACAGCCGTCAGAAGCAGCGCCTGCCTGCTGTCGCGCAAGACGCGCACCTGCACTTCGCGACTCATCTTGTCGTAGGAGAAATCGACGAACGGACCGAATTCGCGCCTCCAGGACGCCATGACGCCCGCTGGAACCACGTCAACCGCGTTGGGATCCGCGGGATAGAACGCGATGGCCGCCAGATATGTGTTATCGCCGGTTCCGCGGATGCTGTTGTCGAGCAGACCTTGGGGCAGTTGCGCCATGGCGCTTTCGACCGTCACCGGTTCGACGGCTTTCCCCAGCTCGCGCAGCCGCTCGATGAAAGGCCCGAATGGCTCCGGGCGAAAGCCGCTTTCGACGACAGACAGTTCCAGGGCGCGCGCCGCCGCCTGAAAGTCGACGCCCGCAAACCCTCGGGCGCGCTCGAATTGCGTGTAGCGCGAAGGAACCAGGGTCGCGGGCGAGAAGACCGATTTGACGGCGCCCCGATCCTGGAAGCCCGCGAGCCCCGCCGTGAGTTGCTCGGCCCTGCGCAGAACCTCCTCCTCGCCGCCGGAAATCAGGAACACCCGCGGGCTTCCTTCGATTCCAAACCTCTCGGAAAGACGCTTCTGCGCGGTGATGGCCGGGTTCGCGGCGCCGAGCGCTATTTCGGTCCCCTTGTCTATCCTCACCGCCGGGAGGGAGCAGAGGGAAACGGCGAAAACCGAGATCCCCAGCCCCGCAACCGTTCGTGGATGTCTTCCCACGAAGTCGACGCTTTTCCGCGCAACCAGGGGCAGGAACCGAAAGGTAATCGTCTCGGGAGCCGCCGGTTTGGAGACGCGCCACCAGAGCCGCATCAGGGCGGGCACGGTGAGCACGGTTTGCAGCAGCATCATGACCAGCCCGACGCTGAGAATGAAGCCAAATTCCGACAGCGCCTTGAAACTCGACAAGGCCAGGGACGCGGTAGCGGTGGCCGCCGTCAAGGTGCAGAATAAAATGCTCCGCCCGGTGGTGTCGAAGGCGCGATACATGGCCTGCTCCAAGGATCCGCCCCGGACCCATTCCTGCGGCACGCGGTTGAAGAAATGCACGATCTGGTCGTCGCCAAGTCCCGCCAGTATGGCGATGAAAGAGAGACTGATCATGTTCAACTCGCCCGGATAATAACTTGCCACGCCGGTGGTCCAGAGTATTCCCAGGCTGGTGGGCAGCAGGGACAGCAGAAGAAGGGGGATGCGCGGGTAGATCAGCAGGCACAGTGCGAGGTTTCCGGCGATCGAGATCAACGAGATAAAGCGCATGTCCGTCTGGATGAACCGATGATCCTCCTCGGCGTAAACGTATGCGCCGGCGGGCGTGATGGTCAACTTGGAATCCCGGAATTCCGGATCGGCGGCCAGATCCCGGATGCGGCCGCGGGTCCACCGCACAACGGCGCCGGCGGATTCATAGTCGACCGCCGGCTGCCGGGGGGCGGCTACGATCAGGAGAGCCTTGTGGTCTTTGCTGAAGAAATGGTTTCCGCTTCCCCAATTCATGTCGAAGCTAGTGAATTCCGAAAATCCGCGGTTCCCGGCGGCGGCCACTTCCATAATTCCGAGGGGGTCGGCGACAAAGTAATTCGTTCCCAGGACGGAAAACGGCGTGACTAACTCCGCGCCGGCGCGCCGCACAACCTGGCGAATCCGCCGCGGCTCCAGCCGGCGTTCGATCTCCTCTTTCTGGGCCGGAGAGACAAATGCCGGGAAGTTCCAGGCAAAATACCGGACTAACTGGAGAATCTCCTCTTCTTCCAGGCCGCAGCGCGCGTACTTAAAGAGCCCGCTCCGGTTCATCTCCGACACCAGGCGTCCGGCGGCGTTCTCCATGGGTTCCGTCCGGTCTTCATCCCCCGGAGGAGGCTCGATCGTCACGAATAGCTGGTTTCCGTATCCGAGTTCCCTGCCTACCTGGCTCACGACGCGCCACTCCGGGTCCTTATCCCCGAACATGCCGGTGAGGTCGGTGCCCAGGCGCAAGTTATGAATATGGGAATAAAAGACCAGCGTCAGCGCAACGGCCGCCAGCACGACCCAAACGGGTTTACGCACCACCAGGCGGGCTACCAGTCCCATGATGCGGGCGCTCATGCGCGCGCCTCGGCGGCCGGGGACTTGGTCGCGACAATCAGAATGTGAGCCAGGGGCAGCCGGTTGCGGAACCTTCGCTCGACGATCGTCATGCCCGCCAGTTCCAGCGCCTGCCTGTAGCGCGCCAGCGGCAAGGTAAGTGGACGGAGTCCGTTCCGGTCCGCCAGGAATATCAGGCGGTCGAAGGCGCTGGTGAACCGCCAGAGGATGCCGCGCTCGCGGTCGTGCACGCGGAAAACGAGTTTGCCTCCGGGGTCCAAGGCCGCCGAACAGCGGGCCAGCAACTCCATTTGCTCGTCCGCGGCGAGGTACTGCAAGACGTCCAGGATCAACACCAGGCCGGCGCGCGGGAGGTCGAAATGGCGCACGTCGCAGACCGTGAGAATGGCGTTCCTACCCGTGAGCGCCCGGCGAGCCACGGCGATCCGGCGTCCATTCAAATCGCAACCTGCCAAGCGGCGGCTTGGATCCTCCAAAGCGGCGAAACCGAGGGCAATGCCATAGCCGCAGCCGAGATCCACCGCGCAGCCCGTGCCCAAATCTTCCGGCGGCAGGTAATCGAAGATTCGGTCCAGCCTGATTTTCCACCTGACGAAGCCGCGGTCGCGCCACGGCGCCTCCGCGAACAGACGGTTCACGGAATCCCGGCGGCGCGGCAGTTCGCGAGTCCGGCGCGCCGTAAAGCGCAGCAGGAACAGGACTCCGAGCGACGCCATGCCGCCGATGATCGCCCCGAGCGCCACGCTCCCCACCAACCAAGCCGCCAGGTCCGCCTTCAGCGCCTGAATTGTCATATGCGGCAATGCAAATCGCCAGCGCCTGCCGGTCAGAAGTACATGGCCGAGTTCCAGCGACCCCGCCACCATGAAGGGCTGAAACAGCGGATTGTTCACGAAGGTGGCGGCAAAAGTCAATGGCTTGTTGAGCCGGAACAGAACCGCCAGACCGATGGCCGCGACGGACTGCAACCCGTAGATGGGCACATGGCCGATGAAGACGCCGACAAAAACGGCGGCGGCGGCCCGGCCCGGCGCGAGCCCTTCGCGAAGCAAGGCGGCCAGGAACCGCCGCGCCGGAAGCGAGAATCGCGTAATCGCCGCGCTTGCCATGATATAAGTTTTAAGCGGATGCCACGGACAACTCTCCGTGGGCCACCTTTTCCCCGGCCACGCGCACCTCGCCCACGACGCACGCCAGCCGCCCCGCCTCCGTCAACTTGCGGGTCTCGATTCGCAGTTCCTGGCCTGGACCCACCGGCCGGAGAAACTTGAACCGGTTCACGGCGGCGAGCAGAGGCGTTGCTTCGAGTTCCCTCTCGACGGCGGATCCCAACATGACGCCCGCGGTCTGAGCCACCGCTTCAATCAGGAAGACCCCAGGCAGGACGGGCCTGCCGGGGAAGTGGCCGGCAAAGGCGGGGTGGTCCGGGGCAACCACTTTCGTCGCGACGCAGCGAATGCCCGGCTCGAGTTCTTCGATGCGGTCGATCCACAAAGACGGCGCACGATGTGGAATGATCTCCTCGATCTGGCTCTGCTCCATCACTTGGGCCTGTACACCTCGAATACGCCCGCCGGCGGCTTGGCATTCAAAGACGTGACATCTATCGAGAAAACGCTGTTCACGCCGTTCTTCCCGTCGACTTCGAGAGAGCGGAGCAGAAAGTCCTGCCTGGCCAATCCGACGACAATATAGTTGATCCTGCCGCGAAAAGCCTCGGTGCGGGGCGTCAGTTTCATCTCGTACGCGCGACCATCCTCACGCGCCGCGATCGTGAAGGTCCGCTTCAAGTTTTCGATGGAGTTCTCCTTACTGAAGTACCCCTGGGTGCGCCGGACGTGGCCACCCACGTCGAAAACCTCCGTGCGGTTTCCGTTTCCGGTCGTGACATTCAAGTAATCGCGATTGAAACGAATGCGAATGATCTCCGGTTCGGAGTACTCCAGGAAGAACCGTTCCATCCCTTCCGCGCAGAACTTTCCGCGGAACACCATGGGCTTCGCCAACAGCCGGGAGGTCCGAGTTTCGGTGATGTTTCCGCAACCGGTGGCGTACCTGGTTTGGGCCTGCTGGACGCCGTTCCAGATGCGCATCAGGATGTCGCCGGGCTGGGCTTGGAGCGCCCCGGGAAAGCACAAAAGAACCAGGAGCCACGCCGCGCCGAGGAATCGAATCGCCATACTACGCTCTCAAGAAACGAAACGCCAGGCTCCAGAGGCAAATGCGCACGGTGTCTCGCACCGGCCTCATTTTGGACCGCGCCCGACCGTTATCGTAAACCATGGCGACGGGAGCGTGCGCGATCACCCAGCCGGCCCGAGCCATCTTTATCAGGACCTCCATCTCGAATTCGTAAGACCTGCTGCGCAACCTGAGGCGCCGCAGCTTATCCAAGCGGTACAAGCGAAACCCGCACTGGCTGTCGCGGATATCGCGGCCGACAAGCGTCGACGCGATCCTGCTGCCAATGGTATTGGAGAAGTACCGGGAACGCGGCATGAGGGCGGGATCGAAGGGCCGCATGCCGATCACCAGATCCGCGCCGGTCTCCCGAGCGGTCCGCACCAGCGACGGAATGTCGTCCGGCCGGTGCTGTCCGTCCGCATCGAGCGTCACAACGTGGGAGAATCCCCGGACGGCCGCGGATTCGATCCCGGCGCGAAGAGCCATGGCTTTCCCGCGGTTCCTGGGCCAGCCAAGGCAGGTCGCCCCGACAGCGCGGGCGACAGCGGCCGTTCCATCGGTCGAGCCGTCGTCGATTACCAGCGCTTCCTCCACGTGGCGGAGCGCGCCTTCCACAACGCTCCCCACGTAGCCGGCCTCATTGAACGCGGGAATGAGGGCGCAGATTCTCACAACGCGCACCGGGCCGCGGCGCCGGGCGCCGAAGCGGCGGCGGGCAACACAAACTCGAAACCCCGGCTGCGAAGTCCATCGATCACCCGGGGAATCGCTTCCAGCATGGCGCCGGCGCCGGCGCGCGTATGATCGTGGAGGAGAACAATATCCCCCGCGGCCGCCTTGTCCACGATCCTGCTTATCAGGACTTCCGCCTTCGGACCGAAAGTGTCGCGCGTACGGATGCTCCACGATACATACTCCAGGCCGGCGCCCCTCAAATAGGGTCTCAGCAATGCGTGGCGCAAGCCCACGGGAGAACGAAAGTAGCAGGGGCGGAATCCACAAATGCGCTGGATCGCCTCACTGCCCCGTTCAATCTCGAATCGCAGGCGCGACGGGGTAAGGAAACAGAAGAAAGACGGGTGAGACCAGGTGTGGTTGCCGACCAGATGGCCCTCCGCGCGCTCCCGCCGCACGATATCCGGGTAGCGCTCGGCGCGTTCCCCAATCACGAAGAACGTGGCGGTCACTCCCTTTGCCCGTAAAATGTCGAGTAGCTTGGGGGTGCTTATGGGGTCGGGGCCATCGTCAAAGGTAAGAGCCACACAGCGCCTGCCGTGGCTGTCCACTCGCCAACAGTTTTGCACAAGCCACTGATTACGCGGATGAAACAGAAGGTACAAAACCAAACACGTGCCAGGGCCGAAGATGGAAGCGGCTAAGAAGAAACGGGACAAGGTGAAGGGGTATAGAAGGAGCATGGAAAAGTTCGTCATCGCCACCAGAACCATGAAAATCGCAGATCTTCCCATGCGTCCTCGGATTACCCGCTCTCAATACCGCCCCTCGCTCAATGCGTCATTTTAGCACCGCCCGCACTTGACGCTGCGAGCCGCTGCCGCGGAACCGCGAGGTGGCCGCAACGACAACGGAAAGCCTTCCGATGCGCCCGTTCCGGCCCATTCTGTCCGTTCAAAATGCGAGTTCGCCCCGCGAGGACATGCGAGTTTCCGAAAAACTCGCACGCGCGGCCCAGGGCGATTACTTGTCGAGCACCGGCTTGACGGACTTTGCGCTCTGGCCAATTACGGCAAGCCGGCCATCCTCGAAGCGAAGCGAGATCGGAAATCCGGTGGACGCGCTGTAGACCTTCGCGCTGCCCATGAATCCAGAATCTCCAGAGGTACCGCTGTCCTGACGCGGGAACCAAGTCTCGATCTTTTTACCGGCCTCTTCGCTGGTTTCGATGCCGACCGGCGTGCCAACCACCGCGAACGCTTGTGTCTTGGTCATCCCTTCGACCACGCGGCGTTCGCCGATGGCGGTTCTGATTTCCAGCGGCCACTCCGGATGTTCATCCTGCAGTGGTTTCGGCGACAGGATAAGGTCGTAGGCCTTCTTGAAATCGTCTCGCGTGTCGATGCCGACAAACCGAATCCAGATCTCCACATCCTTGGGTTTGACGCCTTCGGCCCACAACTCCACGACGCCGCCGCCCCTGAAGTAGAGTTTTCCGTAACGGATCACATCGTTTGGACCGAAACCCCAGAAGATGGTGTCGACGCTGGCGCGTCGCCCAAGGCGATTCTTCCTGTTCCCTTCGATGGTTTTGAGGTTCTTGTCCCAGTCGACCCCAGTCGGCGACACTTCCGTAACCACCTCGGCGCCGACGCCAATGCCGGAGGTGTATCGACAAGGAACGTTGTTTCGAAGGTAGAGGCTGCCCCGCGTCATCTCCTTGATCACGGCGCGGTCGCTCGCGGTCAACTCCGCCGTGGCCCCCTGTGTCAGGCCAAACCCAAGGAGTACGACTTCGAGAATACGTCTCATCACTGCGCTCCCGCCTTTCTCCAGGACTGCCATCCCTTTGATTCCATCCGGCGCGCAAAAAAACCCGCCCTCTCCGCCACGTTACGGATTGAAGCGCCAGCCACCGTCGGCGGAACTGTCGGGAAGAAGCCAAACCCCAGTGCTGGCTGCACCCGGCAGGCGCCAGCGTCTCGCGTCGATTCGTCCTACAAGCTCAGCCTACATACCCAAGTCTCGGTACTCAGCAGAACGGGAGACCGATTCCGGGGTCGTCTTGCATTATCTTCTTGACCGGGCCCCGATCGCCTCCTGGGTATCTTGCGCCGTCATTCAGCGTCTTGCGAGGCTAATCGACCTTCCCTTCGATTCCTCGCGCATGAGACCCGATTGGTATTTTCCTTCGAGGCGGTTGCCTTCCTCCAAACTCACTACGGCGGAATAAACGGTTTTACCTTCCTGGGCAAGGATCAAGTACGCCCTCTTGCCGCTGACCACACCTGTGATTTCGTATTCCGACGTTTTCCCAATCACGGTTCCGCCGAGCTCTGCCTGGCGGAGACTCACAACTCCCCAGGCTCTTTCATACCACTGGCCCGTGACGTCGGTCGCCGGGGCGCCCTTATGGTCATCGAGCCAGGCGCTGCCCTTTGGGTCGAGATTGCGCTCCGCCTCCCCCTCCATCGATAGCAGCTTTCCATCCCTGAACGTTATGCTTGTCGGGAATCCTGTGCGGGTACTTACCCTCATCCATGCTCCACGTTTCTTGTTCCCTCCAAGAACCTTCCCGGGGTCCTGGCGTAAGATCCACTTTTCGGTTTTCGATCCGTTATCCTCTCCGGCGGAGATGCTGAGGGGGGCGCCCACCACGATTCTCGCCTGCTCCACGGTCATGCCCACCACCAGCTTGCCCGAGGCAATCCCCTCCCGCACCGCGGACGGCCACTCCGGGTGCTCGTCCTGCAGCGGAACCTTCGAAAGAGCCAGGTTGAAAGCTTTGGTGAAGTCGTCCAAAGACTTGATATCGATAAAGTCGATCGAGACATCGGTATTGGGCTCGACCCGCTCCATCCAGACCACCAACTTGCCCTCCTCCGATTCCAGCTTGCCGTAGCGCACGGGGGTATTCGCCAAGTATCCCCAATAGACCTCTTCTTGCTTGAGATGGTAGCCGTTCTTCGGGATGGACTTGAGCGGCTCGGCCAGCTTGCGATCGGCGCTGACTCCCGTTGGAGCGGCCTCCAGCATCGACACCGAATAGGGCGCCCAGTAGCCCAGGCCGTACTTTTGGGGAGCCTGTACCCGCAAATACAAGGTGCCCGAGATCATCTTCTTGGCTGCTTCGCGATCCTCCTTGGACAACTGCGCACGAAGCGCCAATGGCAGACAAAGCAAAAGCGGGAGCAAAACTCCAGCTTGCAGACGTTTAGTAGACTTGCCCATTATGTTAGCCAGCCTCCAGATGTCGATTCATGAACCATGGAATGATTCCGGGCACACAAAGCAGTTTGTAAGGTGCTCTCAACGTCGGCATATTTTAGCATAGGGTGTTAGCTAGAGGCTGCAAGACTCTTGTCTCATGCAAGATGAGCCTGAACTCGGTCCCGGATTCTCACGCAAGATGAGCCTGAGGGGGAAGATCGGGATGCTGGGTATTGATCATCAGCATGGACGATTCGGAAGCGACGAG
>Ga0181520_10002071_pt1 | contig 38689 bp, 35 predicted proteins | sample PEATcosm2014_Bin_29_FD_132451 | JGI IMG/M metagenome (GOLD analysis project Ga0181520, IMG submission 132451) | Peatland microbial communities from MTU Mesocosm Facility, Houghton, MI, USA - PEATcosm2014_Bin02_30_metaG | ecosystem: Environmental > Terrestrial > Soil > Wetlands > Peat | place... | reverse complement strand
GCCGAACTGATCGACGGCGAAGCGGAACGTCGCATGAGTACAAACGAGAACCTTGTCGTTGCTTTCAAGAAATGCGCTGACGGCGTTCACCTTGCCACCGTTGTCGCCACCAGGGGCGTTGCAAAGATTCCATCTCGGCTCCACGCGCCAGTCGGCCCAAAAGCCGAACTGCGACAGTGGCACATCTTGGAAGCTGGCGCCGATGGCCTTTTCCGGAACGACGATGATGGCTTGCTTCAAGCCCTGATTTTCCAGCTTGTCGAGCGCGATAAACATGAGCGCGCGGCTCTTGCCGGATGCCGGCGGGGACTTAATAAGTAAATACTGCTCACCGCGCTTTTCATACGCGCGCTCCTGCATGGCGCGCATTCCCAGCGCGTTCGCCTTCGTTGAATTGCCGTTCCGCGCATAAGTGACGGAAATTGAAGGAACCGATTTCACTTCTTCGGTCATTTCTTTGCCCTCGCCATAGCCCCGCTACGTCTCTCCGGGAACAGCCTCGTCTGAACTAGCGATTCAATGTCCACCATGAGTGGTTTGACCTGTTTGTCGAACTTGTCCAGAGCTTCGATAAGATAGTTCTTTGATTCACCGCTGTAGCCATTCGAGTCCATCTTCTTAGCAACCAGAGCCTCGTGAATTAGGGTATCAATTTGATTGAACTTGCCCTTGATTTCTGGGCTGATAAATATCCGATTGCTTTGAAAGTAAGTATGAAACTCGATTGAATGTTTCTGAGCGTCAATCAAATCTCTCCAGTCTAGGATTTTTCCATAGGCTTGCGATTTATCTTCTTCGCTGAGAAAGTATGACTTCTCATCGTCGGACAGGTCTGAATGGTTCATCCAATCGTTTAGTTTAGCTTCTGGCATTTTCCAGAAGATTGGAACATGCCGTAAAGAAATGATGGCCCGGTCTAGGCTATTAAACGCCCTATTCAGCTTGTCCCATAATTCAGGGAACACAACATATTCCCGATCGTGCAGTTTCAGCCTTCTGGCTGCGAGAATGGAGATTTCCGCCTTCGCTGTTTCAAGTTCCTTTGCAAGCTGGTGTTCAATCCAGCTTTTACCAAGAAACTTGAAAATGGCAAAAGCAACGACTGCGCCGCCGCCACCCGCGACAAGGAGTTTTCCGACGAGAATCCAAATCTGCGGTCCGATGTCAGCAATCATTGCTTCGCTCCTCTCTTTGCTGCTTGGTGGGTAGTCATTTTGGTGTAAAGCTCAAACAGTTTTTCCAGTCGCTCTGTGTCGTTCTTGAATCGACGGCCGATGTAGATACACTCCAGCACTTCGTCGTTGCGCTCATGCGCTTGGCGCAAATCCTCCGGCATGGCGTCGGGGTCGTAAAGGTCTGCCATCGTTGCCGGAAATTGATGTTCGCGCGCAAGTAGGATTTCCTCCGCACAATGGGTAAGGTCAGCCTTATTCTTGTCAGTCAATGTCGGGAGAGGAAAGCTGTTATAGCAAACGCCAGTGGAATATCGATAGTCTGTTTTTATGCGTCCGGCTGTTACCCCTACCCAAGCGACATGTAAACGTGAACTAATCATTGAAAACACAAATAACGGCGCATCATAAAGAGCCTGTGCCGCATCCGAAATAATCGCATCGCTCTGCAAGAGGCCAATCGGAATATATTGTCTCCGTTCCGATGAATGGCGGGGAACAATGATTTGTGTTGTCGTGCCCCTAATGGTTCTCTCGAATCTATGCGGTGTGTCGATTCCTAACTTGCCTCGCTCGCTGCCACTTTCACGATATTCACGGATTCTTTGGAGCCTTTCCCGAATCGGTGGAATCGACATGGCGAGTGAAGCGTGTTCGTCTGAAATCCAAAGGCAAGACCGCTCTATTCCGTTTATGAACTCGAGTGACCCCAATATCTTCCTGACCAAAATGTGGGCCTCTGGATGATCCCCGAGAATTGCGTTTCGCTCCTCGTTACTGAGCATGAAATTGCCTTTATCCCGCGGAATGTTTCCTGCAACCATCTCCGGAAGGTCAGAAATAGGATGTGGATGTTTCTCGACAATCGTATTCGGTCCGTCAATAAGATACGCGTTAATGCGGGATACGACCTTCTTTTGATCCTCCCAATAGATGGTCTTACTTCGGTTCGACTTCTGCGATACACCGACGATCACACAGATCACGTTTGCGTTATGACTGGCGTTGTTAGACCAATAGAAATCTTTGTGAACAAAGAATATCTCTTGCCCCCTAGCGAATATCTCTGGCCACACTATTGGAACTTGTACACCTTGAAAGATGGAATTCGTAGAAACAAACGCGAACTGTCCTTCTCTCTGGATGTACTCTGATGCTCTCCAAAACCATCCGGCTATGTAATCAATAGCCTTTGCGCCTTTTCTACCTTGCGAAACGTCGCGCAGATCGCTCTTCTGACTATCAGTCTGGAGTTTGTCGCCCACATAAGGTGGATTTCCACAGATATAAGTCTCGCCGCCTGCGTTTTCAAAATCGATCTGCGCTTGGTCGAGCGGCGTGCTGAAAAGGTCATCGGCCTGCATCTTCACGCCGGTGCCCGTCGACGGGCAGATACTCAACCAATCAAGCCTGAGAGCATTGCCACATGTGATCCAGTTTTCCGAACGCAGCGGCAGAAATTCGGCAAGCGCCAACTTCTGTCCGCGATAGAGAACGTCGCATTGATACTCGGCGATAACCAGGGCAAGCCGCGCGATTTCCGCCGGGAAGTCGCGAAGTTCAATGCCGCGATAATTCGTCAGTGGGATTTCGCTGCGAAGCTCCGTCTCGCCGCGCTGCTCGTTGATCTTGGCCTCAATGGCGCGCATTTCCTTGTATGCGATAACAAGGAAATTGCCGGAGCCGCAAGCGGGGTCAAAGACCCTGATCTTGGCCATGCGTTTGCGAAGGTTGAGCAAGGTGCGTGGATTGTCTCCCGCCTCAACGAGTTTCGCGCGCAGGTCGTCGAGAAAAAGTGGGTTGAGGACTTTGAGGATGTTCGGAACGCTGGTGTAGTGCATACCGAGCGCGCCGCGCTCCTCATCTTCGGCAACGGCCTGGATCATCGACCCGAAGATGTCCGGATTGATCTTCGTCCAGTCGAGATTGCCGATGTGGAGAAGATAGGAGCGCGCAATTTTGCTAAAGCGCGGCACTTCCATATTGCCGGAGAACAGGCCGCCGTTCACATATGGGAACGAATTGGACCACCGGGGCAGACCTGCGCGGTCACGGTCTGCGATCTTCGTGTTCATTGCGTGGAAGAGCGTCTCGATCACCGTGTTGGTGTTGGAGGAATCCCGCGCACTCATCTGCGTGATCGTGTCGGTAAACAGGCCCTTGCCGATGAAAATGTCCGTATCCTCAGCAAAGAAGCAGAAGATGAGCCGCGCCATGAAGTGATTCATGTCATGACGGCGGGCGGAGGTGCCCCATTCGGGGTTGTCTTTCAGAAGCTCGACGTAAAGCCGGTTGAGGCGGCTGGTCGCCCGGATGTCGAACGAGTTCTCGCTGATCTGCCGGACCGTGGAGATGCCGGCGAGCGGCAGGAAGAAACCGAAATGGTCGGGAAAGTCTTTGTAGTTGCAGACGACCGGCGAATCGTCGGAAGCAAGATTTTCGGCTTCCAGCGTTTGCCCGTCTGTCGCCAGAATGAATTTGGCCTTGCCTCGCGTAGTGGACGGGCTTTCCCTTAGCGCAGCGAGGGTCTTCGTAACCTCGCCTTCCGAGCACACCTTAATGTGAATATTGCTGGTTTGGAGAACGCCGCCAAGGTCGGACTTGTTCGATGCTCCGGCCCGCAGCCTCTTGATCGTCGTATCCTTGTTGCCGAAGGCTTCGAGGAAGGCATACGAGAAGTTTCCGGGATCAAACGGCTGTTCTGCCAATTGCGTGATGGCTTCTTCGATCTCGACCGCGTTCAACTTCTGGTCCCCCTAAAGAATTCGAGCCCGTTTTGCAATGCAGGTCTATTAAAATCAATCGGTTGATGCGAATATGGCAATTCAATTCCCGAGTCGCTTCTGCTCGCTGTATGCGTATCAGAATGATACCCCTCGCAGGCTCGGGCCCCCCGCAGCTCTCGGTCCGAGTCCCGCGAGCCAGTTCAGTATCGGCAGAAGTGCGAGCATATAATTCATTCTCACGTGAAACTCCGAATATACAGGCACGCTGCGGACGTGAGCCGCTACTCGAAACTTGTTCAGGAACAGGGCGATTCTGAGCGCGATGTACTTGGCTTTTTACCTAGATCCGCGTACTCAGAAGCAGCGGCGCAGGGCAAACTCTACGTGGCGACGGCGGAGGTCGCCGGCGGGGAGCACTACGCGGGACACCTGCTTTATGGGGGCAGATTTCCGCATCTACGAGTCTTCCAACTTTATACCCTCCCGCAGTTCCGCGGGCGACACATCGGTCGGCAGCTGATCGATACCTTCGTTTCGGACGCCGAATCGCAGTACTACATCACGATCAGTGCGCGCGTCGCGGCCGATTTGGCCGCAAACGAGTTCTGGGAGCGCATGAGCTTCAAGACGATCCGAACGGTGGCAGGAGGGACAACGACCGGTCGCCAGATTAACGTGCGCCAACGAGAGCTTGACACTCCAACTCTCTTCAGCATTCCTGAGATGAAGCGAGTGACAACGCTTCCTAGACACGGGAGAAATGAGCGGCCGATTTTTGCACTGGACGTCAATGTTTTTCTAGACGTAATCAAAGACCGCCCACGTGCAGAGTACGCCAGACGATTATTGACGGCCTCGATGAGTGGAATGCTCCGACTTTTCGTGGCACGCGAATTTGTGAACGAACTGGCACGTGCAGCCCGCCAGCAGGATCCTGACCCGGTTGTACAGCTGGCGATGACGTTACCCCAGTTCACGGGGGTTCCAGAGCCAATGCTCGCAGCGTTGAAAGCAGAGCTTGGGGCGATAGTCTTTCCCAATCGCACAGCCACTGGAAATCTACGGGAACGCGATCAATCAGACCTGACACACCTGGCGACCATGATCCATCACAACGCTTCCGGATTCGTCACTAGCGACCAATCAATCCTCGGAAAGCGAGATGAACTGCAGAGACGATTTCAGATTGAAGTGTTAGGTCCGGCCGAGTTGGCAGAGATTTACTTACCGTCACAATGGACGCCAGCCCAGGCTCAAGTGGAGTCATTCGATGGCGCCCTATTAGAAGTCGTTGAACTTGACGAAGGGCGAAGAGCTGAAGCTGAATCGTTTCTCCATTCGTGCTCCATGACGGCGGACCAAATCTCTCAAGCATTATTACCCGGGCAATCCGCCTGCCTCCGTCATAGAGTCGTCGCAGCAGCGGCAGGAGAGATGATCGGCTTCGCAGCATGGGGCGCAGCTACAGGTCCGCAAGCTTCTGTCGATGCATGGCTCGGTGTGGACCTTTCCAATCCCCTTGGAGAACTAGCATGCGACGTCCTTCTTGACACGATGTGCCGGGATATCTGCCAGACGCGTCCGGCGAGTGTAAGCATCGATTGTCAGCACACGAATCGCGAAACGCAGGAGTACGCAAAGGGCCAGGGCTTCGAAGAGAGCCCGTCGAAGGACCATCCGCAAAAACTCAAGAAGTACTGCATCGGACGGATCATCGGACCTAATAATTGGGACCAGATTCGAGCACAATTGTCTCGTTCCTTTGAGCTCGACATGCCCGCAACTTTGCCACGCTATTCAGGTCCGGAGTCAACCCTCACAATCGACCGTGCCCGTAGCCATTCGATAATATTGCCTCTTGAGGATTTTGAATCGCAATTCGGCCCTGTCATTGTAATGCTCCCTGGGCGTCCGGTGGTGGTCGTTCCCATTCAGAGGCAATACGCGGATCTCCTCCTTAATACGGCGGACCAGCCGTCCTTGTTTGCGCCCCCAGAGGCGTCTGTGATCGGCGAGCGGCTGTACTTGAGCAGCCCTCGGGCTTTGACTTCTCTCACTCCTGGCTCCGTTATCCTGTTTTATGAGTCAAAGCGCGCGGATAATGGGCGTGGGGCAATCGTCGCGGCTGCCACTGTTACGCGGACCGCTATCAAGGAAACAAGTGAAATTGGCACGGAAACTACCAGGCGCGGAGTCCTCAGTTCGGATGAAATCCAGACGGTGAGCTCAACTGGCAAAACGGGCCTGACTTTTTTTAACCAGCTTTTCCGATTCAAGGAACCAGTCGGTCTGTCGCGATTGGACCAGCTTGGATGCGTCGATGGTGCCAAATTCGTTACCGCTCGCAGCATCGATTTCGAGGCAGCATCAGTCATTATGGAAGAAGGGAAACCAAGTGCTTGACTGTGCTGACATTCTGATCTCGCTACTGCCTTCCTACACTAGGGCAATTCTTGAGGGCAAAAAGACTGTCGAACTACGGCGCCGACGTGTTCATGCCGCCGTTGGCACCCGAGTCTGGCTTTACTCAAAAACCCCCACAGCGAGGATTGAGGGTGTTGCGCGCATCCAGCATGTTCACGAGGGTGGCCTTCGGGGCATTTGGTCCGAATACTCGAGCCAGGTTGGTGTCTCAAAGAAAGAGTTCGAGGACTACTTCAAGGGGTGCGACAAAGGATGCGCAATCGTCCTGGTAGAAGCGCGCGCGATTTTTCCGGCCGTTGATCTCAAAACCGTGAGAAACCGACTCGGCGGCTTCCAACCGCCGCAATTCTTCAAGCGTCTCAACTCGAGAGAAGTAGCAGCGCTGCACGATGTCGCAAACGAACAATCACATGGTCAGCAATCGGCGAGGAAAAGTCCACCGTTCACCAGAGCAAGACTGACTTAGGGCAACTGTAGGGCTGTTTTGAAGTTTGACGCAACAACGAAGCTCGGTGGACGGACTTCCGACCAGTCAATCCTCCGTCACATGCTGCCGGCGGCGTGCAGCTATGCAAACGGCCCAGTAATTCCAAATTGCGACAGGCGAATCTTCATAGATTCGGGGCTGACGATATATCTCTTCGCCAAGAGAACTAGTGTCCGTGCATCAAGTGTCTGAAGGATCTCAAGATCGTTCTGAAGGAACTTGGTCGGCATTAATAGAGATGCGGCGAACCGATTCGCTTCAACCTCCAGCCAATTTATCGCTTTGGAGGAATCCGAATTTCGCCATGCCACGCGGAAGTTCTGATCGACGTGCTCTTCGAGACCCTTATGAAAGAAGTAGTGCCCAAGTTCATGCGCGATCGTGAATCTCTGCCGATTCTGATGATGGGCGGGATTCACGGCAATCACTACATGGCCGTCCTTTCGTATGATTGCCCCAGAAATATCGTTATCTCCAGGTAACGGGCACAAGAGAATTCCTAGTTTCTTCGCGATTTTATCAACCGCGATTGGCGGTCTTTGGACAGCAAACTCTTGCAGGATTTCGTCAACCTTGCTTTCGATTCTGTCTGACATGGCTGCCTCCCTGATCACCGGCGATCTCGCGGGCGATCATTTTCTTGGCTTGCTCGATGTACAGGACCTGACTCTCATCTGGCGTTCTCGCCGAGACCAAATCATCGTGGGTGATCGGCTCCTTGGGGAGAAGCTTGGAGAGATCGCTCTTGAGTACGGAAGCAAATAGATATAACTGATACAGCTGTATCGGCTGTCTGCCACATTCAATGTTAGTGACGGATGTCCGGGAAAGCCCCACGCGCGCGCCGAACTGAGCTTGGGAAAGATGTTTCCGCCTGCGTTCGGACCCCAGCAGGATTCCAAATTCCCGGTATAGAAGATCGCGATTTGCCATCAACAATAGTAAACATCAGGTCAGTTTCATTTTGCAAATGTTTATATAGCAAACATTGTGCATAATTTGGCTTTGCAAAATCGCAAGAACCGTGGCAGAGTTCTTGTAGGACTCAAATTCAACCGGGGTAAAAGGGAAATGGAACAGGACATTCGAAAAAAGGAAGAGCAAATCCTTGAAACCGTCATCGACCGCGATCTTCGGGAGATCGCGGCGGATGAAGCCCAGATCAAGCGTGACAAAGGCGAAGTCGAGAACCTTCGGCACGAGCTTGCTGAATTGCGTGAGGAAAAGCGCGTCGAAGTGGTAATCGACGGCACGCCGTACAAGCTGGATTACGAATCAGAGACCACAGTCAAGACACTGATAATCGAAGCGCTCAAGAAAAGCGGAAACCAAGGGAGGGCGGTTGGGGACTGGCAAATCAAATACGATGGCAAGGTCCTCGACGAAAACGCGAAAGTCGCCTCGTATCATCTGCCGTGTGACGCAGTACTTTTCCTTAGCCTCCGCGCTGGAAACCTGGGATGACCGGCCAGGTTGTTGATGAGCGAGTGTCGCGGAAGAAGTTCAATCGCGAGGTCAACAGCTGGCGGCGAAATTCAGCTGATCACACGCGTCGGGGGATCTTCCTGGTGGAGGCGGAATTTCCAAAGGCTTTCGCGGTTTTCGCGGCTCCTCATCTAAATCCGCCCTCACTGATGTTTGCGGTTGAACTAGATTTTACGAATTACGACGTTTGGCCTCCATCTGTTCGTTTCATCAGCCCTTTTTCGCGTCAGCCGTATCGTCCGGGGCAACTACCTCCCATCGTGAGGATCAGACCCTCTGGAGTGGCGAACCCGTTGCAGGTCTCTGTCGAACCAGCCGTTATGCACCAGACAAATGCGCCCGACGGGGAAGCCTTCATGTGTATGCCCGGAGTACGGGAATACCACCTGCACCCTGCCCACAACGGCGATTCGTGGTTGCTCCACCGGGGCACAGGTGAGGGCACACTATTTCAAATTCTCGACAAACTGCACGAGTTTGGGATCGCACCGATTGGGCTGAATTGGGTATTTCTTCCTCAGTTTGCAGTTCAGCCTCAACTCGTTCTGCAGCCCTCACCGGCGAATAGGGTGGCACAGTGACTGCGGCGCTTGAGGGGGTTAGGCGAGTAGTAGTGACCAACGAACAATTGGTTACGACCAGGGACTTTTTGCGAACGATGGGCGAAAGGTACCTCGAAGGCTTGGTTATTTGGGCCGGCGTTGTGCGAGGAGATCTCTGCGAAATTCACTCTGTTGTCGTACCACGACAGTCTTCAATTGCGACCCCCTCCGGCCTGTTGCTCTCATTGGACGACACAAGTCTGCACGATTTGAACCGACACTTATACGAAAGTGGGCAGAGGCTGATCGCACAGGTGCATAGTCATGGCGAGCACGCATACCACTCCGAGACTGACAATAAACACTCAATCGTAACGGCTCTCGGAGGATGGTCGATCGTAGTTCCACACTTTGCAAGTTCGGACGATCTGCTTTGTGATTGCGCAGTCTTGCGTTTGAGCCGCGACGGCTGGGTCGAGCTCTCCGATACAGAGGTGTACAACCTGATCGAGGTTATCTAGTCATGGCACTTGCACCGTATATTGGCAAAGCTGCATTGAGTGCAACGGAAATCCTAGCCGGTGTGTCACCTCAACTATTTCAAGAGATGTTGGCGACGGTCTGTATTGGCGTCGCTGTGGACGAGGCTGTCGAGCAGACTTTCGAGTGTCAAGTGTTGTCGGAGATGCTTGTCAACCTTTTGGCAAGAATGTACCCACGTCTTCTCATATTGGCTCCTGTTAGCCACGCCAATTCGCTGAAGACGCTCGCCGCTTCAATCAACCCGAATATCGAACTACTTGATCAGGGTGCTCCTAACATCTGGGTCCACGTTGGCGGTCGTAACTCGGGGACATCTGACAGGAATGTGATATATGCGAGCTCAGATGGGTGGATTGCACGAATATTGGAACGTCCCGTCGCCTGTGGGAAGACGAACAACCCAATCGGGGCAGCTGCCGCCGCCTGCCTCGCAGCCGCGAATGTGTTCAGAGCGGTGTTTTCAAGGCAGCTTTCGGGTAGCGGTCCGGATCGTGACCTTTCGCTTTGCCTTTTCGACTATAAGGTTAACGATCCATCCTGCGAAAGATGCGATTCGGCAATAGAGGGCGCGATTGTTGAGCATGCCACTTTGGTAGGCGCTGGTGCAATTGGAAATGGCGTATTGTGGGCTCTCGCGAGGAGTCCCATCGGCGGAGTCTTGAACGTCATTGACCCAGAATCGATTGATGAAACTAACCCACAACGCTACGTTCTGACTGATTGTGCCACGCGCATTGCCAAGGTAGAATTGGCCGCCAATATCCTACAAACAGCTTCTATCAAGGCTGCACCTTTCAAGGGGACGTGGACCGAATTTGTTCAATCGGGGACGCCGTTCTCTTTGGTCGCAGCTGCTGTTGACACTGTCGAGGCCCGGGTTGAAATACAAGCTTCACTTCCGCGGCATGTCTTGAATGCTTGGACTCAGAGCGGCGATTTGGGCATCTCGCGCCACGCGTTTCTGGGAGACCAAGCATGCTTGGCTTGTCTCTACATCCCGCCTTATGCGCACCCCAGCGAAGATCTTCTGGTGCAGCAAGCAATCCGATATTCAGGCGACATAATGGCTGTTCGCAATCTCCTATATACGAATGAGCCTCTCGATATGAACTGGATTGAGAGGATTGCAAATGATATGACAGTCGATCGAAGCCTTGTCCTTCCGTTCTTAGGTCGTCCACTCCGTGAACTCTACCAGAAAGGTATCTGCGGCGGGATTCTCCTGCCCGTGTCGTCCGAAGGAACTAAGACGGCGGTTACAGTTCCGATGGCGTTCCAGTCAGCTATGGCCGGCATCATGCTCGCCGCGGAAATCATCCTGTTCAGCACGGGCAAATCATCGGCGCCTCCTCCGGTCACTACAAAGATAAACTTGCTTAGGCCATTGGGACATCTTTTGTCGGAGCCTGAGTCAAAGCATTCTAGAGGCAGGTGCATTTGCCAGGATCCGGATTTCATCGATGCTTATCGGAGCAAGTTCAACTGTTGACAACGGGCAATTCCAATGAGCGCCAGTTCTGCAATGCCGGAATTTTAGAGGCCACATGCGCTGTCTTTTCTGCAAAAGAGCTTCCGATGCATCAAGGAGCAAGGAACACATCCTTCCGGAATCTCTGGGCAATTCATTGCATACGCTCCCTCCTGGAATTGTCTGCGATTCCTGTAATAATTATTTTTCAAGAGAGGTAGAGAAGCCTTTTCTGGAAGCGGAGTCCACCAAGTCTCTTAGATTTGTGGAAGGACTTCCCAGCAAGCGAGGGAGAATTCCCCAACTCGATGCACTCCTGGCTCCTGTTGGCTCGCCCGCGATTATGACGAGACATTCCACGGGACCTTTTGTCGCTGATGTACTCGTACCCGAAGACGCTCTACCTAAGATCGCAGAGTCCCGCACCGGAGAACTGATTATCGCGGCTCCGCCTGGATTCCCAGCCGGCAAGATAACGTCCCGCCTTCTGGCGAAATGCGGGCTTGAGGCTATGGCTTGGCGATTGCTCTCCGTGGTACCCGGTTGGGTAGAGTACTTGGTCGACGAGAAGCAACTCGACCAAATCCGCGATCATGCAAGAAAAGGGTATACACCCATCTGGCCGTATTATGTTCGCCCGCTATATCCAAACAATAAACCGTGGGTTGAAAAGAGCGGCCGAGTCGTTCAGATAATGCACGAATTCGACGTGCTAAAAACCGATTGGAACGAGTGGTTCTTCGTTATGGCTATCTTTGGGACAGAGTTCGCGATCAACTTTGGCGGTCCTGAGATTGATGGGTACAAGCGATGGCTCGACGAGAATGGAAATGCGAGTCCCCTCTACTCCGGCAAAAATTCCGGCCCATTCGCTTGATCAGGGCGTATCTGCGGATTACAATCAATCCCCCCACTCGTTACAACGTTATGCCGCCACTTAATACAAAGTTATGCCCCCACTGCGTACAACGTTATGCCACCAGCAGGAAGACTGGGGAGTGTGCTCGATATCATCCACGCCGAAGGCGTGTAGGTCTTCGCATCATCCATGCCGAAGGCGTACGGGGGAGTGCCCTCCAGCCTGAAGTTGCCGGCGGGTTACGGCCCGGCTCCGGTGACCGGGATCACTCGAAACTTCCGAATCGGCGACCATCCGACCGGAACTTGGATACAGAGAACAGCCAGGCGGTTTAAGCCTATTAGGATTACTCTGTTTGAGAGCAGAATATGCAACTGAGTGCGTGGTTCTCGATTCTCTTGCTGCTGACTGAGAATGTTGTCGGCCAGGTAGTAGGCAACTCTGCGCCTAATAAAGACAGGGTTTCATGGGAACCTCTACAGATGAAATATCCTGACGTGGCGCCGCGACCGACGGTTGCGAAAGAAATGGTCAGTTTCTTGAAGGTTGCAAACTGGCCGATCACCCTTGAGACAACAAAGTTGACCGACGCCCAGCGACGGTTCGGCGGATTGTTAGGTCACAGCGGCGATGCCGGTGAGGCACTCGGATGGCTCTGCCTCTACCGGCGCAATCCTAGCGATGGCTGGGTACTGTGGCTCACAAGTGGGGAAATTGATGGGGAATCAATTGGCGGCGTTGTCTGGCATCGTTTGAACTCAGAGCAGAAAGTAGATTCTCGCTGCAAGGCGGTCAACGCAGAACAGGGTATCGTCACGTCCCCAGTTCGGCTCAGACTGGACATGACCAAATTGCAGGTGGAACAACTCCTTGGAAAGCCGTCAGGCCGGTTCCACGATACATTCATGTATTTACATCAACACCAAGAAACGGTCAAAGATACTACCTACACCTGGGATGATTCCATCGATGTTGTCTATCGGAATGGTGCGGTTTGGGCCATTAATGTGAATTTGACCATAAGCTCGTAGAGGAGCCGGGAGCCTTCTCGTGATCCTTGGTGCGTGACAGCCCACACGTAATTCACCGGATGGTAAAGTACGTATCGGCGACCATACAGGCTGAGCGGAGCTTATGCCCCTGTCAGGTACAAATCGAACGGTCACCTTCCATCCTTACAGTTTTTCATTTGTCGTTTTGTGGAGGTTTCGCACTGTCGCCAGGCCTGATGGTAGCCAGGCGGTATCGATGAACCTGCGCGTCCCATTTGAATGTCAGCTCACGACGTCTGCTTGGGTCGGCATGAGCGTCAGTTGGCGACCAAATCCCCTGAAGTATTTGAAGACTCTGGTTATCCAAATGCTTAAGCATCGTGCCTTCAGAACTGAACTGGAACTCTCGAATCAGATGTCCTCTCTCACATCCAAAGCCAAGAACATAGATCCACGTGCCCGTTCCGGTCATATGAACGTCTTCCAGGCTAATTACACGAATCCAAATCGATGCCTCAGGATGAACTTCCCGGTCTGCCACCAACTCCGCCCGCCAGTCTGGTGTATTGGAAATGGGGGGGGAGCCGTCGTAGGTCAGCGCGACCCCATCTCGCAGATGAAACGCGAGTGCGATTCCGCGCGGGGCATTATAGAGCGCCCCCAACTCGTTCGCGTCAGATTTCCCGACGTGAATCGTCGCATTCTTGAAGTCGAATCTTCTGATGTCTGTGCAGTTCTGACTCCACACAGAAGCCGAAAAGGCGACAGACAAAACAATTCCTACGGCTGTCCGAAACATGAACGAATCATAGCTCTTTTCGGTGTAAGGGCCGTATCACCGTCTATGCGGACCTTTGCCAGCTGTTCGCCGCGTCGAGCCCTAGCCGTTCGATCTTGGGCTGCGAACCGCTGTATCCGGCACGATTCCTTCGGGGTGGCGGGATTGGGTTGTACTGGGTGGCGGGATAGAAGTGAATTGTTCACCCTCCAAGTGGCGGCATAACGTTGTAACGAGTGGGGGGATTGATTGTAACCAGCAGTATCAACCGATACATCGTGCTGGTTATACTCAATTCTGGCGCTCGTTACAGTCCAATCCTGCCAAACGAAAATAGTCATTTGCTGCCACGCATTACACGGCAACTCCATCAATCCCTCCTTGCCCGCTTTAGTAAGCACCGCTTTTCCCCGATGAACAGTTCGCCCCAGGTCTCGGGATCCATACCCTTTTGAATCCAATGTACCCACATGCCGCCAACAACCTGTTGTTTCCGCGAAATGCGGGTAACGGCATTGCCTTTACGGCGCGAAACAGACCCGGTTTTGGTGTCTCGATGAATGATGCCGTGGAAGAGTACGCTATCGTCGTCACCATACACGGTGAGGTCGTCCCCTTCTCCAAGGATTTGTAGACCTTCATAGCTCCACTGTTCGCCCTCGTTCTCGCCCTCGGTAACAAAGCCGTCTTCTTGTATTGCCCACCAGCCGCCTTCAGTGCCGGTTTCGCTAAAGAGGAAGCAGACTCCTCTCATCTCTTTCATCATCTGATCACTCCTAACTCCCCGGCTAAATCTGGTTGCCGATTCGGGAGCGGCAATCCTATAGATCGATCACTCGTATAATGCCTGCCGGCTTCGCCGGTCGGTACTGCTCGTCGAGGTACGCGGCATTGATGAACCGGGTGTCGCCGTTCTCGAAGGTACCAGCGCCACCGTGAATATGACCAAATATGTGAACCCTGGGCTTCTTCGCTTTCACAGCTTTAAGCAATTCCACGCACCCGAGGTGTTCTCCCCCAGGTGCAGTCTGGTCCAGAATGCCGTAGGGCGGCCCGTGCGTGATAAGGACATCGAGCCCCGTGGGGATCTGGGCCCAAATCCGCTTGGCCTCCGCGCCGCGGCGGTACATGAATGCCCAATTCAAGAATTCCGGTGTATACGGCGAGCCCCAAAAAGAAATACCACTGATCGTCACTCCTGTGTTCTCGAGGTAGGTGGCGTCGCTCAGCAGCTCTCGCGCAAGCAGTCTGGACAACTGGAAAAGCCTGTCATGATTTCCACCACAGGCCAACCTGTGTTCGATCGGCTGTTTAGCCAGCCAGCGATTGAACGAGAGTATTTCTTCAGGATGCAGGCCGGAATTCATGAAGTCGCCGGCATGAACGAAGACATCTCCATCGGGGAGATCGTTAATCAGATCGTGACGACCGTGGGTATCGGAGGTTATTACCAAGCGCATTGACTTTCCTCTCCCTAGCAATTCAGCGCCGCGAGTCTCAATAGCGCGCGACGAATGCGTGCACCTAGGACTTACTGTCATTGGCGATCAGTCCCAGCTTGCGTGCCCAGGGTTTGGGGATACGGAGCAGGGCCCGGGTGCCGATCCGGCCGAGGGCGCGACCGATACCGAAGTTTCGAACGTGAAGCCTTCGAGTTCCAGCAACATGCAGCTGGGGTCGTCCAGCAGGTCCTCATAAAGGTTGATCTCCTGGCCGGTGGACTCGTCGCGCTCGTATTTGATGGTGCATCGTGTGCTCATTCGAGTTTCTTTCTAGTTTGAGGTTCTGCAGAACCACCCAGGCTAACTGCCGTCCCGTAGCCGAGTCGCGAGTACTTCCGGAAGGCCGGCGCGCAGAATTCTCTTTTGCGCAGCACCAACTTCGTATGGAACGCGGTACCAGGTCCAGCGCAACTCAGTATCGTCGTAGATTGCGAACGCCGCGCGCCAGTCTCCGTCGCGAGGTTGGCCAATGGATCCTGGATTCAGGAGATACCGATTGTTACGGCGCAATGGCAGCTCAAACTGAACGGCTCCGGAACGAGATCTAAAGTCTGGCTCCAGGGGGTACAACGCTCGCCGGGTCGCGATCCAAGCGACCTGTTCGTGCGTATGCCCAAAGAGAGTGATCCTGGCCCTGCTCGCGTCTAGAGCGGCCTGAGCCCCGTACTCACTTGAAATGTATTGGTCCTCATCGCGCGATGATCCGTGAACACAGATCAAGTTTCGTCTGAGCGGCTTCACCGGACCTGGCGGCAGGCCCGACAACCATTCCCTGCTTTCGTGAGTCAATATCATGTCTGTCCAGATTGCGGCAGTTGCTGCTATTGAACTCATGCGGCTATTCAGGCTGAAGATGACCGGATTGGTGCATGCTCTGTCGTGATTGCCACGCACCACAATTCCGTCAAGTTTCCTCGCTAGCTCGACCACTTCATTAGGGCTTGCGCCATAGCCAACGACATCACCGAGGTTCCAGACGGAGTCGTATTTCGGCGCCGCAGCAAGAACAGCCTCGAATGCCTGGAGATTGGAGTGAATGTCGGAAACAATTAGCAACCGCATGTGAGTTTTACTTTCGTGTTTTGGTTTTACTTCCTTCCGGGGGCGCCGGCATTGATGCGATTGACCGGCGCAATTTGGTGTCTTCCACCTCCCGCACCATTTCCGTCGTGATCCTGTGACCGGACTCAGCTTTCCTGCGAGCTATGTTCTCGATATCCGGCGCGCTCTCAGCCAGATCGAGGAGCTTGCGTCCGGTATCTTGCGCAGCCAGCTCATGCAGGGCCTCACGGTTGTCCTTCATCACCCCACGAGCGATTTCCAGATCCTTCTCTTCTTCCGCCTCGCGCATCGGAGATGGAGGTGGAGCCGGGCCGAGGAGGAGCTTCGACAGCGCCAAATCTCCATGCTGTGCACGAGCGGCCTGTCCGCTCTTACCCGCCGGACGGCGAGCTGGACTGGGCTCACGGCTCTCTTTGCTCCACACCGCCTCTACCATCTTGCGTACGGTCGTTCGGCTCCTGAGCATACTGGGCATCCCGGCGTAGGCTATCGTAATTCGCCACAGCATATCGAGCAGCCGCTCGCCTCCTTCGCCGGGCGGAACCATGATCACGAACCCATGCATGTCGGCCGCTAGTTTGGCGTTGGGAACGATCTCGTCCGCGTTACCCTCGAGCAGAGTTACTCTTTCGCTATGGATACCTGGCATACTCCCTCTTCTGGACCGAATCACAATGCGTCGTTGATGTTTTTCGATTGCGATCTCGACCGATACTCTGACCCCCAAATGCGTTGATCACGACAGCCTCCGTAAGCTTCCGGCAGCAAGTGCCTTGAGTTCCTGCACGAACATTCCAGGGACAGCGCTCACATCCAGGGCACGCTTCAACGGAAAACCTACTCGATCTCCTTGTCGAGCCGAGGTGTCGTCCGCCACAGAAGAAATACGTCCTGGGCAGCACTAGCGGGGTCCTGATCCAGGTCTTGGACGTACACCCGTTCCCGAACATCTCCAATGCTGATAAGGACGTGCAGCTTCCCGTCTCGAAAACCGATGGCATGCGAGACGTCGCAGCTTATCCGGCGCTTCATCCTCTCTAGTTCGAAAAAGAAGCACCGCAAATATTCTGCGGGTCCGCCCTCTCCCGTGATGATCGTGCTTTCCAGAGCTGAAGCCGACCTGCTCTCGAACCCGGTCATTGGAGGCTGATTCCGTTCGAGCGATTGATCCGATTCCGGCTCAAATGCGACGAGAGTCCCGTCCGTGAATTTAGCGCGGCCAAAGCCGGGAAACTCGAGCCAGCCGTTCAGGGCTACGTCAGAGCGTTGCCCGGTGAAGACCGGTGTCATCATCCCTGCTAATCGCCCCGAGCGCGGAGCGTTCGGATCGCTACGATCTTCGTAGGTACACTCCAATAATTCCAATCGTCCCGTCGGCGTGACCTCAAACGTGGATCCCGGAAAGACTGGGTGCAAGCTTTGCGTGCAATGCGTCTCGCCTTTGTGGTCCCCGAACAGATCGTTATTGCAGAGAACATCATCAAGAACTCCCACGGCTGTCATCTCCCTTGCGCTCATTCGGTATACTCCGCCGACGTCGTGGGCGGTGCCCCTTTAGCTGGTTTTACCCTTGCGTCTGAGGACGCCGCGGATTCTGCTCCTGGCAGCGCCACTGATAACTCCGTCAATGCATCGACGAGCTGTTCGAACCTGCGGCGCTGAATACGCACGACGATTTCCGGCAGCTTGTGCGCCACATGCCAGAAAATCGGACCGTGCATTCTGTAGCTGGCCTCGTTCGAGAAGGTGATAAGGATCGCCCGTGTATCCCGGTGAACTCCTCGCAACAAGGCCACAATCTCCTCGCCCGTGCCCATGGCCACTTGATAGGTTCCCGGAATATGGAGTGGGAGCCGTTCTTGCTCGCTGGGAATCGCATAATCGTCAGCGAGTTTTGATTTTCTTTGCTTGGACCGAGGTTCTGCTTTGGATTTCCGATCCTTAGGTGTAGCCATTTGGCTCTGTCCTTCCGCCTAGGTCATCTGCAGTCCGTAGCCGATTCGGGCTAAGACTGCATAGCATACAAGTACAACGGTGTTGCCAGAGCGGGCCTGCCAAGCCGTGCCGGACGCGTAATTGGGTGGGCCGCAGAGAGATTCGAACTCTCAGCCCCGCCATCTTGCCGGGGGGCTTCCCGTGCGCGAGTTTCACGTCGCGTTGCCCCATGCGGCCCAAACTTAACTATCCTTACTTTGTTCCTGTGCGCTTGTGAATCCTGCGGGATCCAGACCGACATCTGGCTCCGTGTTCGATCGATTCTGAATGGCACATTTCCTACCATCCAACTTGGCGTCTCAAACTTGCTCCTCATCCAAGACTTGATCGCTCACGGATACGTCGAGTACGAGCGCCGTTCCCAGATAACTTGCGACGAGCGGCTTCGCCCTGCTTCTGCTCCTCGGCACCACTCAGCCGAAAAAGTACGCACACGAGCGGAAATGCCGGCGTAGCCTCTAAACTGACCTACCGAAGTCGCGGGGCAGAAGCCCTGCCCGTTTCATGATCTCTTCGAGTGCCTCGTTGTACCGGTACCGCTCGATCTCGCAGAATTGCTTAAACACGTCTGCCACGGGCCGGGAAACCAACATATTGATAGCGTCACGGCTAGGCCTTTCGATTCCGTTACTCTGCGCTGGTAATATTCGTGCGAACGGAGTTGGCGTTTTCGCCGCGACTTCAATGCACTCTTTTCTGTCCACTTGAGATCTCTTCATTGCTCTCCTTTCATTTTTCCTTTTGTTACTGTGGACTTGATCGGTACCGGCTTACATGGAGGATCAGTGTTGCCGGCAATTTCACCCGGTTGGGTTGGTTCGCAATTGGCAGGGCCGCAGCGAGAATCAAACTCTCAATCCCCGCCATACTTCATTTCCCTGACGTGGGCTGCCCTATCCGAATGCTCTGCACTATTTGGCAAAATCTTCGAACTGTCTACGATCTCGTACAGGATATCCTAAAACAGCGGCCACCATAAATGGGTGCCCGCAAATCTCCAATCCAAGCTCGGGAAAAGGATCCGCGCCTTTAGAGTCGAGAAGGGCTGGTCGCAAGTGGAAATGGCGGACCTGCTTGCGATGAACCGCGGGTACCTGTCGGAGTTGGAAACTGGAAAACGAGACCCGAGCCTCTCTGTTCTGAAGACAATCGCAGATGGGCTCTCAATCCCTTTGTCCAAGTTGTTTGAGGGTTTGTAATCTGTGGCCGCCCCCCGGGATCAAGAATCGGATTCAGGTGCGTCCAACTGCGTCTGAATTCCGCTTCCATTCCGAGGCACAGTTTCTTAGGTTTTGATTTGGCCAGTGGGTAGGTATCTGAAAAGAGGGGCCTCCCTGGTTGTATCCGAAGAGGCCCTTAACGACTAATTATTATTACATTTACTAGAATTCTTACTCTACAAAACCCTCATCGTTACTCACTCACATCGTAATTAGTATGCCTTTAACCCCGAATAACAACTGCAGACGGGCTTTTCTCTGTGGGAACTGAATGGCTTACCGGTGTCCACCGCCACCACCGTGGCCGCCGCCACCGAAGCCACCACCACCGCCACCACCGTGGCCGCCGCTGCTGTAACCGCGAGCTGCGCCGCCACTGTAGCCGCGTGCCGCACCACTATAGCCGCGTGCCGCGCCACTGTAACCCCGTGCCGCGCCGCTATAACCGCGTGCCACGCCGCCATAGGCGCCGCCTGCCCGTGCGCCACCGCCATAAGCAGAACGGCCGCCGTAGCCATATCCGCCGCGTCCACCATAGGCGTATGCACCGCGCCCGCCGTAGCCATATCCGCCGCGATACCCGTAGCCACCGTAGCGTCCGCCCCAGCCCCAGTGGTACCAGGGACCTGCGCCGATAAACAGGCCGCCTACAAAGTAGCTAGGTCCGTAATACCCGTAAGGGGCGCACGCATAGGGGTAGTAAGAATAGTAGCCCCACTCGCACGCAGGCGGACCGTAGGCTTCACCATAATCGTAGGGAGCGGCAACCTCGGGGCCAACGCCAACACCCACAGCTACTTGCGCGTGGGCCGCCAGAGAGAACCCCACACCCAGAGCCATTGCCAACAAAACTGCGCGGTAATTCCGCATGACATCCTCCTTGTGCTGCCCCGGCAGGCTCTTCTCAGTCTCGGGGAACCGGAGGCGACCGCCGTTCTCAGCACTTGCCGGTTACGGGGTTTCTGCTCCCATCCGGCCTCTGTACTCTCTAACAACCTTTTCGCAGTTTAGTTGCGCTCTACGTTCAACAATCGTTCACATCGCTCGAAAAGAGCAAGCCTTTTCTTTTGCTTTCCCTGCGGCTGAGTAAGATTAGACGCGCCAGCCTGCCATCCGGGTCCGGCGCAGCCCTTGAAAGACCGTCCAACGCCTGTCCCCCGGCCATCAATGAAGCGCGCCCCCCTCCGAGCTGCCTCGGAATCGAACCACGATGCGCCCATCTTCGCGCCTTCCATCTTCGCGCCATCTTGATGCGCGTAAAATGTCCCTTTTGTGGAATTTGGAGGAATCAGCCTGCAATGTTGGCCTGAAGGTTGAACGGAAGTTCCCCAATGTTCGCCTAAAAGGCTCGAATCACCTCCCTCGAATCACCTATATCGACAGTCAAGCCTCGCGCAGACAAAGCTTGTTCGCCATCCGCAAGTCTGAACCGGCCTTTGAGCAACAGCACGGGAGGCACTCGTTCACGCGGTCGAATCCATCCCGGTGCCGGGATGCTTCGCTCTCTTGATCGAAGAAGCGGCCCTGGCCCGGCAAGACCAACGGGCAGCGGTACAATTCGGGTGGATTGGTTCAAGAAAAAGGGAGACCCCGAATGACAACGCTCCTCTCGCGCACGCCGGCTTCGATTTGCCGCCTTCTGTCCCGCGCGCTTCAGACCGTGGCTCTGCTCATCCTTTTAGCCATGTTGCCCTATGCGGCAATGGCGCAAAACTCCGCGGCGGCATCAGCCGTAAACCCTATCATTGGCACGGGAGACGGTCCAGGAGGCGGCATCAATTTGTTTCCCGGACCCGCCATGCCTTTCGGCATGGTGCAGCTCAGCCCCGACACCGAGAGCCATGGCTACGGCTATCATTACGGGCAATACGCAATCCAGGCCTTCAGCATGACGCACATGAGCGGCCCCGGCTGCCCCAACGAAGGCGAGGTCTCCTTCACCGCGACCACCGGCCCTGTGCATACCCTTGTCGAAGATTTCGGGTCCGCCTTCTCCCATAGCGAGGAATCCGCCGCGCCCGGCTATTACCAGGTGAATCTGTTGCAGTGGGACATCGACGCCCGCCTCAGTGCAACCGACCACACCGGCATCGCGCAGTTCACCTTTCCCGCCGGTGTACCGGCCAACATCCTTGTGCCCATCAGCCGCACACTCAACTTCACCACCGGCGCCTCCATCCAGGTTGTGGGCGATCACCAGCTTGAGGGCTACGTCGAAAATCGCGCCTTCTGCGGCAATAAGCAAGCCTACAAAGTCTATTTCGTGATGGACTTCAGCCAGCCGTTTTCACAGTTTGGCGCCTGGAGCGACGCCAATGGCCACAAACCGGGAACCATCGAGGAAGGCGCCCGCACCGCAACCCAGACGATCTTCGGCCAATGGGCCGGAGCCTACGCCACATGGCCCGCCCAAACACATCCGCAGACCATCACTGCCAAAGTTGCCATCTCCTACGTCGATCTTGATGGGGCTCGCAACAATCTCAAAGTGGAGTCGGAGGGCAAGGATTTCTCCGCCATCCACGCCGAGGCGCAGGCGGCGTGGAACCGCGCCTTGAGCACCATCGAAGTCACCGGAGGCACCCCCGCCCAACGCACCGTCTTTTACACCGCGCTCTATCACTCCCTTCTAATTCCCAGCATCTTCAGCGATGCCGACGGCCGCTATCTGGGCTTTGACGGCAAAGTCCATCAGGTCGAGCAAGGCCATCATGTCTACGCCAACTACTCCGGCTGGGACATCTATCGCAGCGAGATGCCGCTGATCGCCATGGTCGAGCCGAGCCGCATGGAAGACATGGCGCAATCCATCGTCCTGATGTATCAGCAGGGGGGCTGGATTGGACGCTGGCCGCAAATGAACCTCTACACCAACGTCATGGCGGGCAGCCCGCTCACCGTTTCCCTCGCCGCCGCATGGCTCGATGGCCTGCACGGCTTCGACATCAAATCCGCGTGGCAGGGAATGCTCGAAGACGCAACCCAGGCTCCCCCGCCCGGCCATCCCTATACGGGTGAGGACGCCATCGATTGGATCAACAAGCTCCACTACGCCCCCGATGACAAAACCAGCTACGGCTCCGTCTCCCAGATTCAGGAAGACGCTGTCGCCTACGCGTCTCTCTATCGCCTCGCGCTCGACCTCGGAAAGACCGACGACGCAAAAATGCTTTACAGCCGCGCCATCGACGAACGCAACGTCTTCAACCCGGATGACCGCTTCTTCCGTCCTCGCAACGCCGATGGCCAATGGGTTCCGGACTTCGATCCCGCCCAGAATGATCACGGCTTCATCGAAGGCACCGGGTGGCACTATCAGTGGCTCGCACCGGCTGACATGGCCTGGCTTGTCCATGCCGTCGGCCCCGATCTCTTCAACCAGCGCCTCACCGAGTTCTTCAACTACAAAATTCCTTCCTGGTACAACCAGTTTTACAACCCCTACAACGAGACCGATCTCGAGGCGCCCTTTGAGTTCAATTTCTCCGGCCGGCCGTGGGAAACCCAGCGCGTCGTCCGTCGCGTGCTCAATGAAAACTACACCGCAACGCCCGACGGCATTCCCGGCAACGACGATTTGGGAGAGATGTCCTCCTGGGCGGTGCTCAGCATGATGGGCATCTACAGCGTCGATCCCGCCAGCCTCGCCTATGAGCTCACCGCGCCCGTTTTTCCCAAGGTGGTTTTAAATCTTCACAGCCCCTACCCCGGCAAAACCTTCACCTTCGTCGCCGCGGGCGCTGCCGGGGACGCCCCCTATATCCAAAGCGTGGAATTGAACGGGCACACCCACTCTCAGAACTGGATCTCGTTCCACGACATCGCCGCCGGCGGCACACTGCACTTCAAGCTCGGCCCCAAGCCCAATCAGTCGTGGGGCGCCGCGCCAGACGATGCGCCGCCGTCGTTGAGCATCACGCAGCCATAGTCCCTTGCCCGGGCAAGCTCCCCTGCCCGGGCGAGCTCTCTTGTCCGGGCAAGCTCCCTCAAGCCAGACTCAACAAGATCTTTGGCACAGCGTGGAACCGGCTCTGAATCAAGCCGACGTCCCGACGACCGAACCTGCCCGACCCCTTACGGCCGACCCCTGACCCCTGACCCCTGATCCCCGTTCCCTGCCCTCTACTTTCGCTTTTTATTCTCCTACCACGCCCCAGCCTCCCTGTCCAGCCCTGGAACCGAAGCCGTCAACACAAGATGTAGGGGTCTCGTGAATTTCTTTATCTATTCGTAGAATTTTCCACACCTCCGCCCCGCAAGCCCCGCTTTTTGCCCATTTTCCCCTTGGCGGGCTCGCAGTTCAGGGGTACTATCACCGAAGTGGTCAAAATTGGAGCAAAGTGTAGTTGAGTGGAACCTGGGGAGGCCCTCTACTGACTCCATTGCAAGTTTAACCCCGTTTTCTCCCCTTAACTCGGTTGCCAGGGACCAAAAAACGCCTTGTACCACCCTGGCTAACCGAAATCGGCTCCGTACCACGGGTATCCGGTCCGCTGCACGTTCTTGAAAGCAAGCGCGGAAGGCGATGAGGCAAGGCAATGTTTCGCGGCAACCATCCAGCCAAGGTCGATGAGAAGGGCCGTCTGAAGATCCCGGCTGCTTTCAAGCAGCTCCTCGATGCTCAGAGCGACACCCAGTTCTACATCACCAGCCAGGATGGAAAAAGTGCCGAGATCTGGCCGCTCCGGGAGTGGGAGAAGCGCGAAGCCCAACTGGCCGGCTACAGCACCCTGAACGATGCGGTGCGGAAGTACCTCAATATGACCAGCTATTACGGTCAGCAGGCGGAGATCGATAACCAGGCCCGCCTCCTGTTGCCGCAGATTTTGCGGGGTAAAGCCAGCCTCGACTCTGAGGTTGCGGTCTTTGGAAGAACCAGGTACCTCGAAGTCTTCAACCTCCAGAACTTCGAGCAGAGCCTGGCCGAGAACGATATGAACGCTGACGATCGCAAGCAACTGGACGCGATCTTCAGAACCGACAGTTGATGCAAACAAGCCCCCCAGGGGGGAGCGCATGACGAAGCCGAATGAACGCCATGTGCCGGTTCTTTTTCAACAAGCGATTGATTTTCTCCGTGTGCGCCCCAAGGGGACGTACGTGGACTGCACCCTCGGTCTTGCCGGCCACGCGGAAGGCATTGCCAGGCTTCTGGGACCGGAAGGAACCCTGATCGGATTCGATCGGGACACCGAGGCCCTCGAGCTGGCAAGAGCCCGGCTCGGCAAAGTTCAGCAGGAGCTGGGCAGCCAGGCGCCCAACATCACGCTGATCGCCGAGGCCTTCAGCTCCATCGCCCGGCACGTTCAGCCGGCTTCGGTGGATGGTTTGCTGGCCGACTTTGGCGTCAGCAGCCTGCAGTTCGACGAGGCGCACAGGGGATTTAGTTTTCAGGCCGACGGGCCGCTGGATATGCGCATGGACACGCGCTCCGGCCCGACAGCCGCACAAGTGGTGAATGAGATCAGTGAGCGCGAGCTGGCCAATCTCATTTACGAGAACGGTGAGGAAAGGAGGTCGCGGACAATCGCCAGAGCCATTGTGCGGGGGCGGCCGGTTACAACCACAGGGCAGTTGGCCCGGATTGTAGCCTCAGTCGCCCCGCCAATGAAACATGGCCACATTCACCCGGCAACCCGAACCTTTCAGGCTCTCCGTATCTGCGTCAATCGCGAGCTGGACGAAATCAAGGACCTGTTCGAGGCCGCACCAACCTTGCTTAAGCCCTCCGCACGGCTGGTCGTCATCAGCTTTCATTCTCTTGAAGACCGCATCGCCAAAGACAGCCTGCGCGACGGAGCACAAAAAGGAATCTGGAAGATTCTGACCAGCAAGCCGGTCACCGCGGAAGAAGAAGAAACAGACAGAAACCCCCGCTCAAGAAGCGCAAAACTAAGAGCGGCGGAAAGAATCCAGGCAATAGGGACTAGGAACTAGGGAACGGGCAATCACCTTTGAAACGGGAACAAGGATTCAGGAGATAGGTAGCAGCAGGGACAACAAAGAGCAGTCCCAATTTGCAAACGGGCTTTTCTGACTCCTGACCCCTGGCACGACGAAGAAGGAGAGCAATGGCGGCATACACAACAACCTACTTCGAAGCCGGCCGCGGCTGGAGCGCGCGCGTCGCCGAGCACAACGCCCAGATGCTGGCCCAGCAGGCCTTGCTGCGCCGCCGCATGCGCACCCCCGAGTTCCACTTTCCCCTGCACCTCGACAACTCCCGCCTCGTCAAGGCTGCCGACCCCATACGCGTCCGCGAGATGCGCCTCTTTGCCGGCGCCATCTCCGTCCTCTTCTCCCTGGTCATGATCTACGGCATGCAGCACTTCTACGCCATCGAAAGCAGCTACCGCGTCGAGTCGGAGAAGCAGGCCCTCAGCCAGCTCCACGAAGAGAACCGCCAGTTGCGCCTGGCGCAGGCTGAGCTCACCCAGCCCGCCCGCATCGACATCATGGCCCGCCAGCTCGGCCTCGCCGCGCCCCAGCCCGGACAGGTCGTTCATCCCGGCTTCCGTCCCGACAACTCCGCTCCCGTTCTGGCCCAGTTGACCCCTCCAGCGCCGCCCGCGCAGTAAAGGAGCTGCAAGCTGGAAACCGTCATGCCGGCCACCCTTCGTTCCCCCCGTAGCCGCAAAGACCCGCCCCGCGTCATTCCCCTCAAGCGGACACGCTTCTGGATCATCTGCCTCTTCTTTGCCGCTTGGGCCTGCGCCATCGCCGTCCGCTTGTTCATGCTCCAGATTGTGCACCACCAGGAGTACCTCGAACGCGCCCAAAAGCAGCAGCAGCGCACCTTTGAAGTGGCGCCTCGCCGCGGCGTGCTCTACGACCGAAACCTCCACGAGCTGGCGATGACCGTGCAGGTCGACTCCATCTTCGTCGACCCCTCTGAAATCGACGACAAGTCCGCCGCCGCTCGCACCCTTGCCGCCCTCGTCCACGTCGATCCCGAAGACGCGCGCACCACCGAAAGCGAAATCGCCGCCCGCCTCGCCTCGGGTCACAACTTCGCCTGGATCGCCCGCCGCGTCACGCCCCAGGTGGCCACAAGCGTCCGCAACCTCAGTATGAAGGGCGTTTATTTCCAGAAAGAGTTCCAGCGCTTTTATCCCGACAACAACATTGCCGCGCAGGTGCTCGGCTATGTGGGTGTAGACGACAACGGCCTCGGCGGCCTCGAAGAAAAATTCGACGCGCAACTGCATGGCGTTCCCGGCGAAATGGACACCGCCATGGACGCCCGCCGCAAAATTCTCGGCTCCAGCGAGCAGGACCCCGAGCCGGGACGCAACATGATGCTCACCATCGACCAGAACATCCAGTTCCTCGCCGAGCAGGCTCTTGACCACTCCATGCAGAAGACCCAGGCCCTCAACGGCACCGTCGTCGTCGAGGACGTCCACACCGGCCAAATCCTGGCTCTCGCCATTCGTCCCACCTTCAATCCCAACAACTTCCGCCACACCACGCCCGACCTGCTCCGCGATCACGCCGTCAGCGACGTCTACGAGCCCGGATCCACCTTCAAGCTGGTCACCTACGCCGCGGCGCTGGACGCAAAGGTGGTTACCCCCGACGACACGGTCGATTGCCAGGGCGGCCAGATCAACCTCTATGGCCGCATCATCCACGACGACAAGAGCGATCACTTCGGCGTGATTCCCGTGCATAAGGCGCTCGAAGTGTCGAGCGATGTCGGGGTCATCAAGGTGGCGCTCAAGCTCGGGCCCGATCGCCTCTACGACTACGTTCGCTCCTTCGGCTTCGGCCAGCGCACCGGCATCGAGCTGCCGGGTGAAACGCGCGGTCTGCTGCGGCCAGTCAAGAAATGGCAGCCTGCATCCATCGGATATGTCGCCATCGGCCAGGAAGAGGCCGTTACGCCCCTGCAGCTTGTCTCGATGGTTTCCACCTTGGCCAACGGCGGCGTCTACATGCCTCCGCATGTTTTGCTCACCGACCCTGCCATTGCCGCCAACACTCCCTTTCGGGCCGCGCCCTTCAAACCCGGCGGCGACCTGCCCAATCCCCTGCCCAGCGGTGCGCACCGGGTTATCTCCACGCTGGCCGCCGCCGAGATGCGCAAAATGATGGAGGGCGTGGTCCTGTTCGGCACCGGCAAGTCAGCCCAGCTCAACGGCTATTCTTCCGGCGGAAAAACCGGCACCGCGCAAAAAATCGACCCCCTCACGCACACCTATTCGAAGTCCATGCACATCGCATCTTTCGCAGGCTTTGCGCCGGTCAATAATCCAGCCATCTCCGTCGCCGTCATCATCGATGATCCCAAGGGCGCCTACTACGGCACCGATGTCGCCGCTCCTGTCTTTGCTGAAGTGGCGCAGCAGGTGCTCGAGTATCTTGGCGTGCCGCACGACATCGATCTGCGTCCCGCCGCGCCCCAGCCAAAATCCCCGCCCGTCAAAGAAGACGACAACCCGCAAAATCAACAGGACATTCAAGCCCTCTACGATGCCGCCAACGATCTGCCCAGCGACGATCCGCTCCGCCCAGCTCCGGCGCAGTCCGCAAGCCAGCCCGCCGCTGAATCCGCAGCCTCTGTCTCCAGCGCCAAACCCGCATCGGCGTCAGCGCAGCCTCCCTCCGCCGCGCAACCGCCGCAAGTCCGCTCCCCGCAAAAGGCAACCACGGTCGTCGCCCTCCCTGAAAGCACCCGTCTCCGCGTTCCATCGCTCGTCGGCCTGCCCGTGCGCCAGGTCATTGAGCAGGCCGACGCCGCCGGCCTTGAAGTCCAGATCATCGGCAACGGCACCTCTCGTCAGCAAGCCCCCGACCCCGGCGTCATGGTCCCCCCAGGCACCAAAATCGTAGTCCGCTGCGGCAGATAATCCCGCAATGATTCGATAAAGCAACGAACCGTCCACATCGCCCTCTTGTTCCCCTGTTCCCTGGGGAACAAGGAACGAGAGGCGCATCGGCGGACTCGAGCGGTTTCAGGATTGCTGTACCCAGAGGCATCGCACTCAAGTCGACCCAACCCCAAGGAGGGGCAACCTGGCACGAAGCACCATAGGGCATACCTATCCTGGAACCGCTCTAGCGTTCGTCTTTGCCGGGCCGGAGCATGAGGTCTTTGATGGCTTCGCGGGGGTCCTTGCCTTCGTTGAGAATCAGTTCCATCTGCTCGGTGATGGGCATCTCGATCTGGTGGCGGCGCGCCAGCTCGAGGGCGGCGCGGGCGGTGAGAACGCCTTCAGCAACCTTGCCGCCCAGCGAAGCCAGAATTTCAGGCAGTTTGCGTCCCTGGCCGAGGGCCTGGCCGACGGTGCGGTTGCGGCTGAGGGAGCCGGTGCAGGTGAGCACCAGGTCGCCCACGCCGGAAAGGCCGGCGAGGGTTTCGCGTTGGCCTCCGCAGGCCACCGCGAGGCGGGTGATTTCCGCGATGCCGCGAGTCATAAGGGCAGCGGCGGAGTTGTAGCCGAGACCGGCTCCGGCTGCGACGCCGGCGGCGATGGCGATCACGTTTTTGAGCGCGCCGCCGAGCTCGACACCTACTACATCCGTGGAGGTGTAGAGGCGGAGGGTTTCAGAAGCGAACTCCTGCTGGACGCGGGCGGCGACGGCGGGGTTCTGAAAGGCGACGGTGAGGGCGGTGGGCTGGCCCTGGGCGACCTCGAGGGCGAAGCTGGGTCCTGAGAGCGCGCCGAAGTCGAGATCGAGCCGGTCAAGAAAAGTGGGCGCGGCCTCGATGCCGGAGGAGCTGACCTCGGGCGCGTCGGGCTCAGTGAACACTTCAAGGCAGGTGTCGGGGTTGGGGGCGGTGGGTGCCGGCGGCAGTACGTCGAGCGCCGAGGCGATCACCTGGGTCATGCGCAGGCAACTGGCGTGCTCAATGCCCTTGGTGGCGGAGACGACGACCTGGCCGGGACGGAAGTAGGCTTGCAAACGGGCGATGGTGGGACGCAGGAACTCGGAAGGGACGACGGAGACGACCATCTCCGCTTGGGCGATGGGGTTGGGGTTGGCCGTGACGTGGATGGAAGCGGGCAACAGAAAGCCGGGCAGGAAGAGCGTGTTTTCGCGGGCGCCGGCGATGGTGGACGCTTCTTCCTGAGAATGAGACCACAGGAATATCTGGTGGCCGCCGCGGCGGCTGAGGGCGAGAGCGATGGCGGTTCCCCAGGCTCCGGAACCCAATACGGCGATGCGGCTCATGCGGTTTTCTTGGCTCCGAAGCGGGATTCCGTGCCGGCGAACAGGCGGCGGATATTCTGGTGGTGCTTGACGATGATGAGCAGGGCCACGGCACACTGCACGGCGAGATAAATGCGCGGCCGCGGACCCTGGACCAGAAACCACGCGAAGACGGGGAAGCTGGCCGCGCCGAGGACGGAGGCCAGCGAGACATAGCGGCTGAGGAACAGGACAATAGCGAACACCGTGATGGCGGCCAGCGCCGAAGTGGGCGCAGCCACCAGGAAGACGCCGAAACCGGTGGCGACACCCTTGCCTCCGCGGAGCCGCAGCCAGATGGGGAACATGTGGCCCAGGACGGCGCAAAGGGCGGCCACCGCCTGTGCCGAGCGCAAGGGAACGCCGGGAAGAAGCCAGGCGCCGAGCAGCCCGCCGAGCCAGACCGCGAAGGAGCCCTTGAGCATATCGAGCAGGAAGGTGGCAGCGCCCAGGCCTTTGCCGCCGGAGCGGAGCACGTTGGTGGCGCCGATGTTGCCGCTGCCCACCTTGCGAATGTCTTCTTTGCGGAAGATGCGGACCAGCAGGTATCCCATGGGGATGGATCCGAGCAGGTAAGAGACCGCAGCGATGAGAGCAATTGCACCCAGCATGTCGATTGAGAGTGTAGCAGAGAGATAGGGGTCAGGGACCAGGGACTGGGGACTGGGAGACCAGGTGTTCTTGGCGGGGTTTACAACTGGGTGATGGCCAGGCGGGCGGAGCGGACTTCGGCGGCCAGCACCTGGAGGACCTTTACGGAGAGGGCCGGATCGGTATGCATGATGGCGTTGAAGTCGCTGCGGGCGATGAAGCCGACCCGGGCGCCGCGGCAGGCAACGGCGGCGAGCGAGTAGGGCTGATTGCCGATGAGTCCCGGCAGGCCGAGCAGGGAGCCGGCAGTGGCGCGGACTGACAAGATGGATTCGCCGTTGTCGCCGGTCATGGAGATCACCGCCTCTCCCTTGCGGAGGATGTAGAGGCCGATGGGAGGGTCGCCCTGGCGGAAAAGGGCGCGGTCTTCGTCGCAGGGGATGGGTGTCGCGTGCTTTTCGAGCGCGTCAAGCAGTTCGGGATCGGCCTGGAATGCGGACGGGTCTAGGTGCATGGGCAGGCCTCACCTGGGGAATCGAGTCAATTCTCTTCACAATCACAAGAGGAACGTTGAGGTCATGATGTCATTCATAGAACTTCAAATTATGTGATGTACATCACCTATTCTGGGTTAACTGGAGCGGGTTATGAAAAACTCGATGCTTACTCCGGCAGGGAGCAGGGCCGCGCGGGAGCGTGACCGCCCGTGCGGCGCGCTTTCCTACTTTTTGACCTGCTGGCGGGCCAGTTCGGCCTGGAAAGCCTGCTCGCGGTCGGCAATATAGGCCTTGTAGCCGGCGGGATCGATGAAGGCGCCGCGATCTCCCGCCTTCCAGCGCGCATATTTCGCGGTCAGACCGAAATAACCGCCGTGAGCGCCCAGAAAAACGTCGCAGGGCAGGGAGCGGAGCACATGAAAGCCGCGGCTGTAGTCCTGTGCAATGGCAGGGTAGGTCTTGTTGCCGACCAGCTTGTAGCCGGGATTGACGTTGGGGCTGCCCACGATGACGGCGTGCAGGGTGCGGCCGGCTTCAGTCTCGTCCATGGTCCAGGTGGTGGTTCCTCTGGTGTGGCCGGGGGTGAGATGGGCGGTCAGCACGGAGCCGCCGAGGCTGACGGTGCTGCCGTCGTGCAGAATGCGATCGACATGCGCGGCCGGGAAGCGCATGTCGGGCTCTGCGCCGTAGGCGAAGTCGGTGCGGCCGCCGGATTGGACAACGGACACATCGGCATCCATGACGAAGTATCTGGCGCCGGTGAGTTGCTTGATGCGGGCGCTGCCGGCGCAGTGGTCGTTGTGGGCGTGGCTGATGAGCAGAATCTTGATGTCGCTGAAGTTAAAGCCGAGGGTCTGAACGCTCTTTTGGATGAGCGGCACCGAACCTTCAAGACTGGAGTTGATGAGGATGGAGCCTTGGGGCGTGACGATGAGATAGGAGGCCAGACCTTCGCTGCCCACATAGTAGAGGTTGCCGGCGATGCGAAAGGGAGGAAAAGCCCTTGTCCAGGCGGGGTTGGTGGCAGCGGAGAGCGGCAGAGCGGAGGCCAGGCCGCCCAGCAGGGCGACAGTGCGGATGAGAGCGCGGAAGGTCAATGGGCCTCAACGGAGGGGGTGCCGTTCTTGAGAACTTCGATGGCGCGCTCGAGGTGAACGCCGCGGGAACCTTTGATGAGGACCACGTCGCCGGGGGCAAGGTTTTTGAGGAGCCAAAGGCCGGCGGCGTCGGCGTCCGGAAGAAAGACGGAAGCGACGCCGCCGGCGCAGGCGGCGGTCGCCAGATGTTCTGCGTTGCCCTGGACGGCGGCCACCAGATCAAGTCCAGCCTCGGCGGCGACACGGCCGCAGGCGGCATGCAGCGCGGGGCCCTGCTCGCCGAGCTCGAGCATTTCGCCGGCAACCAGGATGCGGCGGCGCGCGGGACGCGCCGCGAGGGTCTGAATCATGGAGCGGAGGGCCTCGGGGTTGGAGTTGTAGGAGTCGTTGAGGATGGTGGCGCCGTCGATGGCCAGGAGCTGGCCGCGCTTGTCCCCGGCGGTGAGCGACTGGAGGGCGGCAACGGCGGCGTCAAGATCGACGCCGGCTTCAAGCGCAACGGCGAGTCCGGCCATGGCGTTGGCGGCGTTGTGGCGGCCGAGCAGGCTCAGAGTGAAACTGCCCTCGCGCTCGGCGGCGCGAAAATGGACGTGCAGGCCGTCGAGGTCTTCCCAGGCGGAGAGAACGCGCGGGTCGGCGCAGGGTCCCTCGCCGAAGTAGACGGCGCGGCCCTGAAAATCGCGGCCGAACTGGGAGACGTAAGGATCGCAGCAGTTGAGGAAGGCGATGCCGTTGACGGGCAGGGCGGCCACCAGCTCGAACTTGGAGCGTGCGATGCCGGCCTGCCCTTCAGCAAAGTTTTCAATGTGGGCGGTGCCGACATTTGTGATGACGCCCCAGTCGGGCGAGCCGATGCGGGCCAGGGCGGCGATTTCTCCGCTGTGGTTCATCCCCATTTCTACGACCGCGAATTCGTGCTCGGGCTCCAGGCGCAGCAGTTGCAGCGGCAGGCCGAAGGCGTTGTTGAGATTGCCCTGCGACTTGAGGACGCGAAATTTTGGGGCGAGAGCGGCGGCGACCGCTTCCTTGGTGGTGGTTTTGCCGGCCGAGCCGGTGATGGCGATGACCCGCCCGCCCCAGTGACGGCGCACGTGCGCGGCCAGCGCTTGCAAGGCAAGGAGCGGGTCTTCGGCGATGAGCAGGGGCGCGGCGAGCACCGCATCAGGCAAGGCGGCCACGCAGGCGCGGGAGACGACGGCGGCCGCGGCTCCGCGGGCCAGCGCCGCGGCGATGAAGTCATGCCCGTCAAGGCGCTCGCCGCGCACGGCGAAAAAAAGATCGCCCTCCGCCGCGGTGCGCGAGTCGATGGAGTAGCCCGAGACCAGCAGCGCTCCCGCATTGGCAACCGAGGCCGGCGCTTCGAGTATGGCGCCTGCGCCGATGGCCGCCTCTGCAAGCGTAAGTTTCATTGCCCTTTACTGTAACCCAATTTGACGCCGAGCTCCTGGAGCGCGGCAAGAGCAACTTCAGTGTCGTCGAAGGGAATTGTACGCCCGCCCAGAATCTGCTCCTTTTCGTGGCCTTTGCCGGCGATCAAGACCACGTCGCCGGGCAGGGCAGCCTGCAGCGCGAAACGAATGGCGGCGGCGCGGTCGGGCTCGATTTTGTAGGGAACGCCGGATGCCTTGAGGCCGGGCTCGATTTCAGCCAGGATGGCGAGCGGATCTTCTGAGCGGGGGTTGTCGCTGGTGGCGACGACGAAGTCGCTGCCGTCTCCTGCGGCTTGGCCCATCTTGGGGCGCTTGGTGCGGTCGCGATCGCCGCCGCAGCCGAAGAGGGTGATGACGCGTTTGCCTTCGGGGGCCGTCATCTGGCGGGCGAGCGCGGTCAGATTGCGCAGGGCGTCGTCGGTGTGGGCGTAATCGACGATCACGGTGAAGGGCTGGCCGGCATCGACCGACTGAAAGCGGCCGGGAACGGATTGGAGCCGGGGCACGGCGGCAAGCAGATCGTCAAAGGGCACGCCCCGCGCGTGGGCGGCGGTGAAGGCGGCGAGCAGGTTGAGGACGTTCACTTCGCCGGCAAGACGCGAAGTAACCTGGGCCGAGCCGGCGGGGGTTTCGAGATCCAGGATTGCGCCCGTGGCCGTGAGCGAGCAGCTTTGGGCGCGCCAGTCGCCTTTGCCGATGCCGTAGGTGCGCACCTCGGCGCCGGCCCTGCGCGCGGCCGCGGCCAACTGCGCGGCGTGGCCGTCGTGAGCGTTGATGACGGCCACCCGGGGAGCAGGGTAGACCGTGCCGTCGAACAGAAGACGCTTGGCGGCGTAGTAGTTCTCCATGGTCTGGTGATAGTCGAGATGGTCGCGGGTGAGGTTGGTGAAGACGGCAACGTCAAAGTTGACGCCCGCGGCGCGGCCCTGGTCGAGTGCGTGGCTTGAAACCTCGGTGACCAGCTCGGTGGCTCCGCGGCTGACGCCTTCGGCCATCAGCTCGAAGAGGTCGCGGGACTCGGGGGTGGTGTGGACCGAGGCACGCGTCTCGCCGGCGACATGGTACTCGATGGTTCCGATGAGCACGGTGGTGCGAGCAGCGGAATTGAGGAGCGACTCGATCAGAAAAGCGGTGGTGGTTTTGCCGTTGGTGCCGGTAATGCCTGTGGCCGCGAGAGAGCGTTCAGGATGGCCGTAGAAGGCGGCAGAGGCCTGGGACAGCGCGCGGCGGCCGTGCTCGACTTCAAGGATGGGCAGGCCGGCTTGAAAGACGAGCAGGTGATCGAAGCAGGGCGCGGAGTCAGTCACGATGGCGAGCGCGCCGGCGGCGATGGCCTTGTCGACGTACTTGTTGCCGTCGGTGGAACCGCCCTTCATGGCGACAAAGACCGCTCCGGGACGGACGCGGCGGGAGTCGTACTCGACGCCGGTGACGGGGTCGTCGGAGCTGCCGCTTCGGCCGACGGCGGTGATTTCGTCGCTGAGTTCTTTCCAGTCCATGGCAGATCTGATTGTAGATTGCGGGGTGGGGACCAGGGACCAGTCTCCAGGCCATATCGACATATGGCCCCGGAACGATATGGCCCCGGAATGCTCCAGAACCTTATTGCCCCCTCTTTAAGGCCCATGGCCGCTTGCTAGTGCGCCCTTACCAGCGTCGAATCAATCATCAGGTACTGGTTCTTTCTATCCCGCGCCAGTTCGTGAAAGATCCGCTCCCACTGCGACTCACTTAACTCATACCGGCTCGCCATCCATAAACTGAAACAGCTCAATACCCGGTTGCAAAGTCTATATATCGATACGGCCTAGTTTTTCGTCGCCGTCAAACTATCCGCCGGCGCCTCCTGAATCTCCGGCACGGACTCATGTTGCTGCAGCGGCGCCAGCAGGCTCTCGTCGAAGGCCGTCGCCGCCAGGCTGGTCACGCTCGCCGTCACAATCTTCCTGCCGTTCAACTCCAGCTCCAGACGGCTGGGAAACCGATACTGCCCAAAGGCCATATAACCCGCAAACGCTTCCCTGCGCCGCTGGTCTCCGGATTCCTTCCAGTCGTCGCTCAGAATCTCGTGCCCGTCACGGCTCACGCACACCTCATGCTGCTCATTGTTAAAGCGTGTCAGTTCGCCCTTCAGGCAATCGGCAGATTCGCCATTCTCGCGCCGCTTGCTCTGCTCCTGCACGGTCATCGCGCCCCGGTCCACCTTCTCCTCGGCAAACCCCAGCAGGTTGAGCAGCTCCTTCACGCCCGCCGGCGTAAAATCCGCGTTGCGCGCCGTGTAAATCTTGTCCCCCAGCCGGATTTCGGTCTGCCGGAACCCGTTCATCTCCACCCGGCGCCACCACCGGTCCTTCGCCTCCCATTTCAGTTCCAGGTGTCCCGGCACAGCCTTGCCCATGACCACGGCAAAGTCCACCTCCAGCTGAAACGGACCCGCCTGCCCGCCCAACAGATTGGCCTGTTGTTCGGCTGTGATCAGCAGCTGTTGCACACGCGGATCGGTACCGGCGAAAACCGGTACAACGCAGACCATGAGGAAGAAAGTAGTACAAACCAGCCGTTTCATCAATGCACCATCGTAGACCCGAAGCGGCTCAAATTCACATCAATTTTTCTTGAGGAAAACTCGCGTCCCCCGGCTGCCCCGTCATCCCCCCAACGATGGCTCTTCCTTGGCCCGCGTAGCACGGTGAACAGGTCTGGCCCATCCCTCCGGAATCCCCTCAAAATTCAGCCAAACCCCGCGCTCCCTGCTTCTTGCGGCCAGTCACCGAAAGCCGCCGCCGAGGTCACCGCCCGCGCGTCTCCCTTATTTCTCGTGGAAAGCAATCCACATGCCGAATTTTCCGTAATAAACGCGGATGTTGCACTGCTTCGGCGCCATGTGAGGGAACGCAATCTGAAAGCGCTGAGGCTCGTCCAGCTTTCCGGTTTGCATCGGAGCTCGCACCAGGTCTTCTCCCTCGTCGTACTTGCTCCCCACGGTCACGTTCTTGTTGATCACCAGCGTCCACTCGTCTTCGCTGGGAATCAGGTACATGGCATACGCGCCCGCCGGCACATCTGTACCCCCGACCGATACATCGGCCTGGGTCAGCAAATACATCGGCGCATCGCCGGGACCCCAGATCTTACCCTTCGGCAATTCTTTCCTGCCATCTCCGGCTTGTGGCTGATAGTCCGCCGACATGCTCTTCCCGTCTGCGAACGTGCATCCAGTCGTAAGAGTCGTCGCCTTGCTCGACACTTGCGCGAGCGCAGGGATCGCCATCAATGTGCACAAAGACAGAAAGTAGATCGTTCTACAACGCATGCTCCCTCCTCCATTTCATCCATCTGCATTCACAGTTGGATGCGGAAGACGCGTGCGAAGTGAACTCTTGATCGCACTTTTTGCGTTTCGTGCGCCCGTGTTCCCTCGCTCACGTTCCCTGGTCCCAAGTCCCTGGCCCCTGGCCCCTGGTTCCCTTGTTCCCTCGTTCCCTTGTTCCCAAGTTTCAACTCAGGGCCCAGCGCAGCGGTTTGCCCGGCGCACTCGATCCAGACACAACGATCGCCCCGTTTGCCTGCCTTTTGATCGGCGCACGCAGGTCGTCTAGAAGTAGGACTCCAGCCACCCTCAGCGAACCCGCAGCATAAGAGTGCCGTGCGCAGCCACCGTCGTCGAGTATTCTCCTTTGACGAATTTCACCTGGGTGTGCGCCCACAGATCGCGCGCCCCGCTGACCGAGCCTTTCAGCGGCAGGTCGCTCGCCTTCACCGTAGCGGTCACCGGCGCATTATCGAGATTCACCACGCCCACAGCGACGCCGCCATCCTTCAAAGGCTTGATCCATGTCTCCAGGTTGTCGTTCTTCACCGGGGTTGCCTGTTTCCCCAGCGGGTCCTGATCCACCGCAATCACTTCCTTGTTCAGAAGAATTGACTTGGTCGCGTCCGACATTTTGCGGATATCGTTGCCGGCCAGCAACGGCGCCGCCGACAGCGCCCAAAGGCTCATGTGCGTGCGATACTCGTCGTTCGTCATGCGCCCGTTGCCGATCTCCAGCATATCGGGATCGTTCCAGTGCCCCGGCCCGGCATAGGGAGCCGAGGGCACCTGCTCGTGAATGTTCTTCATCATGCTGTCCCACTCATCGAGAATGTCGCCGGTGGTGCGCCACAGGTTTCCGCCCACGGCCGGGCCCCACTTCCACACATCGCCCAAACCGTACTCGCACAGGCTGAAGACGATCGGCCGTTTTGTCTCCTCCAGCGCCCTGCCCATCTTCTGGTACACCGGCTGCAACTGATCGTTCTTGTAAATGCTGCCCGCGCTGCACCAGTCGTATTTCAAATAGTCGATGCCCCACGAAGCGTACGTCTTCGCGTCCTGCTCTTCATAGCCGTAGCTGGCCGGATAGCCCCCGCAGGTGCTCGGCCCCGGCGAGGAATAGATGCCCAGCTTCAGCCCCTTCGAATGCACATACTTGGCCAGTGCCTTCATATCGGGAAATTTGCGGTTAGGCCGGATGTTCCCCTGCGCATCGCGCGTCCCCTCCCACGTGTCGTCGATGTTCACGTAGGTGTAGCCGGCATCCCGCATCCCGCTCGTCACCATCGCGTCGGCAATCCCCCGCACCACCGCGTCATCGGCGCTGCCGCCAAACAGATTCCAGCTATTCCAGCCCATCGGCGGCTTCTTCGCCAGCTCGTTGTAACCCACAGGCTTGATCGCCGGCGGAGCAATGTAGGCAGGCTCTGGAAAAACCTCCGCCGCCGTAGCCGGATGCAGAACCGTCTCCTGTCCCTTCCCTGTGTTGAGATCGTTGTCTCCGTCCCACCGCACATGCAGATCGCTCCCCACCAGGTCTCCCACCGCAAAAGGCTGCTCCGGGTACCAGGGGGCTGTGAGCTCGAAATGAGAGCCGCTGACGGTGCCCTTCATTTCCGTCTTGAAGGCTGGGGTCTGCACCTGCGCTGTCAACGCGTTGCCCGTTTGCGTCATCTGGAGAAGTACGTTGTTCGTCTCCCCATTCAGCAGCAACTTCTCCGGTCCCGTCCACTTGCCCGTCAGGTTGGGCTCCTTTTTGCAGGCGGTCAGCGTCATCGCCAGCAACACCAGCGCCGCGCCCGCGGTCAGCCGCAGCGCCCTTCTTGCCCTGCATCCTTCAATGGTCATGGATTCCTCCTCTTGCGGTATTCGGCGCTTCCATCCCTCGAAGCCGGGTTGACAGGAACGAGCTCGCGCCGCCCCTCCCGGTTCGCAAAGCAGAAGCCACCTGAAATTCGCCACCGCAAGTATAGTTGAAAGCCGCCAGCCGCCCCGCTCGCCGGTATTGTCCTACTGCGGTCTCAATCAGTGTCGATGGTGTACTCGTCATTCCGCGAGGAGCTACGATCCACGGAACAGTGGTGGAATCCAAGCAGCCTGGCGCTCTAACCGGCAGTCCTCACCTGATCATGAAACTGACGTCCCTCGATAAGGAGCGAGAAGTCGGCATGCCGGAACGAATCGTCCGAAGACGAAAAGCTCGTTTGGACTAAGTCTCTGGCGCGACGGACGCTGCGGCGTGGGTCTTCGAGTAGTTTTGTCGCCGGTTTAAGGTGTGGGTCACAGGAGGTCTACCGTGACCCATCTTC
>Ga0181520_10002070_pt1 | contig 38714 bp, 27 predicted proteins | sample PEATcosm2014_Bin_29_FD_132451 | JGI IMG/M metagenome (GOLD analysis project Ga0181520, IMG submission 132451) | Peatland microbial communities from MTU Mesocosm Facility, Houghton, MI, USA - PEATcosm2014_Bin02_30_metaG | ecosystem: Environmental > Terrestrial > Soil > Wetlands > Peat | place... | reverse complement strand
CGTCGGCTGGAAATGTAAACCGCAATTCCGCGGCAGAAAACGAAAAAGTGTCAGGGATGTCCCCGGTCTGAAATGTCAGGGATGATCCCGGCTGCACAAAAGCAGGGGATAGGGGTTAGGGGTTAAAAAAGCCCGCGACTTTGGTTGCGGTTCATGCTTTGATTGTGCGCCGAGGGATGGTAATTATCTGCAAAACAGCTTCATGAGATCGCCCGGGCGTGGCAGCAGGAAAGACGGCGCTATGAAGGTTTCCGGGGTACAATGAGAGTAGACCCACGTTTACAGACCCGGCTTTTGCACGAAGAAAAGCCTGCTCGGCTCTGGCCGCCCTACCGCTCCTGACGAGTCCGCACCGCACGCAACAATTACCTGTTGTCTGGAGTGAAGTCCATGCGTTCCGACAAGATACACCGCGCGCTGGCGCAGGGAATGAATCGCTTTGAAGTCTGCCAATTAGTCGCCAAAGGCGTGAAAGCCACGCACAAAACCGGCGGGCGCTTTGAAGATTCCATCAACGATGTGCTGCAATACCTGGGCACCCACGTCACGCTGATGGAGAATCTGCACCCCGCCGTTCCGCAGGTCAGCGTGAAGAGCCTCAAGCCGGCAGCGTGACGACAGTGGTCAGGGGTCAAAGATCAGTCTCTACAGTCCCTCCGAGATGAGACACGCAATGGAATCTGAGTGGGCGCGGATGCGTAAGAGAATTCGGTCTGCGAAGTATGCCTTTTTCTTTGCGATCAAATAGTACATTCCATCCTTGAGTTTTGGGAATGAGAAACGGCCTGCATTCCGTGGCTATAGCAAAATCATGATAGGTGTACCCAAGGCCAAAGTCTTAAAGTGTTGATTTTCTTAAAAAAATCAAGACCTCATGTCAACTTCATCCGGGCATGGAAATCGTGGTTTTGCTCTAAAGCCATCGTTGATTCAATTGGTTTACACGGGGGTTGCCCCCCCCCCGTCTCCCTCCGTTTTGAGTTTTTCCGCACTCTGTGAGAGTCCCGCAAATTCCACCAGACGCAAAAGAGGGACGGCATTGTGCCGTCCCTCTTTGTATTCATCCAACCAAGCCGGAAGGGGGTTGTTTCCGAACTGGGTGAAAGGGGGTTAACCCTTAGACAACCTGAACGTTCTCAGCCTGCCAGCCCTTGGGGCCCTTGGTTACGTTGAATTGGACGCGCTGGCCCTCTTGTAGCGAACGGAAGCCGTTCGACTGGATGGCGGTGTGATGGACAAAGACGTCCTCGCCGTTTTCACGGCTCAAAAATCCAAAACCCTTGGCGTCATTAAACCACTTGACTGTGCCTGTTTCCATTGTGCTTACTGCTCCTTGATACTGATTTACCGCGAACGCAATGTGGAAGTTTGCGAGTAGGCGGTAACCAAAACAGGCAAGAACTTCAGATCGAATTCTACGATTGGATAGAGTATAGCACGATTTGTCAACCTGCCACGAGATTTTCGGAAACGGCGATGAAAAGAAGCCGCTTCGGCGCCAATTTGGGTCTGAAAAGCGCTTTGCATCCCCACGAAGGCGGGTGGCGTGGGCGGGGTACAGGGTAAACTCGATAGGGCAATGGAGAACTGACTTTGAGCGACGAGAACAGCCATGTGCTGGCCCTCAACCCCGGATCGACCTCGACGAAATTGGGCGTGTATACGCCACAGGGCGCTGCATGGGTGAACACTATCCGTCACGGGAATGAAGAGCTGGCGAATTTCCGCGGGCAGCCGATTCTGGCGCAACTGGAGTATCGCGGGGCACTGATCGCGCAGGCGCTTGTCGAAGCCGGCTACGCAGTGAGCGGATTTGCGGCAGTGGCTGGCCGCGGGGGGATGCTGCCGCCGATGCCCTGCGGCACCTATCTGGTGGATGAAGCGATGGTCGAGGAGCTGCGTCTGGCCCGCCGCGGAAACCACGCCTCGAATCTGGGCGCGGTGCTGGCGCTCAAGTTTGCCCAGGAGGCTGGGGTGAAGGCCTACATCGTGGATCCGGTGACGGTGGACGAGTGGCAGGAGTCTGCACGCCTCTCAGGGTCGCCGCTGGTGGAGCGCACGTTCGTCGGCCACGCGCTCAACGTCAAGGCAGTGGCGCGGCGCTACGCGTACGAGCAGGGGAGCAGCTACCAGGCGGTGCGGTTGATCGTCATTCACCTAGGAAGCGGAATCACCGTCTCCGCCCACCGGGACGGACAGATGATCGACAGCAACTCGATCGAGGAGGGTCCATTCGGCGTGGACCGCAGTGGGGGATTGCCGGTGCGGGCGCTGGTGAAGCTCTGCTACAGCGGCAAGTTCACCGAGGCGCAGATGGACCGCCATGTCTTTGGCGACGGGGGTCTGTTCGCCTATCTGGGCACGCGCGACCTGATCGAGGTGGAACGGCGGATCGACGCTGGGGAGCGTGAGGCCGCGACCGTCCTCGATGCGATGATTCACCAGATCGCCAAGGAGGCCGGGGCAATGGTTGCGGTGCTCAAAGGCAAGGTGGACGCCGTGCTGCTGACCGGCGGAATGGCGCACTCGGAGCGAATGGTGAAACAACTCGGCGATTATCTGGAGTGGATTGCGCCGATTCGGGTTTATCCCGGTGAAGACGAATTGCAAGCCCTGGCCGAGGGGGTATTCCGCGTGCTAAGCGGCGAGGAGCAGGCAAAAATGCTGGGTGCGAGAGCGGCAAATCGGATTGACCTGTCCAGTAACTCAAGGCGTGTATCGTAAAGAGATATGGCGATAGAACTCTCCTGTCCTCCTGAGCCGCTCAGCATTGCAGAAGTTTTGCATACTCTGGGTACCCCGGACAGCACCGCCGCCTGTGATCAGCAACCCTATCTGGTAATTCCTGGAAACAGCGGCCCTCGCTGGCTGATTCCAGAACCCCCGCGCGCCGCCGCCTCGGTACTGAGCGCATGGCACCCCTACGATTTCTCCAGCCGCATGAAATGGTTTGCTGTTCGCATGGCTGCGCGCGCTGGAGTCTTGAAATATTCTCGCTCCGTATCGAGCGTCAAGTTATCTCGCCAAAGTGTTTTGCGGTGGTTCGAGCTATGCGGAATTCCTTCATCGGCAGGAGAGATGGTAATCCTCGTCGGCAATCCATCCGCCAACCGGAAGTTAGTCACATTCCTGCTCGATGAAGCGCGCCAGATCGCTGCCGTACTCAAAATAGGACTTTCCGCAGGAGGAGGAGCTTGCGTCCTCCGTGAAGCGGACGTGCTCGGCAAGCTGGAACAATATAGTTGGGCGCCAAAGATTTTGTCTGTTCATTCCGAAAAGTGGGCGGCCGCGCAGGAATATGTGCATGGCTCCATGCCTGATCGGGAATTTCGTCCGGGATATATGGAACTGCTCTGTAACTTGCCGCGCAGCGGCGGCTGCAAAACTCTCTCAGCGGTCGCCGCTGAAATGTTCGGCAGGCTAAGTCCACTCAAGGATGAACTGGATAAGATGGTTCCCGGCTTGCTCGACCGCGCTCTTGACCGCCTCGATTTCGATCACTCCGTGCCAACGATGCTGGTGCATGGGGACTTTTCGCCATGGAACATTCGACGCAATCCAAAAGTGGGTGATGTGCTCGTCGATTGGGAGCGGGCCGACTTTGCCGGACTTCCCGCCTACGACCTGCTTCACTTTCAGTTCAATGACGATCTCCTATTCGGTGAGAAAGCTGGAGGTTATTCGGCCATTCGATCAAGGCCAATTTGCGCGGAATACTTTCGCCGCATGGATCTCGATGCTGAACTTTTGCCTCGCGTCGCCATTGCATATTTGCTCGATCAGCTCGCATCAGACTGCCAGCCAGAGCACGCCGCTTATCTCTTGCGTCAGTTGGCGGTCATCCTCGACTAAAGCAAGTTCCTTCCAATCGAAGGAACCAATTCCCAAATCCTGCTAGTGTTTCGAAATCTTTCATTGCGACGAGACACTTATCGGCACGCTGGCTATAGAACGCACCAAAGCCGCATCCATCAGCAGCTCTGCCAGCCTTTACGCCTGGCTGCGATCGCTCTGGCATAGATTCCGGTCAGCGCAGTGTAATTGATCTCTGCGGTAAATTTGCATGAAAACAGATTGCGGCAATTCGTTTGCATTCGTTCGTACGCCTCGCCGCCGGGAAAGCGAAGCGCTGCAGTTATAAGCGCATCGGCATTCCCGGGTGGAAAGCAATAACCAGTTATGCCTTCCTCGACTAACTCGCGAATACCGCCGAGATCAGCAGCAAGAACAGGTGTGCCTTGTGAAAACGCTTCAACCACTGTGCGGCCAAAGGTCTCAAACCACTCGGATGGGAAAATCAGAAACTTTGCCCTTGCCATCTCGCGGTAGACGGATTCTGATGGCTGCGAGCCCATATATTCGACGCTGGTGTTGCTGGCGACGCACCGGCGCACTTCCTCTGCCATCGGACCATCGCCTATGATCCTGAGGCGAAGTGGAATCTTACCCGTGTTCCACGCCGACAGCAAAGTCCGTATACCCTTCTCAGGCGACAGCCGTCCAACATAAAGAGCTACGTCTTCTCTATGCCTCACCGCATTGCCCGTCTTCGTATTCACAAAATTCGGCTTTACCACAACCTTCTCTGAAGGCACCCCCCCACGGACGAGAATATCCCGTTCAAAGTCAGAGACCGCAATAAAAAGATCGACGCGATTCCAAGTGTGAGCAAGACGGTGGAAGGCGTATGCGGCAGTGACAATCGCGCTGCCCGCGCGACTGCCGCGATAACATCCATGGATCACGCCACTGAGTGGAATCGATTTCCCAACGCAATCCGTGCAGACAACTCCATTGCGATAGAGCAGCGCATTCGCGCAAAGCATCCTGAAGTTATGCAAAGTTTGAACGGTTGGCAATGCCGACGCGTCAGCCTCGAGGATGATCGAAGGTGATAGTATTGGGAACCAGTTGTGGACATGAAATATCTCAGGCCGAAAGTCATGAATAGCCTGCACCATCCGCTTTCGCGAATGGGAGGAATAGAAGATATTCGCGGAAGCAATTATTTTTCCGCGAAGACCATGAATCGCGTCATTATTCTCTTCCAGCAGCTCCACGCTATGGCCGCGCAGCCGCAGCAGTTCGACCTCGTCGCGCACCACCGCGTCTTCGCCGCCGCTGAATTGATACCTGTTATGAGCTACCAGAATTCTCATCACGCTACCAATAATTCACTGTCTACTGTGGCTTATAGACACCTTGCTGCTGATTAGATTCCATGTTCCCCGGCTAATGCCTGAAGTTAGACCCAAAGTACTCCAATACCCATTGCCTTTTGGCCAGGATGGTGTACAAACTCTTTGTGAATGTAACTCTGTTTGATCTCATCCCAGAACTTGTAAACTTCCTCCGGTCCTTCAGATTGTGCTATGTCATGAAATGCAATCAAGCCGCCCTTCCGAACCAGCGGGGAATACATTCCAAAATCCATCCGCACCCCTTCGTATCTGTGGTCCCCATCGATAAAAAGGAAGTCCAGATTGCGCCCTTGCAAGACTTTCTTTATGTTCGCCAAGGTTTCAGGCTGGTGTGAGTCTTTCCGCATAAGGAAGAGCGATTGCCCCTTGCGGATGAATCTGCGAAAGAGCGGAGCTTGACAGGCGCGATACAAATTGCCGATAAAAGTCATTGACAGATCGATGCTGATTACTGTTGCATCGGCTGCGGCGCTTTGCGAAAATACAAAGAGCGTGCCGCCCTTATAGGTACCAATTTCGAGTATGTACTTACATTGCTGCGCCTTCACCAGGTTGACCAGTTCCAGGAATTCAGTAGTGCATTGTTGAGGCCGGATCGCGGGACACTCCATTGCGATCTCAACAAGTTCATTTGGACTTGCGCATTCCTGAAGCCCTTTGATCTTCCTCAATAGGGAAACAATCGACAATGAGCCAAGAAACACGGTGGAAAGTTTCATTTGAGTTCTCCATTCTTAGAGCACTGATGCTTGACGGCTTTAATCGCGATCATTTGGGGCAATATCACTTGGCGATGGAATAATTCCGGGCGCGCGAGGCGACAAGAAGCCTAGTAGAGTCACCAAGAATGATAGCGACAATAATGTTCTGGATATAGAAGGCCGTCCTTAAAGGAATGACAGCGTCTGCGGCATCAAATCCCTGCACGAAATGCATGATGAGCAAAGCCAGAGCACATCGCATTGCATGACGGTCAATCATGCCGGACCCGGAAGCCACAATGGTCTGCATCTTTGCGAAGCGCCATCCCAAGGCCGTTATCCTCACCATCAAAATCAGATAGAGCGCCAGTGCCAGCCAGCCAGCATCCGCCAAGACCTGGACGTAGGAATTGTGGGCGTTTCCGATGCCGGTAACATTCACTCTAATTCCGAGCTCAAAATACTCTCTGAAAATGTCGCGAAATCCTGCAATGTAGCCCATCCCAAGAGGGTGGGAGATGCAGTAATGAACCACAAACCTCCAGACATCCGTCCTTCCGCTCGCGCTGGCAATGCCTTCAGCACTTTGTTTGCGGTTGATAAAATTCCAAATACGCTCTGCTCCGACAGTTGCCACCGCAGCCCCAAAAAGGAGAGCAGAAGCCAGACATACAGAGATGAACGCATAGGCGGAGCGCTTGCTCGTCCTTGCCCATTCTATGCCGATAAGTATCAGAACGAACAAGAGCGAAAACTCAGCCCCTCTCGCCCGCGTCAGTAATGTGCCAGCCACACCGACCATCATAAACACAGTGGCGCGAGATCTAGGCTCCAAAGAGTGCAAGAGGCTGTACGTGGATATCAGCGCAATCATTGGGCAGATCACTGGCAAAGGAGCCACGGCGTATCCAAGGATGCGCATACCTCCTCCCACTCCACCAACTAGAACGAGAGATGGGTTGAAGGGGATAGTGAGAATAACCAAGGCAAACAGCAGAAGCGCAATCAGCCTCAGTTGAAAGATACATTGCATCCAGTCCGGCGGATTATGATAGACATCAACAATGAACTCCATGACACACATCAAAGTGACAAAGTAGAGAATGGAATATGCCACAGACACAGGGCGGCTAGGAGAATAAGCCGCTGATGCGAGGAATAGCAGGCCGAGAATTAAGGCGATCAGTAGAATTGATCGTATCTGCCTCGGAATGAGGATTGACTCAGTTCTAGTCAGACGCCTAATTGCTCGAAATGCGACTATGCCGAGCCAGATGACTTGAAGGAAAGCCCAGATATCTATCTGCCCCTTAGTGGCATCGATCCCGGCTTGCGATCTGAATATTGGCGGACCGAATGCCAGAAGAAAGAGCGGGTAGCGCATGAGGAATGCGAATACGGGGAGGCGTCTGGATGGCCGTACTCCATTCGAATCGTATCTATCATTACTGGCCCATCGGACAAGATTGTTCATATTGCTCCAGACTGTTATGTTGGTAACTTCACCATTCACACTGCTCATCGTGAAGCGTTATTCCGATGTTATAGCGCGGGAGGCGACGCGTTCCGTCAAGTTGGCCCATGACAATTCATTCGCTCTGGTGATTGCTCCGATCGAGAGGCGATTCAATGCTGGGGCAGTCATGGTTCCCAGGGATATCATGGCGCTGGCAATGCGAGCAACTGCTTGCGCTTCATCGGCGTAGGCAGTAGGAATGACGATTCCGCAGGATGAGTTAACGATAATTCCGGGCCCGCCCAAGTCGAGACAGACAACCGGCAAACCCTGCGAAAGAGCCTCCAAGACAACAAATCCTCCCGAGTCATGCAGACTCGGGAAGACAAGCGCGGTGTAGCCGCCAATTGAGTTTATAAGTTGATTCCGAGGGATGCGTCCGGCAAACTTGACGGCATCCGCCATACCGCGTTGTATTGCCAGTTTACGCAGCCACTTCTCCGCATAACCGCCTCCCACAATAGTGAGTGTAGCGTCCGGAATTTCCGCTTTTGCTTGAGCCAGCGCGCGGATGGCCAGGTGCACACCTTTCAAATACTGCAGGTTTCCGGCATATAGAAACTGTGGACAGTCAGGCGGTTTCCGTTCGGCGTCGTGCACGGCGTGGCCGTGAGTCGCAACGCCCAGGAGTACTGCCGTTTTAGAACGCCACTTTGGTGGAACGAGCCGCAGGGTTTCTGCTGTTGTCACATAAATATGTTCAGCCGATGCGAACGCAGAAAGTGTAAGTGGACTGTAGCGCTGGAATAAGATTCCCAGGTCGCGCAGCAACTCACTGGCCTTGCCGCGCAGAGGCATTCCACGGCGCAAGCGAAAGGGGGCGCGTTCTCCGCCGGCAATAGGTCCGATTACAAACGGAATTCCCAGCCTCCCCATGAAAGATCCAGACTGCATACTGACAAATGTTACATGGTAGACAGCGTTAAACGGCTCGTCGCGGTGGTGTCTAGCCGCAAGACGGTATGCGCCCCATTGCCAGAGAATGAAGTAGAGTGGCAGGAACCATGCCTTCTTTTTAAGCTTCAGCGCCCAGCGTGGAAGATCATAGTAGAGAAATTTCAGACCCGGCGTATGACTCAAAGGATCGGCATCAATAACCGCCTGATTGTTGGACCTCGTTAGCACCCATACTTCATCGACAAGTTTTGTCATCGACAAAGCCCTCTGCCAGCCCACCTCCGGCTCGGACCCTTTATTTGGCTCGCACGCATAGGCGGAAAGCAAGACCCTCATACATTCTCCATAATCGCCTTGGCAACATACGCTATCACTCGATCCAGAGATTGCGAGGCATCCACCACGATATACCGTTGCTGCTTGCGCACAAACGCCAAGTACGCCAGGCGCTGCCGCACGGTTTCCTCTGCGGGAACCTCTTGCTTGCGCGCCTGAAAGACTTCAGCTGGAGCGTCCAATAATATCCATAGCCGGGGCCGCGGCATCAGATTTCCAACCAGTCTGGCAACCCATAGCGGACCTCCGTATCGATACCGTTTCCAGTCGATCAGAAGGTCATGATAGTAGCGGTCGCAAAGGAGAACTATATTCTTGTTATCCTGAAATAGATTGGCGCACCACTCTTCCGCAAGCCAGAGAAGAAGCTTGACAAGAGAAAACGGCGTTGACCTTGGTGAGCCACCTTGAGGATCGACGACAATAGCAGCGGGCTTATTGCGTAGCAACGCAACAAGGCTTGGCTTGAGATGACGCACTTTCAAGGTACGCCCACCTGCATCCATTGTATGCATTAATCCGTCAATAACAGAGCTTTTGCCTGCCCCATCCGGTCCTAGAATTACTATCTTCAGTTTACAGCCTTTCTAAGTAACAAAGTATCAACGCGCTTTGGCAAGAGCAGAACTTGAGATTCAGCCGGAGGTTGAATCTGGCATGAATTTGCAAGAACAGCACGAAGTCAGAGAAATCGCTTCGTAAGCATGATGGCGGTGCGCTGGGCAAGCGCATCGACGATGGCGGCATACGCGTCATCAACAATGTTAGCAACCGGCTTACTTGCATCCAAGATGGCGTAACTTCTTTCGGGCTTCACGAAGGATAGAAAAGCCTCGAGCTGGGTGGGTCTAACCGATGAACAATTCTGCTGATCGTTCGATTGGGGCTCTTCTACGGAACGGTCCAGCAGGATGCAAAGTATAGAATGCGGAAGCAATCGGCCAACAAGACGCGTAAACCACTTAGGACCGTTATATCGGCTTCTTAGAGGATAGACCAACAAGTCATGGCAACCTTCCTCTCGAACAGCAAGCGTGAGGTTTTTCTTTTCGGAAAACCGGTTGAGCCACTCTCTCATCAGCCATCGAACAGCGTTTGCCATGGAGACTAACGAACCGGACGGCTCTTTGATATGAGAACCCAGATTCATTGTTGCTGCCAATGACTGACTTTCGAGGGGTAACTGCCGCCTGAGCGTCCGCGATTCAACGTGCGCGGCCATCGATTGCAACCGTGGGATCAGGGCTTCGGCGATTCTTGACTTGCCAGAGTCGTCCAGGCCCAGGATTGAAACAGATTCGAGAGTATTCGGCGAATAGCGGAAAGAGAATTCATTTGCATAGTGGCAACCAACGGCGATTAGGCTGCGAATGGGCCTACGCGACATACTACGCATGAAGAGTGCTATCCGGAGAGGCCGGACGCATTCCAGTACCTTGCCGCGGTCGCCGTCAATTACTGAATCCACCAAGTGCGTGGTTGCCTCCCGCCCAAATTTCGGCAGCAGCGCGGCGATTACCTCGGACCTTTCGTCCGTAAACGTTTTTTGTACCGCGGGGAAGTATTTTTCCTTTAGCCAGCCGCCCGCGAACAAACTCATCAGCAGGGAGATAATTGCCTCGTGCACCGGTGAGGGCACAAAGAAGGTTGGGTTGCCGGTTGGGTACGGTATCGCAGCTTCGAGTACCTCTTCTGTGGATAGGAACGGCGGCAGTCCTTTCCACGACATTCTCATGTCGAAATCGATCTCCAGCGCACGGGAGTTTGTATCCCGTGAAATACCCTCCAGAAAGACGTTGGCAACATAGGGACGCTCGGCATAGCCGACGATTCGAATTCCTTCAATGGATCGTATTGCACGAACGGCATTCGGCAGATCGGAGGGAGCAATCAGCAAATCTATGTCATTGCCGATATTGCGGGCGGGGAAGCCCTGATAATTCCTCAGAACGCAAGGGCGCACACCTTCATGCGAAAGCGCCTGTAACAGGACGGCGATGAATTCGCTAAACGGCATGGCCTGAGGCTGCGATGGCCGCGATAAAACTTCTGGCATTTTTCTCCCATTGAAATTCGTTCTCGATGAGCTGCCGGGCATTCTCTCCCATGGGCCTAAGGTGGTTGTTTTCGTATAACTGCTGGACGCGTTTGAGAGCGCGCTCGATGCCCGCGGCCGAAGTTTCATCAAGTACCAGGCCGGCTCCGCTTTGTTCGACATATTCGGCCAGATTCGTTTCGCGGCTGACCAGCAGCGGTCTTCGCAGCGAGGCTGCCTCCAGACAGGCGGTCGGAAGCCCCTCCCATCGGGAACAGTGAATGAAGACATCAAAACCCGCCAGGAAGTCTAACTTCTCCTCGCCATATTTGGCGCCGAGGAAGCGCACCTGCGATTGTGCACTGCCTTCCGCCGCTTTCCTCTCCAGCAGTGCTCGGTCCTTGCCATCGCCAATCATCCACAGCTCGCCCTTTCCACCCTTTGCCTTGTAGGCCGCAAAACCTTCGAGCAGGTAGTCGAGCCCCTTGACGTGCATATCAAGGCGGCCGCAAAAACCGATCAGGGGGCGCTCCGCCTGGGGAGGCGCTGCAGCCGGTCGTTCCACGAGAGGCATTTGGCCATTCGGGAAAAGCACCACCCGGGCGTGCGGAGCGATTCTCAAAATATCAAATATCTCACTCTTGCCAATCGCGTGAATCCATGCGGCATTGCGAAGAAACTTTGCCTCGCGAAGGGCAACGTAGAGGTGCTTTTTCAACGGACTCTTTTTGAAAACCCCTGCCGCGTAGCCATTGTGGGGAGTAATGCTATAGTTGATTTCCCGAATTTTCAACACGCGGGCAATTGCCGGATATTCCAGGATATAAACAGAATGAAAGTGAACCCATGCACCGGAGTCAAGGCAGGCGAGAGCAGCTTTGATCTCCTTTCCGAGAGTCCAGCGCAACCGCGTCACCGGAAAGATCCGCAAGCTGTACTCGCGAAGATGCGGCGGCAGGGTCATCGAAGCGGAGAGTCCCCAGACCTCGACATCGTGCCCCAGGCGCGTCTGGTAAGTCGCCATCCAGTGAACAGCCTTATTCACCCCATTGAGGGTCTCGGGGTTTGCTTTGCCTTTCAGGATATGAATGATTCGCATCAATGCGCCTTACGAGCTACTTACTGATTTAACAAGAAGCGGCCATGGAATCATTTTGCTAAAACCAGCAGCGAAAAACCACCAAGGATTCTTGCCGCCAGATCCTGATGAATGGCGAAAAACAGTTTTCTGGGAAGTCTCATCAGTTTAGCTTTCCATCCAAGATTCGGAGCCTCCAACGAAGCAAGCGTATAGAAATAGTCCACTACTTCATATCCAGTATCTTTCAAAGCCGCAAGCGCAGTTTCCATCGTAAAGTAGTGGATGTGCCCTGATTTCTTCCTGACGAAGCGAAGGGGGGAGGCACGTAAAACCGTTTGGACTGATAAATCAAGAGGAATGTGAAATACCTTGTATTCGCCTTTGGCTCGCAGTTTGCGAATAAATCCGAGGTAATCCTCGATATGTTCAAACACATCAATAGCCATAACAATGTCAAAATATGCATCCTTTTCGTCCAGCAGGTCTTTAAGGAAATAATGAAGATTCTGCTTCTCCTTCTTTTTGCAAAAATCATAAGCCTGGGGAGATATATCGTATCCTGAAAAAATGACATTCTCGCCGTAGGAATTGGACAAACAATTTAGTATCTCGCCGGCCCCGCATCCAATCTCGCATACAGTGGTTGGATTAATCTCATTCTTGTTGAGCATTCTGATGATTTGCATTGCCTTCCATGGCGAATCCTCCTCATGCCATGAGGGGTGCTTGGCAAGATAGGTACCATCCTCATAAATAGTATCCGCGCTCATGCTTGTCTCCTTCGGGCCAGGATATTATCTTCAATTGGCATGCTGACCCTCATTCCACCGCCGGGGGAGCTGGCAATGCGAGAGTTTCTTGCTTAACCACGCGGCGGCATCTTGTGAGCAGAGCAGCGCCGACGATGCCTTGAAACAGAAGCTGCGCTCCAAGCAGCCCGAGCATCGTACCGCTCAATCCGAGCCACTTGGCCATTGGAACCGCAAAGATAAAAGCAAACGCAGTCATGGCCAAGTACGACCAGAAGATCGGCACGGTAAACTCCAATGCCTGCAGACCGGCGCGCAGCGGACCGCCGATAAACACAATGACATAAAGCAAGGCATAGAGTTGGAGGATGTAGCCGTATTGAACCATCTGAGTCCCGTAGATCATGCGCAGCCAGAATCCGGGAGCCACTGCCATGGCGATGGCGAAAAGTATCGTGAGGCCACCCCACTTGACCAGGATCGAGCGCGTGTAGGCGAGCATGGAATGTACACCGCCTTCGCGCAGCCGGCGGGCGGTTTGGACAGGAACGACGTTGTCCAGCCCTTGAAACCAGATGTGGGTTACGCCCATCAGGTTCTGTGATGCTCTAAGAACACCAGCCGCGGCAACGCCGTAATAGACGGGAGCGGCAATTACAAAGAGATTGCTGGAGGACCACTGCAGCAGCGACGATCCGCCCAGCCAGCGGGAGATTCTCCAATGCCGCCGCGCTACAACGCCGATCTGCCTGCGATGGAACTCGAGTGGCTCCATCCAGAGCCATCCGGGGACGAGGCCGAGAAGCGACGTTCCGGCCATCACCCACAGCGCGGTAGCACTTGTCAGATGCCCCTCCCGATGAAGTAGAAACAGTATTGGCAGTTGCGTCAGATAACTGAGAATGTCATCGGCGAAGGCGCGGCGGCTCTGATGAGTTACAAAGAAATAGCGGCGGACAAAGTCCTGCATCTGATAGGCGAATGCAGAGACGGCCAGGGGCAGCGCGAGCCGCTGCAAATCCGCGCTGGGAAAGAAGCCGCTGGAGATTCGCAGAGCCACAAAGACAAGAATGAAAGAGAAAGAAACAAGAACAAGTTCTTGAAAGAAGACGGCGCCGAAGTAACTCGGCCTGTCTTTCTCTTCCTGTTTGGGGCCAACACTCGTCATCGGCGCGATAATCAGCGCGCTCTGCAGGCTGTTGACAAACATCACGGACATCCATGCCAGCGCGAAGACTCCGAACTCGCGAAGACCCATGAAGCGGGCGAGCATGATATTAGTCAGGAAGTTCGTACCGCTGACGACAGACTGGTCGGTCAGCGCCCATATCTCCCGCTTCTGGAATTGCCCAGACAAGGGCTTGCGAATTCGCACCCAGAGAGTGGTGTACGCGCTCATGCCGCTCCCTCAGCGCCGGATTGCGCTAATTACCCGCGAAAGCAAAACCACGATTTCCATGCCCAGATGAAGTTGAAATAAGATGTTGATTTCTTAATGAAACCAACACTTGAAAACTTTGGCGTTGGGTACAGCAATCGTGGTTTCGCCATAACTGCGCTCAGGCTAACGAGTAATAATGGCTGCCGAGGCAGCCGCGGTCAGAATTCCGGTAATCGAAGACAATGTAGTCTTGACTTTGCTCATGGGCACATAGACTATGTCTTGCGCCTGAAGGATAAGCGGTGTCTGGGTTCCCTTGGCAATTCCGTCATAGGAGAGAGGGAAATCCAGCACGGTGCCATCTGGATTGCGGCGAATCACGCGCAAGCCGCCGGTGTTGGCCTGCAACACCGTTCCACCACTGAGCGCCAGAGCCTGTGCAACATTCAGCTTTCCATCTTCCTGCATGACATAGCCGCCGGGCTTATTGACCGCGCCGAGGACATAGACGATGCCCGCCCGGGGGACGATAATCGAGTCACCGGGGCGTATCAGGATGGAAGCTGACTCGGGATTGCTCTGACTGCGAGGATAAGGCACCTCCTCCTCGGGCGCGGACTGATCCGTTCCGCGGCGAATTTTGATGCGCCAGCCCGCCAGGGAAGTCATGCCGCCGGCTTCGGCTAGAATTTCACCGAGTCTTGTGGGTGCGATAAGAGTCACTCGTCCCGGACTTCCCACTTCGCCGAGTACCGTCACGTACTGGACGGCATACTGCATCACGTCTATATTCACCTGCGGCTGAAGCAGAATCTGCCCATCTTTGAGAGCGGTTTCGAGCCGCTTTGCCGCCTCCGGCAAAGTCAACCCATGAACATTCACCTTGCCACAAAGAGGAAGCGTCAGATCACCTGCGGGACTCACGCGGTACGAGTTTGACAACTCGGGAGTGTCGTAGACATTGACGCTCAGCAGGTCTCCCGGCTCGATGCGCAGCTCGGAGAAGTCCTTGGGAACGATGGTTGGACCCTGACTTTGAGCCGCCGTGGCATTAGCCTTGCCAACCGAGGCGCCCGGGGTTGCTCCGCCGGTCAACGCAGTTGAGACACCCGGCGTTGATTGCGCATGAACGGACGCAGGCATCATCGCCAACAGCAAGGCGACACCGAGCAGAAGCAGAAGGCCGCAGCTGCATACGATCCTACTTTTCGCCATAATAACTCTGCACATTGTAGCCATATACGCTCCGATACTCAGTAGCTGACATATCCACAGCTTCAATCACCATGCCAAGAATATGAATGCGGTTCCGGGCAAGGTTCAAGACAAAGCGGCGCAAAGCCTTTCGCGAAGTTCGTCCCGCACGCAGCACGCCGATGGTTCCATCGCAATACGTTCCAACGATGATGGCGTCGGCTACCGGCAAGACGGGCGGGTTATCGATCAGCACAAGGTCAAACCGCTGCCGCGCGGTCGCAATCAACTTTTCGATCTCGCCCGATCCCAGCAGTTCGGAGGCAAGTGGAGATTGACGGCCAGCGGATAGCAGGAGCAAATTGGGTTCGATAGGATGGGCGGCCAGAGCCTCGTCAAACGATTTCAATCCGGAGAGCACATCGGCCAACCCATCTTCCCGCGCTTGGCGGAAGAGTGCGTGCTGCCGGGGCCGGCGAAGATCGGCATCAATGATGAGCACTTTCAGGCCAGTGGCCGCAAAGGCAAGTCCCAGGTTATAAACGGTATAAGATTTGCCTTCTCCGGGCAGGGCGCTAGTGATGGATAAGACCTTCAGTTTACGGCCAACACCGGAGAGCGTCAGCCCCGATCGCAAGCTGCGAAAGGATTCCGCCGTGGCGCTTTCCGGAGCCACCAGAAAAGCACTGGATTCGGCGGCCAGGGCGCCCTCGCGCACTCTGGCTTCAATGCGATGGAAGGGAATCATGCCCAGAACCGGCAGTTTCGACACTGTCTCCACCTGGAAGCTGTCGGTGAGCGTGTCATCCTGGCTTTCCAGCAGGTAAGCCAGTCCGACGCCAGAGAACAGGCCGCCAAAAAACCCGAGAAAGACAAACAGAAACGGTTGCGGCATCGAAGGCGATCCGGGTGGACGGGCGGGATCGGCGAGAGTTACATTTGTCGCGCTGTTGCCTGCATCGATGTTAGCCTCCTGCAGCCTTGCGTAGAGTATGTCGGATAACTCCCGGCTGGAGCGCGCCTGGGCCATCAGCACGCCCAATTGCACGACGTCGTCATTCATCTTGCTGGTAACCAGCTTTTGCGCTTCATAGGCGGCACGCAGCGACTTTTCATTCTCCTGCGCCAGGACAAGATCATTCTTCGCCCGCTGCTTGATCTTCTCCATCTCGCTTTGCATCTGCTCACGCAGCGACTTCAATTGATTGGCGATGTCGGCGAGGCGGGGATTTTTGGCTCCATATTTCGTCTCAGCGCTGGCATACGCCACCCGCGCCGTCGCATCCTGCTCACGCAGCGCATTCAGCACCTCAAGTCCATTGCCCTGAGAGATCACTGTCGAATTGGAAAGGCCGGGCAGAGTGCTGGAACCGAGCGAGGAGATCAGATCGGGATTCTCGGATGCCGTCAGGCGGTAGATCGCCTCGCGCTCCAGGCGCACAGCCTCCGCCTGGGTGACCTCATCGTTTAGCGTGGTTAGACGGTCCAGCTCCGGTATGCGAACAGAACCGCCGCCACCGCCGCCGCCCACTCCGGATGCCGACGCAGACCCGCCGCCGCCCAGTGTCGTCAGACCGGGCATCGATGAAGAAAGATTATGACTTCGCTCGAAATCCGCCACCGCCTTTTGAGACCTGGCAACCTGGTCGGAGAGATTACCTAACTGGGAAGTGAGCCACTGCGAGACTTCCTTGGATGAATTGAAGTTCGAGTTAAGAAGGTAGAGCTTGTATTGGTGAACAACCTCATTGGCAACATCCGCGGCCTGTTTCTGATCCTCGCTTGTGTAAGTAATGGCTATCAGCCGGGAACTGCCCACTTCATTGACCTGCAAGTGCGCCTCGAAGTTGCCGATTAGACCGTCCCGCTGCTCCGGCGGCAGTTCATCCGGACTCTTGACCAGCGGCCCTTCTTCCTTGCTGGATCGGTTAGGATTCTCCAGGCGGAGCATTCCCATCTTATCCATCACCGCCAAAGCGATGGTGTCGTTCTTGATTACCGCGGTTTCCGTCTCGATCTTGACCTTCAAATCATCCTGGTCTCCGCCCACCATGGCGGCGATGCTGGACAGCGCATCAGCTCCACTGTTTTTCTCTTCGTTCAGCTCGATGGTGGCTGTGGATTTGTATCTCGGATGCATCATTACGCTAACGAAAATCGCGAACGACACACAAACAAGAATGCAACCGATGACAACGAACTTCCGCTTCCACGGAACCAGTGCGATTTCCCTGAGAGACACCTGGTCCTCGGGATCGAAGAAGCGATTGGTTTCAGTGAACCGGTCACCGAGGGGGCCGGCTGGAGTTTCATTCTCTTCGGTCATGTAAATTTCTTTTCTCCGGTCTTCAGCGAACGCTTGAGGGAACGGTGGCCAATTCCGCCAGCGCGATTACGGCGGATGCACCACAAACTCCGGGGAAATACCACAGCCCTCTTATTCAGGGCAAAGCTCCGCTATCCTCACCGGGGTAAGGCGGTTTTCCATAGACCGCTCCCGCCTGAGACCAGCGGACGCGCCAAAGCCGGATCGCTCGCATGATGAAAAAATCGGCATTCGTGCTGTACTGCTTTCTCAGCAGAGTCGAGCAGCCGCATCGATTCTCCAATTGCTGTACTCCAACACCATGCCGCCGAGTGGCTTTATCCAAAAGAGAAAGGCGCCTCAGACAGAGCTGGCAAGGATATGTGTATTGGAGAACCGCTCTAACGTGTAGACTAGCAACGGCCAGAGCATCAGTCAACTTACCCGCGAAATGTGGCGCTTACGTGTGCGGTTGCGTTGCGCTGCCCATGAGTCAGAGGGGCGTCTCGCACTCGCTCCCATGCTTTACTGTCTGTGTATTTTATCTGCCTCCGATAAACCGACCTCCAGCGGGAGGCAAGCCCCACCTGAGCCCGACCAAATCGGAATTAGCAGTTCCGCGCAGCCGTGATGGAGGGAGCCCACACTCTTTGCACCCCAAGCGCCTCCGCCGCATCTGACCTACCATGAGCACAGAAAAAGCAACCTTCGGCGCGGGCTGTTTCTGGGGAGTCGAAGCAGCCTTTGCGGCCATCCCCGGTGTGACAGCCACGGCCGTTGGCTATGAGGGCGGTTCGCTCGAGCGGCCCAGCTATAAGGACGTTTGCACCGATAAGACCGGCCATGCCGAGGTCGTCGAGGTGGAGTTCGATCCCGCGCAGCTCAGCTTCGAGCAGCTGCTCAATGCTTTTTTTGCCTTCCACGATCCGACCACCCTCAACCGCCAAGGGCCGGACCATGGCACGCAGTACCGCTCGGCGATCTTCTATCACTCGCCCGCGCAGCAGCAGCAAGCCAGCGCCAAGATTGATCAGCTCACCGCAGAGGGTCGTTTCAAACCCAAATCCATCGTGACAAAAATCGAGCCAGCGCAAACCTTCTGGCGCGCCGAGGAGTATCACCAGAAGTATCTGGAAAAACGCGGCCAGGCAAGCTGCCATATTTAGCTGACAGCTAACAGCAGACAGCTTACAGTTGCCCGAGACCTGGGAGTAAGGAACCTCTGAACAAATCCATCTTTGCGTCAGGGCGCCGCCTCAGTACATATTCGTATCCAAGTCCTCGTGGGCTTTGCGATGCTCCAGAAAGGCCGAGCTTTTCTCGATCTTGTTTTGCAGTTGTGTATCTGCTAGCACCGCAGGTGCTACAGATTGTTCTGAATGATCGTCAGCAGCGAATTGGGCGGGGCCGCATCCTGCGAAAGCTCCCAGATCATCACTCCGCCGTACTGCGCGCCCAACTGCGTCTCCTGGGCCATCTCCGCGTCGCCTACGTAGTAGAGCGCGAGTCCTCCGTCCAACGATCCGCCGCTGACCTCATTCTCGCTCCCGGCGCTCGGATAAGCCGCCAGAATCGTCGCGTAGGTCTCCTCGGTGTTGCCGTCGGCGCTCTGCCCGAAGAACGGCACGCCCAGCGTCATTTGGCTGGCGGGCTCTCCCAGCGACGAGAAATAGGTCATAGCCGTCTGCGCGTCGCTCAGATTCGAGTAATTCATCACGTTCAGAAAGTCGAAGAGCGGCAACGTCGAGGTGAGCATGCCTTTGGGTTGCGACGAATTGGCCATCAGATATTCGGCCACCGCCGCGGTGACAATCTTGTTTTGCGGATGGAAGGTCGAGATCAGATCCGCCGCGAAGGTGGCGTAGGGCGTGCCCATGTTGCTCGGGTCTTCAATGTCCAAATCCACGCCGTCGAGATTGAACTTCGTCACGTAAGTGTTGAGCGAGGCGACAAGCTGCGACGACAGTCCCGCGTTATAGAACTGAATGATCTGCTGATCTGTGCCGCCGCCGCCAATCGACAGAATGACCTTGACGCCAGCCGTGTGCGCGGCAGTCACCAGTGCGGTGATCTCGGCGTCGCTCTGCTTATTGTCCACCAGCGAGAAGGTCATATCGCTTGAAGCCGTGCAGGCGCCGCCGCACACGGGCGGGTCGCCGAATGCCAGGTCCAGGTGGGTCATCTTGTTGAAGTTCAGACTGGCGGCGAAATCCGCGTAGCTGCCGTCGTAATCGGGCAGATAGCCAACCAGCATCTTTGCGCCCGGAACGGTGACGGTGAGCGAAACCTGGCCCTTCTCAGACAAGCCTCCACCGGTGCCGGTGAACTGGAGCATATAGGTGCCGGTGGCGGCGGTTGCATCCGCCGTGAGCGTCACCTTCGAGCTGCCTGAACCCGGAGCAGCGATCGAGGCTGGGCTGAAAGCCGCGGTGATGCCCGTCGGCAGAACGCTGGCGCTCAATGCAATCCCGGCGTCAAAGCCGTAAAAGATCGTCGTCGTCAGCGGGAAACTCACGCTGCCGCCCTGTGCGACGCTGATGGCGTAGCCGGGGGTTTCCGCAACCGTAAATGTCGGCGTCTGCGGCGGTGGCATGGATGCGGAACTGGAGGAGCCGCAGCCATTCAAGCCAAGCGCAACCGCGGCGGACACGTACAGAAGCACCTTCGACAAACAAATATCCCTTGCCTGAACCACTGAGTCTCTCTTTCATCCGCCTGCGAAGACTTATTCGGCGGTTTGCAGCGGTTCTTCCTCAACCGGCGATTCGACCAGCTCCAGCTTGGCCGTCCCCGGCTCCTCCAGCCACAGCCACACAATCCACCACAGCAGCACGGCCAAGAATACCACACTGTTGGCGTTTATCAGCTTGCCTTCCAAGCTCACCACCTGGTCGTACTCCGCGCGGTTGTGGAAGTGCGCCGTCCGGGCGATGTACTCCCACACACCCTGCATCGCCAGCCAGGAGGTGGCTGCCGTCCAGAGTCCGATTGCGATCATCTGCGTGTGGCTGCGCCAGCCGGCCTTGAAGCGGCGGCCAAACAACACCATCAGCAGACCCACTTCCACAGTGAGCAGACCCGCCAGCAGGTCGCCTTTTGCCAGGCCCAGCGCCACCAGCAAGGTATTCTTGGGCGCTGCCGCCAGCAACATCAGATTCAATGCCATTACGGAGTGGTTTGCGGTCAGCCGCGCCCACGCCACCCATGGTCCCCACGCCGCTACCGCGCCCCCAGCCACCACCACCAGCGCCAGCGTACCGTTGATCCAGATCAGCCGCGAGGCTCCGGCAAAGCCTCGCCGCGCCACCTCCACCAACACCAGTAGGCTCAGAATCAACGCCAGATCAGCCATCGTGATCAACGTTGCCTGCAAGGGAAGTGTCGCCAACCGGCCGGTCAGCAGACGCTCGGCCATCTGTTGCAGCGTGAACATCACAAGGACCGCGGTAAACCACGGATAGCGCCGCGCGCGATCCCGCCCGAGCAGAACCACCAGCAAGATCAGTTGTGCGGCAAAGGTCAGCGTCCAAAGAATTTGGGCTGCGGAAAAATCGAAGTTGAAGTGATCGAAGTGCATTTGCGCCTTGTCCGGGCCGCGCGTGGAAAACTGCGCCGGCCCCATTTCAGTCTGCCATTCTCCCTTATTTCGCCGGAGTTGTCAGCATGAAAGCGAGCCGGACGGACGGATGAAACGATAAGGGTTGATGGTGCGCCCGGAGAGATTCGAACTCCCGACCTAACGCTCCGGAGGCGTTCGCTCTATCCAGCTGAGCTACGGGCGCGCATCTCCAGCATACCGCACTTTGGTTTCTTGCGGGCAATTCACGGCTCGCCGCTTAGACCAGCTTGGCATCGAGAGTAATTTCGGTGTTGTTGGCGAAGAGCTTCGAGATTGGGCAGCCGGCCTTGGCGTCGGCGGCGGCCTTGGCGAAGACCTCTTGCGTCGCGCCGGGCACGCTGGCCGTGGTGGTAAGCGCGATTCGCGTGATGGCGAAGCCCTCCCCAACCTTACCCAGCGAGACGGCTGCGTGAGTTTCGATCTTGGCAGGAGTGAGTCCTGCACCGCCCAACTGCGCACCCAGCGCCATCGAGAAGCAACTGGCGTGGGCAGCGGCGATCAGCTCTTCAGGAGTGGTGCCCGAGGCTGCGCCCTCAAAGCGCGTAGCGAATGAGTAGTTTGCATTCGTCAGCACGCCCGTCGCCGTCGAGATCGTTCCTTTGCCTTCCTTCAGTGAACCTGTCCATACCGCGCTTGCCTTGCTTGCCATTCTGCCTCCTTAGGGAATGTGAATTAGGCTGCCTGTGCGCCGCGGCAGGGAATACACCACTCGCCTCGCCTCGGCCCAATGCCTGCAAGGGTTTGATGCGGCAAGTGATTGCCAGGATGCGCGGGACGGCGGCCTTTCGCTTCTATTCGCCTTCGGCTTCGCTGGAGAACCAACCCGGGAGAGCAAGAAACTCCTGCGGCGTCACAATCCGCACACGCTGAAAGGGATCGAGCGTCAACAAGTCTGCATCGCCAGTGAGAATCGCGTCTGCCTTTCCATGTACGGCCACTTCTAGAAACTTATCGTCGCGCGGGTCGGTGAGCATCTCTTCCGTGAAGCCGTTGGCCTTGGCTTCCGCAGTGGCACGAAGGCGGGCACGCTGCAAGGCGCGCATCCGCTTTTTGTGGAGCAGCAGTTGCGCCTCCTCGAACTCGGCTGCGGAGACTATAATCACATCCCGTCCCGCCTGCCGGATGCGGACAGGTTCCTGCGCAGCTGAGTCGAGCACGGCCGCGATATCCTGTTCGGCTTCGGCTTTGGTTACACTTCGCATACTGCCATTGTACGGCACATTCAAAATGTGTCGTCCTCGTCCTGCGGGGCAATCGCGTCGAGCGGAGCAGCGGTGAGCAGATGCAGGCGCGCGAGCACCTTGCGGGCCAGGCCGGTGAGCGCCATCCCCGCCGCCTCGCCCAGCGGAACCCAGCGCCGCTCACCGCTCGCGACGGTCATCGCCTCCACGTCGTCTTCAAAGACAGTGCGGATGCGCACATAGTAGTTCACCTGCATGATGGCGTGGCGAACGGTGAGTCGCAGCTCTTTATCGGGAACGCGAGAGTCGATCAACGCGGGCAGCTCCCAGAGGCCGGGCATCACGGTCTGCGTGGGCGGGCGCTGTTCGAGCAGAACTTCGCGGTGCAACTGGCCGGCCACGCGCCCGCTGCGCACCGAGAGCGCGTAAGCCACCTCGCGGCACTGCATCGGCGGGCGCGGTGCGGTATCGTGCTCGCCTTGCGTCTTGCAATCGGCGGCCAGCGGGCAGACTACGCATTGCGGATTGCGCGGCAGGCAAACAATTGCGCCCAGCTCCATCATCGCCTGATTGAAATCGCCTGGGCGCTCAGGAGAAAGCAGTTCCGTGGCCAGCGCTTCGGCCTTGCGCCGGACTTGGTTGCCTCCGCCCGAGCGGCTACCGGCCTTCCAGCCTTCAATGCGGCAGAGTACGCGCTCGACGTTGCCATCCACTACGGCCACCGGCTCGCCGTGCGCGATGCTGGCGATGGCCGCGGCCGTATACGCGCCGATTCCGGGCAGCAGGCGCAGCTCCGCGGCGGTCCGCGGCAGGTTGCCCTGATGGTGATCGGCGACAAACTGCGCGGCCTTATGCATCATGCGCGCGCGGCGATAGTAGCCCATGCCGCTCCACGCGGCCAGCACCTCCTGCTCCGTCGCCAGGGCCAGCGAAAGCAGTGTGGGAAAGCGGGCCAGAAAGGTCTGGTAGCGCTCGACGACCACGGCCACGCGGGTCTGCTGCAGCATCACTTCAGAGACCCAAATTGCGTAGGGATTGCTGCTGCGCCGCCAGGGCAGATCGCGGCGGCAGCGGTCGTACCACTCCAGCAGCCGCTGGCGCATACGCGCGATTTTTTCCTCCGCCCACACCCGCTTGGCCATGCGGACAGAGTAACAGGCGGCAATCTATCGCTCCAGAAAGATTGGGTACTCCGAAGAGATTGGGTGCCCCATATCTGCCGCGCACTTTGCGGCAGATATGGGAAACCACGAACCCCAATCGCTGACAACACCATCCATCCGAGGTGTAAACTTCTCCTTCGCGTGGTAGCTGTCATTTCACCGCGCAAACAGGAAAACGCCATGCGCAAAATCGTAGTCGTTCTCGCCCTCGCCTCGCTTCTAGTTCCCTTTGGCATCGCCCAAAACCCGCAGACCGCAGCGCCAGCCAAGCGGCCTATGACATTTGACGACATGATGGCGATGAAGCGCCTCGGCGAGACCGCCGTTTCACCGGATGGCAAGTGGCTGGCCTATTCAGTGACCACCGTGGACATGAATAAGAACACCAAAACTGCGGAGCTGTGGGTGCAGGCGATTGCGGGTCCAAATTCCGAAGCTCAGCCGCCGTTCAAGCTGGCCGTCGCGCAGCCGGGTGATTCGGGCGTGCAGTTTGCGCCCGACGGGCGCTCGGTGCTCTTTCTCTCGGCTCGCAGTGGTTCGCAACAGGTTTGGCTGGCTGACTTTGACCCCGCGACCGGCGCAACTAGCAATGCGAAGAAGCTGACCAGCATTTCGACCGAGGCCGGCGACGCGATCTGGTCGCCGGAGGGGCATTTCGTTCTGTTTACTTCGACGGTCTATCCGGATTGCCCGGCAATGACTCCTGCCGGCTTTGCGACTGGAGACAAATGCAACGCCGATCGCGACAAGGCCCTCGCCGACAGCAAAGTCAAGGCGCAGATTTTTACGCACCTGCTCTATCGCCACTGGGACCACTTCACCGGCGATAAACGCAGCCATCTCTTTCTGGCGACGGTGGAGACCGGCGCGGTGCGCGACTTGACGCCCAACGATCCGCATGACGTTCCGCCGTTTTCGCTGGAGGGCGGAGGGTGCGGCTGCGCCTTTGCGCCGGATGGGAAGGAGTTGGCCTTCACCGAGAACCTCGACCCGGAGCCGGCGATCAGCGTGAGCGCGAAGATTTTCATGCTCGATTTGACCAATCCGGCGGCGAAGCCGGTTGCCGTCAGCACGTCGGCCGGCGGCAACTTCAATCCCGCGTACTCGCCGGATGGGAAGTATCTGGCGTGGCGGTCGCAAGAGCGGGCTGGGTATGAGAGCGATAAGTTCCGGCTGATGATTTATGACCGGGCGGCGAAGACGATCAAGGACTTGCTTCCGCAGTTTGAAAACTGGGTGGATGAGTTTGCGTGGATGCCTGACTCGAAACAACTAATCTTCATCTCGGAAAAAGAGGGCGCGTCTGATATATACAGAGCAGAACTCGAGGGACGATACATCGAGGAACGTCCTCCTTCGGGCGTATATAGTGACCTGCATATCATAGTCGATGGATCTATATTTCTGGCAACGCATATGCGTGTAAGTCATCCAAGTGAAGTTGTACAGATTACATTCTCACCTACATTTCCGTATGCAATTAACGCACAACGCACTCCGTTGATGAAGAAAGCAATCACACATCTTAACGATGCGCTGCTTTCCCAACTCGACCTACCCCGGCTCGATTCCTTCTGGTTCGTCGCCAAAGACGGCGCCAAACTGCAAGGCTTTGAAATCCGGCCGCCGGGCTTTGATTCCAAGAAAAAATATCCGGTAAAGTTTCTGATTCATGGTGGGCCGCAGGGCAACTGGGGCGACGACTGGAGCTACCGCTGGAATCCGGAACTCTTTGCCGCCAACGGCTACGTGGTGGTGATGATCAATCCGCGCGGCTCGACGGGCTATGGGCAGGCGATTGTGGATGGCGTGAACGGCGATTGGGGCGGCAAGCCGTTTACCGACCTGATGGAGGGGCTGGACTACGCCGAGCAGCATTACCTGTTTATCGACAAGTCGCGCGAGTGCGCGCTCGGCGCCAGCTACGGCGGCTTCATGGCCAATTGGGTGCTGGGGCACACGGACCGCTTCAAGTGCATCGTCTCGCACGACGGAATGTTTGATCCCGAGTCGGCCTACGGGACCACCGAGGAGTTGTGGTTCAACGAGTGGGAGTTCAAGGGCAAGCCGTGGGATTACTACGGCAAGCCCGATGCGGAAAACCCCTTCCGCAAGTGGTCTCCGATGATGTCGGCGAAGAACTTCAAGACACCGACGCTGGTGGTCCACGGACAGCTCGATTACCGGCTCGATGTCAGCGAGGGCTTCCAGCTCTTCGATACTTTGCAGCGGTTGAAGGTGCCGTCGAAGATGCTGTACTTCCCCGATGAAGGCCACTGGGTCTTGAAGCCGCAGAACGCGCGGCTGTGGTGGAAGACGGTGAATGATTGGGTGGATGAGTGGGTGAAGTGACAGAGAACAGGGATCAGAGAACAGATTGAGTGTCCCTGTTGAACCTTATGACGCGATGACGCGCAAGCGCCGGCCGCCCGGACGGCCTGTCCTGTGGCCAGAGAATCCATGCCGCTCTATCATCCCATCCAAAATGAGAAGGAGGTTCTCATAATAGCGATTTGCGCTACAGAGGCAGGTAGACAATCAGAGTGCCACCTGACCATAGAGTGGCGCATGGTTATTGCAATAATGGTTTTATGGAAAATCATTTGATGGTGCCGGGAGGGGGGGTCGAATCGCTGCCCGGTATTGAGAACAAATAAGTTACTGATTCTAAACAACTCTCAAAACGCGGAAAACGGCTAAATCGCGGTTTCCACACACGTATTACACGCATGGGAAGAACGCTTGGAGTTATTCGTGCCTCCATTTCCGCCTTTTACTGATATAGGCAAGCGTGAAATCAATCTCAGCAATTATGCGTCCGCTTTTTTCTTGACCATACCATTGTGCTTTCAAGTCCGAGAGGATTCGCTGAGTGCATTCGAAGTACCTCTTGAAATGACGCAACTCAAAGATCACAGCAATTTGCCTATCGATCATCATAGGCTTATCTTTTTCTGGAGAAACTAATCGTTCAATGAGCGAATGAAATATTGTGAATTCCCTGTCTTGTGATTCGCGACGGCGGACTAGAAAAAACTGGAAGATCGGAAAAAGTGCTGCGATTGCTGCGAGCGTCAGACCCGGGTTTATGCCTGAAAACAACCAGCCAAAAAGATCTTTCATGATTACTTCCTGTGGATAACTTTGCTTGCAATCTTACACCGGTGTGCTTTGCTTAAAGCATGAAAATCGAGGAGGCAATTCAAAAGGCAATAAAGGGAGGGTATGATTCAAAATCCTTGCGGTTCACAATGGACGGAAAGTTGGCGGTCGTCGCAATGAATATTAATAGAATTTTCCTTGACCCCTCCTTCTGGCAATCGCTCGGCAAAGCGCTGTCATGGCAAACTGATGTACCAATTTTCTATGAGTTTCCTAAAAAAATTATGTTGGTGCATGGATAGATGAGACAATCGAGTCGAGTGAATGGCTAATCTATTGGCACCGCTTCATCGACCATCTTGCAAATGGAAAAACCGCAGATGAATTTTTCGAACAACTGTTATAAGTATTTTGTTTTCTATTCACTATGAGAATGTCGCACACGTAATCCACACGCGGACATATTACTAACATAGCTAAACGTAATGGATTGAATTAGATATATCTGGTGCCGGGAGGGGGGGTCGAACCCCCATGACCACAAGGATCGGCAGATTTTGAGTCTGCTGCGTCTGCCAGTTCCGCCATCCCGGCTCGGGGTGGGATTCCGCTCTCAAAGTATCGCACAGCCCTTGTCTTTGGCGCTAGAGGCAGTTCCCGCCCGTACACAGCACCGTTGCACTGGAAATCCAACTCCAATCCGCCATTCCCGATTTAAGCCGTCTTTCCATCAACTATCCGCCGCGCCTTGTTTCTGCGCGGCACGGCCGAAGGCGGCTGGCCCCACCGCAGGTGGCGTGCGACAATGGAGGCAACCGTGATGAATCCCGCCTCCTCGCCAATTCTTCCCGAGCCGGTTTCGGTAACCCCGGAACTGCTCGCCCAGCACAGCATCACTGCGGATGAGTATAGCCGCATCCAAGGCGCGCTGGGACGCGTCCCCTCCCTCACCGAGCTGGGCATCTACAGCGTGATGTGGAGCGAACACTGCTCCTACAAATCGAGCCGGGTGCACCTCAAGCGGCTGCCCACCAAGAGCGCCCTGGTGGTGCAAGGGCCGGGCGAGAACGCCGGCATCATCGACGTGGGCGAAGGCTGGGCTTGCGCCTTCAAGATCGAAAGCCACAATCACCCTAGCTACATCGAGCCATTTCAGGGCGCGGCTACCGGCGTGGGCGGCATTCTGCGCGACATCTTCACGATGGGCGCGCGCCCGCTGGCGGTGATGGATTCGCTGCGCTTCGGCTCGATCAGCGAAGAAGCCGGCCAAGACGCGGAAGAGCGGAAGCTCATCGCGAAAAATCACTCCATTGTCGAGGGCGTGGTGAGCGGCATCGCCGGCTACGGCAACTGCTTTGGTGTTCCCAACCTGGGCGGCGAAACCAAGTTCGAGGCCTGTTACAGCGGCAACCCGCTGGTGAACGCCTTCGCCCTGGGCCTGGTACGCAAAGACGAAATCTTTTATGGCAAGGCCTCGGGCGCGGGCAACCCGGTAATCTACGTCGGCGCCAAAACCGGTCGTGACGGCATTCATGGCGCGACCATGGCCAGCGAGGAGTTTCACGAGGGCACCGAGGCCAAGCGTCCCAACGTCCAGGTCGGCGACCCCTTCATGGAAAAGCTGCTGATGGAGGCCTGCCTGGAGGCGATGCAGACGGGCGTGATCGTCGGCATTCAGGATATGGGCGCGGCTGGATTAACTTGTTCGACCTGCGAGATGGGGGCACGCGGCGGCGTGGGCCTGGATGTCGAGCTCGATCTGGTTCCGCAGCGCGAGACCGGCATGAGCGCCTACGAGATCATGCTCTCCGAGAGCCAGGAGCGAATGCTGCTGGTGGCCATCAAGGGCCGCGAGGACGAGGTTCTGAAGGTCTTCACCAAGTGGGGACTCGACGGAGTCATCATCGGCACCGTGCAGCCTGAGCCGCGGCTGCGGATTCGCCATCACGGCGTGCTGGTGGCCGATATTCCCAACACTTCGCTCACCGACGACGCGCCGCTCTATCATCGCCCTGTTGGAAGCTGGAAAGCTCCCGTCTCGCTCGAACCTTCTAAAGAAATACTTTCCCAACTCGCCAAAGATCGCGATTATAAAGCCGATCTGAAGAAGCTGCTGGCCAGCGAGAACGTTTGCAGCAAGCGCTGGGTTTACGAGCAGTACGACAGCATGGTGCAAACCAACACCGTGATCGGCCCCGGCTTTGAAGCTGGCCTGATGCGCATCAAAGGCACGGCCAAGCCGGACGCAGCAGATGGACCCATCGGGGAGATCGGCCTGGCGATGGCTCTGGATGGCAATAGCCGCTGGGCTTATCTCGATCCCAAGCTGGGCGCGATGCACGCCGTCGCCGAAGCAGCCCGAAAGGTGGCGATGACCGGCGCGAAGCCGGCAGCCGCCACCAACTGCCTCAACTTTGGCAACCCCGAGAAGCCGGAGATCATGGCGCAGCTTTCCGCAGCCATCGATGGCATCAGCGAAGCCTGTATAGCCCTCGGCACGCCCGTCACCGGCGGCAATGTTTCGCTTTACAACGAGACCAAGGGCGAAGGCATCTATCCCACGCCGGTCCTCGGCATCGTTGGCATTCTCGACGACGTGAACAAAGCCGTTCCGGCGGAGTTTCAGAAAACCGGCGACGCGATCCTGCTGCTCTGGCCGGTGCTGCGCGGCGAAGAGCCTAATCCAGAGCTTAAAGTCCCCTTCAAACCCGAACCGATGAAGTACTACCCGGTGGATGCCATTCCGCAAATTCCAGTTGCGGATGAGGATCCCGAGGAACCAGAAGCTACGGCTGCGGCATATCTGGCCGCCTTCGGCTCTTCGGAATTCGCCAAGGTAGTCCTCGGCGGTCTCTGGGGCACACCGCCTCCGCTTGATCTCGATGCCGAAGCCAGCTTGCATAAGCTGCTGCAAGAGCTTGCCGAAGAAGGACTGCTTCGCTCCGCGCGCGACATCTCCGACGGCGGCATCGCGGTGGCCGTGGCACAGGCCGCATTCGCTATGGGAATCGGAGCGACCGTCGAGCAGGAGCCGTCGCTGATGGTTCATCCGCTCTTCGGCCTCTTTGCCGAGCCGGCCTCGACGGTGCTGGCCAGCACCCACCCCAGCAACCTCTCCGCGATTGAGAAGCTGGCCGGCGAATATAACTTCCTCGCCGCCCGCATCGGCACCACTGGCGGCGTTCGACTCGATATCAAGGTTGACGGCGAGACCTTCATCTCCGCACCGCTTGACGAACTGCGCAAGCCCTGGGCTTCGGCCCTGCAAGCTACCCTCCATGGCGAGGTAACGGCATGAGCGGGGTGCTTTTTCAGGGAGTGGAAGGCGAAATCGACGCTTCGAGGTCGCTGTGCGTCTCCTCAAAATCTTGTCATCCTGAGCGGAGTTTGGCGGCATTATCGCCAAACGGAGTCGAAGAACCTGGGTTTTGCGGCGAAGCCGCGCCCTGCCGTGCGCGCAGCACCGACAAGCTCCGCGAAGAGTGCGGCGTAGTCGCCATCTATGGCCATCCCGACGCCGCGCGTCAGGCCTATCTTGGCCTCTACGCGCTGCAGCATCGCGGCCAGGAGTCAGCCGGTATTGCCACCGCCGACGGCCAGCACCTGGCTAATATCAAAGGCATGGGACTGGTTTCGGAGATCTTTACCGACGATGTTCTGGCCAAGCTGCCCGGCCCGATGGCCATCGGCCACACCCGCTACTCGACCACCGGCGACTCGGCGTTGCTCAACGCCCAGCCCATCCGCGTCGACTCGACCAAAGGCCTGATTGCCATCGCCCACAACGGCAACCTGGTCAACCTGGGCAATGTGCGTTCGCGCTTGGAGCGCGATGGCGCCTACTTCCAGACCACCTCGGATTCTGAAATTATCGTCCAGCTCATCGCCCACTCCCGCGCCAATTCGCTGGTGGATGCCATCGCCGACTCGCTCCGCCAGATCGAGGGCGCATTCTCCATCGTGATGATGACGCGCGACCGCATCTTCGCCGCCCGCGATCCACGCGGCTTCCGCCCGCTCTCGATGGGCCGGATCAAGAATCCCGACGGCCCAAATGCGGGTCCTAACACCATCGTCTTTGCCTCGGAGACTTGCGCGCTTGACCTGCTGCGCGCCACCTACGAGCGCGACGTGCTTCCCGGCGAGCTGGTCATGGTCACCGAAGACGGCGTCACCAGCCGCCAGTATGCGACCGGCATCCCGCAATCCAGTTGCATCTTCGAGCACGTCTACTTTGCCCGCCCCGACTCGCGTGTCTTCGGCCACTGGGTGCAGGAGAGCCGCGACCGCATGGGCCGCCAGTTGGCCCGCGAATCCGGCGTGCCTGCCGATGTCGTCGTTCCCGTTCCCGACTCCGGAGTGACCGCGGCGCTCGGCTACGCGGAAGAGGCAGGCATTCCCTTCCGTCTTGGCCTCATCCGCAACCACTATGTTGGCCGGACCTTCATCGAGCCAGAGCAGCGGGTGCGCGACTTCGGCGTCCGCCTCAAGCTCAACCCGGTGCGCAACCTGCTTGAAGGCAAGCGGGTCGTGCTGATCGATGATTCGATCATTCGCGGCACCACATCGCGAAAGATTGTCCGCATGGTGCGCGGCGCGGGCGCCAAGGAAGTCCATCTGCGCATCAGTTGCCCGCCCACCGTCTCACCCTGCTTTTATGGGGTAGACACGCCCAGCAAGCGCGACCTGATCGCCGCCAACAAATCCATCGAAGAGATTCGCCGCTTCATCGAAGCCGATTCGCTCTCCTACCTCTCGCTCGACGGACTGCTCGAAGCCTGCCACGGCAAAGATTCTGTTGGCTACTGCACCGCTTGCTACACCGGCAACTACCCCACTCAGTGGGTTGATGTGGATGAGATTCTGCCGGCGGCAGCAGGCGTATAACCGTGTGTCGATGCGCTCAGAACCGCAGGATCTGACATACGGTTCATTGAAAGCAATTGAGAGCAGAGCGCTCCATTTAGATAGGCAATCGTCTTCGAGCAGAGGTGGCCAGAGACGGAATTGAACCGCCGGCGGCAGGCCTTTTCAGGGCCGCGGGCTAACGCGCTACCGTAATCGCGCGGCCTGAGTTGCCTTGGGATCTTCAAGCAGTGGTGGCCAGAGACGGAATTGAACCGCCGGCGGCAGGCCTTTTCAGGGCCGCGGGCTAACGCGCTACCGTAATCGCGCGGCCTGAAGTTGTCTTGGGATCTTCTAACAGTGGTGGCCAGAGACGGGATTGAACCGCCGACGCCGGCCTTTTCAGGGCCTCCTACCGAAAGTTCTAACTGGTCTGGAATCAGCGGAAATGGTTGACAACAGGTAGTTTACCTCGAAGGAGATTTAGGATTGGTTGGGATGATTTGGGCTGTTTTCCTCCCTTCGATGTACGCATATGGTACGCGTTGGCTTCTTCTCTTGAGAAAACAGCCTACGACAAGGTGCGTCAAATTGAGAGCTTCTGTCGGCCACGTATTGGCGAATCGAGGTCGGCGGTACTGCACGTAGTGACATTTTGGTACCCAATCCTCCACTAGAGAAGATTTTGTATAAACCTGCCACTGGTTCAGCGCAACTATAAGAAATAAATATTGATATATAGTTTATACACCAGCGCACTTATTTACTATATCGTTAACAGAAGGTTGTTACCATCTGGTGGCATGAGCCACATTTCAAATTTTTACTTGACTTTAGTGTATGACGATGCGAGTAATAGTAACCGTTGGACCAATTTTCATGGGATGTGTTTTTCGGCGTGGGGCTGAGTGTTGTCGCATTCAGGTTCCTCGTCGAGGGAGGCTTCTGATGTAACTGCGGTCTTGTAATTATCGCTATGGACAAGTCTTATTCAACGTCAACACAAAAACTCCGTTATCGATCAAAAGAATTCAGAATCGGTTACAGGCAAGTAGGTTTGCCTGAACTGCGAGTCGATTCATCAACGTTGTAGTTTTCCAAACCCCAGATTGCGAGGATCGAATGAGAGTCCTCCGTCCCGCCCGTTTTGCCCTCCTGTTTGTCTAGCCGTATTCGATTGCCATCCGCCGCTCGGTTGGAAGCGCATCAACCTGACCAGCGACTACTGGTTCGGTTCAATCCAGTTTTGATTTAGGAAGCTGGGCCGAATGAAAGCCTCGATTGAGGTAGACCCGATCACCCCCAGAAAGGAAGGATATACCCATGACTACGCATCTCCGCACACGCAACATCACGCTCTCCGTCTATGCCTTAGCTCAAGCATCCAGCCGCCTCGCAAGGCGCGGCCGCTGGATCGCTCTCTGCCTCGCACTGGCGTTTACCCTCTGCGCCGCCTCAATTTCGGCCACCGCCCAGACCAACTACTGGACCTGGATGGGCGGAAGCAACGGTGGTTCTAAAGTTTCAGGAGTTTACGGCACTCTGGAAGTTCCCGCTGTCTCGAACATGCCAGGAAGCCGGGACAGCGCCGTGGGTTGGACAGATGGCGGCGGCAATCTCTGGCTGTTTGGAGGATATGGCGTCGATGACGAGGGTAATCTAGGCTACCTCAACGATCAATGGAGGTTTAGTCCTTCCACCCTTGAATGGGAATGGATGGGAGGAGGCAACAATGTTGCGAGCCATTGCGAGGATCCAGGAGTTTGCGGACCTCCAGGTGTCTACGGCCAACCGAGAACGCCGGCCCTTGGAAACATCCCTGGAGGCCGCGAAGGTGCCTCTAACTGGACCGATAGCAGCGGTAATCTTTGGCTCTTTGGCGGCGATGGCTTCGACGACGTAGGTAATTGGGGTGCTCTCAACGACCTCTGGAAGTTTTTCCCTTCCACAAACGAATGGGCAGTCATGGCGGGGGGCAACGTGCAAGGCGAGTATGGAGTATATGGCACATTGCGCGTCCCTGCCAATGGAAACACTCCTGGGGGTCGCGAATACGCAGCAAGCTGGATCGACAGCAGCGGCCATCTCTGGCTCTTTGGCGGAAACGGTTTCGCTGCCCAAAGCCCCGGTGGAGATCTAAACGACCTGTGGGAGTTCAACCCCTCCACGAACGAATGGGCTTGGATGGGCGGAAGCAATACAGTCGGAAGCAACGGCGGCAATCCAGGGGTATACGGCACATTGGGCACTCCCGCTGCTGGAAACATTCCCGGAGGCCGCGAATCCGCAGCCAGATGGACCGACACAAGCGGCAATCTATGGCTCTTCGGCGGCGACGGATACGATATCAACGACGATTTCGGCATCCTCAATGACTTGTGGAAGTTCAACCCTTCCACCAACGAATGGACCTGGATGGGCGGAAGCAGTAGTTGCCACAACCTGAATACTTGCACAGGTATTGCAGGCGGGGTCTATGGAACATTGGGCGTAGCTGCCGCTGGAAACATTCCTGGGGGCCGGGACTTTGAGACAAGTTGGACCGATAGCAGCGGCAATTTCTGGCTTTTTGGAGGCTACGGCTTCGATATTAATGCTAATTTATGCCTTCTCAATGACCTATGGATGTTTAAACCTTCCACGAATCAATGGACCTGGATGGGTGGAAGTAACAGTTGTTCCAACGTTACAGGAGTGTACGGCACATTGGGCACGCCTTCGAGCGCAAACATGCCCGGGGGCCGAGACGCGGAAGTTGCTTGGACCGATGACAGCGGCAATTTCTGGCTCTTTGGAGGCTTAACCAACTCAAACGGTGCCGACTTCAACGACCTATGGAAGTTCGGGCCTGCCACGTTGGCAGTCACGCCAACCTTCAGTCCGGCAGGGGGAAGCTATGACCCACCGCTAACGGTGACTATCAGCGACGCCACCCCCGGCGCGACGATCCACTACACCACCGACGGCACACAGCCAACCATCTACTCAACCGCCTACTCCGGCTCGATCACCGTTGCTGCTTCCGAGACGGTGCAGGCGATTGCGGCGGAGGCGGGCTACGTGACCAGCGCAGTCGGCTCAGCGACATACATCTTCCCCCCACCGGCACCCACGCCAACCTTCAGTCCGGCAGGGGAAAGCTCTGGCCCACCGCTAATAGTGACCATCAGCGACGCCGTCCCCGGCGCGACAATCTACTACACCATCACTCCCTACGGCTCAACGCCAACCACGCCAACCACCTCCTCAACCCAATACTCCGCCTCCACTCCCATCACTGTTGCTGCTTCCGAGACGGTGCAGGCGATTGCGACGGCCACAGGCTACTCGCCCAGCGCAGTCGGTTCAGCGACATACATCATCAACGGACAGGTAGCCACGCCAACCTTCAGTCCATCATTGTTAAATATTAATCCGACGCAAACGGTGACGATCAGCGACGCCACTTCTGGCGCAGCGATTTACTACAACATCAACGCACAGACAGCGCCAACCACGAGTTCGTCCCTGTATAGCAGTAGCACTCCAATCGCGGTTCCGGCCAGTGTATTAAAAGCAACGTTCCAGGCGATTGCGGTCGAGACAGGGTATACCAATAGCGCAGTCGGCAAACGGACGTACACCATCCTCCCGTCGGGGAACATCATTACCCAGGTCGGGAACGTGAACGGCACGGCGGGCTACTCCGGAGACGGAGAAGCGGCGACCAGCGCGGAGCTGAATGCCCCCTTCGGCGCGGTGGTGGACTCGTCCGGAAACCTGTATATTGCGGATGCCGATAACAATTGCATTCGCAAGGTAACGGCCTCCACGGGCATCATCACCACGGTGGCCGGGAACGGTACTGAGGGCTACTCCGGCGACGGCGGAGCGGCGACTAGCGCAGAGCTAGACACCCCCACCGGCGTGGCGGTGGACACCTCCGGCAACCTTTACATCGTGGATCTGAATAACGATCTCATCCGCAAGGTGACGGCCTCCACGGGCATCATCACAACGGTGGCCGGCAACGGCACGTTGGGCTACTCCGGCGACGGCGGAGCGGCGACCAGCGCAGAGTTGAATTCCCCCTTCGGCGTGGCGGTGGACGCCTCCGGCAATATCTACATCGCGGATTCTGGTAACAATAACATCCGTAAGGTGACGGCCTCCACGGGCATCATCACAACGGTGGCCGGCAACGGCACAGGGGGCTACTCCGGCGACAGCGGAGTGGCGACCAGCGCAGAGTTGAATTCCCCCTTTGGCGTGGCGGTGGACGCCTCCAGCAACCTCTACATCGCGGATTCTGGTAACAATCGCATCCGCAAGGTGGCGGCCTCCACGGGCATCATCACCACGACGGCCGGCAACGGCACGGCGGGCTACTCCGGCGACAGTGGAGCGGCGACCAGCGCAGCGTTGTATTCCCCCTTCGGCGTGGCGGTGGACGCTTCCGGCAACATCTACATCGCGGATACCTACAATCTAGTCATCCGCACGGTGACGGCCTCCACGGGCATCATTACCACGGTGGCCGGCAACGGCACGGCGGGCTCTACCGGCGACGGTGGAGCGGCGTCCAGCGCAGAGTTGAGCTATCCCACGGGTGTGGTGGTGGACTCGTTGGGCAATTTTTACATCGCGGACTACAATAACAACAAAGTCCGCACCGTCGGCTCGATTACAAAGTAGGGGCAAATAGCCTACTTTTCCACTTTACGGCCTTCGCTAGGCTAGGAACCTTAGCCTAGCGAAGGCCATTCTCGCCGGAGGTGCTAATATGTCCTGCAATACGTCTACACAATGAGGTTATCCGTGAAAGCCAGGGTTCTTCCTTGTTTTTTTGTCTTTGCGTCGCTTGCCTTTTTCCCCGCTTCCGATCAGGCGCAACAATCGCTCCAGGTATTGCAGCATCACGTACACCAGGAGGTTTCCAACGGAGAAGCAGCGCTGGTAGGTCCGCTGCCGCAAACGCAACGGATGAATCTCTCTATTCTGTTGCCGCTGCGCAATCAAAGCGAACTGACCAGCCTCTTGAACCGGCTCTACGACCCATCCAGCCCCGACTACCGTCAATTCCTCAGCGTAGATCAGTTCACTCAGCAATTCGGCCCCACGGCGGAGGACTACCAAGCCGTGGTCGATTTCGCCCAGGCGAATGGTCTTACTGTGACCGACAGGCCCGCGAATCGCCGGCTCGTGCCCATCAGCGGCTCGGTCGAGAACATCGAAAAAGCCTTTAATGTGCGGATGAATAATTATCAGCATCCCACAGAGAATCGCACTTTCTATTCGCCGGATCGCGAGCCTTCGCTCAACCTGAGCGTTCCCGTGGCACATATTGCCGGATTGAACAACTACTCCTTACCGCATCCCGCCAACACCGTTGTAGGTTCGGCACCGGATGGTTCTTACCTCTCCAGCGACATGCGAGCGGCTTACTACACCAGCACACTCCCCACCGGCGCTACTCCTCTCACCGGCCAAGGACAGATCGTCGGACTCTATGCGGCTAATGGCTACAACATTAACGATGTGAATACGTATTTCAGCACAGCAGGACAGACAAACAATGTTCCAATCGTCAATGTGCTGCTTGACGGCCAAACCGGGACTCCGATCAGCGGCAGTGCAGGCCAAAGTTTTGAGTTTGAAATTGAGATGGACATCGAAATGGTGCTTGGCATGGCTCCAGGCCTGAGCCAGCTTCGCGTGTACGAGGGGGTTAATCCTGAAGACATACTCAACGCCATGGCTTCAGAGAATCTTGCCAAGCAACTAAGTACCTCGGTCGCTTGGAGTCCGGATTATGCTGGGGTGAACGATGACGTTCTCATGGAGTATGCCGCACAGGGACAGAGTTTTTTTGCGTCTTCCGGAGATACCGGAGCGAATAGCAGCCTATATCCTGCGATCGATCCTTGGGTGACGGCTGTCGGCGGGACCAGTGTGCTCACGAGCGGAAAGGGCGGAGCTTGGGAGTCGCCAGAAACGGCATGGGGTGGTGATGGCGGCGGGTATGGCAGCGGCGGTGGCCATACTCCCAGTTACGCGATTCCGAGCTACCAGGCAGAGTTAAATGGCGTCAACGGAGCTTCCACAATCCTGCGCAATGTGCCAGATGTGGCCATGAACGCCACTGATATTTACAATTGCTCCATTGGTTCTTGCGGTGACTCCGGCGGCACCAGCGCTTCATCGCCGCTTTGGGCGGGATTTATGGCGCTGGTCAATCAGCAGGCCGCGGCCGCGGGCGAACCGCCTTTAGGCTTTCTCAACCCGTATATCTACGCAATCGGTGAAGGTCCCAACTACGACAGCGACTTCCACGACATCACCATCGGGAATAACGATTGCTGTGGCAACTCGATCTTCTACAACGCCAGCACTGGCTACGATCTTGTGACCGGATGGGGAAGCCCCAACGGGCAGAACCTGATCAACGATCTGGCGCCGCAGGCAGGGCCGAAAGCTCCCAGCTTTACGCTCACCGCTTCGCCGGGCTACCTGACTATCTACTCCGGCTCTTTCGGTACTTCCACCATTACGGTGAACGGTTGGGGTGGATTTACCGGCAGCGTAAATCTCTCTGTCTCCGGCCTGCCCAGCGGAGTGACCCCAACTTGGAGTACAAACCCTACAACCGGAACCAGTGTACTGAAGCTGACCGCGAGCAGTTCCGCTAACACAAATACTGTCGATCCAACCTTGTTAACCATAACCGGCACATCTGGAACTCTAACCGCGATCATCTATATCAATCTTGCAATCTCTCCAGGGCCAACTAATCCCCCAGAGGGCTACGTAACATCGGGTGTGAACTTTGCTTCGGAGGACATTGGAACCCAAAGCGCGCCACAGACGTTGACCTTTACCTTCAATACAGCCGCCACGCTAGGCAGCCTGTCAGTGTTGACGCAGGGAGCAGCAGGACTAGACTTTGCAAACGCCGGCAATGGAACCTGCGCGGCGAATACCGGATATTCAGCTAGCCAAACCTGCACGGTCAACGTGATCTTCACGCCCAGATTCGCCGGAACCCGATATGGCGCTGTGGTGCTCAATGACACCAACGGAAAAGTAATTGCCACCGGCTACCTCCGGGGAACGGGAGTTGGTCCACAGATCAACTTCCTCCCCAGTACCGAGAGCACGGTTGCATCCCAATCCACTGGCGGACTAGCTAATCCATCTGGGGTTGCGGTGGACGGAAGCGGCAACGTATATATTGCGGATACAGGCAATAACCGGGTACTGAAGGAAACATGGTCAGCAGGCAGCTACATCCAGAGCACGATTCCAACCAGCAGCCTGAGTAGCCCAGGCGGCGTTGCGGTGGATAGCGCCGGCAACATCTTTATCGCCGATACAGATAATCAACGTGTGTTGAAGGAGACTCAAACTACAGGAGGATACACTGAGAGCG
>Ga0181520_10002068_pt1 | contig 38740 bp, 27 predicted proteins | sample PEATcosm2014_Bin_29_FD_132451 | JGI IMG/M metagenome (GOLD analysis project Ga0181520, IMG submission 132451) | Peatland microbial communities from MTU Mesocosm Facility, Houghton, MI, USA - PEATcosm2014_Bin02_30_metaG | ecosystem: Environmental > Terrestrial > Soil > Wetlands > Peat | place... | reverse complement strand
TTCGAGCGGGCTTCCCTTGCCCTGCCACTCGACGAACGTCGGCTCTACCCCGGCGATCTCGCAGGCGAGGTACCGGTTCCGCCCGTCGAGGATCTTCCCCTCGTGGAGGATGACGTCGTGGTCGAGGCCCCGGGCCTTGATGTTGTCGGCCAGCGCCCGGAGCTCCGCCTCGTTCATCCGGGGAAACAACAGGCATGCCGGGTGGAACGGGTATCGTCGTGTTTTCATGTCGTCAGCGTTCCTCGGTCGGGGCGCGGCCCCGTCGCAATCGCTCTTCCCCGCGGACTCTTGGTTCCGGCCGAGCGCATCCTCCATGCTCATGCACTGAAGGCCGAGGGTAGTGTCGTGTCGGTCACGGATCGTCGCGGCCAGTTCCAGGCGCTCCGGATCGAAGCCGAAGGTCTCGACCAAGTAGTCGCGGCGGTCGCGGGGCGCGAGCCCTTTCTTCTTCGCCATCTGCCGCAGGCACTCCTCGAAAAGCCAGTAGGTGTCCGGTCGCGCCTCCTTCTGCACCATGCGGTACTGGTTCCTGGCGAACTCCTCCAGCAGCTCAAGGTCGTAGTCGCGGAAGAGGTTGCCGCGTCCATTATCCTTTGCCGTCATCTGTGCTTCTCCCATGAATGCCCTGACGAACGTCGCCGCCAGCTCCGGCACGATCGCGTTGCCGTAGCCGTGAAGTCGCCCCTTTTGATTAGCTCTTGCACCTCGCACCATTCCTTGAAGTACGGGCTCGCTACGTCCCAGGCGCGAGGGAATCGCATCAACCACCGGCACATCGACGGGTTCAGGGCCGATCCTTCGCCCGTAGTATTCCCGGTGATCCGGTTGAGGTCCCTTTGCAGGCACGCCTGCCGCGATTCCGGCCGCGTCCGTCCGCTTCTCCCGCAGCAGTCGCTGGCCTGGGGCGTGGGCCACCCAGAAAATCCGCTGCCGGATGTGCGGCGCGCCGACGCTATGTGCGCCCAGTACCGCCGCCCCGCAGGCGTAACCTTCTCCCTCCAGGTCTCCGAATACTCCGTCGAGCCAGCCGTGCCCAATAGCGCCCGGCACCTGTTCGCCAAGGATCGTGCCAGGGCGGCAGACGCGAAGGAGCCGGAACCATGCGGGCCACAGGTGCCGAGGATCCTTGTCGCCTTGCCGCTTCCCTGCCAGCGAGAAAGGCTGGCACGGGCAGCTGCCGGTGTCGACCGGGCGGTCGTCGGGCCAGCCGGCGAGGCGCAACGCGTAGGCCCAGCCGCCGACGCCCGCGAACCAGTGCCGCTGGCTGAACCCTCGCACGTCGTCTGCCGAGACTTCCTGTATCGGGCGTTCATCTATCTCTCCCGGCGGAATCAAGCCGTCGCGCATGAGGTTCCGCAACCAATCGCAGTTGAATTTGTCGCAGTCGTTGTAGTAAGCGGTCATTCATCGTTGTTCCGATCATGGGCTGTCGGTCATTTCGGGAGCTGCCTCAGCACGGTCAAAGCGTCGCCGGTGGCGATTCGTGTGTAGGTCATATTTCCTCGAATATCCCGGGGATTTCCCCGTTCCGGGCGACGTCGGCAGTTCCCGTGGCGGGCCGCCGTCCGTCTTCTCCTCGGTTGCCGTCGCGCCGCCGGCCCGCCCCGGCGGCTTTCTCCATAGCCCTGGTCCGCTTCTCCCTCGCGTCCAGCACGTTCCGTCGCGCCAGCTCCAGGTAAGCGGGGTTGATGTCGATCCCGATGCCCGTGCGGTCGAGGCCCTCCGCGACGACGACGGACGTGCCCACGCCCACGAACAGGTCGAGCACGGTTCCGTTCGGCGGGCACCCGGCCAGGATCAGCCGCCGCGGCACTTCGAACGGCCACACGGCGAAATGGGCGCCGAGGAATCGCGCGACCGGCAAGGCCCACACCGAGCGGATGCCGCGGCCCTGCCCATCGAATACGTCCCGGTTGTCGCCGTTCGCGCGGGCGACGTGCATCCCGTGGGCGCTCTGGCCCGGGACGACCAAATTCTTTGCTATCCTCTCCAGGAGCAGCATCGGGGCTTGGCTCGGACGGTCCTTGTCCTGTTTGTGACGCGAAGCGTCGAATTTTTCGTTACGCTCGCGGAACTGCCTGATCCGCTTGACGGTCCTCGGCGAGTAGGGCTCGTGCTGCCTGTCGAAATAGTGCCGCCGCGACTTGGCGAACACGAAGATCGCCTCGGCGTCGCACCCGAACCTGGAGCGGACGCTTTCGGGCTTGCAGTTGGTCTTGTGCCAGGTCACGTCGTTCAGCACGATCCACCCCCGCTCCTTCATGCCCGTGGCGAACCGGTGCGGGATCAATTGCAGGCAGCCGCCCAGGTACTTGTCCCCGAGGTTCACGCAGCAGGTCCCGTCCTCGGTCAGCACCCGCCGCCCCTCGTCGAACACGGCCAACAGGCGTTCCAGGTACTCCTCTACCGTCCGTTCGCGTCCGATCTGGCCGGGCATGCCGTAATCGCGCTGCCAGTAGTACGGCGGCGACGTGAGAATCTGGTTCGCCGACCCCTTGGGCATGGACCGTACCACGCGTAAGGCGTCGCCCAATATCAACAGGCTCATGGCAGCTTCGCTTTCGTCCTTCAGGTCTCGGTTCCGATTGAGGGCGCTTCCTTGGAACAAAAGCGTCACGGCACTATCGCCTTGAACCCCTTCTTGGTGACGCATAGGCAGACCACGATCTCGCTGATCTCGGCCGTGCTCAGGGTGACCTGCGCCCCCCGGAGCATCTCCTTCAGCGCGTCCTTCAGCATGTCCTTATCGCCGGCCCGTACGCCCTTCATCGCGAGGGCCCTGGCGGCATTCGGCAGCCCGCCGACCTGCTCGACGAAGACGGCGGCCGCTTCCAGCTCGGCATCGGTGGCGTGCGGCAGGGACTCCTCGACGGACACGTCAGGCGAGGCATCCTGGTCGCTGTCCGCGCCGTCCTCGTCCGGGTCGTCGTATTCCCGGGCGTTCCCGACGGTCTCCTCATCGCCATCGAAATCCCGGTCCGCCCAGCCCTCCTCGGGCCGTACGGAAGCGGCATCCGTCGGCGAAACGGGTCGGCGATCGCTGCCGCCGCCTGCCGGCCTCGTCTTGACGATCGCCAGGGCCCGCCGGACGGACACCTTGCCGGCTTCCTCCTCGTTCGGGAAATACTCGGCGATCCGCATGTCCTCGCTGGCCCGCTGGCTCTTGACCTTCCTCGACTTGCATTCCGCCTCGAAGTCGCCGTGGACGCAGCGCCGCTTGAGCTCCAACAGCAGCAAGCCCCGCCGGTACCGGGCGGCCGTCAGGTAGCCGTCCCGGTCGGCAATCTCCTTTTCGATCTGCCGAATGTTCGACCCTTCCGCCTCGATCCTCGCCCACAGCTCGGCATCGGACAGCCTCGTCAAATCCCCGACGTCGGGGATTTGGTCGGCCGTGGCGGCGACCACGCTGGTCGGATCGGCGCAGGCTTGGATGTCTCCGAGCACCGGCAGCCCGGGACGGTTGGCGTTGATCGTCGCCACCGCGTCGGGGTCCGTCTCCGCCGCGCTCTCCCGCGCGACCTCGGCGATTCGGGCTTCGGCTGCATCGCCTCCGCGGTCGCGGTCGCCCATGCTGTCGGGTCGCGAGTACTTGAAACCCGGCACGGGGTCTTCGGAATTCCCTGAACGCATGTGTTCGCGGAGTGTCAGCCCTATCGCTTGGCCGAGCGGCACCGGCACGGCGTTACCGAGCTGCTTGTACTGGCTCGTGATGCTGCCGCACACGACCCATTCGTCCGAAAATCCTTGTACCCGCTTATATTCGGGGACGCTTAGCGGCCGGTCCTCTTCGGGATGGCAACAACCGCTGAGGAAACTACCGGGCTTCGTGACCAGGGTGGGCGCGGGCTTGTCCCAGGCGAGGCGTTTGTAGTAACACGCGTTCCTGCCGATCGCCTCGTCCTCTGCCTGCACCAGGTCTCGCAGGTGCCGCCCGTCCTGGCCGGCCCGGAGGAGCCGCCACAATTCCAGCCGCTTCCGCGAGTAGCGCGCGCCGTGATGCTCGACGCCCGCCATGTCGCCGATGGCGTCCCTCAAGGTGCGCCACGGCGGGAGTCCGTCCTCGGGCCTGTCCGAATTGGTCGGGGCGAGGTAGGGCACGCGGCCGCTCCGGCTGGCGACGATGATGACGCGCTCCCGGCACTGGGCCGCACCGAAGTCTGCGGAGTTGTATAGGTTCCACGAGACGACGTAACCGCCGTCCCGGAACCTCCCGAGAACCGCGTCGAAAGCGCGATCGAGCAACAGGCCCCGCACGTTCTCCACCACGACGTATCGGGGACGCAAGTCCAACGCGAGATCGACGAACGTCGGGAGCAGGCCGCCCCGGGGATCGTCGAGCCCCTGTCGGTTGCCGGCTAGGCTGTAGCTCTGGCAGGGCGGACCTCCTGCCACAACGACTATGTCTCTGTCGCCGATGCCGGCCTCTTCACGCACTTTGGCTGCGGTGCAGTCGAGAATGTCGTCGAGCACCGGCAAATGCGGGCGGTTCGCCCTGATCGTCGCTCTCGCGTCCTCGTCGATCTCCACGGCGAGATGCACGGCAAATCCTGCCGCTTCGAGTCCGAGATCCCACCCCATCGCGCCGCTGAAGAAGCTCAGGGCGATGGGGCCGTCCGACACGTTGGTCTGCTGGCCGCCGCCCGTCTGCCCGATCGGCACTGCCCTGCTTGCCGATGCCGACATGGCCGGCGGGACGGTGGCGGCCGGACCGTCCAGCGGGATCGCCTTCGTCGGGTCGGCAGGATCGAGCCGAAGCCCCAACTTCGCCAATTCGTTTTCGTCTTTTACTCGCAACATCTTTTTGCGCCGTTTCCCTGACGAATCACGCCAACACGAGTTTCCACCGAGACATGGACGGACAAAAACCGAAACGAATTCGTCCGGGACAAGAGGCGGCGACGGATAGCCGCAATACCTTGAATAGGCAAGGGTTGCGCGAACGCAGAAAAATCGGGAAAAAACGGGAAGCGGTATTGACGGGCTACCGCGACGAGAAATTGTCCGGCGCGAGGGGGCGCACATTGGGGCGATGATGCCGGTTCGACTCTCCACGCCGGTCGCAGTATGCCTACGCCGCGCAGAAGAGCAACGGGGCCGGTCGGGGGCGTCAGCTTTTCCCCGGGTTACGCTCCAGATACTTGCGATACCGGCCGAGGGCACGTCTGACGTATCGCCCATCTCTGCCGAACTCCCGCCCACATTCCGCGTACGTTTTATAGTGGTCGGTCATCCACGCCTCGTAGATCTTGCGATCTCCCTCGGCGTCTTTGCGTTTTGCGCCCCGAGAATGTCGTTTTCGCGGGACCTTGGCTGTCGTGTTACCAGGCTGGATGGCCGGCGAGCCGTTTGCGGCCAACGTTTCGAGCGCGAGTGCGATCCGTTCGGGCAACGTTTCGACACCGACCGCGATCCGTTCGAGGTAGCGGAGCGTCTGCTCTGACAGCGATCCGCCGGTACGGATCGCTTCATCTGCCAGAGCGTGGGCAATTGGGTGCGCTTGGCGGGACTCGCCGTGAGCGCCGGGGGCGCTGATAGAAGCCACGGGAAACACCATCAGCCAGCTACAGAATTGCCACCGCAAGAAGGTGAAATTCAGATTGTGCGACTGGCCGCCGTTAGAACAGCACTACGTCCTAGAATCAGGACGGCTCCCCCAGCAGGTGCTGAGAGGAACTGCTACCGGACTCGCATGCACCATGCAGCGAGGATGGCGGGGCCAAAGCGCCCCATTGACTTTTGCTGTACCCGTCTGCCCTATCAACGGGCGGCACCCGTCTGCCAATCAACGGGAGGAGCTTGATCCATGTTCGCCGTCACCGGTCTTGCGGCCGGAATCGCCCGTAGGCTAACTCCCGAATCCGGGATAGGCTAGGAGCCCCTCATTGTGTCTGCCAATATTTTACCCTGTTCATCGGACCGGTCAAGGCGCTCACGGCGAAGGTGGCCTGAGGAACGAAGGCAAGCGCCGCCGAGGCAAACGGCGGCGTGACGAATTGTCCCGAATCCGGCGAATCCGTTCCCGGTAAGTGGTAAGTATCGATGCGTCCTCGGCGGTGAAGCATGCCGGACAATTCGACACCGCGAAAACCGTGTCAATAGGTGGTCCAAGTTTTTGCGGGCGTTGCGGGAAAATGTTGTCCGGTGTGCGGTTGTGCCGCACGGAATGGCATACCGCCCGCCGGACAAATTGCTCGAAAGACGTGTCTGTCCATGTCTGCGTGGATGCTGAAGGTACTCGGACGCGGCGTATACGCGCTAATACGCAGACGACAACGAGCCAATGGAACAACGGCGTACCAAGGACCATCACACGATGCTAGACGATAGGCTGCCACAAGACCAGCTCCAAGTAGCCGACCATGCACGCCCCACCGAGCATGGTGAGGGCGACCATGCCCAGTCTGCTGGGCATGGTGGAGTAGGGCGGGGTCGACTTCCCGAACTCAACGCCACCGCCTGCCTCCAACTGATCCCCGGCTGCGAGACGCCGGGGTTCGATTGGGCCTCGCCGAATGCGGTGAAGGTATGGCATGCCCTCTACGACCACGCCCGTCGGCTGGGGCTGGCAGAAAAGCCGCGCGAAACAGATATCGGCACCGACCATCCAGAACCCTATCTCTACTGTATCTGGGCGGTGGACCTGCTGGCCCGGCTCCTGGCCGTCAGCCGAAACACGGTGGGGTCTGCGCTCGGTGAGCTCGTCGATCTTGGCTGGATCAGGAAAAGCGCTCTCCGAAACAAGGGGGGCATATTCAGCGGTTTCGAGTACGCCATCCTCCCGCCGCCCAAGGAGCCTACCAAGGCTGCACGTCATCGCTATGCCGAGAAGGTGGACAAGAAATACCAGGAGGCCAACGAGGCGGCGGAACGCTTGCGGAAGATGTTGCCGGATTACCGATCTACCCACGATCCGGATGAACCTTTGCCCGACCCGTTCGGAGCTTAGAGAGCGTAGCGGAACGCTATGGCCACATATTGCGGAATCGACATCCTGTCCGAAACCGTTCTGTCCCTGGCCCAAGCGGCCAGGCAGTTGCCCCGGCTGCGCGGTGCCACGGCGACCGGCAAGGGCGTTCACCCGGTCACGCTATGGCGATGGGCCAAACGGGGGCTCAACGCGCCGGACGGACAGAAGGTATGTCTGGAGGTCATCCGCATCGGCGGAACCAACTGCACCAGCCTGGAAGCGCTCCAGCGGTTCATCGACCGGCTCCAAGGCCAGGAGCCCTCGCCGCCCTCCTGCCAGCCTCGGCCATTGAACAAGCGAGCGGCACAGGCGATGGAGGAACTCCGCAAGCGCGGCTATTGAGGTGGTCAGACACCCATTTTTCTGCTTCCCGATTTCAACCGCTCTCCTTGGCGATCTGGATCGCCAGATCGAGATTCCGTTCGGCATAGACTTCGGTGATGTTGGCGTTCTTGTGGCCCAGCGCCACCTGCGCCGCTTCGAGACCGTGTTCCTTGCGAACCTCGGTCGCCCGGCTATGGCGGATCTGGAGTGGACACCAGTGGGGCACCTCCGGCGATTGTTCAGGTCGGTACTTGTTCGCCTTCTCGATTCCGTAGGTGATCGCCCGATGGTACGAGTGGGTGTCGTAGCGGTCGCGTTTCTCTCGCCGCGGACGCTTCTTCGGTTTACGCCTTGCCTGGGAGGGCGTCACCGGAGTCTTCCGGTTCCTGCGACGCTCTGCGTTCCTCGCCGCCTCGCTTTCGCGCGGACTGAACATGTACCCGGTTGCCGGGCGGTCAAGGAACGGACGAAGGATCGCCTGGGCTTTCGGGCCGAGAGGGATCAATCTCCGATGGTTGCGCCAGCGATTCTTGTGGTGATGCGGTTCGTAGATCCAGATGTCGCCGGTCATGTCGATGTCGCAGGGCCGCATCAGCACGACCTCGCAGGCCCGCATGCCCCCTAACCAATGCACCTGGATCATCGCGGTGACAGGCGGCGAGACGTAAGGCAGGACCACGTCCACCCATCGCTTCTCGATAGGCTTGATCGGCTCGGTCTCGTTGGCCGTGGTTCGCCCGTAGAGCAGCCCTGCCACCGTGCGCAGCCCCTCGTAGACGCTCGACGGGAGGAGTTCCTCGCTTACGGCCCACTTGAACAGCCGCTTGATCTTGTTGACCCGGTGGTTCACCACGCCCCGGCTCAAGCCGGAATCAACCATGCTCTGCCGCACCGCTTTCAGGGCCAGCGGGCCGAAGTTCTGAGCCTTCTCGGTGCCGTAGAGCCGCAGGAGGGGGCGCATCGCCAGCTTGATTTCGACGCATTCCTTTCCCGGCACGCTGTCGTTGACGTAGTAACCCTTGGCGAAGTCGTCGTACCTCAGCACGAGCTGGGAGACCAGAAGATCCGCAGCCACGCCCGGTGGGATTGTGCTGCGGGGCTTTCCGTTCCCGCGGGCTCTGCCGCCGTTCTCGCTGGCGACGCGCTCGGCCAGCAGGCGGGCGTACTTCTCGTGACTCTCGGGCGAGCCGAAGGGGCCGAGGTAGATGTGTTCCCCGTCGATAATGATGCGGGCCTGACCGGAAGGCTTGTGCAGTCTGTAGGAAGGGACGTGACCCGGTTTCCTGGACATCTCGCGGCTCCTTTCCAGAAAAGTGGTAGGACTACCACTTTTCCAAAGGTTTCTGAGCCGCGCTGCCCAGGATGGGCAGGAACACCAAGTCTAGTGTTCGGCAGACTTTACGTTAAGTACGCCCGGAGGGATTTGAACCCCCAACCCTCGGTTCCGAAGACCGATGCTCTATCCAATTGAGCTACGGGCGCACAACTCCCCCTAAGTGTATCAGGGTCGGATAAGATAGCAAAGGCCCTGTCGATCGGGAGTCTGCGCGACCGGCCAAGCCGGTGTAGGCAACGCAAGAACCCGATCCGAAGTGACCAGGTCTAATGCCGCAGCGGCGACGGCCCACCAGATGACGGGAGTTGACCTCACAGCACACCTCTGCTACCACAATAGAACACAAGCAGCTTCGCCCAAACAACTGCGCGTTTCGATGCATCATCCGCCATATTCGTGGGGGGGCAAGCGGCGGGTCGCAACATCGGAAACCGTTCTCATGCCGATTATGCCAGCCGCCAATCCCGTGCCGATTCCGGAATCGGCGTTGCAAACACTCAAGCAGGTTTTTGGCTTTGACGAATTCCGGATGGGCCAAGAAGCGGCCGTCGGTCGCCTGCTCGCAGCTCGGTCGGTACTGGCTATCTTTCCCACTGGCGGCGGCAAGAGCCTCTGTTACCAGTTGCCCGCCTTACTGCTGGATGGGCTGACGCTGGTCATTTCACCGCTGATCGCGCTGATGAAGGACCAGTTGGACTTCCTGGTGGCGCGCGGCGTGCCCGCGGCCCGATTGGATTCCAGCCTGACGCGAGAAGAAACCCTGCAGGTTCACGACGCCTTGAATTCCGGCCGCCTGAAACTGCTGTACGTCTCTCCGGAGCGGCTGGGCAACGAACGGTTCCTGCGGTCGCTCGAGCGGCGGAAAATCGCACTGTTGGCCGTCGACGAGGCGCATTGCATCAGCGAGTGGGGGCACAACTTCCGCCCCGACTATCTCAAAATTGCGCGGCTCGCCCGGCAATTGGCGGTCGAGCGCGTTTTGGCGCTGACGGCCACCGCCACCCCCAGCGTCGCCCGCGACATTGCCAAAGGCTTTGGCATCGCCGCCGCCGACGTGGTTCATACGGGCTTCTACCGGCCGAACCTCAGCCTCTATGTGACACCGTGCCAAGCGGCGGCGCGGGACGATCTCTTACTGGCGGGTTTGAAGCAGCGGCCGGCCGGCCCCACGGTGGTCTACGTCACGCTGCAGCGTACGGCCGAAGAAGTGGCCCAGCGGCTGGTCGCCCGCGGTTTCAACGCCCGGGCATATCATGCGGGCATGGAGACCGAGGACCGCAACGCGGTTCAGGACGCGTTCATGGCGTCGGATCGCATGATCGTCGTGGCCACGATCGCCTTCGGCATGGGCATCGACAAAGCGGATATCCGCTATATCTATCACTATAATCTCCCCAAGGCACTGGAGAACTACGTCCAGGAGATTGGGCGGGCGGGACGCGACGGCCAACCGTCGATCTGCGAGCTGCTGGCCTGCGCCGATGACGTCGTGACGCTGGAGAACTTCTCCTACGGCGATACGCCCACGCCGGAGGCCGTGGCGGCCTTGGTGCGCGACGTGCTCGGCCGTGGGCAGGAGTTCGACGTATCGGAATACGAGCTCTCGGTGCGACACGACGTGCGCCCCCTGGTTGTCAAAACGCTGCTTACGTACCTGGAATTGGCGGACGTCCTGCAATCGACCAGTCCTTTTTACTCGGAGTACAAGTTTCAGCCGCAGAAGACTTCGCAGGAGATTCTGCGCCAGTTCGATGCCCAGCGTGCCGCATTCCTCCGCGAGGTGTTCCGCCATGCGGTGAAGGGACGCACCTGGTTCTCGCTCGATCTGGAGAAGGTAAGCCGCGTGATCGGCCAACCGCGCAATCGCATCGTCGCCGCCATCACTTACCTGGAAGAGAAGGGCGATCTGGTCGTCGAGGCGGCGGGCGTGCGCCAGGGTTATCGGCTGAAACAGCAGCCCGGCAGCTTGCCGCGGTTGTGCGAGGAACTGAGCACTCGCTTCCAGCAGCGCGAGGAACACGATATTGCCCGCATCCGCCGCGTGCTGGCCTACGCCGAGGCCGACGGCTGCTTGACTTGCCATTTACTGGACTATTTCGGCGAGACGCGCGCCAATTGCGGGCATTGTGGGCGTTGCGAGGGTCAGCCGCGGCTGCCGCTTCCGCCGCCGCGGCGCATCGCACCCGCCGATGGCTGGCAGCGGCAACTGCAAGCTCTCCTGACGGAACGCGGGGAGGTGTTGGCTTCACCACGGCAAGTTGCGCGCTTCCTGTGCGGATTGGCATCGCCGGCGACGGCGCGAGCCAAGCTTCGTGCGCACCCGCTGTACGGCCTGCTCGGCGCGACGCCGTTCCATGACGTCTTGGCGCTGGCGGCAATCGCAATGGGGCAAGGAGGACCCACGCCTTGAGGTTCTTATAGCCTGCGGCAGTGCAGGAGGCGGCACAGGTTTGCATTGAGGACCGTAATGTCATTCCTCGCGCCGCCAACTTAGTACAGGGCATTTGCCCGGCGCAGATCGCTTGGATGCCGGTCCGCGTCAGGACTGCGCCGGTCAAGGCCATGATCGACGCCAGGCACGCGATAGAACGTCGAGCAACCCCATTGACGACATCCGACAATTATGGATCACATGTGGCACACCCCGTTGCTCCAACTGCTCCTTCACCGTGGAAGTCTTGGAGGTGCCTGGGCAACCCACAATGCAGGGCGCGACGACACCTTTCCTGCCGTCGAATAGTCCTGGCGGGGTTAATTTTCCCCAGTGGATTGATTGTGTTGGGAACGTCATTGCCAATGGTTGTTACGACAAATTCATTTGCATGGCTCGCATTCGCCCGAGAGGCAAGCTGGCGAGCAGCCTCATAGCCTGAGTTGACGAAATCAGCGTTGAGCATGAAACACCTCTTTATGGTTCTTCGAATCTGCCGACACCTCCTTGGGCTATGGCGAGTTCTGGCGGGGCATATAACACGGGAAGAGAAAAACATCGTCTTTTGCGGCACCCTCGTGACGTGGCGGGGGAAACCACCCACCCTTCCGCTCCTCTCCGCAATCCCCATTATTCCATCGGCCAGTATCCGTCAAGGATACCAGCCCACCACAAGGTCATGGCGATTGATGGCGAAACGGGGCTGACGGGCAGTTTCAATTTCGCCAGAGCGGCCGAGCAAAAGAAGGGCAAAAACTATTTGGCGGTCCGAGACAGGCCCCCCGAAAGACCCTCGTGACGACCCATGCCCTACTTGGGCAGGAAGCCACGGCGGCGAAGCGCGGCCGTCAGCAGGCGAAGGGTGGGATTCTCGGTTTTCAGCTTACGTGCCTGCTTTTCGGCCAAGTCGGACTGTCCGCTGTGGGCAAGTGCGTCGCGCAAATCGGCCAACAACTCGCCGATCTGCTCGTAAGCATCCGTCGAGCGCTCGGCGACAAGTTGCTCGGTCTTGCGAAGATACGGCGTCGGCGCGGCGGCCATTTTCTTCAGCCGACTGGCTCGTTGCCGAGCCGCCTTGGCCGCCGCCTCTTTTTCCTGGTCGCGCTCGATCTCTTCCGCTGCGGCTCCGAGTTGGGCGAGGGTCCGACCCGCTTCGACCGTCGGCCATGAAGGCCTGGACGAGGCTTTTGCAAACTCCGCCCGAATTTCCGATCGTACCGACGACCCGGGGTCGCTGAGGACTTCCAAAAGCCAGGCATTCTTTCTGGCCTCGGGCTGCTCGGCAAGCCACTCGGCATATCGCGTGCGCTGGTCGGCCACCGCAGGAAGCGGGCCGCTTTCGCGGGCTGCGGCCGCCACCAGCGTCTCGCCGATCCCGTAAAATTCCGCCAAGGCCCGCTGCGCGTCGGTCGGCTCCCGCAACCCGGCGGGAACGGGCCCCTCGACCGTCTCCTCGGGATCATGATTGCCATCGCGGGCCACGGCCAAATGCGCCAGGTACAGAGGGCGTAAGTCGCCGTCGAGAATCTCCGACCGCAGCGGGACGAGTCGATCGAATATTTTCGCCGGCTCCCACAGTTCGTCGAGATCATCCGGTTCATAGGACGGCTCGATCGCCAACGTACCCCCGGGGCCGTTCTTATCCTTCACGAAGCGAAGCGACTCGCCGTCAAGATAGGGTTTGGCCGCCCGGGCATCGGGAAACCCGCCCGGCAGCCGAATGAGCAGCGTGCGGATTCCGAAGTTCGCATAGTGCAGATGAATATCGTAGCCGCGGCGCAGCATTTCCATGGCGTTCCCATGGAAATCGCCGTAGTGATACTCATTCTCGAACGACCACGGCGTGATCTCGGCACGCGAAGACTGCTGGCGCATGTACGCCAGGTTCTTCTCGCTCAAGGCTCTATCGATCGCGCGGAAAGCGACGTATTGATGTTCGCTCATCGCGCCGCCCTACATGTACGACTCGACGATCGCACGCAACTCGGCCAGATAGCGGTCGGCGTCGAACGTGCGGCCTTCGTGCCCCAAGGCCCAGAGCTGGCCGGCCACTGCCTGGCCGATCGCGTGGCGCACGTCGTGCCGCGACACGCCCAGTTGCTCAAGTTGTCGCGCGATGCCCACCACGCCTTTCGGATCATCCGCCGCTAATTGGCGCTCGACAATTGCGTGCACCGTAAGGTGCAGTTGGGGACTCATCGGCTGGCCGTCCTCACCGGTGATCTCGTCGGGCAGTGTACCGCGCTCCCATTGGCTTCGCCACTCGGGATGGCTCTTGATGGCGATCCGCATGGCTTCGTCTTCGCTCAGTTCCTTCTTCCGGGGCTTTTTTGCCATATATCCTCCATCTTGCAGATTTTGTGCCACTGCGAATCCTGTCTTGGTCCGCCCCCGACGTGCCAAATGTGCGGCATCTCCACGGCGCGCAAGCACGCCGGCTAAACAACGTGAAAATGTATACTTCAGCAGCAATCGGGAGCTTCTCGGACCAATCTTCCGGTCCGCCTCAATACTCGCGTGCCGTGACGATGCCCGGCTGCGGGATCGGATACTTGCCGTCGGCACCCATCTGTAGCGGCGCGGGCGAATCCATCGTCAACTTGTCGACGGTCGGAGCAAACTCGTGTTCGTGGTTGAGGATCTCGTTGAAGGTGACAACGCGGCCCGTATGGCAAGCCATGCGACCCATGTTGAGCACCAGGCTGACTTCGGCGCCGCGACGGGCCTCGTTGTAGGGCTTGTCGTTGCGAATGGCATCCACCAGCGCGTCCCATTCCAGTTGATAGGGATTCGGTTCCGGCTGGGGGAAGGCCCAGGCCAGCTCGTCCTTGCTGAAGTTGTGGCCGCGGTAGATGCGGCATTTGGCCGGCGTGTGGATGTAGGTCGAGATGACGGCCGCCCCCTTCGTGCCGTGGGCGTAGCTGGCGAACTCCTCGTGACAGCCGGGGATCTCGCGGTGGTAGGCGAACAGCTTGGTACCGTCGGGGAAAGTGTATTCGATCGAGTAGCTATCGAAGTTCTGATCGACGTTCCCGCCGCGGTAGTGCCGGCCGCCGGTGCCCTGGGCCTTCACGGGCCAGGCGCCCTTCATCCAGCAGCACTCGTCGACGTTGTGGATGACATACTCGGTGAAGGCCCCGCCGCCCGACCACAGGAAGGCTGGGTAACGCTGCACCTGATAGAGGACCTCGCTCAGGCCGTTCGGCCGCGGCGGGGTGAACGCACCCATCGGGCCGACCATCCGATAGGTCCGCAGGGTGATGATGTCGCCAATCTGGCCGTCGTGAATCCGCGTCAACAACTCGTGGCGGGCCTTGCAATGGCGGCACATCAGCCCCACGCCCACCTTGAGGTTCTTCTGCTTGGCCTGTTCGGCCAGGGCGATGATCTTCCGCGTGCTCGGGCCATCGACCGTGACCGGCTTTTCCATGAAGACGTTGATGCCTTTGGCGATGGCATAGGTGAAGTGGACCCAGCGAAAGGCCACCGGTGTGGTGAAGATGGCCACGTCGCCCGGGCGGAGACAATCCATCGCCTTCTGATAGGCGTCGAAGCCGAGGAACTTGCGATCTTCCGGTACGTCGACCTTGTCGGCAAACTGTTTTTTCAGATTCGCATAGCTGGCATTGAGCCGATCGGGGGTCAGGTCGGCCATGGCCACGAGCTTCACCGGCCCGTTCTGGACCGACATGGCGTCGGCGGCCGCGCCCGTGCCGCGCCCGCCGCAGCCGATCAGTGCCAGTTGAATGGTGTTGTTCTCGGCGGCATGGACGTGCGGCAGGGCGACGCCCGCCAGGGCCGAAGCGGCGACGACTCGGCCGGTGTGGTGCAAAAACTCGCGTCGCGAGGTGGTCTGTTGTTCACGGTTCATGGTTTTGCTCTCTGGGGGAAAAAATCCGCAAATCCTACCCATGATCGTAACATTACAAGCTGGCCTTCGCAACGATCGCTGCAAGCATTCATGGCGGATTCCTCCGCGATTGTGCCGACGCGTCTTGGATCGCCCGGCGAGTTTGCCACATGGCAGGCCGATACACGGAACGGCACGCCGACATACGGAACGGCACAGAGGCCGTTCCCGACAGCGCTGGAGAACCACTACGTTGCAAGACCAGCGGGTACGGTATATGCTGGAAATCGATTTTCCTGCCGCCCACCCGAACTTCTTTCCGGAAAGGCATCCTGCCATGACCAAACAGCTTCTGGCATTTACCCTGGCAACAATCGCGTTGGCTTCGGCCGCCAACGCGGCCGAGGATTCTCGAAACCGGCCGCTGGCCGATGGACTCCCGCCCCTGCCTTCCGTCTCTGATAGCGCGTTTTCCATGCGTGCTTCGGCCCCGGGTGAGACCCACGTCGTGGCGCCGGCCGACGCGTTCCCTTGCCGGCTCGCCGCCGCCGGCAACCGCGACGTAGTACAACTCAGCATCGGTTGCGTCGACAGTCTCCGCTGCGATTCTCTCTACAGTCCCTCGCATGACGAGGCGATTACCTTCAAGGCTGACCACGTCGCCCTCACTCGGCAGGGCGATGGCTTCCGGCTGATAACCCGAGGGCCGCTAGGAGTCCTCGAACATTTCAATTTCATGAAGGTGACGCGCGGGCTGCCTTACTTCCGGCCCCTCGATAAGTCGGCCTTCGCCCGGGCGCCGGCCGGATGGTGCTCGTGGTATGTTTTCTGGCAAGGCATCCGCGAGGACCAGATGACGCAGAACACCGACTGGCTGGCCGCGAACCTCAAGCAATTCGGCTGCGAGTACGTGCAGATCGACGACGGCTGGCAGGGCGTCGGCCAGGGCGACGGCGTGAACCGCGACTGGTACGTCACCGAGAAGAACAAGTTTCCTCACGGGATGAAGTGGCCGGCCGATTACATCCGCGCGAAGGGGCTGCGGCCGGGCATTTGGCTGATCCCCTTCGCCACCAGCGACGAGAAAACCTTTCGCGAGCGGCCCGAGCTGTTCGTGCGCCGCCCCGACGGCAGCAGTGTGTACGAGACGCCCAACGCCACGACCGGCAAGCTCGACGTGGATTGGACCGGCCGCTATGTGATCGATCCCACCTCGCCCAAGGCCCGGGCGTGGTTTCAGGACCTCTTGCACATGATCTGCGACGACTGGGGCTACGATTACGTGAAGATCGACGGTCAGGGGGGCTCGATCGGGGCCTGTCAGCGCTTCCGCGAGCGGCTGGCCGATCCGAAGGTCTCGCCCAATGATGCCTATCGTTCCGGCCTGGCGACAATCAAGTCGGTGATGGGGCCGAAACGATTCCTGCTCAATTGCGGCGGCCAGTACGCCAGTTGCGGCTACTGCGAAGGGATTCGCACGGGCGGCGACGTGGGCGGCGCGGATTGGATGGGGATGCAAACCGCCATCCAAGCCACAACGCAGCACCTGTACGCCAACCATTCGGGCTTCTGGACCGATCCCGACGTGGTGTGCGTCCGGCCGCCGCTGACGCTCGATCAGGCGCGGGCGTGGGCCACGATGGTGGGCATCACCGGCCAACTGCTGATGACCAGCGACGACATGCCCAAGCTGGGCGAGGACCGCGTGGAGATTCTGCGGCGGCTCTTCCCCGTGGCCGACATCCGGCCGATGGAGCTGTATCCGCTTGGGGGTAAGCCGCGGATTTTCGACTTGCGGGTGGCCACGCCACGGGCCGGGCAGTGGGACGTCGTGGCCCTGTTCAATTGGGACACGCATGGCATGGCATCGCTGCGGCTGGATCCGCGGGAGTTGGGCTGGCCGGCCGGCAGCTACGTCTATTATGACGTGTGGGAGAAGAAGCTGCTGGGGGCGGGGAAAGGCGGCCTCACGCTGGGCCTGCCGCCGACCTCCTGCAAGCTGGTGGCCGCCCGGCCGATGACCGACCATCCGCAATTGGTCGGCACCTCGCGTCACATCACGCAGGGGGCGGACGATCTGGTGGAGGCCCGCTGGGACGAGGCGGCGGGAAGATGGATCGGCCGCAGCAATGTGGTGGGGGGCGATCCGTACCAGTTGCGCTTTACGCTGCCGCCCGGCTGGACCTGCGCCGATACGGGCGTGAAGGTCGAAGGCCCGCTGGCCGTCCTTACGCTACGGCGCGAGAAGAACCAGACGGTGGCGTGGCAATGCGGTTTCCGGCGGCAGGCAGCGGCTCAAACGAAGGCGCAGGTTCGCCGCTGTTCGCTCAAGGCGGCCGACCGCGACGTCACGATCGGTTGGCAAGGCCAGGGAGCAATCGGCTATCGCGTCTATCGCAACGGCGAGCTGCTGACCCAGACCGGCGACACCCGTTTCACCGATCGCGGGCGGCCGCAGGGCACGTGGCGCTACGAGGTCTCGGCGGTCGATTGGCAAGGGGGCGAGACGCCCCGCGTGCCGGTCGGGGTCTTCAAGCGTACGCCGATGCCGCGGGTCAAGGCCGCCGATGCCTGGCTCGATGAGCTGAACCCCATGTTTAACGAGCAGGATTACGGCGGGCTGGCTCGCCGCCGGAGCGTCGAGCAGAACCCGCTGCGGATCGGCGGCAAGCAGTTCGACCGCGGCCTGGGCACGCACGCCAACAGCCAGATTCAGTACCGGCTCGACAACCACTACCGGCGGTTCGAGGCCCTGGTGGGCGTTGACGACGAGAAGCAGGGAGCCGGTTCGGTGGTCTTTCAGGTCATGCTCGATGGCCGGAAGGTGTTCGATAGCGGCGTGATGCGGGGCAAAGAGCCGGCCAAAAAGGTCTTCGTGCCGCTGGACGGCGCCAAGGAACTGCTGCTGGTGGTCACCGATGCCGGCGACGGGATCAACTCGGATCACGCCGACTGGGCCGACGCCCGGCTGATCGGCAACCGCTGAGTATCCCCTTACTCTCGAATCGCTAATCAGCAGGAAGAACACCCCCGATGAAACTCACTATGCAGCGGATAGGGACGGCATTAGGGACCGCAACAGAACAAGTTGTCGAATCTGAATGGCACGCCCTGAGGAACGAAGGGCGTGACGGACGGCCGAACCACGCCCTTCGCTGCGCTCAGGGACGTGCCACCCAACGCATCGTTCTGTTGGCGGGTCTTGGGATCATAGGCATGTTGTTTAGCGCCGGCGGCGCGCGGGCGGCGGAGACCGTCGAGTTACGCGGCTACGGCAAGGTTCAGGCATCGATCGGGCCCTGGCGCAGCGAGTTCACCTGCGAAACCGCCGCCAAGGCGGACGTGCTATTGGGCAAGCTGCTGGCCGACATGTTTTGGGACGCCGGGGCGGAACGGGTGACGAAGACGGTGGCCGTCGGCGGCCATGATGTGGTGGTTCACCAGTGGCCGCCCTATGGCGCCATGATCGCCGGGCGGCGGGCGAACCGCGTGTTGGTCGTGGGCGGCAAGGATGCCGAGGACGTCGCACGCCGGGTGGAGAAGGAGCCGCTCCTGACGTCCGCCGGCGTGTTGTTTTCGCCGGCAAAGCCCTATCCGAAGTTCCTCGATTTTTATGACCTCGGGGCCGTCAAGTGTTACACGCTGGACCTGCATTACGAGAACAAGTTCCGCTACCAGGACCGGGCGGCGTTCGTCAAGCGGTTTTTCCCCGGCGGCCTGCACGGCTTCTGCATGTTCGACAGAGGTGAACCGGCCGAAGGCGTCAACTGGTACCTGTCGCTTCTCGATACCGACGTGCGGCTGGCCGAGAAATACGGACAGATGTATACCATCGGCGTCGGCACCGGCGTGGTTCCGGCGTGGGTGCGGAACCAATGGCCGAGTTCCGTTGATCGGACGAGCCCGATTCACGACGTCAACGCCAATCCGTACCTGGAGGCCCCGCCCGAGGCACTCGGCATGAGCCCCGAGCGGCGCCGGCAGACCGGCCTGGGATTCATGCACGATGTCCTCTCGCGCTACAACCGGAGCCCGGCGCTGGGCGGTTACCAGTTGTATTGCGGCGATTACACCTGGGAAACTTTCTTTATGAAGAACTATCAAGGGCACTTCGGCTACACGCCCGAGGGCATCGAGTCCTTTCACCGCTGGCTGAGGGAAGTTCGCGGGCTGAGCCTGGCGGCCCTGGGCGAGCGCTGGTACGGCGACGCCGGGCACTTCAAGGCTTGGAGCCAGGTGACCGTGCCCGACCCGGATGAGTTCTTTGGCGAGCTGAATGCCGGCTGCCTTTTGATCCACGATTCCTGGTTCTGGAGGAAATCGGAAGCGGGGGCGATCGAGCGGCCCGCCGATGACGCGCCGGGCTGGACGCCGGTGCCCATGCCGCCCTCGGAAAAGATGATGGCGCTGCCGCCTGGGCCGTCGTTCTGGCGGTCCCGCTTCGACGCCCGCGGCTGGCTGGGCAAGAACGCCGGCAAGGAAGTGTATCTGATTCTCAACGTGGAGAACGAGGGCTGGCGGAAGACGAACGTCTGGCTCAACGGCGTCAGTCTGGGCGAGTTCCAGTCGAAGACCAGTCCCTTTCTCGGCCCCATCGGGCTGAAAGTCACCGGCCTGCTCCAGCCGGGCGTCAACACGCTTTGCTTTCAGGTTGCCGGCGGCGGCAATCCGGCCGGGCCGACGTTCCTGACGACCACGCTGCCCCGGGCGTATCCGTACCTGGGCAAGCTGAAGAACGCCCGGTACGTCGACGCCTTGCAGTGGCGGCTCGACGCGCTCAATTCCAAGGAGCTCGAGGCGATGCGGTACGCCCGGAGCATCGATCCCGAGCGGCCGTTCGTCGTCTGCGCCACAAGCGACGTGGTGAAGGGCGCCCAGGGCGAAGGCCTGCATCGGTACGGCGGCAGCATGCAGGACACGGGCTACGAGTCTTCCTTCCGCCCGTTCAATTCCCGGCTCGGCTACGCCACCGGCTTTTACGGCTCGTGCGAGCAAGCCGGCATCGGGGAGATCATGGAAGACCCCGTCGGCTATGCCACGACCATGACCAGAAGGCTGGCCTGGATGCTCTTCAACGGCGAGGGGTCGTACATGGAGTGGCGCGACCCGTATTGCTATTACAACTTCGAGAAGAAAACCGGCTGGCTCACGAAGAACAGGCGGGCCTACCGGATGATGGGCAAGTACCTCCCCGAAAAGCCGGCCATCGCCATTTTGCATTCCTCGCGCGGCTCGCTGCTCGGTTACGAGTTCCACCCGGCCGATTGGGACCTCGGCCGCGGGGAACTCGAGGCCAACCACTACGACAACGTGTACGTGATGGAAAACATGGTGGCGGAGGGACTGGCGGACGACTACCCGGCTCTCTTCGACACCGACACCATGATGATGGACCAGCCGACGATCGACGCCCTCCGCCGGTACGTCGAGAAGGGTGGCACGTTCATCGCCATGCAGAACACCGGTCGTCACTCGCTCTTGGAACCCGACGCCTGGCCCATCCGCCAGTTGACCGGTTTCAAGGTCCTTTCGCTCGCCAAAAAGGGGAAAATCTGCTTCGAGGACAAGTTGCCGATCTTCAAGGGCTGGGAGGGAAAGCTGTTCGCCGGCGAAGGCAGCGCCCTGGACTTTAAGGACACGCAATCGGCCAAGGACGTGAGCGTGGCGATGACGCCGGCGGCCTCCGACACGGTCGCCCTGGCCCGCTGGGAAGACGGAAGCGTGGCCGTGGGAATGCGAAAGCTGGGCAATGGACGCGTCATCGTCCTCGGCTCGACCTTCTGGCGATATGGCCAGGATCTGGGCGGCCGGGGCACGTGGCGGGCGACCAGCGTCGAGCCGGCCTTCCTCGAACGGCTGCTCAGCGACCTGGGCGTCCGCCGCACGGCCAACGCCTCCACGCCCGAAGTCTACGCCCGCAAGGTCGTCACCAAGAATGGACTGGAGGAGTGGCTGATCGCCTTGAATACGACCAGCCTGAACATGAAAGCCGACCTGGGATTTGCCGTGTCCGAGAGATCGGACGCGGTCTGGGACGTGAACAATCATGCCGCGGTGCCCTTCACGTATGCCGACGGTTGGGTGCGGATCAAGAACGCCGCGCTCACACCCTGGGAAACCCGGGTGTTTGGCGTCCGGCGCGGGACGCTCGCCCAGGGGATCGGCTTTTGGTGGGGTGAGAAGAAGAAGTTCTGGACGCGCCGCGGCGTCGTGCCGCCGCTGGTGGAAACGGCGAAGAAGCCCGAGGCGAGTCTGCCGACGATTTCCTTCACCAGTTGGAAGTTCGCCCCCGACCGCGACGGTGCGCTGGCCAAGGCCGGCGAGTGGCTGCGGCCCGGCTTCGATGACAGTGCATGGCGAACGGCGGGCAACGCGTCCTGGAACCTCCAGTTCGACGATCTGGCCGACTACGGCGGCATGGGGCTCTATCGCAGCACGCCGTTTGCGTTTTCGCCGGGCTGGGAGGGCAAAACCCTGACGCTCAACATGGACGGGCTGCTGCACGCTTGCTGGACCGCGATCGAGCTGTACGTCAACGGCGAAAAGGTCGACGAGATCGTCCGTGCGCGCACCAAGGTCGACATAACCGCCCGACTCCGGAAGACCGGCAACGTGCTGTGCGTCAAACTGACCGGCCGGCCGACCGGCGGCGATTTTCCGCTCAGCGGCCTGCTGGGCTGTGCCGTGTGGATCGAGCGGGAAATCACCCTCTCGCCGTTCCTGTCGCTCTTGGGCAACTGGCAGGCGGTGGGGAGTGACTGGAAGACCACGCGGACGGTCTCCGTTGCCGGGGCGTCGCCGAAATTGACCGACGATGGCCGCCTGAAGAAGGGAGTAATGCCAGTACTGGCGAATCACCTCGTTCGCTGCGTCGACATTCCCGCCGCATGGAAAGGGCGAAACGTGTACCTGCACGTCGTGACGCCGCAAATGAACGCCAAACCTGAGACGGCCATCGGCTTAGGCGGCGGCATGGTAATCGTCAACGGCAAGGCGACCTACCTGGACCAGCGCCCCAACATCCCGCTTGACGAGATGGTGAACGTGACGCCGGACATCAAGTTCGGGCGGCAGAACCGGATCGAGCTTTGGACCCGGGGCACGGCCCACGGCAACATGGCGGAAGAGAACATCGTCATCAACGATGTGGTGATCGGCTGCGCGGCGAAGTGATTGCTGCGCCGGCGAGAGGAAACTAACAGGAGCAGGATCATGAGAGAAAAGCGTAGTGTTTCGGTGTTCATCTCGCTACTGTGCATTGCAGCGGCGGCCGCGGTGGCGGAGGCGGGTTCGCCGCCGGCCGTCGGCGGCCGGTCCATCGTCGACAATGGCGGCTTCGAACAATGGGAAGCCGCCCCCGGCGATCTGCAAAAGAGCATGGACTGCGCGCAGTTGCCGACGAGGTGGAGCGTGCTGCCACGCGAAGATCGCAAGAGCTATTCGGTGCACCGCGACGCCGTCTGCAAGCACGGAGGCAGTTTCTCGGTGCGCTTGGGCAATACCGCTACCAAGGGTAACCTCTCCCTTGTGCAGCGGACCGACGCCGAGCCGGAATACCGCTACGTCGTTCGGCTCTGGCTTAAGGGCGATCACATCGACGCCTACCATCCCATGGGCGTAATCGTGCACGTGGCCGCCTCCAGCCAAACCGACAAGAAGGACACCGGTTTGTGGAGCGGCATTTTGCGTCACTCCGACCGGACCGACCCGCCCAACAGCGGCACGTTCGATTGGCGTGAGTTCGTTTGTATCTTCGACACGCCGGTGGACACCCGATCGATCCTGCTGTTGGTGGAGCTTCGCGGGGCGGGCGTGGCGTGGGTGGACGACGTCAGCGTGACGCGGCTGGAGAAGTGCAAACAAGTGGAGAGTTATTGATTCTGCGACGAGTTTGCTGACCGAGCTTCAGTAGACCTCCTCGTGCGTGCCGATGGTCTCCAAGAGAACGGCCTCTGCGCCTTCGTGCTGCACGAGGCGAAAGACGATCCGCAGATCGTAACCGGCGCTGCACGCCCAATGGCCTTCGAGCGCCCCATGGAGTTTGTGCGTTCGTAATTGCGGATGGAAAGCGTCGGCGACGAGGAGTGCGAGCGCCTTCTCGAGTTCCTCGGCCCTGGTAGGATCCTTTTTGATTGCGCGTCTTGCGGCACGCACGAAGGTGGCCGATCGTAAGAGGAGCCGTTTCAAGAAAGAATCTCTTTGACCAGTTCGCTCGGGCCGACCACGCGGCAGTCACCCGCCTGAAACTCGCGCTCGGCATCCTGGGTGTCCTTAACCAGGTCCGCTCGCCGCTGTTCGACCAGCCGCCGATGCAGAATATCGACCAATTCCTCCTGTTCCGGCAGTGTCAGCTTTTCAGCGGCCTCCAAGGCTTCCGCAAACGATGTCGTGTTTTGCATGGCTAGGCAACGCCTCCTCATTCTCTTAAGCATACCCCCCAATGCGACGGTGGTCAAGATGCGGGCGCTTGTGTCGGGCGGACAGGGCGTTCGCCGGCGCGGCCTACGCCGCCACGTCGATCGGCTCGGCGGGGCACTTGAGCTTGAACAGCCCAAACAGTTCTTCCTGCGTCAGCCCCAGCTTGCGCCGCCCCTCGGCGCCGGAGAAGATGACGTCGAACAGGTCCCGCTTTTCTTGCAGAACGCGATCGATGCGTTCCTCGATCGTCTCCAGCATCAAATACCGCGTGACGGTGACCGGCCCATCGACGCCGATGCGGTGGGCGCGGTTGATGGCCTGGTCCTCCACGGCCGGGTTCCACCAGCGGTCAAAGAGGAACACGTAGTTGACGAATTGCAGGTTCAGGCCCACGCCGCCGGCGCCGTAGCTCATCAGGAGCACGTGCCGCGAGTCGTCTTCGCGGAAGCGGGCGATGATGCCGTCGCGGCGGCGCTGCGGCACCTGACCGTGATACTCCAAAGGGCCAAAACGTTCGAGCTGCTTGGCCAGCCGCCGCAAAGTGACCACCCACTGGCTGAAAACGATGGCCTTGCGGCCGCTGCCGGCCACTTCGTCCAGATTGGCCTCCAGCCGCTCCAGTTTGGTGCTGGCACCGGTGGCCGGATCGAAGTTGCAGATCTGTTTCAGCCGCAACACGAGCTCGAAAACGTGGCGGATCGTGGCCGCGGCGCCCAGCTCCGTCAGCCGCAGCACGCCCTCTTCTTCGGCCAGCCGGTAGCTTTCCCGCTGCTCGGGCATCAACTCCAGCGGCTCGTCGTGGATCATTTTGGGCGGCAGGTCGCGGAGCACCTGGTCCTTGGTGCGCCGCAGGACGTAATCGCTGATGGTTCGTCCCATGCTGCGGGGTTTCATTTCGGCCGAAAGGAAGCCCGGCGCCACGAACTCGAAGATCCCCAGCAGATCGTCGGCGCTGTTCTCGACCGGTGTGCCCGTCAGCGCCCAATTCCGCTTGCGGGGAATAGACCGTATCACCTCGTTGGTCGAGCTGAAGCGATTCTTGATCCGCTGCGACTCGTCGAGCACGACCAGGTCGAAGTAGGCGCCGGGCGACGAGTCCTCGCTGCTGTCGCCGGGCATCGGGCCGGTCAATAGCTTGCGATCGCGCAGCACCAATTCGTAGTTGGCAATCCGCAGCGGCACGCCGGGCAACGACCATTGCCAGGTCCGCTTCGCCTGATCGCCCTCGACGACCATCACCGGTACTTCCGGCGCCCAGATGGAAAACTCGCGCTGCCAGTTGGTCACCAGCGGCTTCGGGCAGACCAGCAGCACGCTCTGCAGCTCGCCCCGGCGGAGCAGCAGGCGAATGGCGGTGACGGTTTGCATGGTTTTGCCGAGCCCCATCTCGTCGGCCAGCACGGCGGCCTGACGTGGATAGAGAAAGGCGACGCCTTCGAACTGGAACGGGAAGGGGCGGAAGGGAAAGGCCAGCGAGCCTTCGGCCAGCAGCGACTCCAGCGACGGCTGCAACACGTAGTTCAGCCGGTCGGCCAGCTTGATGATGTCGCCCGGCGGTTTGATGGGCGTGTGCGACGACACGGCCGCAGCGGGCGCGGAGTACGCCCCGGGCTGGGCCGGCTGGTTGGCTTCGGCCGGCGGGACCGCCATGGGCTCGGGAAAGTTGAAGCTGCGAACCCGCACCGCAGGCCGCTGGATCGGAATCGACACGACGCGGATCCCGCGCTGGCGCTGCGCCGCTGCGGCAGGGCAGGCGTCTTGGCCCCAGCCGCAAAGCGGTACGCCGGCCGGTTGGGCCAGGGCCTCGTTCCAAGGCGCCGGCAGCGCAATGGCCTCGATCCGCAGATCGATGCCGGTGGTCGTCGGCGGCATGGGGGCGTGCCAATGCATGCTCATCGCACGGCCTGCTGGGCCTCTTCAATGGCGGCGCGGATCCGCTGGAATGGTTCGGCCAGATCGAACGAGTCGGCCAGTTCCGCCAGCCGGGCGGTCACCAGCCCACGATCCTCCTCGGCCCGTTCCGGCAAGGCCAAACGGTTTCGGCCCAATTCGAAGGTCACCAGCCGCGGGCCGTGATGGGCCTGGTCCAAACGCAGCACGGGGCCCGGTTCGTCGGCCGCCGCGGACTGGGCGGCTGGGCCTGTCGCGGCTGCCCCGGCGGGCGCCAGCACCAAGACGATCGGCGTCGCGGCAAACTCCCGGACGGCCAAGGCCGGCTCCTGATCGGTGCACACCAGCAACGGGGCAATGCTGGCCTGTTGCAGGAGCGTCTGTCCAATCTGCTCGCCGTAGAGAAACGATTGCAGGGTGGGCCCGTAGAGAATTTCCTGGGCCCGATTGGGTTTAATGGGCGCGGTGCAGTGAAACTCGAGCGGCCGGCCCGCCAGGTTCAGCACCAGGTAACCGCCGAATAGCCCATATTGCGGATGCTCGACGACCGTAAGAAACCCCAAAGCCGGCTTAGACTTAGCGTCAGTGCTGCTCATTATGATCCTTTACCCGACCAGACTGCTCATTCTTTCCATCTTGGCCATGTCAAAATGCACGATCAGCGGCCTTCTGGCGCATCGGGTTCCGAGGGGCGACCACTTTAGCGATTGGAAAAAGGGGGTTAGAAGTTGCGCCGGTACCTGGGCGGTAGGAGTTGCGGGGAAAGCCGACTACGCCTGTCAAAGCTCAAGAAAAGTTGGACAAACGCCTGGGATTCCGCGCCATCCGCTCGACTTTTTTGCGTCTTTCTGTTTATACTGGAAGCTGAAAGGAGTGGCGCGCATGAGTCACGAGCCCCAGCGAACGCGTCCCGCGTTATTCAGCCAGATCGACGTTGCCCAGGGGGCCTATGCCCCGGCGGCAGCGGGTGGCCAGGAAGCCGAACCGACGCGGCTGTTGCGGGAGATCCTCTCGGCGCAGGACCGGCAAAACGAGTTGCTGGAGGAGTTGCTGGGCCAACTCAGTTCCGCCCAGAAACAGCGGAACATCGAGCTAGGCCAGTGGAAGCAGGCCAATCCCCGCTTGGCCCGCAATTGTCGCTTGGCGGCCGAGGCGTTGGGGAAGGTCCAGACCGAGTTCCTAGAGTCGTTGACCACCGAGGTCAACGCCAACTTCGAGAACCTGCTGGACGGCGAATTCATGCTCAACGAGTTCGTCGACCGCTTTGGGCCGCGCATGGCCCATTTGAACGGCCTGCTTCAGGTTCTCTCGCAGCTTAGCGCGGTGCCCAATCTGACCGGCACGCCGAACACGCCGTAGCCGTAGCGAATGAAGGATGGGCGATGAAGAAGCCGTGCTCTTCGGCCTTCCGCTTTCCGCCTTCCACTTTCCTTCTGCTTTGTCTGGCAACCGCCGCCGGTTGTCGCCCGACGTCGCCCGTTAACGCACCTTCGCGGCCTGCCCCTGCCTCACCATCCAAGTCTCCCGTTGCACGCCCCCAGTCCCCGGTTCCGAGTCACGCATCCCCCAGCCCCCGCCCCCAATCCCCAATCGCTGCTTCCTCCGCCTGGCCGCTCTTTCGCGGCGATGCGCAGGCCACGGGCGTTGCCCATTCGGCGCTGCCGGAGCGGCTCAACCTGCTGTGGACTTTTTCCACGGCCAACGGCGGTTTTGAATCGACGGCGGCAATCGTCGATGGCACGGTGTACATCGGCTCGACCGACGGCAAGCTCTATGCGCTCAACCTGCAAGACGGCAAGAAGCGTTGGCAGTTTGCCACGCCGCTGGGGTTCGTCGCCTCGGCTGCCGTGCGCGATGGCCGGGTCTACATCGGCGATAGCGACGGCCTGTTCTATTGCCTGGAGGCCGCCACGGGCAAGAAGCTATGGACGTTTCAGACCGACGCCGAAATCGACTCCAGCGCCAACTTCCATGGCGATCACGTGCTGGTCGGCTCGCAGGACAGTTTTCTGTACTGCTTGCAGGCGGCCACGGGAAAGCTGGTCTGGAAGTTTCAGAGCGCGGACCAGATTCGCTGCTTCCCCACCGTGGTCGGCAATCTCGGCTTCGTGGCCGGCTGCGACGGGCAACTGCACGTGATCGATCTTGCGGATGGCAAGAGCCCACGCGCGATTAAGATCGACTCGCCCACGGGCTCCTCGCCGGCGGTCCTGGGCGGCATCGTCTTCGTCGGCACCGAGGGGCACACGTTTTTCGCCATCGATCCGCAGCGCTCGAAGGTCCTTTGGTGCTACGAAAACACCGAGCATGGCCAGGCGTTCCGTTCCTCGGCGGCGGTGACGGCCGGGGCCGTGATCGTCGGCTCGCGCGATAAGCAGATCCACGCTTTCGATCCGAAGAGCGGCCGGCCGCTGTGGAACTTCGCTACCAAAAGCCGCGTGGACGGTTCGCCGGTCGTGGTGGGCGATCGGGTCTACGTCGGCTCGGGCGACGGCCGGCTTTACGAGCTGAGCGTGAAAACCGGCAAGCCGTTTTGGCAGTTCGAGGCCGGCGGTGCGATCGTTGCCTCGGCGGCCGTGGCCGACGGCCGGCTGGTGATCGGCAACGATTCCGGCAGCCTGTATTGCTTCGGGGCGAAGGGAAAAGGGCGATAGCGGGCCGCTACCACCCCATGACCATGTTCGACTCGATGGCCTTGCGGGAGCGCTCCAGGTCCTCACCGGTCTTCTGCATGTACAGACGGATGGCGTGAACCTTGTCGCCGGCCGCCTTCGCCAGACAGTCGCGGGCCGTGGCGCAAGGATCCGTCGGGCCGCTGATGCCCAACGCCGATTTCGAGATCACCCAAGTGTCGCGCGGCCGCCGCGTGATGCGGATGGGCGGTTCTTGCGGATAACTCTGCTCGACCACCTTGGTGGCGGCGCGCTCGTCCTCGGCCCAGGTAATAATGATGTGAGAACTGGTCTCGACTTCGAACAATGGCATGTAGCGTGTCTTTCTCGGTCAGGCGAAACGAACAATAACCCTATCGACCGGATCCTACGGCAACCCCCCGCTCCTGTCAACAGAGCCGTCCGAACGGGGGTTGGCGAGCCCGATAAATTCGCCCTGACCTGTCGCCAGCGGGTTGCTCGGGGTGGGGGGCCGGCCCCGGCCACACATCATGGGGTACACTATTAAATGGGGATGTCGCCGACGCTCTGGCAACAACCGGGCGGCGGAGGAATGGTTGGCTTTCAAGGGTTGTTCCGGGAGGGAGCAAAAATGACGATCAAATATCGAACGATCGGGGCCTGGTTATTGAGTGCCGTTATCGTGGCGGCTTTTTCGCCCGCCGCGCCGGTCTCGGCTCGTGGCGGCGGCGGCGGTGGCGGAGGGGGCGGAGGCGGTGGCCACGGCGGGGGTGGCGGCGGCGGCTATGGCGGCGGTGGTTATGGCGGTCACTCCGCCGGCGGCTGGAGCGGGGGGCATCCCGGCGGCAGTTGGGCCGGCGGCCAGGGCTACGGCCACTCGCCAGGCTCGCATGGCGGCAACGATTTTGGCCACGGCCAAGGGTGGAATCACGGCTTCGATCACGGCGGCTGGGAGCACCACGGCTGGGAGCACGATCAAGCCTGGTGGAACCACCACGGTCATTATTGGCCGGGTTGGTGGGGATGGGGTGGCGGTTTCTGGGGGCCCTGGTTCGATTTCGGCTGGTGGCCCGGCTATTACGGCTACTACGGTTACGCCGATATTGCTCCTTACTATTACCCCGGCGCCTATGCCGGCTATACTTCGCCGATCCCCTACACGGCCGCGTATGCGCCGAGCGACACGGGCAATCTGGCCACTCCGGAGAACGCCGACACCGATGGCATGGAGTATTACTCACACGGCGTCGAGGCCTTTCAGCAGGGGGATTACCGCAACGCTACCCGGCTGGGCGGCCACGCGTCGATCGACGATCCCCGCAACCTTGACGTCCACACCTTGCTGATGTTGGGACTGTTCGCCATCGGCGAGTACCGCGGGGCCGCCATGGAGGCCCACGCCGTGACTGCGTTGGGCAAGATTCCCGATTGGAACAAAGTCTACAGCTATTACGGCAAAGTAGACCCCTACACGGACCAGTTACGGGCCCTGGAGAAGTACGTGGCCAAGAATCCCTCGGCGCCGGAGGGGCGATTCCTGCTCGGCTTCCAGTATTTCATGGCAGGCCACCGCGACGCCGCCCGGGACGAGTTTCTCCGCGCACTGAAATTGGCGCCGAAAGACAAGCTGGCGGCCCAATTGCTGACGCGGTCGGGCGGCAAAGTGCCGGCCGATCTTGCCCCACAACTGACGCCGCCTCCGCCGCCGAAGCCGTCCCCCAGCCTGGAGCCAGCGCCGGACAAGGAGAATGCCCCCGCCAAACCGGCCGCCAAGCCGGCCGTCAAGCAGCCGTGAGCGGCTCATCGTGAAAATGACGTCCCGAGAACCGTAGCGGGGAGTTTCCCCCGAGGGAAACCGGGGGCGGAACGCATCCTGCGTGCTCGGTCGTCGAACTTTTCTCAAAGTTGGGGCGGCAGTTGCACTGCCGCCCCTGCCGTTGCCGCAATTCCGGGGACGGCAGTACAACTGCCACCCCAACAATCAGCAACTGCCGCCCCAACAATCAGTTTCCCCCGCGGGAAACCGGGGGTGGGCGAATCTCTGCCCGCTAGGTCGCCGAACTTCTCTTGGGCGGCCCCTCCAAATGTCAGCTTGGGGGCTATGTAAGGCATGCGTCGTTCACATTATGTTTGCCGGTCGCATTGATTGCTCAAAGTCTCGCGACTGGGCTGCCGATAACAAGTTTGCCGATTATCCCGGTTCGGATTTCGCACAAGCTGCGCAAACCTCGAACAGTAATCGGTTGGGGGGAAGGAGTAGCCAATTTTTGAGGCGGTGCCGCCGGTTTTGCCGGTGGGCCGTCGGCGCAAACCGATCAGGAACGTAGGTTTATGAGTCGGCACATCCCCCTCGTCCGTCTCCTGGCGGCGGCCGTTTTGGCCGTCCTCGCCGGATGTCAACCGCAACAGCCTTTCTACTTGCGGCATGTCGATGCTGATTTATCCCACTACAAGGGGGTGGCAACGGAAATCGAATACCCCGACGTCGAGGCCCAGCGGCTTGCCGACGTGGCCGGGGCAAAGCGACCGTTGTCCTTGATGAACAACGAGCCGCAAGAGCTTTGGAATCTGACCCTGGAAGAGGCCGTTAAGACGGCCCTGGCCAACAACAAGGTGATTCGCAACATTGGGGGACAGATTCAGGGTGCCCCCAGCTTTATCTTGAGCAATCTGGCCGGCGCGCCGACGATCTACGATCCCGCCCTGGCCGAGAGCGACCCGCGTAACGGCACCGAGGCCGCGCTCGCGGCGTTCGACGCCCAACTGGCCACCAGCGTGCTGTGGGAACGGGCAGATACGCCGGAGAACGTCAGTCCGACCTTGGTCAGCGTGGATGGTGAGGCCAATATTTACGCGCACGACATCGGCAAGTTCCAAGCCCAGTTGCAGAAGACCACCGCGACGGGCGGTCAGTTCTCATTGACCCATACCGTTGCCTACGACCTAGATCGCTTCTCTTATCCCTCAATCACCCCCTACGCCTATCCATCCGACTGGAACGTGAACTTGCAGGCCGAATGGAAGCAGCCATTGTTGCAGGGGGCCGGCGTGCAGTTCAACCGGATCGCCGGGCCGGGGGCCACGCCGGGGAACTTCAACGGCGTGATGCTGGCGCGGATCAACACCGACATCGCCCTGGTCGACTTCGAAATCAGCGTGCGGAACTTGATTATCGACGTGGAAAACGCCTACTGGGAGCTGTATTTCTCCTATCGAGCCCTCGATTCGGCGAAGGCTGGCCGCGACAGCGCCCTGGCCACGTGGCGGAAGATCTACACGCTCTACCGTATCGGCGGCAAGGGGGGCGAGGCCGAGAAAGAATCTCAGGCCCGGGAGAACTACTATAATTTCCGCGTCAGCGTCGAGTCGCTCCTGGGCGGCAATGGCACCTCGCTGGGCGGTTTTCAGAGCATCGGCACCGGCGTGTACCAGGCCGAATCGAAGCTGCGTTACCTGATGGGCATTGCCGCCACCGACGGCCGCTTGATTCGCCCCAAAGACGAGCCGACCACGGCCAAGGTCTCCTTCGATTGGTGCGACGTGCTCAACGAGGGCCTGGTGCGGAACGAGGAATTGCGGCAGCAAAAGTGGGTGGTCAAGAACCGCGAGCTGCAATTGATTGCCGCCAAGAATTTCCTCTTGCCGCGGCTCGATTTCGACGCCCAATACCGCTGGCTCGGTCTGGGCAACGACCTGCTGCCGGTGCCCAACGGCACGGGCGCCGATTTCACGGCCCTCAACTCCAATGCGTACTCGTCGTTAACCGGCGGGCAGTTCCAGGAATGGCAACTGGGATTGCAGTTGAACATGCCGCTGGGCTTCCGCCGCGAGATGGCCGGCGTCCGCAACGCTCAACTGTCGCTCACCAAGGAGCGGGTCAAGCTCCAGGAAGCCGAGCTGGAGCTGTCGCACCAGTTGGCCTTCGCCGTTCGCGACCTGGAGACCAACTATATGCTCGCCCAGACCAACTTCAGCCATCGCGTGGCCGCCCAGCGTGAGGTCGAGGCCGTCACGGCGGCCTATGAAACCGACACGGTGACCATCGACCGCGTATTGGAGGCCCAGCAGCGGCTGGCCCAGGCCGAGAGCAACTACTACCGCTCCTTGGCCGACTACAACAAGTCGATCGCCGAGGTCCACTTCCGCAAGGGCTCGCTGCTGGAGTACAATGGCGTCTACTTGGCCGAAGGACCGTGGCCGGGCAAGGCGTACTTCGACGCCCGCCGCCGCGCCCGGGCTCGTGCCGCGGCAACTTATCTCGACTACGGATTCACCCAGCCGAGAGTGATCAGCCGCGGCCCGATCGAGCAGCACCCGGAAGCGGGCGCGCTGCCGCCGGGCGTGCAGACGGGCGCTCCGGCGGCCCCGGCACCGGGTTCCGCTCAGCCGGAGATGGTGCCGACGCCCGAGCCGCAATCGGCTCCCGCCGGCATGTCGCCCGCCAGTCCGGTCACCAGTTCGTCGGCGACCGAGCCGCAGGCATCGGTTCCTGCCGGCGGCAAGGCCGAGCGCGGTCGGAGCGCGACGGCGGGCCTGCCGGCGATGGCGAGCGAAAGCGAAAGCCGTCCGGACGACGGGCAAGTGATGGCCACCGGCTGGACGACCGCCGAAAGGGGCAGCAACCATGAACCTGGGCCGAATCCACCGCTTGCTCCAGTTGATCGGTCTGCTGCAGGCTGGACGGGGGTACAACAGTGATGCCCTGGCCCAGGCCTGCGGCGTCAGCCGCCGCACGGTCTTCCGCGATCTCGATTTGCTGCGGCTTTCGGGCGTGCCGCTCTCGTTCGACGAGAACCAGCAGCGCTACCGCATCCCCGGTGCGTGCCTCTTGCCGCCGACCAACTTCACGCCGGAAGAGGCGCTCTCGCTGTTGGTGTTGTGCCACGAGCTGGGCAGCAGTTCGGGCGTGCCGCTTTTGACCGCGGCCCGCACCGCCGCGGTGAAGCTGGAGAGTTCGCTGCCGGCCCGCCTCCGCGATCAATTGCGCGAGGTGACGGCCGCTCTGCACATCGCCGCCGAGCCGGCCAATCCGCTCGTGGGGTGCAAGCCGGTCTACGACCTGCTGCTCACGGCCATCGCCAACCGCCGCAACGTCCGCATTCACTACCAAAGTCTGGCCGAGGAGAAAGAAATTGCGACTCGGCTGAGCCCCTACGAGTTGTTTTTCAGCCGGCGGAGCTGGTACGTCGTGGGCCGCTCGTCGCTGCACCGCGCCAAGCGGACGTTCAACCTCGGCCGCATCCTCCGCATCGAGCCGCTGGACGACCGTTTCCGCGTTCCCCGCGGCTTTTCCCTCGCCCGTCATCTCCGCAACGCCTGGCACATGATTCCCGAAAAGGGCCGCGACCGCGAAGTGGTCGTCCGCTTCGACAGACTGGTGGCCCAAAACGTGGCCGAGGTCAACTGGCACAAGACCCAGCGCGTGGTGTTTCGCGACGACGGATCGGCCGATTTCCATGTCACGGTTTCCGGCCTCAAGGAAATCTCCTGGTGGATTCTGGGCTATGGCGACCGGGCCGAGGTGCTCGAGCCGCCCGAGCTGCGGCAGTTGATCGCCCAGCACGCCCAGCGCATGGCCGACCAATACCGCTAAGCGGAACGGCGGCTTGCAGACGCGGCATCATGCTCCCTCCTGCTCGCGTCCGGAGAAGCGCTCTTGCCAACGGACGTGGCAATCATGCCGCATCTGCCCCGCATGACGGAGACTGCTGCCCCCGAGGTTTTTTTCGCCGTCAAACGAGTTGCAACTCCCATAACCGTCCATCCAGGGCGTGCTCCGGCGTCCTTCTGCATCGAAAGGGCCGCCTGAATGCTATCTTTCAATGGGGCACCAGGGTGGCTACTAGCGCGCAGGGAGGAGGTTCGGGTATGTTGCCTTTGCCCGCCAAACAATCGCCGACAGAATGTGTCCGGATTCCCAGCCAACTCTCCGCCCGCATCCTGCTGTGCGAGGACGGTCAGGATAACCAGCGACTGCTTGCCTCTCTGCTCACCAGGGCCGGCGCCGAGGTGGTGCTGGCCGACAACGGTCAGATGGGCATGGAAAAAGCCCTCGCGGCGCAAGAAACCGGCCAGCCCTTTGATGTCATTCTGATGGACATGCAAATGCCTGTTCTGGACGGATATCTGGCCACACGGTCCTTGCGGGAAAAGGCCTACCTCGGTCCAATTATCGCGATTACGGCTTATGCCCTGGCGGGAGATCGAGAAGAATGCCTTGATGCGGGGTGCGATGACTATATCGCCAAACCCATCGATCAGACGACCCTTTTGGCCATGATTGCAGACTACCTGCCCAACGCTCCAAAACAGGCCGAACGGCCGCCTCTCGAAACCGAAGACCTCCGCCGGTCGACGTAACGAAAGAATCGGCGTTTGTTGTCACGCGGCGGCACCTGCGATAGAATGACGTGCGCCTTCCACGCTGCACTGCTTCTTTCGCGCTAACCCGAACTGGAGACTTGCCATGTCGATGCTTGTTCGCCGGCTGAGTGTTTGGGCTGTCCTCGTCCTTGCGCCGATGGCCATGCCCATAGCCCACGGCGCGCCGCAACCGGATCGTTGCGTGGTACTCGTAAGCATCGACGGGTTGGCGAACTTTTACCTCGACGATCCGAAGGCCGACATGCCCACCATGCGGCGACTCGCCCGCGAAGGCGCGCGGGCCCGGGGTATGATCTGCTGCTTTCCCACCGTCACCTGGCCCAGCCACACCACCATGGCCACCGGCGTGGCGCCGGCGCGGCACGGCGTCCTCGGCAACAGCTACCTCGATCGCCAGACGGGCAACCCGGTCACCCTCTTGTGTGATCCGGTCTATGACAAGGACCAGGTCGTCAAGTGCCCGACGATCTACGACGTTGCCCAGGCCGCCGGGCTGAAGACCGCGGCAATCTGCTGGCCGGCCACCCGCAACGCGCCGACGCTCGACTGGACCGTGCCGGACATGCCCGGCGACGCGTGGGCGCGCTGGGGAACGCAGTCGTGGCTGGCCGAGTTGCGTGCCGCCGGCCTCCCCGTCGATTCGCAAGGCATATGGTGCGTCCAGCCAACGGGCGGCGCGGAGCGCGATTGGCTTTACACGCGCATGGCCGCGCAAATGCTTAAAAAACACTCCCCCAACCTGCTCATGATCCATTTGGTCGAGCCGGATCACGTGCAGCACCGCGCGGGGCCTCGTTCGCCCGATGCCTACTGGTGTGCCAGTTATGCCGACGATCGGGTCCGCGACCTGGTCGAAGCCATCGCCCGTTCTCCCCGGGCCAGCAAGACCACGCTCATCGTCTGCTCCGACCACGGTTTCTTTCCCGTTCGCAACACCATTCAACCCAACGTGCTGTTGCGTCAACTTGGGCTGATCGAATTGTCCGGCAGTGGGGTGGGCAAGAAGTCGGCCTATTGCTTGTCGCAAGGCGGCGCGTGCGCCGTGTATGTGCTCGACGACGCCCGCCGCGCCGAGATTACCAGTAAGCTGCATGAGGCGTTGGCTGCCGTCGAGGGAGTGGCAGCGGTCTTGGGTCCCGAGCAGTTCGCCGCCCTTGGCCAACCCACGCCCGAGCAGGACCCGCGCGCCCCCGACCTATGGCTGGCGGCGCGGCGCGACTACAGCTTCGGCGAAAGTGCGGCGGGCGACAAGACGGTGGTGCGGTTGGCCGCGCTGACGGGCACACACGGCTATTTGCCCGACCAGCCTGACATGCTGGCCATGTGCATTGTCTGGGGTCCCGGCATCCGGCCCGGCACCGACTTGGGCAAAATCCGCGAGACGGAGATTGCCGGAAAGATCGCCGGCATCCTCGGTTTGGAGCTGCCCGTGCGTTGGGACCGCAGTTGTCCTGCCGTCCCGTCGGGGAAATAGGGATGGCAGTACAACTGCCATCCCAACGATAGACCGCAGCCTCTCGATGTAGCCAATGGGTGGCTTACCGCGGCGGTAACGGACGGACCGGCTGGCCGCCGATGCCTTGCGGGGCAGGAATCATTCCGCCGGGCCCCGGCGGAGGAACGGCCGTCGGCGCGGGAGCGGCCGCTGCCGGCGCGGCCACCAGAGGTGCGGGGTGGATGCCGCGGCGAAGCTGTTCGGCCCGCCCCAGCAATTGGTCGGTGGGCACGATCATCTGCGGCTTCAGTTGGAAGTCGAACACGCGTTGGTCGCGGATCTGGCCGGGCACGAAGTTCTCTGACACGAAATCCAACGGCACATACTCGTACCAAGGCGGTGGAATGGGCTGCATGACGGTCAACGTCTCATAACCGTCCTTGACCAGGCGGATCTTTCGCGTGCCGTAATAGATGAAGCTGGTCGAGACGGGTGTGACGCCGATGTCGTAATCGTCCACATAGACGAGTGCCCCGGGCGGATTGCTGCGAATGGTCATCCGCCGCTCGACACAGCCGCTTTGGCTGGCGCAGAGCAAAAGCCCCACCAGGGCCAGGATGGATCGGGCAGAGCCGCCTTTCCAAGCCCAACAAGAGTGCCGAATCGCGACCATGGCCGAAACGCCTGAACGAGGCTTTCCCTCGGAAAATTGACGAATAGGGTGGCGGAGTATAATCGCTGGCACGGCCCATGGCTAGGTCGAATTTCTTGAAAGGCGCAGTCTGCAACCGCCCAATCTCCCCATTCTCACCACGATGTCGCCCGGCTCCCCTCGTCACGTGCGCCCAAAAAATCACGAACGTGTTCTTCCGCCTCTCGCGACCGGCGGCACGCCGGTCATCGATTTTCGCCGAAGCGTTCGTTGTGACCCCGTGTGGCCGGCGGGCTTGCCGCGTTGCGCGGCACGGTGGACGACGGCGGTAGAATCTGTGCCGGAGCGGCACAATACGCGTCTATCGAGCGGACTGTCTCCGAAAATACTTCCCGCCCAGATGCCGGCCCAGCATCGTCAGCCCGACCACTACAATTGTCGGGAGCCACACCCACCGCAACTCCCCCCGCACCGCATGGCTCTGCCGGGGATCCGGCAGTTCAAAAGCGATGTCGGAAACGCCTGCAACTGATCGAGGCCGCCCGCCAGGCGGACGTCTGGCGGTTCGTGTTCATCTCCACCTGCGCCGTCCACGAAAAAATTCTCGACGACCGGCCGCTGGACGAAACGCACCCCACCTGGGCCACGAGTCATTATGGCGCCCACAAGGCGGCCATCGAGCAATTCGTCCACAGCTACGGGTTCGGCGAGGGTTTCCCCATCTGCGCCCTGCGGCCCACCGGCATCTATGGCCTGGCCCATCCCGTCGCGCAAAGTCGATGGTACCCGTTGGTCCAGGCCGTCGTCCGCGGCGAAAGCGTCGAGTGCCATGGCGGCGGCAAAGAGGTCCATGCCTCCGACGTCGCCTGGGCGGTCGAGATCCTGTTGACGGCCGAGGGCGTCGCCGGTGAAGTCTATAACTGCTACGACCGCTACATCTCGCAGCACGAAGTGGCCTCGATCGCCAAGCGGCTCTCCGCCAGCCACAGCGAAATCCGCGGCGCTCCCTCGACGGCGAAGCATCAGATCGTGACGCAGAAACTCCAGCGTCTCGGCATGACGTTCGGCGGCCGCGCCCTTTTGGAATACACGATCCAGCAGATGCTGGACGCGTTGTGACCATCGGCCGTGCCCCCTCTTCCCCTGGGCGGGCGTGGGCGCCCCTTGTCCCCTCTCCCTCTGGGAGAGGGCTAGGGTGAGGGCCGGGTTCTGCGTTAGCATAGTGGAAATGCAAGCGAGCGAGGGTGTTATGCCCAGGCAAGACCTGCTGCTCTCAATCAACGCCGAATATGAACGGCTTTACCGTCGCGTCCGTTCGGCGCTTGACGGCATGACCGATATCCCGGCGGAGGTAAGACGTTTCACACCGGACCGGCACGAGCTTTCCGTGTTGCAGGCCCTCGAGTGGCTGCTGGCCGGTTCCCACGAGCCATTCTGCCGCTACGCCCTGTTGCCGGGTGCTCCCCGCGACGTGGCCCCGATCGATTCGGCTACCTTTTCACATTTTGCCGAGCAGGCCGCCCAATCCGAGCGCACCCTGCGCTGGGCGCTGCTGCTCCACGACGTGGCAAAAGGGCGAGGGCTTTCCGGTCCGCACCCGGAGCATTGTGCCCGCATCACAGCCCAGATCCTCTCCCACTTCGGCGATCTCGATGAACAGGACAAGCAGGTGATTACCTGGCTCGTCCGCTATCACGACGTCTTGGGCAACATCCACTCCGGCGAACGCTCGCCCAGCTTTTTGCTCGACATCACCCGCGACTGCACCCCGGCAGAGCGGCAGCGGCGGCTGCGGCTGCTTCAGCTTGTTACCCTGTGTGATGTGCGGGGAACGGAGGACGGAGCGTATCTGACGGAACAAAGAGCCCGCTTCTGGTTGACCCTGTCGGACGAGACGCAAATTCGCCAGTGCCAGGACAATCTTCTGCGGTGGCGGGCCGAGCGGTGGACCGGCGGTCTGGCCGGCGACACGAATGCCCAGGCGGCCGATGCCCTCTTGGCGAAAATCCTCGGCCAGGAAAACGGCGACCTTAGTCGCCTGGTGACCGCCGCCTTCGGCAGCCGTATTTCGTACATCGTCTACGGGTTCTATCTGTTCACGGCGCTTACGGTCGATCAATTGGCAACGCTCACGAAGTTGGTCGCCCGCGCGGTGGATTGTCTTGATGAGAAGCAGCTTACGCTCGTGTTCGAGACCGTCTACCGGCCGGGAACGACGGGCGCCCAGGCAGCGCTGCGCCATTACACCCATCAGCTCGACCAAGATACGCTCCGTCTCACGGCCGGCAGCGGGGTGGAGGGTGCATTCCGCACTTTGTTAGGTTACGGGGCCTGGGCGTAGGCGTTGACCCCGGTCTGGCGGGATTGGTGGCGGAGCCAGAAGGAGGCAATTGGGATGGAGTCGCTGAGGTAGTCGGCTC
>Ga0181520_10002063_pt1 | contig 38806 bp, 29 predicted proteins | sample PEATcosm2014_Bin_29_FD_132451 | JGI IMG/M metagenome (GOLD analysis project Ga0181520, IMG submission 132451) | Peatland microbial communities from MTU Mesocosm Facility, Houghton, MI, USA - PEATcosm2014_Bin02_30_metaG | ecosystem: Environmental > Terrestrial > Soil > Wetlands > Peat | place... | reverse complement strand
CCGTGCCCGGACCGCGGCTGTGTCGCAGACCAGCCGCAGCAGCTCCGCAGGAATGACCGCGTCGGAAATACTCAACACGCCTTGAGGCCCCGACGCGCTGCGGCTGATTCCGCGCTGCGCGGAACACAGCCGCGGTCCATGGCGCTCCGCGCAATGCCGACGTGCTCGGCAACTCCCATCGCGTCTTGGACTGCGCCGGCAAAGCGCAGCGGCGACGGCGCTTTCGCCCGCACGCGCTAGCCGCGAGCTTTTTGAGCGCCGTCGCCCGCACGAAAGCGGCGGGGCGCTCCGTTTTCCGCCGCCCTCCGTTGCTGGACCCGTGCCCGGACCGCGGCTGTGTCGCAGACCATCCGCAGCAGCTCCGCAGGAATGACCGCGTCAGAAATACTCAACACGCCTTGAGGCCCCGACGCGCTGCGGCTGATTCCGCGCTGCGCGGAACACAGCCGCGGTGCCAGAAGACTCCGCTGGGAAGATTCTGCCCTATCTGCCAACCGCGTCAGATGCTCGTAGGCGACGACGTCATTTCAACCTATCCCGGAGGGATTAAATCATCCAGCCCAGCGTTGCCGCAACAACGGAGCGGCTACGCTGGGTAACAAACCCCGCAAAATTTTCCCCTACGCTGTAAGCGTTGAATCGGCGAAGGGGGCAGGCCTTAGTTTGGTTCGTTTTCCGAAGAGTGGTCACCCATAGATCGGCGAAAAAATGGGGCAACCACGGAACGCCTGGCGGGGTTTCTATACTCCCCACCATTTTCTTGGAACTGAATTCACTTCCCGCTCAACCATTTACGCATTTCCCGTTAGCGGCTAACTTTGTGAATCCGCCGACCCTGCTAAAATCGCCCTGGCTGGGAAACCGCCCCCGCCAGGATGAGCCCGCATGCTCACAATCGAGCCTGGATACGGACGGTTCGCCCCCTCGGCGTCCGCCCGCAAGAATTCCTTGTCCCGCCACCACGCTTCCGCTCGGGCAACGGTCCTCAAAAGCTCGCGGCTTGGGCGTGCGCGCGAAAGCGCCGTCGCCGCTACGCTTTGCCGGCGCAGTCCATGACGCGAACGGAATTGCCCGGCGCGTCGAAACTACACGGAGCTTTATGCCTGCCGCAGACATGTCCGCGCTTTGGAACTTGCAGACATCCGCTCGCGTTGGGGAGTGCAACCGGTCAACCCTGGTCAACCTTGGTCAACCCAAAGAGACTTCCAAAATTCCCTGGCCCAACGCATGTCCGCCCGTCCTCCAAAATTCGTGTTCATTCCCGTCAATTCGTGTCAGAACTCTTTTTTCCGCCCCGCATTTCTGCTTAACACGCCCCGGGCCATCCCCTAAGCTGCGGCACGCACTGACCCGTCACGCACCGCGTATGCAGGAATACACCGCCATCCAGACTCAGAACGACCGCCGGCCGGGGGGCCGACTTTTACCCACACTGCGACCTTCCGCTCATGAATAAATCTCCCGTCATCCTGTTGGCCGGCCTGGCCCTGGCCATCGCCCCGGCCCGCGCCGAAGTCGTCATCGCCAACGTCTTCGCCCGCCCAACCACCAGCCTCAACGGCCGGTGGCATGTCATCGTGGACCCCTACGATACCGGCTATTATGATTACCGCCACCAGCCCTACGACGAGGCGCCCAAAATCTCCGGCGGCTTCGCCCTGGACCACCTCGCCGACAGCAAGAGCGAGCTGGTGGAATACAACTTCGACACCAGCCCCACCCTCAACGTCCCCGGCGACTGGAATTCGCAGGACGACAAACTTTTCTACTACGAGGGTTCCGTCTGGTATCGCACCAAATTCGACGTCAAGAAAACCGCCCCGGACCACCGCCTCTTCCTGTATTTCGGCGCCGCCAATTACGAGGCCGACGTCTATCTCAACGGCGCCAAGCTCGGCAAACACATCGGCGGCTTCACCCCTTTTGCCTACGAAATCACCGGCTTGGCCCGCGACACCGGCAACTCGCTCGTCGTCCGCGTCAACAACCAGCGCCGTTCCGCCGGCGTGCCCACCATCAACACCGATTGGTGGAACTACGGCGGCCTCACCCGCGACGTCCTCCTCGTCGAGGAACCCGCCACCTTCATCTCCGATTTCCTTGTCCGCTTGAAGCCCGGCACCACCAACACGATCGAATGCCGCGTCCGCCTCGATGGCGCCGACCGCCAAAAGGCCGTCAAAATCGCTTTCCCCAAGCTCCAGCTCGCCGCCGAACCCATGGCCGACCAAGACGGCGTGGCCCAATGCGATCTGCCCGCCACCAACCTCGCCTTGTGGTGCCCCGAAAATCCCACCCTGTACGCCGTGGACATCTCCGCCGGTGACGACCGCCTGCAGGACCGCGTGGGCTTCCGCACGATTGACACCTGCGCCCGGGAAATCCGGCTCAACGGCAAGCCGGTGTTCCTGCGCGGCATTGCCATCCACGAGGAAAATCCGCTCCGCGGCAACCGCGCCTGGTCCGAAGCGGACGCCCGCCTGCTCCTCGGCTGGGCCAAGGAACTCGGCTGCAATTTCGTCCGCCTCGCCCATTATCCCCACAACGAGCACATGGCCCGGCTGGCCGATGAAATGGGCCTCATGTGCTGGGAGGAAGTGCCCGTCTATTGGACCATCGAGTGGACCAATGCCGACACCCTTGCCAACGCCCAAGCCCAGCTCGCCGACCTCATCGTCCGCGACCAGAACCGCGCCAGCGTCATCGTCTGGTCCGTCGCCAACGAAACCCCCGTCAGCGAGCCCCGCACCAAGTTCCTTCGCACCCTGGTGGACGAGGCCCGCTCGCGCGACGGCACCCGCCTGGTCTCCGCCGCCATGGAGGTGCGCATTGATCCCGCTGATCCCAACCACAAAATCGTGGACGACCCCTTCGGCGAATTCACCGACCTGTGCAGCTTCAATCAATACACCGGCTGGTACGACGGCCTCCCGGACAAAATTGATCACCTCACCTGGAGCATCAAATATGACAAGCCCGTCTTCATCAGCGAATTCGGCGCCGACGCCCGCCAGGGCTTCCATGCCGACGCCCTGACGCGCTTCAGCGAGGAATACCAGGCCGACGTTTACCGGCGCACGCTGCCCATGCTGGAAAAAATTCCCGGCTTCAGCGGCTGCACGCCTTGGATCCTCTGCGACTTTCGCTCCCCGCGCCGACTCCTGTCCGGCGTCCAGGACGGCTGGAACCTCAAGGGTCTCGTCAGCGCCCACGGTGAAAAAAAGCTGGCCTTCACCGTCCTCCAGGATTTTTACGCGCAAAAGGCCGCCGCCGCAAAATAGCTTTCCCGTGCGAATCTCCATCCAGGAACTTATGGCCCGCAGCGGCGTGGCCTTTGGCACCAGCGGCGCCCGCGGACTGGCCACCGCCATGACTGACTCCGTCTGTTGCGCCTACACCACGGGTTTTCTCCAGTACCTCGAAGCCATCGGCGACCTCCGCCGCGCCGGCGAGCGCGTGGCCGTGGCCGGCGATTTCCGCCCCAGCACCGACCGCATCGTCCAAGCCGTCTGCCGCGCCGCGGCGGCGCTGGGCTATCAACCCGTCAATTGCGGCAAAATCCCCTCCCCGGCCGTCGCGCTGTTCGGCCTGGAGAACGGCATCCCGTCCATCATGGTCACCGGCAGCCACATTCCCGACGACCGCAATGGCATCAAGTTCAACAAGGTCGCCGGCGAGGTGCTCAAGGCGGATGAACAAGGCATGAGCCGCCAGCTCGTGGAATGCCCCGCTGACTGGTTCGGCCCGGACGGAAATTTCCGGCCGCCGGTTCCCGCAACGCCCGCCGTTTCGCCCCAGGCCGGGGAAAACTACGTCATGCGCTACCTGGATTTCTTCGCGCCCGACGCCCTCCGCGGCCTGCGCGTGGGTGTCTATCAACATTCCGCCGTGGCCCGCGACCTCCTCGTGAAGATCCTTTCCCATCTCGGCGCCGAAGTCACCCCCCTCGGCCGCTCGGATAAATTCATCCCCGTGGACACCGAAGCCATCCGCCCCGAAGACGTCCAGCTCGCCGCCACTTGGGCCGGCTCGGGAAAATTCGACGCCCTCGTTTCCACGGACGGCGACAGCGACCGCCCGCTCGTCAGCGACGAAACCGGTGTCTGGCTGCGCGGCGACATCGCGGGCATTCTCTGCGCGAAATTCCTGGCCGCCGATTCCATCAGCACGCCCGTGAGCTGCAACACCGCCGTGGAAAAATGCGGCTGGTTCCCCCGCGTCCGCCGCACCCGCATCGGTTCGCCCTATGTCGTCGCTTCCATGATCGAGGCCACCGCCGCCGGCGCCAAGCGCGTCGTGGGCTACGAGGCCAACGGCGGCTTCCTGCTGGATTCGGACCTCCTGGCGGATGGAAAAAAATTGCGCGCCCTGCCCACGCGCGACGCCGTGATCGTCATCCTCGCCGTCCTCTCGCTCGCCCAGCGGCAGGACCAAAAGATTTCACAGCTCGCGGCCGCCCTGCCCGCCCGCTTCACCGCCAGCGACCGGCTCAAGAACTTCGCCCCCGAAAAAAGCCGCGCCGTGCTCGCCCGGTTCCAATCCGGCTCCGAGGCCGCCGACCGCGCCGCGGCCGAAAAGCTGTTCGGGGAAATTTGCGGCGCAGTCGCCACCCTGGACCGCACGGATGGCTTGCGGATGGTTTTCGCCAACGCGGAAATCATCCACCTGCGCCCTTCCGGCAACGCGCCCGAATTCCGCTGCTACGCCGAGGCCGGCACCGACCGGCGCGCCCGCGAAATCACCGCCCTCGCGCTCGCCAAAATCAAGGGCTAATGCCCCGCGTCCTGCGGGCGCTTGGCATATTGCACGCGCTTGAACAGCAGGAGCAGCGGCAGGCCCGCCAGCGCCAGCAGCCCGAAGAAGAAGAAGTTGTCCACGAACGACCACAGATGCGCCTGCGCATCGAGCAGCGAGTAGAGGCCGCCGTACGCCTGCCGCGAGGCCGTGACCGCATCGGTGTGCCGCAGCAGCAGGTTTTTGGCCGCGGCGAGCCGCTGCGTATAGGCCGGGTCCGTCGGCGTCAGATGCCCCACCATCAGCGCCTGGTGCACCTGCGCCCCCCGCGCCAGCATGGTCGTCACAAACGCGATGCCCACGCTCCCGCCCAGGTTGCGCATCAAATTGTACAGGCCCGTCGCGTTGCCGATCTGCGCCTGGCCCAGGTGGCTCAGCGTCATCACCGTCAGCGGCACGAAGATGAAGCTGATCGCGATGCCGTTCACCACGCTCGGCCAGATGACGTTGATCTGGCTCACTTGCAGGTTGATGTCCGCCAGCATGAATGATGAAATTGCCAGCGTGGTAAAGCCCACGCCCAGCAGCCAGCGCGCGGGCACCCGCCCCACCAGCCGCCCCACGACGAACGTGGTGGCGAACGCCGCCAGACCCCGCGGGCTCATCGCGTAGCCGCTTTGCAGCGCCGGATAGCCCATCAGCGTTTGCAGGAACAGCGGCAGCTCCGCCGTGGTGCCGTAAAGGATCGCCGCCAGGGTGGTCATCAAGATCAGCCCCACCGTGAAATTCCGGTTCTTGAACACCCGCAGATCCACCAGCGGATGCTCCACCTTGAATTCCCACCAGAGCAGCAACCCGAACGAAACCACCGACACCAGGGCAAACCAGCGCACCCATTCCGCGCCGAACCAGTCCGCCTCCTGCCCCTTGTCCAGCACGATTTGCAGCGTCGCCAGCCACAGCGCCAGCAGCCCGAACCCGATATAGTCAATCGTCGCCTCCAGGTTCCGCTTGATGTACGGCGGGTCCTCCACGAGCCACTTGGCCAGCGCCAGCGCCAGCACGCCCACCGGGAGGTTGATGTAAAATATCCACCGCCACGAGTAATTGTCCGTGATCCAGCCCCCGACCGTCGGCCCCAAAATCGGCGCCACCACCACCCCCTGCGCAAACACCGCCATCGCCGCCCCGCGCTTCCGCGCCGGCACGCTCTCCAGCATGATGGATTGCGCAATCGGCACCATCGCCCCGCCGCCCGCCCCTTGGAGGATCCGCGCCAGGATCAGCGTCGGCAGGTCCCACGCCAGCCCGCACAGCGCCGAGGCCAGCGTGAACATGAAAATGCAGAAAAGCAGAACCCGCTTGCGCCCGAAATGGTTTCCCAGCCACCCCGTCATCGGCAGCACGATGGCGTTCGAGACCAGGTAGCTCGTCAGGATCCACGTCGCCTCCTCCGGCGTGGCCGAAAGACTCCCCGCCACGTGCGGCAGCGCGATGTTCGCAATGGACGTGTCCAGCACCTCCATGAACACCGCCAGCATCACCGTCACCGAGATCAACCACGGGTTGTGACGCGGATGCCACTCCTGTTGCGACGCCTCAGCCATGGAAACTACTTGTCGCTGGTGCCGTTGGTGTCGTTGCCCGGCCGGCCCGCCACCGCTCCGAAAATGGCCGCCGTCAGCGCCGCGAGCGCCACCGCCAGCAGCGCGCTGGCCCAGTCGGGAAAAATAAAGCCGCTCACCGCCACGCTCGGCGTCACCGACAGTCCCGGGCCGATCACATGGTCCGCCGGCAGCGGTTCATCGAAAACAATCTTCACCGGCACGCGCTGTACCACCTTCACGTAATTGCCCGTGGCGTTCTCCGGCGGCAGCAGGCTGAACTGCGCGCCGCTGCCCGCCTGCACGCTGTCCACGTGCGCCTTGAACGCGCGCCCCCCCAACGCGTCAATCGCCACCAGCACCGGCTGGTTCGTCTGCATCCGCTTGAGCTGCGATTCCTTGAAATTCGCCACCACCCACACCTCCAGCGGCACGATGGACATGATCTGCTGCCCCACCTGCAAATAATCCCCCGTCTCCACCGCCTTGCGCGTCACCCGCCCGGTGATCGGCGCGAATATCTTGGTGTACGACAGGTTCTGCCGGGCCACCGCGATGTTCGTCTGCGCCTCCGACCACTGGGACAGCGCCGTGCCCATTTCCTCCCGCGCCGCCACCATCGTGCGGTCCGCCTCCACCACCTTCGAGTTGTCCTCCGCCACCGTGGCCAGCGCGGACTTCAGGTCCGCCTGCGCCCGCGTGGTGTCCGTCTGCGCCGTGTCAAACTCCTGCTGCGAAACCGTCCGCGCCTTCAGCAGGTTCTGGCTGCGCAGGAAATTCGTCTGCGCAATCTCGGCGCTGGCCTGCGCCGCGTCCGCGTCCGCCTGCGCCTTGCGCGCCTCCGCCGCGGCCGTCTCCACCTTCGTCTGCATCAACTGGTAGCCCGCGAACGCCGTCCGGTAATTCGCGTTCTGCGAATCCGCCGCCGCCTGCTTCTGCGCCACCGCCAGGGCGTAGTCCGCCGCGTCAATCTCCACCAGCGGGTCGTTCGCGCGCACCAATTGGTTGTCGTCCACGTGCACCGCCGCCACCTGCCCGGCAATCCGCGGCGCGATGGACACAATGTGCCCCGCAATGAACGCGTCGTCCGTGGACTCGTGCGTGAACAGGTCCGCCAGATACGCAATGCCAAAATACAGTCCCACGGCCAGCACCACGGCCGCCGGCCAGAGGATGATGGGTGAGGTGAATCTCGCGGCGCCGTTGCTGTTCTTCGCCGGCAGCGCGGCCGTTTTTTCGTCGCTCATAATTTGCCCGTCTCCGTCCCCAAGGCGGCTTCCGCGGCGTGATCCTTGGCAATCAGCATGTAAATCGAGGGCACCACCAGCAGCGTGAACAGCGTGCCGATCGTCATCCCGCTCACCAGCACGATGCCGATGGAATTGCGCGCCGCCGCGCCGGCGCCCGAGACCAGCGTCAGCGGGAAATTGCCCGCGATGGTCGCCACCGTCGTCATCAGCACCGGCCGCAACCGCAGCAGCGCCGCCTCGTGCACCGCCTGGAGCTTGGGGCGCCCCTGGCGTTGCAGTTGGTTGGCAAATTCCACAATCAAAATGCCGTTCTTGGCGATCAAGCCCACCAGGGTGATCAGCCCCACTTCGGAGTAGATGTTCACCGACGTCGTCCAGCCGTTCGTCCAATAGGGAATGTTCGGGTTGGGCATCTTCAGGAAACAGAACGCCAGCGCGCCAAACAGCGCCAGCGGCACCGAGCCCAGGATGATGATGAACGGGTCGCGGAAGCTGTTGAACAGCGCCGCCAGCACCAGGATGATCAGCACCACCGCCAGCAGGAACGCCGGCAGGAACTTGTCCCCCTCCACCCGCAGGAACCGCGAGTCGCCCGTGTAATCCAGCTTGTAGCCGCTCGGCAGCATCCGGGCGCATTCCCCTTCCAGAAACTTCAGCGCCGTGTCCAGCGGCACCATCGCCACCCCGCTCAGCTTCACCGAGTTCAACTGCTGGAACCGGTTCAGCGCCCGCGGCGTCGTGTGCTTTTCCAAATGCGCAAACGTGCTCACCGGGATCATCTGGTTCGCCGGCCCGCGCACGTAGGTGTTCTCCAGTTGCTCCGCGTTCAGCCGCGCGCCGCGCTCGAGCTGCGGAATCACCTTGTAGCTCCGCCCCGCAAAATCAAACCGGTTCACATAATTGCCGCCCACCAGCGCCCCCAGGTCCGCCCCCACCGACTGCATGTCCAGCCCCAGCGCCGCCACCTTGTCGCGGTCTATCACCAGCGCCTGTTCCGGCTGGTCCACCTTCGTGTCAATCTGCGGCGGAAAGGCAAACATGCCGTTCGTCGCGCATTCCCGCTGCAGCCGCTGCGCAAATTCCAGGATCTGCTCCGGCTCCGCCGTGGACGACAACACCAGGTTCACCGGGAAATTCTCCCCGCCCGTCGGCAGCGGCGAGGGCGTGACCATGTACATCCGGATGCCCGGAATGTTGTTCACCGACGCCTGCACCCCCGGAATGATCTGGAAAATGGACCGCTTCCGCTCCCCCCACGGCTGCACCACCATGCCCCCAAAGCCCTGGTCCGGCGCCGACATTTGGAATATCTGGATGGTCTCCGGCACCTTCACAAACACCTGTTCCGCCGCGTCCGCATAATACTGCACCTGTTCCACCGTCGCGTCCGGCGGCGTTTCCACCACCCCGAACGCCACCCCCTGGTCCTCCGTCGGCGCCGCCTCCTTCGCCTGCCAGGCCATCTGGAACATCGGAATCGTCAGCAGCGTCAGCCCGATCCACACCGCGTACACCAGCGGCCGCCGCGCCAGCGTCCAGTCCAGCACCCGCCCGTAAAACCGCTTCAGTTTGTCGAACCCCGTGTTGATCCGCCCCGCCAGCCCGTGCTCCTCCCGGTCGTGGCTCAACAGCACCGACGACATCACCGGGGACAGCGTCAGCGCCACGATCCCGGAGATGAACACCGCCCCCGCCAGCGTCAGCGCAAACTCCCGGAACAGCGAGCCCGTCAGCCCGCCTTGAAAGGCGATCGGCGCGTACACCGCCGCCAGCGTGATGGTCATGGCGATCACCGGCCCCACCAGCTCCCGCGCCCCCAGCAGCGCCGCCTCATACGGCGTCTTCCCCGCGCGCACATGGCGCTCCACGTTCTCCACCACCACAATCGCATCGTCCACCACCAGCCCCACCGCCAGCACCACCGCCAGCAGCGTCAGCAGGTTCAGCGTGAACCCGAACACCTGCATCAAAAACACCGCCCCGATCAGCGACAGCGGAATCGCCACCAGCGGGATCAGCACCGACCGGAACGAACCCAAAAACAGGAAGATCACCACCGACACGATCACCAGCGTCATGAGCAGCGTCTTCTCCACTTCCTGCAGCGCGTCGGAAATGTATTGCGTCGCGTCGTAGGCAATGTGCGCCGTCAGCCCCGTCGGCAGGTCCTTCTGGATCGCGATCATCTCCTTGCGCACTTCCTTCACCACGTCCAGCGAATTGGCGTTCGGCAGCACCCACACGCCCATGAACACCGCCCGCTCCCCGTTGAACCGCACCTCGCTGTCGTAATCCTCCGCTCCCAGCACCACGTCCGCAATGTCCCGCAGCCGCACCAACTGGTCCCCGTTCTGCCGCACCACCAGGTTCTTGAATTCCTCCACCGACCGCAAATCCGTGTTGGCCGTCAGGTTCACCTGCACCAGCGAACCCTTCGTGTGCCCCACCGCCGAAAGAAAGTTGTTCGCCGCCAGCACCTGCCGCACCTCGTTGGGGCTGATGTTGAACGCCGCCAGCCGCTCCGGCTTCAGCCACACCCGCATCGCAAACGTCCGCCCGCCCAGGATGTCCGCCGTCTGCACCCCGTCCAGCGCCGTCAGCCGCGGCTGCACCACCCGCGTCAGGTAGTCCGTGATCTGGTTGGCCTCCAGGATGTCCGACGAAAAACTCAGGTACGCCGACGCAAACTGCGAATCGGCGGTCGCAATGGCCAGCGTCGGAATTTCCGCCTCCGGCGGCAAATCGTTCCGCACCTGGTCCACCTTCGAGCTGATTTCCGCCAGCCCCTTCTTCGAATCGTAGTTCAGCCGCAGGTGGATCGTGATCGTCGAAAGCCCCAGCTTGCTCGCCGACTCCATGTAGTCAATCCCGTCCGCCGCCGCAATGGCCCGCTCCAGCGGCTCCGTCACAAACCCCCGCACCAGGTTCGCGCTCGCCCCCACGTAAACCGTCGTCACCGTGATCGTCGCATTCTCGCTCCGCGGATACTGCCGCACATTGAGCGAACGGATCGCCTGCAGGCCCGCCAGCAAAATCAGCAGGCTGACCACCATCGCCAGCACCGGCCGGTGGATGAAGATATCGGTAAATGATTTCATGCCGCCTTAGCTGTTGGGGGGTGTCGGCAACTTCGAGGTCTTCGGCATCAGCTCGTTGTTTTCCTTGATCAACATGCCGTTGCGCAGCTTGAAGGTCCCCGCCGCCGCCACGCGGTCCCCCGCCTTCAAGCCCGATTCCACCACCACAAAGTCGCCCTCCGCCCGGCCGCAGCGCACAAAGGCCTGCTGCGCCACCAGGTTCGTCGCGCCGGGTCCGGCCGACACCACAAACACCGAGTCGCCGTACGGCGCGCTCAGGATCGCCGTGGACGGCACCACCAGCACCGGCTGCTCCGCCGGCAACACCACCGTCACCCGCACAAACATCCCCGCCCGCAGCAGCTCGTCCGCATTCTCAAACCGCGCCCGCACGCGCACGCTCCGCGTCGCCGCGTCGAGATCCGGATTGATCGCCGCAATCTCGCCCGAAAATTCGTTGGTCGGATACGCGTCCGCCACCGCCGCCACCTTCAGCCCCGGCTGCAACTTCGCAAAATCCTGCTGCGGCAGCGAAAAATCCACGAACACCGGCGAAAGCGATTGCAGCGACACAATCCCCTTGCCCACGTCGAGCTGCTCGCCCAGGTTCACCAGGCGGATGCCCAGCTTGCCGGAAAACGGCGCCCGGATGGTCTTCTTTTGAATGGTCGCGCGGATGTTGTCCGCATTGGCCGCCGCCTGTTTCCAGGCCGAATCCGCCTGGTCCAGCTCCGCCTGCGCCGTCGTCTTGTCCGCCACCAGCTTCCGCTGGCGCTCCACGCTCAGCTTTGCCCATTCCGCCTGCGCCTCCGCCGCGCGCAATTGCGCCTCCTCGGTGGACGTGTCCAGCCGCAACAGCAGGTCGCCCTGCCGCACCGCCGACCCGGATTCAAAGGCGATTTCGGTCACCGTGCCGGCGATCTCCGGCGCCACCAGCACGCCCTGCGCCGCGCTCACCGAGCCCACCGCCGACAGCGTGTCCGGCCAGTTTTCCTCATGGGCCACGGCCGTCGCCACCGTCGCCGTTTCCGGCGGTTGCGTCGCCGCCATCATCGTCCGGATTTGCAGGAACTTGACCGCCGCCAACACTCCGCCCGCCACCAGAACTATGCCGATGCCGATGGATAATTTACGTATCATTTTTTCCGTTTGGTTGTCTGCTTGATCTTCTTCGCGCCCGCCTTCGGCCCGGCGCCGGCCAGGAACAAATCCACAATCCGCCGCGCCGTCACGTCGTCCGGCTGGCACTGTTCGCACACCAGGTGCCCCACGATGTAAAAATTCACCAGCCCGTACACCCCGAACGCCAGCTCCTGGCTTCCAAAATGCCGGTCCAGCTCCCCCGCCTGCTGCGCCCGCCTGATGAGCGCATGCACATACTCGAAATTCCGCTCGCACTTCTCCGCGCAGTCCGCGTCCTCCGGCGCCTCCCCCGGCGCCGCAAACATCGTCGCAAACGAGATCCGCATCAGTTCCCGGTTCTCCCGGAAATACGCAAACAGCGCCGCCAGCGCCGCCTCCAGTTGCGCCCGGATGCCGGTCGTCCCCTCCACCGCCGCCCGCAGGATCCGGTACCGCTCGTCGTGCGCCTCGTGCACCAGCGCCTGGAACAGCCCCGCCTTGTCCTTGAAATAATAATACAGCGCCGGCTTGGACAGCTTCGCCTCGCCCACAATGTCCTGCACCGACGTCGCCGCATACCCGCTGTTGGCAAAATGCTTCAGCGCGGCCCGCAGCAGATGCTGCCGCGCGTCGGTGTGATTTGCCGGTTTGCCCATAACTTACCGAACGGTAGGTAAGATCCCCCCTCGTGTCAACTCAATTTGCCCGCGCCCCCCGCCGCGCAGCCCGGCCGGGTCCTTATTTCGCCAGCAAAAACCGGCCTTCCCTTGATTCCCGCGACACAGCCCAATTTGCGCGTCCCGAGCCTTGATCGCGCCGTTGGAACCGGTCATTTCAAATCAACATCTTCCATTTTCCAAACGGCGATTCTGTTTTGTTCGTCAACGGCAATGTTAAGCAGGACTGTTCCAAACTTATATCCCACCCGATAACGGTAGCTCCGGTTGCCATTTTTCTCCGTGCGCTCGACGAGAGCCAGCGAAAGGGCCTGACCGTAGGCCATCCTGTCCAATTGCGCCTGTTTCTGCCAAGGCTTCCACTCCGCCCACTCCGCAGCCGTGAAATCTGCCATTTGCGACTTGCCAAGCCCGGCGCGATCGATGATGTCTCGCACACGCGCGGTGATTCCAGGCTCGTTGTCAGGAATGGGGCGGTAATCCGGCCCGCTCCAAACATAGAGCCTGGCGATCTTTTGTGATAATTCCGCCGCTGCGTCGTAGGAATTCAATCGGTTGGCCAAAATCACCACCGTAAGTTGATCATCCACGGCACGGTAAATAACCGATGAAAATCCGCTGAAATTCCCTTCGTGCGAAATGATCAGGTGGCCTCCGTCGCTACGACCGGAAGTTCCCCACCCGAATCCATAACGGGTTTTCATTCCGTCATTCAAGCGGGTGGGAGTCCACATTTGTTCCAGACTCGATTGTTTTACCAGCTTCTCCGAATAAAGCGCGGCATCCCATTGGGCCATGTCTGAGATGGTGGAGACAATGCCCCCGCCCGCATAGGCCTTCGCGGATTGGGCGACACTATCGCCGAATTCCAGGCGGCCATTGTTCAATTCATATCCGATGGCCAGACCTGGGATACTCTTGCCGATGGGTGACACCTCGGTCTGCGTCATACCCAGCGGCTGAAAAATCCGTTCGCGCAAAAAATCACCGTACGCCTCGCCGGTGACTTTGCGAATGATCATTCCGAGCAAATGGTAGTTACTGTTGCTATAACGCATCTCATCGCCGGGCACAAAGTGCAGCGGGCAGCGGGCCACGGCTTTGAACACCCCCAGGTCAAAACCATAAAGCCAGGAATGCACTGATATATTTTCGTTGAGAAAATCCGGAATTCCCGAAGTGTGCGTGAGCAAATGACGAATGGTGATCGGTTTCCACTCGCTGGGTGTCCCGTCCAAATAATTGCTCACTGGGTCGTCGAGCTTGAGTTTACCCTCCTCGACCAGCATCATAATTGCGGTGGCAATGAATTGTTTGCTGAGCGAAGCGATCCGAAAAACGGTGTTGGTTCTGGCTGGTACTTTTAATTTCACATCGGCAAAACCGTAACCTCGCGCCTTGAGAATCTTCCCATCCTTGATTACCGCCAACGCCAAACCCGGGATTTGCTCGTTGGACATTTTATCTTGTACAAGTATATCCACCTGGTCACCAAGCACGCCTTTTGTGTTTGGCTGGGACGGCTCACTATGAGCCGGGGAAAGGACTAGACAAGTAAAAGCCCACAGAAGCCAGATCGCCTTTATCGTATTCATATTCACTTATTCCAAAAACATGAGCCATTTTATTCCGGGTTTAAAAATGAAAACGGGGAGAGAATTCCCCGATCAACTCGTGAGGTGCGCGTTTTACCATCTTTTTCTGTCCCGCGTAAGAATAGGGTCGTGCCCCCCCGCCGGCCGTCCCCTTATTTTCCGCCCGGCCGCCCCGGCTGCAGCTTGGAATGACTGTGGCTGTAGCAGAAATAAATCACCACGCCGATGGCAATCCACACAATCAGCCGCGCCCACGTGTCCGGCGGCAAATTCAACATCAGATAGCCGCACGAACCCACCCCCAGCGGCGCCACCAGCCAGACCGCCGGCACGCGAAACGGCCGCTCCAGCCCCGGATCCGTCACCCGCAACACCAAGATCCCCGCGCACACAATCGCAAACGCCAGCAGCGTGCCGATCGAAACCAACTGCCCCAGCAGCCCAATGGGAAACAGCCCCGCAATGAGCATCGCCGACGCCCCGGTGATGAGCTGCGCGATCCACGGCGTCTTGAACTTCGGATGCACCGCGCTGAACACCGCCGGCAGCAGGCCGTCCTTCGAAATCGTGTAAAAAATCCGGGTCTGGCCCAGCAGCAGCACCAGGATCACCGAGGAAAGCCCGGCGATGGCGCCGATCTTCACGAAGTATTCCAGCCACGCCAGCGAAGGCCCCAGGGTGCTGATTGCCACCGCAATCGGCGCCGACACGTTGAGTTGCGTGTAGTTCACCAAGCCCGTCAGCACCAGCGAGACCAGGATGTACAGGATTGTGCAGATCCCCAGCGAACCGAGCAGCGCAATCGGCATGTCCCGCTGCGGATTCCGCGATTCCTGCGCCGCCGTGGACACGGCGTCAAATCCGATGTACGCAAAAAAGATCACTCCCGCCGCGCGCACCACCCCGCTCCAGCCAAAGTGCCCCGGCCCCAGCGCCGGCGGCACGAACGGGTGCCAGTTCGCCTTGTTGATGTAGGCCGCCCCCACCGCGATGAACGTCAGGATCACCGCCAGCTTCAGCGCCACGACCACGTTGTTGAAATTCGCCGATTCCTTGATGCCGATCACCAGCAGGATCGTCACCGCCCCCACCACCGCCATGGCCGGCACGTTCAGCACCGCCCCCGTGCTCGTCCAGCCGTGCGCAAACAACTGCCACAGGTTCCACCAGTGCGCCGACGGATCCGTCACATGGTCATACGGCGCCGACGTAAACGCGGGCGGAATTGTCAGGTGCAAGTCCTTCAAAATTGAAACCGCGTAGCCCGACCACCCCACCGCCACCGTGGACGCCGCGAACAAATATTCCAGCACCAGGTTCCATCCGATGATCCACGCCACGAATTCCCCCAACGTGGCATAGCCGTACGTGTAAGCCGAACCCGACAGCGGAATCATCGAGGCAAATTCCGCGTAGCATAGCCCGGCAAACATGCACGCCAGCCCCGAAAGCATGAAGGAATACACAATGCCCGGCCCCGCGTACGCCGCGGCCGCCTGGCCCGTCATCACAAAAATCCCCGCCCCGATGATGCCGCCAATGCCCAGGGCGGTCAGGTTGACCGGGCCCAGCGCGCGTTTGAGGCTTTTATCGGCATGCGCCTCGGCTTGCAGGGCGGCGGCTGACTTGCGGCGGAAGAGGTTCATGAAGTCCACTCGTTTTGGGCCGTTAAATGAGGCCTTTGGCCATCACAAGTCAAGCAAATGCCGCAAATCTCACAGCCACTGCCGGATCTTTTCCTGGTATTTGTTGTACAGGAACCCCACCACCAGCAGCGCCACCCCCAGCGCCATGAACGTCATCACCCGGTACATCGGTTCCTCCTTCCACACATCCACCAGCACCACCCGCCCCACCGCCGTGGCCAGCACCCCCAGCCCGAACCACCGGTAAAACCGCTCGTGCAGCAGCATCCCCGCCGCAAACACCGCCACCGCCAAGCCCGCCCAAGTCATCGTCACGGTGAAACCACCCCCCGCCTGCGCCGTCCAGCACGACAAATACCGCCACAGGCTCGCGCCCGCCACCAGCACCACCCCGCCGTGAATTCCTTCCGCCACCGGCAGCCGGGCCGCCGCCAACCGCAGGAGTTGCTGCATCACCAGCAGCGCCAGCAGCGATACCAGGTTCGGACCATAAAGGTCCATTGCCAGGCCTTCGTGGCCCCACAGGAGCGCCAGGGACGCCGCGGCATAAACCGCCGCGGCCGCCAGCCCCTCGCGCGAGTTCCGCCACAGTCCCGCCGCAAACACCCACGCCGCCGCCAGCATGTACGCCCACACCCGCTGCCGCTCCCCCACGTAATTCCACACCCACAGCAGCGACAGCGCCAGCGCCAGCCACCGGTAAATCAACGCCACCTGCAGCAGCGGTTCCCGCGCGGGCGCCTCCTGCCCCTGCCGCGCAAACCACACCACCGTGCCCAGCGAAAACGCCCCCAGCACCGCCAGCGGCGCCAGCGGAAAATACCATTCCGGCCGCGCGCCCAGCAGTTGCCGCACAAATTCCCACGCCCCAACCGCCAGGAAAATCTGACCCGCAATCGCCACCGCCCACGCGCGCGTCACCAGCCCGTAAACCGTCACGCCCGCCGCCAGCAGGCCCGTGAGCACCAGCCACCCCGGCGGCCCCACCAGCGGATGCAGCCAGACCAGCGCCACCCCCACCGCCGCCAGCGCATAGACTGCCGCGCCGATGGCAAAGCCATCCCGGTTCACGGCCACCGATTTCTGGTGCTGCCACCAATGGCTCAAGCCAATCGTCACCGCGATGATCGCCAGCGGATTCCACCACGGCGGCTTCGCTCCCTGGAAATGGTACAGCCACGTCACCTGCGCGATGACCAGGAACAGTTGCCCCAGCAGCGTGACTTCCCGGACGCGCACCACATAAATCGAGAAGGTCAGTGCCACTGCCTCGGCCGTCAGCACCAGCGGCAAATGCGCTTCGGTGGTGTTGTACCACGTGGCCCCCAGCCAGGCCGCCAGCGCCGCCAAGGCCCACGCCGTCGGTTCGGGACGCAGCAGTTGCGGGCTCGCCGCGCCCTCCCGGTGCGCCCGGCAGGCGTTCAGCAGCAGCAACGCCCCAATGGCAGCCCCCGCCTCCAGGCCCGTCGGGGCCAACCGCGGCGCCGTCGCCAGCCACCAGCCCACCGCCGCCGCCCCGCTGGCAAACGCCACCACCTTCGGCGCCGCCGCCCGGTATCCACCGATGGCCCCGTAAAAGACCACGCCCGCCACGGCCAGCACCACCGCCACGGGCAGGTGCTGCTCTGGCGTGTTGAACCACGCCGCCAGCACCCAGGCGGCAAACGCCAGCAGCGCAAACGCCGAACTGGCCAGCCGCCGGGACTCCGGATTCGCCCGCGTTTCCAGCCGGTGCGCCCACCCCGCGTTGGCCGCCAGCAACCCGCCCAGACCCGCGCTCATCCAAAAATCCTGCGCGTCAAAATATTTCGCCGTGGCCGCGCACCAGCCCACTGCCAGCACCGCCGCCGCAAACGCAAAGCCTTGCATCACCGCGCTCCGCCGCTGGCTGCCCAGCCCGTACAACACCACGCTCTCGGCCCCCAGCACCACCGCCAGGTTCAGCCCCGAGTACTTCGCGATAAATCCCACCGTCACCAGCACCAGACCCTGCGTGAGATAGGCATTTTTCGCGGCCGGTTCCGCCGGCAGGAAACGCCGGGCCGCCGCCGCCAGCGCCAGCAGCACCGCGCCGTAAACCAGCGAGAATTTCCAGAACCCGCCCGTGTGCACCTGCCACATCGTCAGCACAAACAGCGTGAAGTACGCCCCGTTGTTCAGCGTCAGAAACGCCGCGCGCCGACCCCCGGTCAGGTTCTCGCTCTTGGACAAAAATGTCGCCGCCGTGAACACCAGCCAGTAGCTCGCCAGAAATCCCGCGCCCCACCAGAGATTCGCGTCCGGCGCCGCCCAGTGCCAGCTAAAGCTCCCCAAAAACCGCCAGACGACGTAGCCCGCATAGCTCGTCAGCAGGCTCACCAGCGACAACCCGGCCCACCGGTTGCGCACCAGGAACACCACCGCCGCCAGCGTCAAAATCAGGTTCGAGTACAGCGTGAATTCCCCCACCCGCGTGATGACCGACGAGAAAAAGGCCAGGCAAACCGCAAACAGCGCCATGACCTCCGATTTGCGGCGGTCGGCGATCCAGGCGATCACCCCGGCCCACAAAAACAGCAGCGTGCCGTCCAGCAGCGCGCTGGCAATCACCCGCACCGGCGGCGCGTAATGGGCCGCGTACGTCGTGAGATAAACCCCCGCCAGCCCGCCAGCAAACAGCACTTGCGCGTAATTCTTCAGCGACTCCTTGACGTTCCGCCGCTGCCACCACGCGCCCGCCCCCAGCAGCAACCCACTCACCAAGTAAAGCAGCGATATCTTTTCCGGCGGGCCGAGCCGGGGCACGATCCGGTGGTACGCCAGGTTGGCGCCAAACGCCAGGCCCGTGACCAAGATCACGATGCCGATGCGCACCAGCCAGTACGTCCCCACCCGCATTTCAAAGGAGGTTTTCTCCACCGCCGCCGGTGCTTCGGCCACCGGTGGCGCGGCAGCCTCGGGGCTTTCCCAAGACGGTTCGGCGACCTCCGGCGCGGGCACCGGGGGTGGCGCCGCTGGTTTCGGCAACGGCGGAATAAGGGGAATCGGCGGCGGAGTCGCGGACGCTTTGGACGGCAGTTCGGCCGGCGCGGCTGCCGCGGTTTTCCACAGGGACGGAGCCATGGCCGGCGGCGGGACTTCCGGGGCGGGTTCCGGCGCCGGCGGCACGTTGACGTCCGGAACGGGCATCGGAACCGCAGCCTGCGGCGGGACCTCGGTCTCTGCCCGTTGCGGCGGCAGCACGGCCGCCACGAATTCCGCCGCCTTCTCCCCGGCGGTTTGCGGGGCGGCGCCACCCGCGCGTTTCAGCTTCCACAACTCCGCTTGAAGTCCTTCCACGCGCCGGGTCAGTTCCGCGATTTGGTTTTGGACGATGAAAGCGCGCACCACCAGCCAGATGCCGGCCACCAGCGGCACGCCCAGAACCAACAGGATGAGCAAAACCACTTGTTCCATAAAGTTTCTCCAGATTAACCGCGCCGCCTGCCGGCGCCGGTGCCAGCTCCAAATTCAATGTTCACGCCGCCAGCGTAAGCCGAACCGCCCCCCGGGTGTGAATTGAAAAAACTTCCGCCCAATCGCCTGGAACGATGTTGCGCCCCTGCGCTCAGAGCAATTCCACCAGCCGCCGCAATTCCGCGTCCGTATTGTAATAATGCGGCGAGATCCGCAGATAATTCTGCCCCTGCCGGTCCCCCCGCAAAGACACCATCACCCCCGCGTCCGCCAGTTTCTGCCGCAACGGCCCCAGGTCCTCGCCCGGACGATAAATCGAGGTGATGCCGCCCACGCATGCCGGCTTGGGATTTGGATTCAACACGCTGTAGCCCTTGGCCTGCACCGCCGGCACCAGCCACGCCCGCTTGCGCGCCAGCTCGGCGGCGATGGCGTCCACCCCGATTTCCAGCGCCAGCTCCAGGGCCGCCACCAAGCCCACCAAGCCGACGAGATTGTGCGTGCCCGGCTCGAACTTCGCCGCCCCGCCGCAATACTCAATCGTCTCCTGCGCCACGAAATCCGGATTGCGCACGTTGTGCCAGCCGTAAATCGGCGGATTCAGCCGGGCCTGCAAATCCGCTTTCACATAAAACAAGCCCGCGCCGCAGGGGCCCAGCAGCCATTTGTGCGAATCGGCGGCCAGAAAATCCACGTACTCCACCGGCGTCGGAAACGCCCCCAGCGTCTGGATGGCGTCCAGGCAAAACAGGATGCCCCGTTCCCGCAAAAATTTTCCGATCACCTCGTGCTCAATGCGCTGCCCGCTGACGAAGTGGCACGACGCCAGCGCCACCAGCCGCGTGTTTTCATCCACCTGCCCCATCACGTCCACCGTGCGGATGGCCCCCAGCCCCCGCGTGTTCAGCAGCCGCACCTCCACCCCCTTGGCCGCCAGCGCCAGCCACGGATAAACATTCGTCGGATAATCGTCGTGGTAAATCAGGATGTTGTCGCCCCGCCGGAACTCCAGGCCCGCCGCCACCAGGCTCAGCCCCAGCGACGTCGGCCCCACCAGCGAGACTTCCTCCGCCGTGCAGCTCAATAATTTCGCCCCCGCCTGCCGCGCGTCCGTGATCCGCCGCATCACCAGCTCCTCCTGGTCGCCCAGCGTCCCCTGGACGGCGCAATCGCTCATCGCCTGCGCCACCCGCCGCGGCAGCGCACACACGCCCGCGTGCGCTAGAAAAATTTTCTCCCGCGTCACCGGGAATTCCGCCTGCCGCAATGTCTCGTCCGTTAATATTTCCGTCAACGTCATGATTCCGTGTTTTTCTTAAAAGGCGCCCAGCGCCTGGTTGAAATAGCTTATCCAAAAACGAATGACGAACACCGCAATGAAGGCCGCCACCGCGAAATAAATCAAAAAATTGAGCACCCGGCAAAACATCCGCAACTGCCGGAATCCCTCGTCCTCGAAGTAGGTGTGCAGATGCTCCAGGGTTTCATCCAGCTTGCCGCTCATTTCGCCGGTCTGATACAAATGCGTGAACATCTCGGGAAAATACCGGATCTGCCCCACCATCTCCGCGGGCGTCGTGCCCGCCTCCAGCTCCGGCGCCCAGCGTGCAACGTCGCTCCGCAACTGCGGCGAGCCGCTCGAAGCCGCCGCCAGTTCCCACGCCCGGATCATCGGCACCCCCGCGCCCAACAACGCCTCCAGCGCCATCGCCAGCCGCGCCACCGACAGGGATTTCACCGCCGAGCGCAGCCCGGGAATCAGGCCGAAAATCCGCTCCATTGCCGCCCGCCAGCCCCGCCCGCGATTGCCCTGGCAGGCAAACATTAAAAACCAGGCCAGCCCGTACAAGCCCCCAAACACCACCGCCTTTTCCTCCAGAAACGGCACGCAGTCCCGATACTGGCCGTGCAGGATGCCCAACGCAAACGCCTGCCACAGGCCGATGGGAAAAACCAGCAGGAAGACGTGCACCGTCACAATCGTGATGGCCAGGCTCGAAATGGCCTCGTATATGATTTTGGCCCGCCCCGCGTAATAGTGGGCCAGCAGCTTGAAGGTTTCATCCAGCCGCCCGGCCTCCTCGCCCGCCGACAGCAGCGCCACGTCGAAATCCGAGAGGGAAAATTCCTTGTGCGTCCGGCCGGCCGCGGCATGGTCCCGCTTCTGCCCGCTCACCAGTTGCATCGCGTCGCTGAACGTGTGCCCCTGCTGCAAATGCCCGGTGAGTGCTTGCAGCACCCCGCGCGGCATCCCCGTGGACCGGTTGCGGCCCACCAGCTCCATCGCCTTGGGCAGCGGCACGCCCGCCGCAATCATCCCCGCCAGTTGCTCAAACAGCGCCGCGCGGCGGTTGAGTTGACGGGGCGTAACCATAAGGACAAACGCCCCAATGGTTCAGGCGGCGGCGCGGTCCAGGCTGGCTTTTAAATCTCGTTTGCTCTTGGCGCCAACCATCTGCTCGGCCACCTGCCCGTTCTTGATCACCAGCAGCGTCGGAATCGCCGTCACCTTGTACTGCGCCGCCAGCTCCTGGTGCTCATCCACGTTCACCTTGCCGATCTTCACCTTGCCCTGGTATTCCCCCGCCAGTTCATCCAGCACCGGCGCAATCATCTTGCACGGGCCGCACCATTCGGCCCAAAAATCCACCAGCACCGGCGTGGCCGATTTCAGGGCTTCGGTCTCAAAATTATCCTGCGTTAGCGTAACGATCAACGGAGAGGCCATTTTAATATCTTTATTGTTGGAAGGTTTCCACCAGCGGCTTCAACACAAAATAAAACACGTAGAAATTCATCCCGGCCGCCGCCAGCGCGGCCACCGTGGCCACGTACACCAGCGCCTTGTCAATCATCTTGATGGACGGCGCCGCCGGCGCGGCCTGCCGCTGCTGCATGGTGCCCGGCCGCTGCTGGGCTCCGCTGGCGCCGCCCTTGCCCGTGGAGGTCCCCGGCGCGCCCGCCGCCCGCGGCGGCGGTGCCGCCGTATGCGTAATCGCCAGTGCCGGCGCCTGACTCGGTGCGCCCGTCGGACCGCCCGGCGGCAAGGTCGGCAGCTTGATCGTCGGCGCGGCAGTCGGCTTCGGCGGCAAATTGATGCGAACGGTTTCCTTTTTCGGCTGCACCTTCCCCGTTTCTTTTTTCGGCGGAGGTACGGCCCCGGTCGGTCCCGAGGGCGGATTGGGAAGAGGATTGTCGGCCATAGTCTGTTGTTTGTGAAAAGATAAGCGGCGCCGCGCCACTGTCAAATGTAATTCCACCGCCGCCCATGAATAAGTGCCGCCCACCCCCTGCCCCGCCCCGCCGTCTCCGCCCACCCCGGACGCATAAAAAAACCGGAGCAGCCCGCGGGGGCTGTCCGGTTTTTCAACGGGCTGAAAAGCCGCTTAATACCGCTCGCGCCGCTCGCCGCGATCCTGACGCTCGCCGCCGCCGGCATACCGGTCGTTCCGCGGCGGACGCTCCTCCCGCGGACGCGCCACGTTCACCGTGATCTTGCGCCCCTGAAAATCCTTGTCATGAAACTGCTCGATCGCCTTCTGGGCTTCCTCGGGAGTCGCGTACTCCACAAAGGCAAAACCGCGGGAACGGCCGGTCATCTTGTCGAGCATGAGGTTGACGGAAGTTACCGCACCCGCTTGGGCGAAGTAATCCTGAAGGTCGTTCTCCCCCGTCTGAAAGGACAGGTTCCCGACGAATAATCTGGCTTGGCTCATAGTTATTGGAGACGCTCAAAAAACCGAGTGGGAGGACTGCATTGGCAGGATCGCTGAATGTCGTTTCAAGTTTCGTTTCACGGACCATTCTGTCGGACTGACACCGTCACTGTTCATTCTTTGAACGAGACACTTGGCTTTTCTAGCAAAACCACCGCTAATGTCAACAAACAATTTTTGCCCCCCTTCGCCCGGGGCTCATTTCAGTTCTTAAGCAGCGGCGCCGGGGCGGGAACGGCGCGTTCCCGCAAATCAAACCGCGGGGATGGATTGAGCGACCACCGGAAGCTTATGCTGATATCAGCATAAGGAAGCGCTACCCCGGCCCTTACGTCTTTTCCTCGATGAACTCGCGCTTGGCCCCGCCCAGCAGTTGGTCCACAAAATTCGTGTTGTACACCCCGCGCCGAAAGTTCGGATCCTGCATGATCGCCTGCTGAAACGACATCGTCGTCTTCACGCCCGTGATCATGAACTCGTTCAGCGCCCGGTTCGTCCGGTCAATCGCCTCCCGCCGGTCCTTCCCGGTCGCAATCAGCTTCCCAATCATCGAATCGTACGTCGGCGGAATCGTGTACCCCGCGTACGCGTGCGTCTCCATCCGCACCCCGCGCCCGCCGGGCTGATAATACATCTCAATGCGCCCCGGGCTCGGCCGGAAATCGTCAAACGGATCCTCCGCGTTGATGCGGCATTCGATCGCGTGCCCTTTCACCACGATGTCGCCCTGCGAATGCTGCAGCGGCTCGCCCATCGCCAGCAATATCTGGTAGCGCACCAAGTCCACCCCCGTCACTTCCTCCGTCACCGGATGCTCCACCTGGATGCGCTTGTTCACTTCCAAGAAATAATAGTTCCCGCTCTCGTCCACGATGAATTCCACCGTGCCCGCATTCGTGTACCGCGCCGCCTCCGCGATCCGCACCGCCGCCTTGCCGATCTTCTCCCGCAGCTTGCGAAACTTGTTCTCCAAAAACGGCGACGGCGATTCCTCAATCAGCTTCTGGTTGCGCCGCTGCACCGAACAGTCGCGCTCGCCCAGGTGAATGATCTTGCCCTTGTGATCGCCCAAAATCTGGATCTCGATGTGATGCGGGTTCTCGATGAACTTCTCAATATAGACCCCCGAGTTGCCAAAAGCCTTCTCCGCCTCCGCCCGCGCCGTGTAATAGCCCTTCACCAGCGAAATATCATTGTGCGCAATCCGCATCCCGCGGCCCCCGCCCCCGGCCACCGCCTTGATCATCACCGGGTAGCCGATTCGCTTGGCCACCACCAGCGCGTCCTTTTCATTCTCCACCGTGCTGTCCGAACCCGGCGGCGTCTCCACCCCGGCCTTCTTCGCCAGCGCGCGGCTCACCGCTTTGTCCGACAGCGCATTCATCGCCTGCGGACTCGGCCCAATGAACCGGATGTTACAGCTCTCGCAAACTTCCGCAAAATGCGCGTTCTCCGACAAAAATCCGTACCCCGGATGAATCGCATCCACGTCCGCCACTTCCGCCGCGCTGATGATCCGGTCAATCCGCAGGTAACTCTCCGACGAAGGCGCCTTGCCGATGCATATCGCCTCGTCCGCCATCTGAACATGCATCGAATTGGCGTCTATCTCCGAATAGACCGCCACCGTGCGGATGTTCAGTTCCTTGCACGCGCGGATGATGCGGACGGCAATTTCTCCGCGATTGGCAATCAGAACTTTTTCAAACATGGTAATGAACCCTTAAATAGTTTAGGCGCTGAGTTTTATGCGCATCAAACTGTCCCGGCGCACCATCGGCTCAGCCACCCTTCGTTGCTGGCCGGATGGTTAATTGGGACGCACCCTGAACAGCGGTTGGCCAAATTCCACCGGCTTGCCGTTTTCCACCAGCATCTGGGTGACCACCCCTTTGACTTCCGCCTTGATCTCGTTCATCACCTTCATCGCCTCAATGATACAGACCACCGAGTCCGGATTGACCTCTGTCCCGATTTCCACATAGGACACCGCCTCCGGCGAAGGCGACCGGTAAAACGTCCCGATCATCGGCGATTTGATATCCGTCTCCCCCGTGTTCACCACCGGGGCTGGCGCAGCCACCACCGGCGCCGCCGGCATGGCCATTATCGCCGTCGCCTCTTCACTCTGCACCACTGGCGCCGGACCATTCAGGCCCCGCTTCAGCCGCAGTCTCGAGTCTTTTTCTTCCAGTTCAAACTCCGTAATGGAGTTCTTCTTCATCAAATCAATGATGGCTTTGATATCTTTTAGTTCCACGGAGCGTTTTCGTTAAAGTGTTTCTAAAACCAGCGAAAAACCAGCAAACGACAGGTCAAATCAGGCCCCTCGCCTTGAAGTGAATCTCAATGGTGGACGGATTGTATTTTTCACCCACCGTCACGTCAAGTCAGAAATTCAAAATTTTGCCGTCCATTTTCACCAAGAATGGCCCTATTTTCTCGTGACGTTAACGTCAACGGCAGCTTCCAGCCCTAAAACATACGATTTTGCGCCAAATCCGCAAATCTGTCCCCGGCAAACCGGCGCGATCAGCGACGTACGGCGAAACTCCTCCCGCGCATGCACATTGGAAAGATGAATCTCAATCGCCGGCAACCCCACCGCCGAAATGGCATCCCGCAACGCCACGCTCGTGTGCGTGTACGCCGCCGCGTTGATCACGATGGCCGCAAACTTTCCCTTCGCCTCCTGAATCCAATTCACCAGATCCCCTTCCTGGTTCGACTGCCGAAACTCCACCTGCACCTTCAACTCCTCCGCCCGCTTCCGAACTTCCGTCTCGATGTCGGCCAGCGTCTGCCGGCCATAGACTTCCGGTTCGCGAGTCCCGAGCAGGTTGAGGTTTGGCCCGTTCAGAAACAGGATTTTCATCCCGCCCAGCGTAGCACTCCCCCATTTTTTGTCGAATTCAAACTAAATGGCCGCCGCCAGCACGCCGGACCGTAAATTCAGCCGCGGCTTCATGATTTAAGCCCCAAAATTGTCGCGGGAGCGACACCGATCAACTCATCAACTCTTAAAAGTTGAATCCTGGGGCCCGCGACACCATCGTTCGTCCCAATCCGTCGCCGCGTACCAATCGTCGTAAAACTTCAACAGACCTTGACGGTTTCGATGTTCAACAGCTTGCCGAGCTTTTCAAGCTTCTGCGCAATATGACCCACCCCGACCGCGCAATGATGCGCCGGACCCTGGACGTTCCAGTCGTTGACAAACTTCCGCGCGCCCACCGGAAAACGGTAACGGCTGTTGGTGTTGCCAATTTCCAGGATGGGCCCGGGCACGGACTCCGCTTCGGCCACCAACAGCTTGATCTTCCCGCCAGCCGTTTCGACCACGGACAACAGCGTCACCGGGCCATGCTTCACCGACATTTCCACGGAGAGTCCCCGGCCCACCTTTCCGTGATAGACCTTGAGTGGGCGCACCTTGGTTTTGCCTTCCGCAATCCTGATGTGGCCGGGGCCGTCGTGACCCATGATCACCACGTCGTCCGCAAAATCCATCGCGTAGTATTCCGTGAATGAGCCGCCCACGCCGAAGGTGTCCATGATTTTCATGGCCTGGGCGTTTTTGACTTCGTATTCGCCGGCCACGGGAATGCCGCGCGCGGTCAGCAACGTGTTGCCCAGGATGATCGAGCTGATCGCGTCTTCGTTGTCCGCGTTGCCGGTGCCCATGTAATAATAGGCCAGGGAGCCCAAGTCATGCTCTTGGACGAGGCGGTCCAGCGCCACCGAGGTTTTCGCGGCGCGTTCCAGTTCGGCTGGGGAACAGTCGTCTTGCACCTCGAAAACCTGCTTGAAGTGCGCGGCCCGGTCCTTGATTTGCCGGGCGGTCACGTGGCGGCGCAACGCGGCCAGTTCGTCCACCTCCACGAGTTCCAGGTGCCCGCCAAACGTCCCGCATTGCAGCGTGGTATCGGAATAAATGTCCAGCATGCCGCCATAATAATGTCCCAGCAGGCCGAGCCGGTTGTGGAACATCGTGTGCGCCACGCGCGCGGCTTCCAGCCAGGCCTCCACTTCGTCCCAACAAACCGGGTCGTCCTGCAACCTCCCGGTGACTTGGTGAAAAGCGATTCCCGCGCGGTTGAAGACATTGGCAATTTCCGGCACCGGACACGCGGCACAATGCGCCAGCCAGTCGCCGGTCATCGCCGTGCGGTCGCCCATTTTATTAAAGCTCGCGTAGTCAATCGCCGCTTCCGGTGCCAAATTCAAAATAATGACGGGCACTTTGGCGCGCTGCACCACCGGCAAGACCGTGGACGAGAGCGCGTAGGTGGTGACGTGCAGGAAAATCACGTCAACGTCCGCCTCGCGGAATCGGTGGCCGGCCTCCAGCGCCGCCACCGGATTATCAATCAGGCCCAAGTTCACGACCTCGACGCCGGGGCGGGCGAGCTTCTTTTCCACCACGCGCACATAGCCTTCGAGCCGCGGTTTGAGTCCTTTGAATTGCGTCCAGTAGGTATCGAGGCCGATACCGAATAATCCCACGCGGAGTTGTCGTTTCATTTTGAATTGTTTTTTCCAAGTTTGAATTACGCTAAGGATTTCCTGCTTGAAGGGATTAAGAATCAGCCGTGCTGAGCCCGCCCTTCTGCCCGATCACGCACCCCAATAGCGTAAACGCCGGCCATGCCAGTCCCGGCACATACAGCCCAAATTCCCCCAACCCCTGCGCAAACCACCCCGTCAATCCCAGGAATACCGCAAACCAAAAGGCGTTCCCCGTCCACCACACCTTCCGGCCCGCCACCGCCAGCGCCAATAGTATCCATGCCACATAGGCCAGCCCGCCCGGAATGCCGGAATCCGAGAATTGCTCCAGATAATCATTATGCGCCAGCCGCGCCATCTCGGACGTCGGCGATTTGATCCTGGCGTATGGTCGCTGGAACGTCCCCGGTCCCGTCCCCAGCCATGGATTCGCCCCCGTGGTCTCCACCGCCGCCCGCCAATAATCCAGCCGCGCCCCCGCACTCGTCGCCCCCGCCGCAAAATACTGATGGAACCGCACCGCGAACACCCCCAACCCCAGCACCACCACCAGCGCCACCGCCGCCAGCTTGAGCCGCCGCGGCCAGTTCCGCCGCAACAAGGCCAGCCCCGCCAGCCCCATCCCAATCAGCCACCCCAGCTTCGATCCCGTCCAGAAAAACGCCGCCGCCCCCAAACCACACGTCATCCCGATGGCCGCCCACCGCACCATCGGCCGCAACTCCTTCGTTCCGCCAAACGCCAGCACCAGCGACACCGGCCACAGCAGCAGGATGATCTCCGCCAGCGCGTTCGGATACACCAGCGTCCCGCTCACCCGCCCGTGGGCGAACTTGGCCACAATCACCGGATTCGCCACGTCCACCCCGTTGGTCGTCACGATCATCCCCGAGTTTTTCATCTCCGTCACCGCTTCCGGCGGAAAATTCGTCCATCCGCTGCGCTCCCCCTCCCGCATCCCTTGCAGGCTCTGCGGGTACTCGAACAACCGTTGATCCACCGCCCGCACCAGGCAAAAGGCAAACGCCGCCAGCACTCCAATCAACAGCCATTGCGCCCGCCGTTCCCGCGCCATCAGCTTCGCCCCCAAAAAATATGCCGCCACGCAGCCGCAAAACTGCCCCACCGTCGCCGTCGTCAATTCCCCGTCCACCGTCCCGGCCGCCGATACGAACTGCCACCCCAGCCACGCCAGCGGCAACAACCACAGCCCCCGCCACAAGTGCCGGGGTGGCGACAGCTTGTCCCCACTGTCCGCCGTCCGCCTTTCCCGGAAAACCAGCCACGCCCCCAGCGCCGCCAGCGGCCCCAGCACCCAGTACGCCCAATGCGTCGGCCACGCGTCCGCCAGAAAATCCCCCGCCGTCGCCGGCGTCGCAATCTTCCGGTCCAGGATCACCGGGTCTCCGAATTTCCAGATGCAGAGCCCCAGGAACAATCCAAACGCCAGCGCATACCATTTCGCCCCGGCCGCTTTGTCTTCCAGTTTCACGTGCCCGCCATTGTGACGGCATCCCGCCAAAAACGCAATTTGCGCCGCTCGCCGATTCTCCTTTGCTTCCCCCGCCCGCTTTCAATTACTTTCCCACCATGACGACGGATCATTTAAGCGAACCGGTCGGAAACCTCGCGGTCAAAGATTTCACCGCCTTGGATCAGGACCTCACGGTCACCGGCGCCCTGGCGCAAATCCGCCGGCAGGGCGCCGCCCAGCAAATCATCTATTTCTACGTCGTGGACGCCGCCCAGCGGCTCGTCGGCGTCCTCCCCACCCGCCGCCTCCTGCTCGCCGCCCCGGAAGCCCGCCTGCGCGACATCATGATCTCCCGCGTCGTCACCATCCCCGACACCGCCACCGTGCTCGAAGCCTGCGAAATGTTCCTCATGCACCGCTTTCTCGCCTTCCCCGTCGTCACCCCGGACCACCGCCTGGCCGGCGTCATCAACGTGGGCATGTTCAGCCAGTTCACCGAGGAGGCCATCGGCCTCAACGAGGCCGAGCACGTCGGGGAAATCTTCGAGCGCATCGGCTTCCGCGTGGCCGAAGTCCAGGGCGCCTCGCCCCTCAAAGCTTATCGCCTGCGCCTGCCCTGGCTCCTCGCCACCCTCGGCGGCGGCCTCGGCTGCGCCCTCGTCACCGGCGCCTTCGAAACCACCCTCGCCGCCAGAATCATCCTCGCCTTCTTCCTCACCCTCGTCCTCGGCCTCGGCGAAAGCGTCGCCGCCCAATCCGTCACTGTCACCGTCGAAGCCCTCCGCGGCCGCGCCCCCAGCCGCCAATGGTTCCTCCGCGCCCTCCGCAAGGAAGCCCTCTCCGCCCTCCTCCTCGGCGCCACCTGCGGCCTCACCGTCGCCGCCGTCGCCTGGCTCTGGCGCGCCCAACCCCTCCCCGCCCTCGTCATCGGCGCCAGCATCGCCGCCTCCATGGTCGTCGCCTCCCTCATCGGCCTCGCCGTCCCCGCCGCCCTCCACCGCTCCCACCTCGACCCCAAAATCGCCGCCGGCCCCGTCAGCCTCGCCCTCGCCGACCTCTGCACCCTCCTGCTTTACCTCAACTTCGCCGCCCACACGCTTTGACCTGTCGGAACCACCGCCATTCTCGCGGGGCGGTGGCTTGCCCCTTGCAGACGAAAACGGTGGGGGTAAACTTCGGGCATGAGTGCGCTCGAAATCCAACAGCTGCCCCGGCAGGAAAAATTAAAGCTCATGGAAATGCTGTGGACGGAATTGAGCCGGGATGAGGCGGAGTTGGAATCGCCGACGTGGCACGCTGACGCCCTGCGGGAAACCGCCGAACGCCGGGCGCGCGGCGAGGAAACGGTGCTGGATTGGGAGCAGGCCAAGGAAAAACTGCGGTCGGGCCGATGAACATCAGGCTTCTCTCATCGGCTTTCAAACCAAATCCCTGTTATGGGTTGACACCCGCCTGCTAAGTGACCAGTTCTCAACATGCTGGTCATTAACCCCTTTCAAACGGCGTGCCGGCTGAAATGCTAATGGGTGACCTCTGCCATGGCGTCATTTGTGGGGATGGAGCTTTTTTGCGGGAGTGCCAACAGCTACGCTGTTGTCTTCAATATCGGAGATTGCGATTGCTCCGGCCCCAATCATGACATTATTCCCGATGGTGGCAGGTCCGAGGATGCAGGCGTTAATTCCCAGTTCAACGGAGTCGCCAACGATCAGGTCGCCGCGCCGGACTGGTTTACGCGAACCGATGCTGTTGCCGCCGTTGAGTATGCATCCGAATCCGACAATGGCTTCGCCATGGACAACAACCCCGAGCGTGGGGTGGCGCACACGCAAACCGCGGCCGATGTCGGCTTTGAAGCATATTTCATGGGGGCAACTAAAGAAGGCCAGCAGGGCGAATAAAGGAACCAAGAGAATTCGCAACAGGCTCCACAGGCGGCCAAAGAGCAGATAACCGAAGCGGTCGATTCGATAGGAAATAACGACTCCGGCGGAGGGGCTGAATAAGAGAATCAACCAACGGATGGGTTTGCCATCCTGAAGGATGGCCAGTTCATGACCGAGGAACGAAAGCTGTTGAAAGGCGGATCGTACACCGAATTCAGGTTCATAATCCATGCTCCTATTATTGAATGATGGGTTTCGATTTCAATGCAAAAGTCATTCGGGACGCGTATCTGCCGCCGCCGGTCGCCCAATTTTTACCCGTCCCACACAATCTAAGGCTTGACGCGCCCTTCCCTCCTCAATACGAATCAGGGCAGCCGTGACAACCAAATCCGCCCAGCAACCAACTTGACCCGCCCATGGATCAACCGCCCGATTCCTTCGCCGTCGAAGTGGACCCTTTCTACGTCGAGGATCTGCGCCAGATGGCCCGCGCCCAAAACTACCAGCGGTGGCAGTTCCAGATGGTCACCCCCTTCCTCCACGGCGAAGTCCTCGAAGTCGGCGGCGGCATCGGCAATTTCACCCCCCGCCTCGCCGGCGTCGCCCGCTTCGTCACCAGCCTCGAGCCCAACGAATACTGCTTCCGCCAGCTCAGCGAAAAAATCGCCCCACTCAAAAACGCCGCCGCCTGCCGTGCCACCGTCGAGTCCCTCCACCAGGTCATCCCCGCGGATAAAAAATTCGACGCCATCGTGCTCATGAACGTCCTCGAACACATCCAGGACGACCACGCCGTCCTCGCCGCCCTGAAGAAACTCCTCGCCCCCGCCGGCCGCATCGTCGTCCTCGTCCCCGCCGGCCAATGGGCCTTTGGACCCACCGACACCCGCCTGGGCCATTACCGCCGCTACACCAAACGCTCCGCCCGCCCCCTGGTCGCCTCCCTCCAGCTCGAACTCGAAGCCCTCCGCTACTACAATTTCCCCGGCATCTGGGCCTGGTGGTGGAACGCCAAAATCTCCCGCCGCCCCAGCCAGAGCGACGCCCAGATCCGCTTCTTCGATTCCGCCATCGTCCCGCTCCTCTCCCGTCTCGAGGCGCTCCTGCCCCCGCCCCTCGGCCAGTCCCTCTTGTTCGTCGCCCGTCTGCCCGCCGGCGCCACTCCCTGACCCTATGCCCAACACCGCCGCCCCCAACACTCTCCGTGGCCATGTTCGTGAGAACATGGCTGACTAACCGAGCCTATGCCCAACGCGCCCGCCCCCCAGCCCTCCATCGCCGTCGTCATCCCCTGTTACCAGGAGGCCCTCACCATCGCCAAGGTCGTCGCCGATTTCCGCCGCGAACTCCCCGCTGCCCAAATCTACGTGTACGACAACAACTGCACCGACGGCACCGCCGACCTCGCCGCCCGCGCCGGCGCCATCGTCCGCCGCGAAAAACGCCAGGGCAAAGGCTACGTCGTCGCCGCCATGTTCGACCAGATCCGCGAAGACATCCTCGTCATGGTGGACGGCGACGACACCTACGAAGCCGGCCACGTCCACAAATTATTGGAGCCCATCCTCCGCGGCGATGCCGACATGACCGTCGCCACCCGCCTCACCAGCCACGACGACAAATCCTTCCGCCCCCTCCACGTCGCCGGCAACCAGCTCGTCTGCGGCATCATCAACTGGATGTTCAAGTCCCGCGTCTCGGACATCTTCTCCGGCTACCGCGCCTTCACCCGCGAAGCCATCCGCCAGATCCCCGTCACCACCCGCGGCTTCGACATCGAGACCGAGCTCACCTTGCAGGCCCTCTATCGCGGCCAGGTCATCCGGGAAATGCCCGCCCCCTATCGCGCCCGCCCCGCCGGCAGCTTTTCCAAGCTCAACACCTTCAGCGACGGCATCCGCGTGCTGCTGCGCCTCTTTCTCATTCTCAAAACCTACAAGCCCCTCACCTGTTTCGGCGCCCTGGCGCTGCTGCTGTTTCTGTTGGGACTGGCCGCCGGCGTGATGCCCGTCTATGAATTCATCACCGAGCACTACGTCCACCGCCTCCCCAGCGCCGTCCTGGCCGCCTCGCTGGTCATGCTCTCCTTTCTCTCCCTCAGCCTGGGCCTCATTCTCAACAGCATGAACCTCCGCCTCCTGGAAATGGAAAAACTCATCGCCAAACGCTAATCATGGACAGGCCTTCAATGAATCAACCCAAAGCCCGCACCCGCCGCCATATTGTGTAATGTTTGACCGATTGCACCAACTCCGCCGTTGGGCCGGCGTGGACCGCGCCGTGTTCTTCTCCAGCGCGGCCCAGGTGGTCCGTCTGATCACCGGCCCCATCACCATGGCGCTGGTTCTCCGTTATCTCACGCCGGAGATCCAGGGCTATTTCTACGCTTTCGCGGGCGTGGCCGCCATGCAGGTGTTCCTGGAAATGGGCTTCTCCCAAAACATTTTCCAGTTTGCCTCCCATGAATACGCCCGGCTCCATTTCACCGGCCAACGCACGCTTGAGGGCGACCCGGTGGCGCTATCCCGGCTCAGCTCGCTGGCCCGCCTGTCCTTTCGTTATTATGCCGTGGCGGCCCTTATTTTCCTGGCCGCCATCGGCGTGGGGGGCCACATCTTCTTTGCCATTTCCTCCACCCGGTTTTCCACCGGCAGCTTCAAGAACCCGGCCGCGCTCGCCCTCCGCTTGCAACGACAGTCCGATCCCGCGGCCCAGTTCGTCTGCCAGAACCTGACCGCTCCCACCCGCGCCGTCCTCACGAATTATTTGGCCGGCCAATCGGCGGAAAAAAAATTCAAAGCCGCTTTGAGCCGCGACCTCAACGTTCTACTCGCGCAGACCTCCCTTTATCCCGCGCTCAATGCCGCCCATGTCCAGTTCCGGCCGGAAACGGAACAATTGCGGGAGCAGAATCCCCGCGGCCGCGGCCTGGCTCATCTTAACCGGTTGGTACTGGAAGACGCCTTTCCCGAGATCATGCGCAGCGACGTCGCTTGGCAGGGCGCCTGGTGGCTCATCGCCATCACCGCCGCCCTGTCCCTGGCCATCAATCCCGCCTGGTCCCTGCTCGAGGGCTGCAACCAGATCGCCATCCTCTCCCAGTTCCGTTTCTGGGCCAGCCTCGGCGTCTTTGGCGCCGTGGCCGTCGCGCTCGTCGCCGGCGCCGGCATCTACGCCTCCGGCATTGGCGCCGCCTTCAATCTCCTCGTGTCCGCCATCTATCTCGGCTCCCGCTGGCGGCCGTTCCTTCGCCAGTGTCTCGAACACCCCCGCCACGGCCGCGTCTCCTGGTCCCGCGAAATCTGGCCCTTCCAATGGCGCATCGCGACGAGCTGGATGTCCAACTATTTCATCTTCGAAATCATCAATCCCGTCGCCTTCTTCTTCTGCGGCCCGGTGGAGGCCGGTCGGCTTGGCATGAGCGTGCAACTCGTTTACATGATCGCACGGATTGCCCTCACTTGGACGAATACCAAGGCGCCGCGTTTGAGCATGCTCATCGCCACCCGCGCCTGGCGGCAATTTGACGCCCTGTTGCGCCACAGCACCATTCAAGTCGTCAGCATCTATCTCCTCGGCTATTTCTCTTTCCTCGCCGCCCTCCTCATTCTCAGCCATACCGCCCTGGCGGCCCACGTCCCCCTCCTCGGCCACGTCCTGTCGAAGGTCCCCGGCCGGCTTGCCCCCTTCTCCGTCAATGTCTGGTTGGGAGCCTCGCAGATTACCGCGCTGCTGGTCTCCTCCATGTGCCTGGAGCTGCGGGCTCACAAACGCGATCCGCTCGTTTGGATGTCGGTCCTCAACGCCGTCCTAAGCATCGCCCTCATGGTGCCGTTCGCCCGGCTTTGGGGCATTTCAGGGGAGGTCGTGGGCTATACGTTGGCCCTCTGGGCCGTCTTCCTGCCCAGCTATAAAATCTATCAGCTCAAGCGCCGGGAATACCGGTCACAGGCAAACGACCTGGCGGAACCACCGTCATCCGCCGTTAAAGTCAACCGCTCCGGCACAGAGTTGTCCGGCTTGGAACCTTAATTTATTTTTCTGTTTGGCTTAAATGTTCTGAATTATGATTCGCCGGACAATCGCATGAAAAAGATTTTGCAACTCCTTTCCGGCTTGAACGGCTCCAGCCTAGTACGGGGACTGCGACTCGGCCCGCACGAATTTCTCTCCGCCAGCCAAGCCAGCCATGCGGCCGCCCACCCGTTTGAGTCCCCGGAAAGTTTGAAGCAAAAGCGGATTAAAGACGCCTTGAACGCGATTCCAAACATGGAGCTTCGTGATCTGCTGGACGCCACTCTGGGCGATAAACGGGCCGTCATGACTTTTGATCTGTCCCGCTATGAGGATGGCTTGATGCCTGTTAACGATGCCCTGGCACTGCTGGCGCTCTTGGTTGCGGAAAATCCCAATGAAGTCTTGGAAATCGGCACCTACATGGGATACACCACCCGGGCAATGGCGCAAAATTTGCCAAAAGCCACCATCCATACCGTGGATCTGCCGCCGGATTTCTCCGCCTCAAGCAGTTCCGACCCAGACATGCCCAAGGACGATTTTCATCTGATTGGGCGCCGGGTCGTCGGCCGGGAGTTTAAAGGCCAGGCCGTGGAGAACCGAATCAGACAACATTTTGGCGACACCGCCAAAATCAACTTCCAAGAGTTTGGGAAGCCGACATTTTTCTTCGTTGATGGCTCCCATACTTACGAATACTGCAAACAGGATTCGGAAAAATGTTTCGCGTTGAGTGGAGGATCCGGCGTTTTTTTATGGCATGACTGTGACGAATGGCATCCCGGAGTGATAAAATTTCTCTTGGAATGGAGGGCCGCCGGGCGGAATATCCGCAGAATTGCCGGAACCTCTCTGGCTTATTGGAAAGTCTAGCATGGCCCGCTTTCATTTATTTGCCATCAATCACTTGATTGGGCCCAAGACCATTGGAACTTCAGGCTGAATTAAATTAATTGTATGGACGATTTTGCCAACAAGTTGCGCCAGTCATTGCAGGCGTCTCCCGTGACCAAGCCTGCCTATTATGTGCTGCGCACCCTAAAACGATCCGCCGGGGAACTCCTCGCCTTTGGCAGAAGTCTTCTGTTTGTGGGAATCCGGATCATCCCCCTGATCCTCACCCACCGCCGGCGCCCGGTGATGTTCTGGCGCCGGTTGGGGGCAGGTGACATCATCTGCACCTTTCCGGCGGCACAACGGCTGAAAACCAGGCATCCGGATGCGGTTTTTATTTACAATTGCAATCCGGAATTCTTCAAAATGCCATTGCTGGCCGGCGTTGCCTCAGTGGTGGTTTCAACGGATATCAAGCCCCTTAAAAAATATTGGTCCTTTCTCTTCGCGGCAATTTACGAGTTTGAATGGGGCAGCGACGGTAAAAATTACTATGTTTCCGATGAATTTCCCATTGAAGCGTTTTGCCGGCAGCATGGCGTGCCGCCGACCCGGGACCATCCGGAAGTAAAATTGCCGGAAGACTTGGCCCGCCGCGCTGCCAACCGGTTGGCAGGCAGTCTAAAAAAGGACGGCGGACCTTTGATCGTGTTTCACACCGGTCCCACTTGGCTGATCCGGGAATGGCCGCATGAGTCGTGGTGTCTGCTGATCGGCCGGCTGCAATCGGCGGGCCTCACAAATATTGTGCAGGTTGGCGCCAGCCGAAACGCATTTCTTGGGGAGCTAAAGACCAATCCAATCCCCGGCGTCATCTCCTTGGTGGACAGGCTGAGTCTGGAAGAAACGATTGGAACAATTTCCCAGGCCAGATTGCTCATTGGAATTGATTCAGGTCTGCTCCACATGGCGGCTTGGGTCAAAACGCCCTTTGTGGGAATTTGGGGACCAACCAGCCCGCAATTGCGGTTTTCGGAAAACTGCCGCCAGTCTCCCGTCGTCAGCACGGTCCCGTGCCAGGGTTGCCATCACCGCCTGCCTTGTTTGCACTGGATCAATGGTTGCCAAAATAACATCGCCTGCATGAAGGAAATTAGTGTGGAGCGGGTGTTTGATGTCTGCCTCCAGGAACTGGAAAAGTCGAAATGACCGCGTCTGCGATTCATTTTGGTCCATTGGCCGCTGATTATTTTTCTGATGACCGGACTGCTATACTGGCAGCCTCGGATAACCTCCTTAAATGCTTTGCTCCTCATGCTCCTGTTCGGCTTGCCGGCCGTCTTGCTCGCTGCCTGGCTTCTCCACATCTCCATCGAGGCACCAATGATGCGGTGGGGCAAAAAATTTAACAAATAAAGTTCAATGCCCCAGGAAAGCCCCACCACCAAAACCAAAGGCTCGTTCGCCGCTTGGCTTCGCCAAAAACTGGTCTTCCCCAGTTCCGGGCAGCATTGGGACTGTCTGGACGGGCTGCGTGGCATGGCCATCCTGATGGTCGTCTGCGCCCACGCCTTTTTTTACACTAGCCCCAACATCCGCTACGCTGGCTGGCCCCGGTTGCTTCATGCGTTTGTGGGCAGCGGCCATTTGGGTGTGCAGGTTTTCTTTGTGCTGTCCGGCTTTCTCATTTCTCAGCCGTTTTTTGCCGCCCGGCTCGCAAATCCGCGCTTCTGGTACCCGTATGGTTATTCCACCCGCCGGTTCCTCAAAATCATCCCTCCCTGCTATCTCACCATCGCCGCCTTTTCGGCTTATTTTTTCTGGGTCGGAAACGATCCGGTTCAGCTCAAATATGGCGCGTTCTGGCTGGCCGGTATTCCCGACTTCGTCAATCTTCCCACGGCCTTTGATTTCAATCCCGTTTTTTGGAGTTTGTGGGTTGAGGTGGGCTTTTATGTCCTGCTCCCCATCCTGTTCTTCCTCTTCCGCGGATTTGGCAATCGCGCGACCGGGACGGCCGTTTTTCTGCTGCTGCTCGTGGTTCCATTTCTGACCCGCCAACTGCTTCCCGCCGGGCCGTCCGGAACGCTTTTCTATGCTGCGCGATTTCCCAACGGACTCACCAATTTCTCCTGGGGCGTCTTGTTCGCCTGCCTCTATTCCGCCAAGGCCGGGCAGGATGGCGGAATGAGGAAATTTGCCAGCATGGGTTATCTGGGAATCTTCCTCCTGGCCGTCACCATGTTCTTGGACGCAAAATACTTCCTCCTGAAATCCGTCATCTCTTTCGAAGTCCCGCTGAACCTGGTCGGACCAGCGGTTTTTCTGGCGTTGTTCTTTGTTTTTGACCCCACGGTCTTCGGAGCGCGCTTCTTTTCCATCCCGGCGGTCCGCTATTTGGGTCTGGTCAGTTATGAGTGGTTTCTCCTGCATTTTCAGGCGTTGGAAAAATTCCGGGCGTGGATGGGTGGGATTCCCTATTCCACGAAGAACTTGTGGCACTATCTTTTCACCGCACTGATCCCCATGGTTCTAAGCCTTCTTGCCGCCATGGCGGTGTACCATTACTTTTCCCTGCCCCTCATCCGCTGGGGCCGTGGTCGCCTCAAAGCGGGACAAAAAGTCACCGCGAAAAGTGGCATTTCCCAAAAGCCCTTGGTTACCCCAGCCGGTGCCAAGGAATAATTTCCGTCTGCGCCACCTAAAGAGCCAGTGTTGGCGTGGTTTCAACAAATCAGCCATCGGTTGTGGCTGCCGTGCAACGACATTTTAATTATTGGATTCGCCACCCCGGTCAAGCGCGGTGTCTCCCCCTGTGGCTGTGAACGTGAGTTCACGGCAAATGTATTGGCCCAACCGGGTCAAGCGTGTGTTTCCCCCGCTCCCTTCCCAGCCTCTAAAAACTCTTTTTCCTGATTTAAATTCCCTTCTCCCAGAACAACTTGCGCATTCGCCGTTAGCCGCTAATTAACGCCCTTCGCCCAATTCTGTCATCCTTTCCCCATGATTGCCGCCCAATGGCCATTCATGACGCCAGCAGCCGCCCCCGCAGCCGCCGCCCCCGCTGCATTTCCGGCACCCGCAACCAATGCGCCTCAACCTGTCCATCCTGTCCATCTTGTTCCTCCCGTCCATCCTCAATCTTCAATCCTCTTAAGAAACGCCTGATGGAAGTGCTTGTTTTTGAACGAGTTCAAAGCCCATGGCCTTGGCGGTTTTTTGCAGTG
>Ga0181520_10002062_pt1 | contig 38807 bp, 40 predicted proteins | sample PEATcosm2014_Bin_29_FD_132451 | JGI IMG/M metagenome (GOLD analysis project Ga0181520, IMG submission 132451) | Peatland microbial communities from MTU Mesocosm Facility, Houghton, MI, USA - PEATcosm2014_Bin02_30_metaG | ecosystem: Environmental > Terrestrial > Soil > Wetlands > Peat | place... | reverse complement strand
CCGATGTAGCTGAACATCACTTCCTGTTGTTGGTCATCTCCACGCATGATTAATACATACCCTATCGTCCTGTGGAAACCATCGTGCTGGACCTGGTTCCCCAGCCTTTTTTCCGCAAGCTGTGAAGTCGTGCCCTGACACTTCTTGCTGGCCGTATGCACTTAATCAGTGTAGGAAAATTTTATCGCAGCCCGGCGAACTCGGAGCGATGGCGCGAGTAGAGGAAGTAGATGAGCAGGCCGGCGACCAGCCAGGCGAAGAAGGCCATCCAGGTCATGACTTCCAGGCCCATCATCAGCAGGATGCAGAAGATGATGCTCAAAAGCGGGAAGATCGGGCCCAGCGGTACGCGGAAGGCGCGATGGCGCTCTGGTTCACGGAAGCGCAGGATGAGGACGGCGATGGAGACCAGGACGAAAGCGAAAAGGGTGCCGATGTTGGAGAGATTCGACACGGTGCCGATGTCCAGCAATCCGCCGGGGATGCCAACCACAAAGCCGGCCACCCAGGTGGCCACGGCGGGGGTGCGGAATTTGGGGTGAATGCGGCTGAAGATGGTGGGCAGCAGGCCGTCGCGGGACATGGCGAACCAGACACGCGCCTGACCGAGTTGGAAGACCAGAATGGAAGAAATCATGCCCAGCATGGCGCCGATGAGGACAAAGAGCCGCACCCATTGCAGGTTGCCGTTGCCGGGCAGCAGGGCGAGTTTCTTGATGGCGTTGACCACCGGCGCGGCGTCCCCCATGACCGACTGCCAGGGCACGATGCCGCTGAGCACGAGGGCCACCGCGCCGTAGAGCACGGTGCAGGCCACCAGTGTGCCCAGAATGCCGATAGGCAGGTCGCGCTGCGGGTTCTTGCACTCCTCGGCTGCCGTGGAGACGGAGTCAAAGCCGATGTATGTGAAGAAGATGATGGAGCCGCCGGTGAGCACGCCGGTCCAGCCGTTGGGCATGAAGGGATGCCAGTAATGTGGTTTGATGAAGCTGGCGCCGGCACAGACGAAGACCAGGATAGCCGCCATCTTGATGAGCACCAGGACGTTGTTGGTGCGAGCCGACTCGCGGATTCCGCGCACCAGGAGCACGGTCAGGAGCATGACAACCAGGAAGGCGGGAATGTTGAAGCCGAAGTGCCAGCCGGATTTGTATAGATCATTGCCTGCAAAGTCTTGCAGGCCGGTGGGTAGATAGGCGGGGGAAATCCACTGGACAGGCAGGTGGATTCCGAACCAATCGAAGAGGTCGACCAGGTGAGCGGAGAGGCCGACGCTGACGCTCATGTTGCTGAAAGCGTATTCGAGAATCAGATCCCAGCCGATGATCCAGGCGACCAGCTCGCCGAGAGTTGCATAGGTGTAGGTGTAGGCCGAGCCGGCGATGGGAATCATGGAGGCAAGTTCGGCGTAGCAGAGGCCGGTGAAGACACAGACGATGGCTACCAGCACCAGCGAAAGCGCCAGCGCCGGTCCCGCGCCGGGACGGCCTGCAAGAGCCGTGTGATGGATGAGGTAGTGGAGCAGAGGCGTGTCGCGGATATTCGGCACATCGAATTTTTGCCCGGCCATGGCGGTGCCGATGACCGTAAAGATGCCCGATCCAATGACCGCCCCGATGCCCAGCGCGGTCAGCGACCATGGGCCGAGGGACTTCTTCAGCGAGTGCTCAGGCTCTTGCGAGTCCCGGATCAACTTATCGATGGACTTGCGGGCAACTAGCTGTTTAAACAGGACGGTACTCCTTATTCCATTGGCGGCTGAAATCTGAGAATAGCAGGATCATGCCGGTCAGGGGGAGTACCCGGTTCAGGATGCCTTCGAGGCAGTGTACTAGGTGAGGGTTTCCTCATGGAACTGCTCGTTGTTCCGTCGAGTCCAGAAGGTCATGACAGGAAATTTGAGCCACGGGCGAAGAGCAGGCCGAACAGGCGCGTTTACACGTGCCTGCCCGGAGCCCCTTTGTAATTGCGAAACGTGCGCTTACCTCTTGGAGACGCCGCGTGCCATCTTCTTGACCTTGCGCTTCTTTTCGCCGCGCGCTCCGGTTCGTTTGGCCTTGGGAGCGGCCTTCTTGCGGGCGGCGCGCTTCAGTTTCTTTCGTTCCAGCTTGTCTTCAATCTTGGATGTGTCTGCCACTAGGTTCCTCTTTCGCTCAAATCACTTCCGTGCTTCCCGCGAATGGGCGGATGTGACCTTTAGAATAACAGGGTTTGCATGACGGTGAAAGCGGTGTGGGCGCGTCAGCATTGGGTTGAAAGGCCCCGCCCGCCAGCTTGCAGAGCTGAGAAACCTTCCTGGAACACGATGCTCCCGTTTGCTACATATGCCTTGACCCGAGCCCTGTTGGCGGATACGGTGCGATCATGAAAAACTCTGCAAGCAGTTCTCCCCGAAGGAGCGCGCGGAAGAGATATCTGGGTTCCGCTGCGCATGTATTGAGCTTGATGGCGATGGGACTGTGCCTGTTGCCTGGACTGCGCGCTGGATGGTGCGCAGAACCCGTGAAAATGGCCATGACCGCCGGCCATTGGACGACAACGGGCAGCGCCGCGTTTGTGCAGCACAAGGGTATCGACTCGCTTGAACTCAAGAACGGATTCGCAGCACTGAACGATCTTGTCTTTAGCAACGGCACCATTGAGTTCGATGTCGAAGCATCGGAGATGGGTGCGGGAATAGCATTCCGGTGGCGGAACAAGGAGACCTTAGAGTACTTCTATCTGCGGCCCCACCCCAAGTGCTTCGAAGCCGGGGAAGCAGAAGGGAACTGCATACAATACACACCGATAACACACGGCGTGATGCTTTGGGATCTCTTTCCGCAGTACCAGGCCTCGGCACATTTGAAAGAAGGCGAATGGAACCATGTGAAGCTGGTCGTTTCCGGGCAGCGGATGAACGTCTTCGTCAACGGCGCACATGAACCGACGCTGAAGGTCGGCCGGCTCGAAGGAGATGCATCGGAGGGCGGAATCTGGCTGATAGGGCCTGGATTTTTCACCAACCTGACGGTTACGGCAAATGAGGTTGAAGGGCTTTCTCCGCAGCCAGAGAAGGACGTTACGGCCAGCGACGGCCGTTATCTGCGGAATTGGCAACTCTCGCCGTCTTCCACGCTTGCGGCCGGCAAGGAGCCGGTAATTGCGGATTTGCCCGCGCCGACTGCGGCATGGCAACCGCTGGCAGCCGAGCGCTCGGGACTGGTCAACATAAGCCGCGTCTATGGTTATCCAATTCCCCCTTTCAAGCAGGACCGCGCTTTGGTCTGGCTTAAGACGACTATAACCTCCGACAAAGTTCAGACCAAGAAAGTCGACTTCGGCTGGGTTCGCGAGGCCTGGGTCTTCGTGAACGGCAAGCAGGTCTATGCGGACAAGAACCTGTTTCAGCCGCCAACGGCGAGAAAGACGCCCGATGGGCGATGCTCGCTCGAGAACGGCTCATTTTCACTCCCACTCCAGGCAGGCGATAATGAGGTGGTTGTGGCCCTGGCGAACAATTTCTACGGCTGGGCGCAAATCTTTCGCCTCGACGATATGAAAGGTGTTCGTCTCTCCGCCAAATGATAGACCGTTATCGGCGCCGAACGGCAACCGCACGGAAAGGATATTCGCCATCGAAATCTCTCTCCGGCCAGATCACGCGAAACTTCCGATGAGAACCTGGATGGGCCGCGCCTTGTTCGCGGCCCTCTTCTGGACGCTGCTTGGCGTCTTCTTTTCACTGCCTAGCCTTTCGGCGGGCAAAGGACTCATGTCTTCGCGCGAGGAGTTCGCGTGGTGGTGGTCATGGGGTCTGATCACGCCCTTCATTCTTGCCTTCGACCGCCGTCTGCCCTTTTCCGGCAAGCAGATCAGATGGCGTATCCTGACGCATCTGGCCGCCAGCCTTATTTTTACGGCGGCCTACCGCGTTGTGAGTGTCGCGGCAATGGCCGCTTTCGGCATCCGCCCCTGGAGCGCGCTACTGATCCCCGGCTTGTTTACGCTCTGGAGGCCCAACGACTTTCTCTCGAACTGGTTCTTGTGTTGGATGATCGTAGGCGTCTTGCAAGCCTACCGGTACTATGAACGCTATCTATCAAGCGAGTTGCGGCTGGAGCGGATGGAGAGAAGCTTTTCCGAGGCGCGGCTGAATGCTCTGCGCATGCAGCTCGATCCGCACTTTCTTTTCAACGCGCTGAATACCATTTCATCGCATGTGGAGCGCGATCCCAAACTCACCCGCAGAATGATCGAACATCTGGGCGATCTGCTGCGCATGTCGCTTGAGTCCAAGGATCGGCAGGAGATTCCGCTGGCCGAAGAGATGGCTTTTCTGGATTATTACCTGGAGATACAAAAGATCCGCTTCGGCGAGCAACTCAAGATCGAGATCGAGGTTGCGCCGGAGGTGCGGTATGCCTCCGTGCCTGCGCTCTTTATTCAGCCGCTGGTAGAGAATGCGATCCGCCACGGAATTTCGCATCGCGCCTCGGGCGGGACGGTGATGGTGTCAGCGCGGAAGCTTGGCGATCAGTTGGTAATTCGGGTGCAGGATGACGGCGTGGGGCTGCCGCCGAATTGGACGCTGGAGTCTTCGCCGGGATTGGGCCTGGCGGTGACACGGGAACGCATAGCGGGGCTTCACCCCAATGGAGAGAGCCTTTTTTCCGTCCGGCGCCGCAAGAATGGCGGTACCGAAGTGGAGATTCTTTTGCCGCTGCGAGTGATCGGAGAGGAGACCAATGGTAGCGCCTCCGCCTGAACGTATGCGCGTGCTGGTTGTAGACGACGAAGCTCCGGCTCGGCAACGGCTGGTTGACCTGTTGCGCCGGGATTCCCAGGTAACGGCCATCGTCGAGGCCGCCGACGGCTTGGCCGCTGTGCAGACGATTCAGGAACAGGCGACGGACCTGGTGTTTCTCGACGTACAGATGCCGGAGTTGGATGGCCTGGGGGTTGTCGATGCGGTCGGCGCTGCCAACATGCCACTTACGATTTTTGTGACAGCCTATGACCAACACGCCATCCGGGCGTTTGAGGTCAATGCGCTGGATTATTTGCTCAAGCCCTTCAGCGACGAGCGATTCGAGGCTGCCATGAATCGCGTTAAAGCCCGGCTGGACGAGCGCAGCATGCATGAATTCGGGCAGCGAATTATGAAGATGGCCTCGACTGCACAGGCGGGCCAGTGCTGGGACCGGCTGGTGGTGAAATCCGCCGGAACCACGCGCTTCATCCGGGCAGTGGATATCGACTGGATTGAGGCCGCCGGCGTCTATGTGAACCTGCATGTGGCGGGTAAGGAAGTGCTCTATCGTGCTTCGTTGCATGAACTTGCGGAGCGGCTTGATCCCAAGCGATTCGTGCGCGTCCATCGCTCCGCAATCGTGAATGTCGAGAGCATTCTGCATCTGGAGCCGATCTCGCACGGCGAGTTTGACGTGGTGCTGAAGAATGGTTCCCGCACTCGCGTGAGCCGGAATTTCCGCGCGCAGTTGGAGAATCGGCTGGGGCAGCCGCTTTAGACCCAAAATGGGCGCTGGCCTGCATCGATAACTTACGCGCGTAACGCGAATAACCGTACCGTAAACTGTTTCCGGCGTACAATGGAAGTAGATCAGAACTATCAGGCCGCTTTTTGAATTAGGAAAGCCTGCTCGGCTCTTGCCTTCCTACCGCTCCTGACGAGCTCCGCACCGCACGCAACAATCACCTGTTGACCGGAGTCAAGTCATGCGTTACGAAAAAATACACCGCGCCCTGGCGCAGGGAATGAATCGCTTTGAAGTCTGCCAGTTGGTCTCCAAAGGCGTCAAAGCTACCCACAAAACCGGAGGGCGCTTTGAAGATTCCATCAACGATGTACTGCAATATTTAGGCACCCACGTCACCATCATGGAAAATCTTCACCCGGCCGTTCCGCAGGTGAGCATGAAGAGCCTTAAGCCGGCGGCGTAAGACGGTCGCCTGTGGTCAATTGGAGTCTTGAGCGCGGTTGGCCCGATGGCCGCCAAATGCGTGGATCGTTCTGGTTCCGGCAAGAACTTCACCGCTGTGCTCGACGCCGCCTGGAATGAGATATTCCTCTCCGGCATTCACCGGAATCCGCTCTCCATCGATGATCAAAATATAGCAGCCCTGCACAACGAGCATGTATTCGTCGTAATCGTGGACATGCGCTGCCGATGCCGCTGTTTTCCGGCAGCTCCAAAACGCCATCTGGCTTCCGTCCGCGCCGTCGAAAACATATCCCTCAACGCCTGGAGTCGCTTGATTGGACGCCGCGATTTTGTTCGCGGGAGCTTTCATGAATTCCGGAAAATCTTTCATAGTTGCACAGTATAATCGCACTCCGTCAGACGCACGAAAGGGACGGCAGTTTCGCCGTCCCTCTCTGTTTGTTTCTGAACCGGTTGGAAGGGGGTAACCCTTAGACGACCTGGACGTTCTCAGCCTGCCAGCCCTTGGGGCCCTTGGTCACGTTGAACTGGACCTTCTGGCCTTCTTGCAGCGAACGGAAACCGTTCGACTGGATGGCGGTGTGATGAACGAAGACATCTTCGCCGTTTTCGCGGCTCAGAAATCCAAAACCCTTGGCGTCATTAAACCACTTGACTGTGCCTGTTTCCATTGTGTGTTGCTCCTCTGTACTGATTTACCGCGAACGCAATGTGGAAGTTTGCGAGTAGGCGGTAACCGGAACAGGCAAAAACTTCAGATCGAATTCTACGATTGAATAGAGTATAGCACGGATTTGTCAAGATTTCTGGCTTGGATGGCTGAAGGCTGGCGATGGTTCCGTTTTGGCGCCGGTGGGGGCTCAGCGCTCACCGGCAAGTGTGTGGGATGTGCGGTGGACAGGATAAACTCATTCTGGTCTGGAGGGACTGCTTTTGACCAACGAGAAGAGCCGCGTGCTGGTCCTAAACCCTGGAGCGACCTCCACGAAGATTGGGGTCTACACCAAGGATGGCGCCGAGTGGGAGCACACTATCCGGCATGGGGATGAAGAATTGGCGCGCTTCCGCGGGAAGCCGATGCTGGCGCGACTGGACTATCGCGCGGGACTGATTGAGCAAGCGCTCGCGGAGGCCGGCTACAAGGAGCAGATATTTGCCGCCACGGTCGGCCGGGGCGGAATGCTGCCGCCGATGGTCTGCGGCACTTATCTGGTGGATGAGGAGATGATGGAAGAGTTGAGGCAGGCGCGCCGAGGCGATCATGCATCCAACCTCGGCGGCTTGCTGGCGCAGCGCTTTGCTCAGGAGGCCGGGGTGAACGCCTATATTGTGGATCCGGTGACGGTGGACGAGTGGCAGGATTGCGCGCGGCCATCCGGCTCGCCGCTGGTGGAGCGCACCTTCATCGGCCATGCGCTCAACATTAAGGCCGTGGCGCGGCGGTATGCGCGCGAGCAGGGGCGCACCTACCCGGAGTTGCGTTTGATTGTGGCGCATCTGGGCAGCGGAGTCACCGTCTCGGCACACGAGAACGGACGGATGATCGATAGTAATTCCATAGAGGAAGGCCCGTTTGGCGTTGACCGCAGCGGCGGGTTGCCGGTGAGGGCGTTGATCAAGCTCTGCTTCAGCGGCAAATATGCCCAGGAGCAACTTGATCGCCATGTCTTCGGAGACGGCGGCCTATTTGCCTACCTGGGCACGCGCGACATGGTTGAGGTGGAACGGCGCGTCGACGCGGGAGATCGTAAGGCCGCCCTGATTTTCGATGCCATGATTTATCAGATCGGAAAAGAGGCCGGAGCGATGGCGGCGGTGCTTAAGGGTAAGGTGGACGCTGTGCTGCTGACTGGTGGAATCGCGCATTCTGAAAGAGTGATTAGGCATTTGCGCAGTTACCTGGAATGGATTGCGCCCGTCCGCGTTTATCCCGGTGAGGATGAACTAAAGGCTCTGGCTGAGGGAGTTTTCCGTGTTTTAAATGGTGAGGAGCAGGCTAAAAGGCTAGTAGCCTGAGCAGCCGCGAACCTGGAAACAACTTAGGTGGAAGTGTATCTTGAATAAATATGGAGATAGATCACATACACCCTGTTGAGACACTTAACGTTGCAGATATATTGAGTGCTCTGGGGATTGATTGCGGCATTAACGCCGAGGATCTGCAACCGTGCTATGTGATTCCTGGCAACTACGGTCCCCGCTGGTTGATTCCAGCAGGATTGCGCGCTGCTGCGGCTGTGTTAGGAATCTGGCATCCCTACAGTCTGTCTAGCCGGATGAAATGGTTGGCGGTTCGAATGGCCGCGCGCGCCGGCGCATTGCAGTATCTTCCCTCTGTCACAAAAGTAAATATTTCCCGTACTGGATCGTCGCAATGGTACGAAAGATGCGGAATTCGATCGCAGACAGGAGAACTGGTCGTCTTGGTAGGCAATCCATCTGCCGACAGGAAAGTAGTAGCATTTCTGCTTGACGGATCGCAACAAATCGCCGCAGTGCTCAAGGTTGGACTTACAGCAGCAGGCGGATTGAGTGTACTCCACGAAGCTGAAGTGCTACTCAAGCTGGAACCACATAGCTGGGCGCCGAAGCTACTGTCGAACCACCCAGATCTGCGGGCAGCGGCACAGGAATATATTCCTGGCGCGATGCCTGGGCGAAAATTTCTGCCTGAATACATGGATATGTTGTGCCGGCTACCTCGTAGCGGTAATTCTACGAACCTCGCGCTATTTGCCGGCGAAATGGCGAGCCGTCTTCATCCATTCAAGACGCAGTTGAATAAGCTAGCTCCCGATGTACTCGACCGCTCTCTTGGATGCCTCAATCGCGATATCTCCATCCCTACAATGCTGGTGCACGGAGACTTTGCTCCATGGAATATGCGCAACCATCCGACGAAGGGATACGTCCTTGTTGATTGGGAATGGGCCGATTTTACCGGACTGCCCGCCTACGATCTGCTGCATTTTCAGTTCAGCGACGACCACCTGTTTGGTGAAAATGGCGGGGGATATACAGCGATTCGACGCAGATCACTTTGCACGGAATACTTCCGCCGGATGGATCTCAATGTTGAACTTTTGCCGCAGCTTGCTGTAGCATATCTGCTCCATCAGCTGGAATCTGATTGCGAGTATCGAGGCTGCCGGCAAACCGGCTATATATTGCGTCAACTGGTTGCATGCGGGCCGTACATAAGCTCCCGTCAACGAGATGCGTTGTCCGCGCACCTTCTATAGTTTAGGCAGAAGCCGGTTGTTCTCAAGCGCCGCCGCCAGATCCACTGTTTTCCAAAGGGCCATTTTGCGTTTCGGGTGGCCCTCGGGCCAGTCGTCTATCTCGGCGATGGGTTCGCCCAGGCAGAAAGGTTCCAATTTCAGATTCAGCGAGCGGCAATTGCCGGTTGCGATGTCAATGTTCTTGAGGCACTTTACGTGATTGGTAGCGAGAAACAGGCGGATGTTGGACCGCAGGAGATTGGCGAGAACGCGGAAAACGTCACGGTTCGAGAGATGGATCAAACAATCGCGGCACATCCAGAGGTCAGCATCCGGCAGCGGTTCCTTGGTGATGTCTAACTCGATGAAGCGAGTCTCGGGCGAACCGAACAGCGTTTGGTTCCTCTCAACCAGCTCGGGAACAATATCCCCTCCTATATACGAAAAGCCAGAGGTTCTCGCAACGTAGCGAAACCAGTTGTAATCACCGCAGGGGGCATCGAGGAAGCTGCTTACAGAATACTGCTGAAATAATTCCGGGAGCGCCGATCGAATGGCTTCTGTGTGTTCGAGAGTGGAACCGGGACCCGAAACCGTTTCTTCCGCGCCCCATGCTTTCCTCAAGTATTTGTTCCTGAAGACTTCTCGTGGACTACCATACAGAACTGCATAATACGCCCTAAGAATGCAGGCGCCGGCGTTGGCGGGAAGCATTGAATAAAACTTCCACAATATTATTTTCAACTGTTTGTTCATTTGACATCACATATCTCTAATGTTTGGCGCGAGTTATTACTAACACGAATGTCCATCTTACTTTATTGGTGTGAGACCGTGGTATGGACCTGTAGAAACCCTGGGTTCGCTTTCGAGTACCGCTGTTATGCGCTCGGCAAATTGCCTTGCGCCGAAACGTATTAGTGCAACCTGCCGCGCTCTTTCGCCAAGGCGCTGCCGCATCTCCGGATCCCTTGCTAGAACCGCTATCTTGCTAACAAGATCGTCCACGTCCAGCACGCGGTATATGAGGCCCGTAGATCCATCGTCGATAATCTCCGGCAGAGCGCCGGCATCGGATACAACGATTGCTCGCCGCGCCAGCATTGCCTCTACTAGTGCTAGGCCGAACCCTTCGCCATTACTGGGCTGAACATAGACGTCCATAAGTCCCAATAGCTGCCTCGCATCCGAACGCAAACCCATGAAATGAATTCGTTCGAATCCCGGAATCTCACGCGCCCGAGCTCGCGTACTCTCCCATAGTTCGCCGCTACCGATCAGTATAAGGTGCATATCTGGAAAATCCCTGGCTAATTGTGAGAAAGCGGCCAGCAGCGTGTTATGTTGCTTCCATGCGATAAACTCAGCCGTGTAGCCAACCACAAATGCCTCGCGCGGTATGCACAGAGCCTCGCGTTGGCTAATGTCGTACAGGGGAGCTGAGTTTAGATAATCATCAACGCCGTTAAGAATAACCACCTCGCGCCCTTTGTGGCCAGCATAACTATGTGCCTTCTTGACATGATCGGAGATGAAAATCAGGGTGTCGTGACGGGCGGCGTATCGATACACTATGACTTTCAAGCGATCTTCGATCAACGTCGCAATCCCGTGGATCCAATACAGTACTCCGCAGGTTGGCCCTGAAACAAGTTTCGCTAGCAGGTATGGCTTCAGGGCCGTTGCAACTGCCAAATCGAAGGCATGATTCTTTATCAGCTTGCGCAAGGCAAGAGCGGGTCTGAAGTACCCTGCATCGCCAAGTTCGTGCATGATAGTCCCGGGTTGTACGAGAACTTCCGCCATCTCTGGAGCGAATGGCTTGAAGCTGGCTATGTGCAGTTGCAAGCGCTGGCAATCGCAGTGGCGCGAAAACGTTAGCAATACGCGAGCAATGCCGTTGGCCTGCGAAAAGCCGCGGCTCAAGATTAATACTTTGAGCGGTTTCATAATGGCAAAATCGACCTTGCTATCGATTTGGAGTGGTCGTCTACAGAATTACCAGATAGATCGCGGACACTGCGCTCCAGGATAGCGTGCGGCATTCTCTACTGCTCCGCAATAACTCTGGCGTAAATATTTGTCAACAGCGTGTAATTGATTTCCGAGCTGTATTTATTCAAGAATAAATTGCGACAATTTGTGCGCATTCGATCGTATGCCGATCCAGTAGAAAAACGATGCGTACCGGCCACGAGCGCATCGACATTTCCGTGTGGAAAGAAATAGCCTGTTGCGCCCTCCTCCACTAACTCTCGCACACAGCCAATATCCGCTGCGAGAACGGGCGTGCCTTGTGAAAATGCCTCGACCATTGTGCGCCCAAAGGTCTCATAACACTCGGATGGCCATACCAAAAACTTAGCCTTTGCCATTTCTCGATAAACATCATCTGATGGCCTCGAACCAAGATATTCCACTTGCTGGTTGCTGGCAGCGCATGAACGAACCTCGTCTGCAAGGGGGCCATCGCCGATGATTTTTAAGCGAAGTTGAATCTTGCCTGAATTCCATGCTGAAAGCAACGTCCTGATGCCCTTTTCTAGAGATAGTCGTCCAACATAAAGCGCAACATCATCTGTATGTATTTCCGTGTTCAAGGGGGACGAACCAACAAAATGAGGCTTGACCACAACCTTTAAAGCAGGCAAGCCGCCGCGAACCAGAATCTCGCGCTCGAAACCTGAAACTGCAATAAAAAGATTGACTCGATCCCACGTACGTATGAGCCTATGAAAGGCATAAGCGGCCGTGACGATAGCGCTCACAGCGTGGCTGTTCCGATAGCAGCCATGGACAATGCCATCGATGGGAAACGATTTTCCTAAGCAGTTTGTGCATACCGCTCCTTCGCGATAGAGCAGTGCGTTCGCGCAAAGCATTCTGTAGTTATGTAATGTCTGAACAACAGGAATCCTCTCGGCATTGGCCGCCCAGATAATAGACGGCGACAGTAGAGGAAACCAGTTGTGGATGTGTATAATATCTGGCCTGAAGTTATTAATTATCTTCTTTATCTGTTTACGCGAGCTTATCGAATAAAAGACAGACGAGGATGCAATAAGACTTCCATGGATGCCCATAATCCTGTCATTGTTCTGTTCAAGTAGTTTCACACTATGGCCGTGCTGCCTAAGCAGCTCAATCTCGTCGCGGACGACCATATCTTCACCACCACTATATTGATATGTGTTGTGCGCTACGATAACTCTCATCTGATTACCTTAAACCAATAAATCTTTGTTGCCCAGAATATGATCCGTTAGTAGACCTAGACATTGTGCGAACAACGATCAGTGCCCGCGCATGTGCGCCTAATATTATTGCTATAATAATGTTCTGAAAGTAATAGCTGGCTCTCATAGGAACAACAAAATCAGCACCAGTGATACCACACACAAGACAAAAAATAAGTAAAGCAAGCGCACAAGCCATCACGTGACTTGGAGCACAACCATATTCCAAACTTTTTAAAGAGGAGCCTCTTGCGGCGCGCCATCCGATAAAAACAATCCTGGCTATCATCATCAGATAAACTGTCAATGCCAACCAGCCAGCATCTGCTAGTACTTGTACATAAGAGTTATGAGCATTACCAATACTGGAAACGACGACCGGCATCCCAAGAGAATAATAATTTCTAAATATTGTTCTAAAACCAGCCACATAGCCCATTCCCCAGGGGTGGTAAATACAGTAACGAAGAACAAATGACCATATATAGGTTCTTCCGCTGGCGCTTGCAATGCCGCTTACATTCTCCCCGCGATTAAATATATTCCAGATTCTATCTGCCCCAATAACTTCTACTAACCCAAGGGCAATAAAGATAATTAAAATTAATCCGGATATAAACACGTACATCATACGTCGACTTGACATCGCCCAGAACATTACAACTAAAGTAAGAGCAACAAGTAGTGCGACCTCGCTTCCTCTTGACCTTGCACTCATCGTGCCCGCTAGACCCACAATAATGAAAAATGTAGATCGCACTCGAGATTCTAGGTTATGTAAAAAAGAGTGTGCGGAAATAATTGTAATGATAGGACAAATAATCGGGATCGGAGCTATGCCGCCGCCCAATAGACGTACTCTTGCTTCTTCAAAGTTCAAAACAAGACCTGAATTATAAAACAATGTCAGAATAACAAGAATGAATAAACAAAATGCTAAAAGCCGAAGCTGATACAGACTTTGCATCCAGTTCGGTGGGTTCCGATAAACTTGTACAATCAACTCCACCATGCAGATTAAGGTGAGAAAATAGCAGATGGAATACGCAACGGTCGTTAAGCGGTTGGTTGAGTATACAGTCGATAACATAAATAGTATACCGAGGTAGAAGGCTAACTTAAGAATCGGTCGAATTTGTACTGGAATTGTAATAGAACCCGCGACACCCATGCGAATGCTCGCAGGTATAGCAACCAGCACAATCAAGCCAACTTGAAAAACTCCCCAGATGTCCACCTGCCCGCGTGTTATATCAACGCCTTTGAGTGGCCGAAATATTGGCGGTCCAAACGCAAGCAGAAAAATGGGATACTTTTTAAAAAACCCGAATGCGGAAAGGCGTCTGAGCTGCGGCACATTTGTATCATCAGATAAATCATTATTTATCAATCGCGTTGGTAATTTCATGAAGTTCCTTCGTTACCATTCAGAAGACGCAGTTAAGTAGCTCTACCATTCATTTAGGTCGATCCGCGCCGTACACATTTAACGCGTCCTCAATGTATGCGTATGTTCTAGTAACGACAGAATTCCAAGTACTTAATCTTGCAAATTCGAGAGCGCGTCGTCCCATTAGGTCTCGCAATTCTGGTTTATCCGCGAGAATCTGCATCGCGTCCGCTAAATCTCTAACCACAACTGCCTTGCTCCTGTTCTTTACAGAAATCTTAAAACCGCAGTCTGGAGAAAGAAATTCACCAGGACCGCCAGTATCTAAACATACTACCGGAAGAGCTTGCGATAATGCCTCTAGGAGTACATTACCGCTAGAGTCATGCAGGCTCGGAAATACGAACGCCGTGTAATGGGGAAATTGCATCCACAACTCCTCATATGGAATCCAACCTAGCCATCGCACGGAGTCGCTAAGTCCCAGAGCGGCAGAGAGGCGTTTTAGCTGAACTTCATTGGGTCCCGCCCCAATTATCGTAAACGTTGCATAAGGCCTAACCCGTTTAAGTTCTGAAAAAGCTTCCAGCGCGAGGTGTATTCCCTTCATATATACAAGACGTCCCGCATAAAGAAAGTCAGCGCTAGCTGCGCGAGCCGTAACTCTAAGCCGTATTCTTTGAGGATCGAGTCCTATCTCATGCTGCACTCGACACTTCTCATGGAATCTGGCCGGAAGAATCGCAAGTGTATCTCGAGTTTTACAGAATACCATAGTAGCCTGCTTATACATGGCGCGAACAGCTGGGTCCCAGTATGCTAGCTTAATGGTTATCTCTCGAAGCCTCTCTCTGCATGCTGGCACCGCCGGATAGCTGTCGCGTAGTAAGACTGGTGTAACATCCCCACCACCTATCGGGCCAATAATAAAGGGCAGTCCCAAACGTCCCATGAAAGAAGGCTGGCGAAAACTGCCGAAGGTCAATGAATGGACTAAATCGAATTGTATCGTATTTGTAAGATGCTTCGCCACGCGGTATGCGCCGTGTTGCCATAACCGATAATAGATTTGAATACCTCGGTTTCCTCGCTTACACCATTTTCCCCAAGAGGGAAGATCATAATAGTGGAAATGTAGACGAGCAATCGGGATATCCGCTAGTGCCTTTTCGATGGAAGCTCGATTGTTGGATCGAGTAATTACTTCGACCTCATGGCCGAGACGAGCAAGTTCCGTTGTCCAGTGCCAGCCGACACCAGGCTCCGAACCTTTTCCTGGCTCGCATGCATATGCGGAAACTAATACTCTCATATCTTTACTGCTTTCCGTATAACGGCCGTGACTGCTTGTTCTGCATCCGCAATCACTCTGTCAAGCGCTTGTGAAGCGTCGATAATAGCATAACTTCTTTGATCTTGAACGAAAGTCATGTATGCTTGTCGCTGCCGTGCGGTCTCTTCCAAAAGAACCTCCTGCTTGCGAGTTTGTATAACTTGTGCGGGAGCATCCAATAATACCCACAATCTCGGCCGTGGAATCAGTTTGCCAACTATCCTTGCGGCCCAAAGCGGGCCTCCGAAGCGATAGCGCTTTGAATCAATCAGAAGATCATGATAATAACGGTCATAAATAAGCAAAGCCTCGTTGCTGTCATGAAAAAACGTTACGTACCATTCTTCTAATAGCCAGATAATGATCTTCGCAAGAGAGAACATCGTAGAACGAGACGGCCTGCCATGAGGGTCGATAACTATCGCGCCCGGCTCGCTACGATGAAAAAACACGATAAACGGCTTCAGATGGCGTATCTTCACGGCGTAACCTTCCTTGGTCAATTTGCCGAATAATCCGCGAATAACCGAACTCTTACCAACTCCATCGGGGCCAAGAATTACTATTTTCAAATTGCATTTCTCCTTATGTAATCAATTCTCGAATAACATTCCATGCTGTGCTAGTAAAACGCTTAAAATCGGTCTCTAAGTTGTTTGGCTGTGCACAGCGCGAGAGCATCAATTATTGCATCACGCGCATCTTCTGCGACGATGGCGGACGGCCTCCCTGCGTCCAGAATAATGTATCGTTTTCTTGTTTTCACGAAAGAGCGGTAGGAATTGCGAAGCCTAAGAGTTTCTGTAGTTAAGAACTTATGACAACCTGACTGTGAGATATTATCAGGTACGTCCAGTAGTATCCATAAATAAGGGGATGGAAATAAAACGCCTAAGAGTTGCATTAACCACATGGGTCCCGCATAACGATACTTCTTTGCGTTAATTGATAGATCCTGATAGCACCCGTCATAGATATGAAGTGTGAGGTTTCTCCTTTCCATTAGTTGAGTCACCCATGTATTTACTAGTAGTATAATTACACACGCCATCGAGGCTAACCAACTTCTGGGTGCGTCGTTAGAGCAATTCAGACTTGAATGAGTGTCCCATAACTGGTGCTCGTGCGACAATGTTGTGCTAATATGGTGTAGTTCCACCACCACCGCCATGGAATTAAGCAGCGGCATCAATGTACTTATGACCGAAGTATTGCCGCGGAAGTCTGCGCCAAATATGCTTACGGCGTGCAGAGTCTTCGGGGAATAACGAAGAGTTAATTCACCTCCATAGTGCCTTGCAATGGATAAGGCACTGTGAAGAGGCCTGCGAAAAAGATTGCACAAAATCAATGAAATACGAAGCGATCGTACACAGCTTACTATCCTAGCATAGTCGCCGCTAATTACAGAATCTACCAATTGTCTTGCAGTGTACAATCCGAATTGCGGTAACAAAGAAGCAATTACCTCATTCCTGTTGTCAGCAAATACTTGACTCACGCGAGCGAGATACTTTTCATTCAACCATCCGCCGACGAGCAAACTTGCAAGTAAAGATATGATTGCCTCGTGAACCGGAGAGGGAACAAAGAAAGTCGAATTTCCAGCAGGTCGGGAGATCATTGCATTGAGGACGGCATCTGTCGGCAAGTACGGCAATCCTTTCCATGTCAAGCTCAAGTCAAAATCAATTTGTAGTGCTTGCGCCTGCAAAGAAGTGGATACACCTGTCAAAAAAAAGCTTGCCACATAATGACGCTCTGTATAGCCAACGATACGTATGCCGTGAATAGAGTGAAGAGCGCGGTTGACTCCCGGCAAATCGAATGGATAAATCAGAAAATCAATGTCACGCCCTATATTGCTAATCGGAAAATCTTCATAATTTCGTAAAATACAGTAGCGCACCCCTTCTTTGTCAAGCGCCCGAAAAAGCGCAAATAGAAATTCGCTAAACGGCATGACCGGAGATTTCGATGACTGTGGCAGGCTTTGCTGCACATATCCTCCAGAAAGACTCTCGCTAAGTTACTTTATCGCCGTCAGCTTTGACAAAAAAACAAGGTGGCGTATTCAGACGCCTATGAGTGGAAGATGAACCGCCTTATGCGCCGTGCCATGTCTGCAGGATTGATAATTACTCCAGCAAATAGGTGGCCTACCGCCGCCAAATACTGACCATCTAAATATCTATTGCCGGCGGTTCGCATATGTAGTCTTGATGAATCTTTGCGAAATCGATTAAAACGTGACCAAACATCCTTTGGCTGGGCAAGCATGAATTGGTCAAAGGTCAGCTCGGGGATCGATTGCAAGCGTCGTTTATAAGAATCCTTGGTCCATCGCGTCTTATTGCACATCTCCGTATAAAACCGATAGGTATTTGAGTTTGTCTGGAAGCGGTATGCAACTAGAGGCTCACACATAATCAATACACTGCCGATTTGCGTTAAACGGCATTCCATGTCCCAATCATCTACCGGATAGTACGATTGCCTGAAGCCGCCTATAAATCTTAATGCGGCAGTTTGAATAAAGATGGTTGAAGGTTCTAAGCAGCCGTCTTCGATTGGTTGATACTTCTTTAATGCACCCGGCGCCATAACCACTTTATCCGTATTCGACCAAGTGTGTTTACTTCCTAACTTGGTAACGTAAGAAAAAACTCCAAGGACATCGGGATGGTCCTCCATCACCTTAAATTGACGTTCCAACCGGTTAGGAAAGCTGACGTCGTCCTGATCGCTGCGTGCTATGTAAGGCGCTCTAGCCTCCGCGATTCCTAGATTTAAAGTGTGGCAAAGTCCCGTATTATTTTTCTGGATCAATCGGATACGGCTATCCTTTAGCGTTCGAACAATATCCACCGAGTTATCAGTGCTCCCATCATCAATTGCCAACAACTCAAAATCACTGAAGGTCTGGGATAGAATAGATTGAAGAGTCTCGGCGAGATAGGTTGCACCGTTATAAATCGGCACTATGATGGTAATATCAGGATTCTTCATGTTGGTTAAACGCTCGCATCTAGAGCATAAACTGCTTGCTGCTTTATCAGCCGGGGCGAACGCAGGAGATAACCCAATACTTCGGTATTCGAAACCCTGTTTTCTTAAGTGTAACTTCAACATTCCCTCTGTTGCTGTAAAGATTGTCCTTGAAGTCACGTGCATTCGTTGTACCGAGAATGCGGCAAGCAGCCTTGATAAAGACCTGCACCGGCCAAAACACGAACCACCAAAGCACGAAGGCTTGGCCATAATAAGCTTTGATATGAAATCGATGCGACAATAAATCGATCAGCTCGCGTTCATTATATTCCCGAACATGATATTTGTTTGCAGGCCGACGGAAAAAGCAATACAGGACAGATGAAATCCGCCTGTCAGGGGTAGAAACCAGAAATGTGCCGCCCGGACGCAGGATACGCGCCATCTCGTTCAAATATGCCTCAGCGTTGGGCAAATGCTCTATGGTTTCAAATGAAACGACAATATCGAAAGAATTGTCTGAGATCGCAGTGAGCATCTGCGCATTTGCGACACTGTAGGTTGCGTTGGGAACGCTATAGTGTTCCTGGCAAAACGCCACAGCCTCTTCCGAAAGGTCCATGCCATGAACGCCGCGAGCGCCGTTTCTGGCAAGCATCTGCGTTCCGTAACCAGTGCCGCATGCAATATCCGCAACCTGCTTACCTTCGACGAGCTGCGCTGCGAAATGATATCGAGCCAAATGCTCATTCTCAGTCAGAGACTTAGACTTTCCCAGAACAACGCGCTCGCCTGTAAAATTCATAAATTCTCCTGAAGAAAAGTTTCAGGCGCCACAAATAGTTTTAAATATCAGAAGAAGGCTACCTGTTATCTTATAGACTGATTGTATCTTTGCACTTGAGGGTTAAGTACGTAAATACTCCACATTCTCTCTGACTCACGCGCCTCACCGACCTTTTCATACTTCGGACTCAAGCTATTCTGGTAAGGATCGCCGGAGCTTTGCAGCACAACAGTCGGAATATCGCCATGTTGCAACAGGCCTTCGACGCATCCATTTTGACAACGAGTCCGCATAGCATCATAAAAGAGGGAGTCGATTACCAAAGCAGGTGCATGATTATCGTTCGAAATCCAAGGGAGTGAAAACATTGGGTCAGTGGAGAAAGCAGGCTTTTTCATCTGCGCCAAGCGGTCGCGCAACGCCACGGCGTCCGCGTAATCTGCTTTGGTGGCAATTCCCACCGTTCCAAATGTGTGCATCTGGGTTCCGCTCGGTATTGTTACAGCTTGTATTGCCGGGAGAATGCAACCGTACAAAACAAGTGCGCTTACGAATCGCCCAGGCACGGTAAAGATGGCAATCTGTAGAAGAGTGGAGCCAACTACAAATGCTTCGAGTAGGTAGTTGTCCCAGCCGCCTACTTTTGTCATACTCGCTAATCCGCCAATTAAGGCAACAACGAAAACAATGGATAGAATATAAGCCATGTCATTGTTCCGGTGAGGGCCAGCCGAGAGAAGCAGTACGGCAGGAGCTAGAATCCAGTATGCGTTTGCAAGCAAGGTTTTTGGCGCGACCTGAAGGGCCCAACTGATGCTGAATTCCTTAACGAGCCGAGGTGCAACAAGAATGTCGAATCGGTACTCTGGTGTTCCAAGGAGAAGTGTCGCAGCAACCAACGCCGCCAAGACCGTGACCAACAAAGTAAGATCACGCCACCGCTTATGAAGTAGAAGAAATAGGCAGACGCCAACAAACGCAAAGACAACGGTTTGCTTAAATGACCACGCGAGATAGAACAACACGCCCGCATAAGCAAAACCAAACCGCGGTTGACGCACGATCATGTAAAGGGCAATCATGATCAAAGCGATGGCTCCCATGTCTGGCCGAATGCTAAGCGCCCAATAACGGACGATTGAAGTACATAACCAGAGACCTAGCGCGAAGATAAATGACAGTGCACTGCGAATGCCACGCAGATTAAGAGAATATTGCACGAGTTTCCACTGCGCGATTGCGCCCATAATCGCATAGACGGGCGTAAACATTCGTCCCCACGTCATGATGCCCGCACCGGTCTCGCCAATCAATCTTAAGGGTAAAGCATAACTGTAATAGAAAAGATAGTTATACAGCGCAAGGGAATACGGATAAGCCAAAGGCCACTCGTAAACTGGTAGGTGGTGGACTGCTTTCCAAACGGCATAGATCGGCTGAACGCTGTCGAATGGAAACAGGGACCCATAACGCAACACGCTGACTAAACGCTCGAGAAACACCGAGAGGTTCAGAATCACGAAGAGCAACACCGCGGCGACCCGTGTGTTCGAGATGCCGAGGCTTGAGTCCGTTGATTGAGTCTCTATGCTCTTAACCAATAACTTCACGCTATTCCTCAGTCTGCTAAAAAGAGAGATCGCGGCTCAAGTGTCTCTTCTTGTGCGACTTGACTTGATCTTATAAGTAGAGAGATGCCGACGACGCTCTGGAACAGGATTTGAATTCCTATAAGTCCAAACATGACGCCGGCCAATCCAAGCCACTTTGCCATGGGAACGGCAAAGGCAAAAGCACAGGTTGACATTGCCAGATAGGACCAAAAAATTGGTACCGTAAACTCCAGGGCCTGCAAACCGGCGCGCAACGGGCCGCCAACATAAATCAAGACATAAAGCAACGCAAAGAGCCGTAGAATGTAACCGTACTGAGCCATATCGGGTCCATAGATAAAGCGTAGCCATAAGCCTGGCGCCGTCGCCATGACGACTGCGAAAACCAAGGTCAGCCCGCCCCACTTGACCAACATGGACCGGGTGTAGGCAAGCATGGAACGCACGCCGCCATTACGAAGCCGGCTCGATGTCTCTACGGGAACGACGTTATCCAAGCCCTGAAACCAAACATGTGTCACGCCCATCAGGTTTTGCGAGGCCTTCAGAACGCCAGCGGCGGCAGCGCCGTAATATACCGGGGCGGCAATCACAAATAGATTGCCGGAAGTCCACTGCAGCAGAGCCGATGCGCTTAGCCATCGGGAGATCTTCCAGTGGCGCCGTGCAATGGTTTTGATTCGCTCCCGATCAAACGTAATAGGTTCCACCCAGAACCATCCTGCCGCCAGCCCCAGGATCGAGGTTCCCGCCATGACCCAGAGCGCGTTTGCGCTGTTGAGATGTCCCGCTCTATGCAAGAAAAACAGAATGGGCAGTTGGGTGAGATAGCTGAGTGCGTCATCAGCGAGCGCGTGGCGACTCTGGAGGGTGACAAAAAAGTAGCGCCGCAAAAAGTCCTGTGCCTGATATGCAAATGCGGAGACCGCGAGTGGCAGCGCAAGCTGTTGCAAGCCTACATGCGGAAAAAAGTTATCTGTAACCTTCAAGGCGATGAAAACCAAAACAAAACAGCAAGTAACGAGGACCAACTCCTGAAATATAACTGCGCCGAAGTAGCAGGGCCTGTCCTTCTCATCCTGCTTTGGGGCACTGCTCGTCATTGGAGCTACAATCAGCGCGCCTTGGAGGCTGTTGACGAAAAGCACTGACATCCAGGCGAGTACAAAAACTCCATACTCGCGCAGGCCCATAAAGCGGGCGAGCATGACATTAGTTAGAAAGTTTGTCGCGCTGACAACAGACTGGTCGGTAAGCGCCCAGATTTCTCGTCCGACAAATTGCCGCATGAAGCCATGCCGTACTCGTTCCCAGAGGGGGGCTTCTGCGCTCATCCTGCCTCCAACACTGCTGCAATTTGATTAGGGATGAGTAACGATGGCGGCAGCTGCGGCCTGCCCCAAAATCGCCTGCGTGGTAGAAAATATTGCTTTGATCTTGCTCGTAGGAACGTAAACGATATCCTGCGCTTGCAGCAGAAGCGGCGTTTGTTTTCCCTTTGCAATAGCATCATAGGAGAGGGGGAAATCCAGAACGGTTCCGTCAGGGTTGCGGCGAATTACCCTAAGGCCTCCGGTGCTGGCCTGTAAAGTCGTTCCTCCGCTGAGAGCCAAAGCCTCGGCAACATTCAGCTTCCCATCTTCCTGCATCACGTAGCCGCCCGGCTTGTATACCGCGCCCAGAACATAGACGATACCCGCGCGCGGAACGATAATCGAATCGCCGGGTCGCACCAGAATGGAAGCAGTTTCCCGATTACTCTGACTGCGGGAATAAGGCGCCTCCTCTTCGAGCGCAGCGTCATCGGCGCCGTGGCGTATCTTGATGCGCGTCCCTGCCATAGGCGTTACACCGCCGGCCTGGGCCAAGATTTCACCGAGCATCGTGGGGGCGATCAGCGACACGCGCCCCGGGTTGACCACCTCACCAAGCACCGTTACATACTGGCCGGCATATTGCAGCACGTCGAGATTCACTTGCGGCTGGTTTAGAATCTGGCCATCCTTGAAAGCCGTTTCAAGACGCTTTGCCGCCTCTGTCAAGGTGAGCCCTCTAACATTCACTTTGCCGCAGAGAGGAAGTGTTAGATCTCCCGCAAGGTCCACACGATATGAGTTGGATAACTCGGGATTGTCATAGACATTGACGCTCAGCAAGTCTCCGGGTTCGATGCGCAGCTCGGATAAGTCCCTGGGAACGATAATTGGTCCCCCCATTGGAGTTGTAACTCCGGCCTTGCTGGATGAGGCCCCCGAGCTTGCACCGGGGGGTGGCAACTGAGAGCTTAAACTGTTGCTTCCAGCAGCCTGGGCATCTCCTCGCATAGTTATCATCCCTAACTGTGCAAAAACACAGAACAGGAGCAGAAGGCCGCGGCTGAATGCAATCCTATGTGTTGCCATAATAACTCTGCACGTTGTAGCCATATACGCTCCGATATTCAGTGGCGGACATATTAACTGCTTCAATCACAAGGCCGAGAAGATGTATGCGGTTACGGCCAAGGGTCTGGACAAAGCGCTGCAACGCTTTTCGAGAAGTTCGACCTGCGCGCATCACGCCAATGGTTCCATCGCAATGAGTCCCCACGATAATTGCGTCGGCGACCGGCAAGGAGGGCGGGTTGTCCACTAACACAAGGTCAAATCGTTTTCTGGCGGTTTCAAAAACTTTTACGATCTCGCCTGATCCCAGCAACTCTGCCGCCAGCGGGGAATGACGTCCGGCGGGCATCAGGGTCAGATTTGATTCCGCAGGATGAGCTATCAGAGCATCGTCAAAAGGCTTCAAACCAACAAGAACATCCGCTAACCCATCTTCCCGACGCGCACGAAAAAGGGCATGTTGGCGGGGACGGCGAAGATCGGCGTCGAGTATGAGAACCTTGATGCCGGTAGCGGCAAATGCGAGTCCCAGGTTATAGACGGTGTAAGATTTGCCTTCTCCGGGTAAAGCACTGGTGATGGATAGAATCTTCAGTTTGCGTCCTACACCAGAAAGGGTAAGTCCCGACCGTAAGCTGCGGAACGCTTCAGCCGTGGCGCTTTCCGGAGCTACGAGGAAAGAACTCGATTCCGCGGCCAACGCGCCTTCGCGCGGTTTTGTCTCCATGCGATGAAAGGGAATCGTACCCAAAACCGGCAAGTTAGTAAGTGTTTCCACCTGGAAGCTGTCATTGAGAGTATCATCCTGGCTTTCCAGTAAGTAGGCCATGCCCGCGCCCAGAAGAAGACCGCCCCAAAAACCAATAGTTATGAATAAATAAGGTTGCGGCATCCAGGGCCGGCCCGGAGGGCGCGCCGGGTCGGCGACAGTAACATTCGTCGCGCTATTGCCCGCGTCAATGTTAGCGGCTTGTAGTCTGGCGTAGAGGGTGTCGTACAAATCGCGGCTGGAGCGGGCCTGCGCCATAAGTACTCCCAGCCGCACAACGTCATCGTTCATCTTACTGGTTACCAGTTTTTGCCCTTCAAAGGCGGAACGCAGCGCCTTCTCATTATCCTGAGCGAGAACCAGATCGTTCTTGGCCCGCTCTTTAATCTTGCCTATTTCAATTTGCATCTGATCGTGAAGCGACTTCAATTGATTGGCGATCTCCGCCAAATGAGGATTCCTGACACCATATTTGGTCTCTGCGTTGGCATACGATAACCGTAACGCCGCCTCCTGTGCCCGCAACATATTGAGAGTCTCCAGGCCACTGCCCTGAGAAAGAACTGTCGAGCCGGAAAGGCCAGGAAGAGAACTGGAACCAAGCGACGAGATCAGATCTGGATTCTCCGTTGCCGTTAGGCGGTAGACCGCCTCGCGTCCAAGGCGCTCGGCCTCTGCCTGTGTAACTTCATTGTTCAATACTGAGAGGCGCTCTAACTCCGGTATGCTCACAGAGCCGCCCCCCCCGCCGCTGCCTCCTCCTCCGCCAAAAGGAGATATAGATCCAGATCCGCCTCCAAGTGTATTCAGGCCCAGCATCGCGGCGGATAAGTTATGAGACCGCTCGAAATCCGCCACTGCCTGTTGAGTTTTGGCAACCTGATCGGATAGGTCACCTAACTGGGCGGATAGCCACTGCGACACTTCTTTTGATGAATTGAAACTCGAGCTAAGCAGATAAGACTTGTACTCGGCAACAACCTGATTGGCTATCTTTGCTGCCTGAACAGGATCCCTGTCTGTATAGGTAATGGTAACTAGACGTGAATTCCCTAACTCCTGAACCTGCAGATGAGCCTTGAAATTGCCAACCAGTCCTTCTCGTTGCTCGGCAGGCAGGTCATCCGGATTAGTTACGAGAGGTCCCGGCTCTTTGCTGAACCGGTTGGGATTCTCCTTGTGGAGCATTCCCAACCGGTTCATCACCGCCAGCGCGATCGAGTCGTTTTGAATGACCGCGATTTCCGTCTCGATCCTGGTTTTCAGTTCATCCGTGTCTCCCCCGCTCAGCGCGGCCAGGCTGGATAACATATCGGCCCCACCGCTTTTTTCCTCATTAAGCTCGATGGTGGCTGTGGCTCTGTATTTGGGATGCATAATAAAGCAAACGAGGATCGCCATCACCACGCAAGAAACCGTGCACGCTGCCACAACCATCCTTCGCTTCCATGGAACAAGCGCAAGCTCACGAAGAGACAACTGGTCCTCGGGATCGAAGAAACCGTCGTTTCCGGCGAGCCTGTCTCCTGGGCGGCCGGTTTGAGTTTCATTTTCTTCTGTCAAGTGGATTCCTTTACTTCGGTCCTCCGCAGGTTTTCATGCAATCTCATAATTCCGCTTGCATGGGACAATAGGCGCAGCATACTGCGCAAAATTAATGACAAAGTCGCATCCTATGCAACTCTTGAGCATAGCTTCGCTATCCTCAATTAGATGGGGGTCAGTATCCATTGGCCTTCCCCGCCAGTAATGACGGCTGCTTGGCGGTTGGATTGCTCACGGGATGAATAAACCGCATCTGAGTTGCGCGTCTTGACCCGCCTCATCTGCAGGCCTGGGTAACTAAAGTGTAGACTAGCAACGGTCGATACACCCGTCAAATTACGAACAAGGTGTTGCCCCGCCGAATTAAACTGTCACCAGGAGTTCCAGTCAGGCATCTAAACGAGCATGAGCATAGAAAAAGCAACCTTTGGGGCAGGCTGTTTCTGGGGAGTCGAGGCGGCCTTTGCAGCCATCCCCGGCGTGGCCGCGACGGCGGTCGGCTATGAGGGCGGCTCGTTGGAGCGGCCCAGTTATAAGGATGTCTGTACCGACAAGACCGGTCACGCTGAAGTAGTCGAGGTGGACTTCGACCCCGCGCAGGTCAGTTACGCGCAGCTCCTGGACGCATTCTTTACGCTTCACGACCCCACCACCCTCAATCGCCAAGGGCCCGATTGGGGCACACAATACCGCTCGGCCATCTTCTTCCATTCTCCGGAGCAGGAGGCGCAGGCACGCGCCAAGATCGAGCAACTCACCGCCGAAGGCCGCTTCGGCTTGAAGCGCATCGTCACCAAGGTTGAGCCCGCGCAGACCTTCTGGCGCGCCGAGGAGTACCACCAGAAGTACCTCGAAAAGCGCGGCCAGGCAAGCTGCCACATCTAGTGGTCATAAATCAGTGGACAGAGATCATGGAACGATTGACGTCTACGGGGGTTCCAGCTTTGCTTTTCAGTTCACGGACCCAGTGAAAGTGGTGCGGGCCTTGCGGTTTTCCAGATAGGCTTGGCTGTTTTCAATGCACTCTTGCAACAGCAGATCCCCTATCAGCAAATGCATCTGCGCGTGAGTCAGTTTTTCTGCCACTGCGCCGGCTTGCTCCGCCGTGATCTTCCTCGGAACGACGATTTTTTTGTCCATGTCGTGCCAGTTGTAGTGGGCGATTAGGCCGAGGATTTCACTGGTGTCCTCAAGCGGCTTGGCCTCCAGCGCCATGAGCACGGATTGCGCCTGGTAGATATTGGAATACTGCTCGGCTTCTTCGTACGGCATATAAGCCAGGGCGCCGGTCGACTGGGCGGTTTGCCAGGCCGTATCACTCATGCTCACGGAGCTGAAGTTGATTGACAAGGTGGATTGCTGGGCCTTGGCGTCGTTTGGATTCTCCTGAATGCGCTTCATCACGGCAAGATTGTTGTTGATCTGCTCCCGCCACGCCTTCAGTCCCTGTTGCGCGTCCTTCAAATCCTTCAGGTTATGTTCAATCTCGGCCCGCAACTCCACCCGCGCCTTTTCGACCAGGTGAACGTGGTGGCGCCACTCCACAAAGCTTTCGATCTGCACCGCGATCAGCAAACCCACGGTAATCGTGAACAGATGGAGCAAAAACTCCCAGAACCCGTGTAGCTTATGCGGCAAATGAATGTCGAGCATGGGTGAACGAACCTCTACGCAGTCTTCCGCGCCCAGCTCAGCAGGTTCGCGCGGACAAGCACTTTATATCACAAATAGATCCTTGATATTACTCGGCGGCCTGCTCCGGATTGGCAGCGCCCGGCTCGTCCTGCCACAGCCATGCAATCCACCACACCAGCGCGGCCAGATACACCAACTCGTGTGCGAAGGCAAAACTCAACCGCAGGCGCATCACGCTCGCTTGTTCAGCTGGGGTGAAATGATACGTCCGCAGGACCACCACCTCCAACGCCAGCAGGGAGACGGCCATGGCAAATAGCCCGATCACGATGCTCTGCGTGTGGCTCCGCCAGCCAGCCTTGAATCGGCGGCCAAATAGAATCACCATCAGCCCCAGCCCCACGGCCAGCAAAGCACCCAGCAGCTCGAACTTCTGCGCGGCAAGTGGCATCAGGATGAGCTTTACACTTGTGGAGTCCAAGGTAGCCAATTGCTTCCACACCGGCCACGGTCCCATAAAGAAGTAGAGCAACGCTCCGGCCACCAACAACAGCCCCACGGTATTCACAATCAAAATCGAGCGCTGAACTCTGGCAAAAGCCTGCCACGCCATCTCCACCAACACCAGCAGGCCCACAATCGCCGCCAGATCGGCCAGCGTGTAGATAGTTAACTCTAGTGGCGCCTTCGCCATCCGGCCAGACAATAAAACCTCTGCTAACAGCCGCAGGCCTAGCAGCGCGATGCCGGTGGTGAACCATGGATAGCGCCGCGCTCGGTCACGGCCCACCAAAACCACCAGCAAGACCAATTGCGCCGCAAAGGTCAGCGTCCAGACAATCCGTTCAATCAATTCGTTCTGACGGACAAAAAAATCGAAAATGAACTGCATTTGAGCCTTATCCGGACGGCGCGTGAAGTGCTTCACCGGCCATTATCCATTTTAATCTCCGCGGGCTACTTCCGGGCGCGGGCAATCCATTCATCCAGGTAGACTGCCTTGCTGGGGTCAGCGGCAACAATCGCCTGGTAGTATGCCACCCGCTTGTCCTGAAATGCGGAGACCAGCGCCGTGGGATCGGCCGCATTGGCCGCGCCCAGCGTCATCGGGCCCCAGCTGCTATCCTCGGCGAGCGGCGTCTCGCCTGATGCAAGCAGGCTGTTCACTGCCTGCTGCAAACAGCGCACCGACGTACCGCTTCCGCCGTTGACCGCAAAATCGAAGACTCGCTTGCAAGCCTCGTCGGAAACCAGTTGTGCATACCACGTGTTCCAAATGTTGTTCTCATAAAACTGCTGCACCAGCGGCTCGCGGCTCGCCTGATCTGCCGCCGCAATGGCCGCAAACTCCGCCGGCCACGCAGCGCTATTGACGCCGCTGATAGCAAAGGCTCCAATGCGCTGCCCGGTCACCGGATCAAGCTGCTCTGGCGCGTCCGGAACCTGCGCGCAGGCGCGTGCGGCATCCTCGTTGTCCATCATCCAGTTGTAGGTGGTATTCCAGTCTGCCATACTCCCTCATTTCGCTGAAAATTATCATGATGAAAGCGAATCAAGAGAAATGAAGTGCGATATCTATGGTGCGCCCGGAGAGATTCGAACTCCCGACCTAACGCTCCGGAGGCGTTCGCTCTATCCAGCTGAGCTACGGGCGCACATTACAAGCATACCGCACTTGGGATTCCGGCGGAGAGCTTCCGCCTCTCCGGCAGCGGGTGCGGTTGGCAGGCCGGAGATTATCGGGGCCCCCAGCGAGCGATCTTTACTCGCTGGGGTGAATTTGATCCCCGGCATAATATCGTTGTTTTGTTTTTCAGAAATCAATTCACGCGGCGGGTAGGTCGGGGTTTTAACCCCGACAGAATCCGCCCTCAAATCCCGTCTTCAAATTGTCCCGATAAAAAAGATGGTCTCGATCCAGCCTCTCTTTCGTCCCAGCTCTATTGAACAATCGGCAACTATCGATTTGCCGGCGAACTGGAAACGACTGTATTCCTGGTAGAAGGGCGATTATTGGGATCTATTCTGGGATGTATTAGTCGGGAGACCGAGCTGGGTGTTCCGTGGCATGAGTTTGATCCCGCTATGGCTGCTCCCGGTACAATAAACTTGGCGCTGTACCCAGGATCTTTGATGCAGGGTTTACCAGAGCTACATGACGCAATCGACAATTGCAAGGTTTGCGCTGAATTCGTTCGGCCGCTGAACAAGCCGGAAGCTGGGCTCGACCGCGGCAACGGAAGTGAGATCTTCATTGTCGGGCAAGCGCCTGGGAACACGGAGCAAACAAGCAGACGCGCGTTCTCGGGTATCTCAGGCGTCCGGCTTGATCGTTGGCTCTTGGACATTGGCCGCCCCGAAGGTAATCCCCGGGAGGGAGTCTACCTTACGTCGATCTTAAAATGTTCACCCCCGCCGAATTCCAATAGTGTTTTCAAAATGATGTGGAGGAACTGCGGGCATTTCCTGAACGCGCAACTTGAATTGGTTCGGCCCCGTCTCGTCATCACATTGGGACGTGAGAGTTTTCAATACCTTCATTTCGTCCAAGGCGATTATGATTCGTTAATAGGTAAACTGTTTTTGGTCGAGGAGGCAAGCCTGTTGCCCCCTCAGCCATTCAGGGCAGTGGTCCATTGGCCACACCCGAGCGGTCTCAATAGGTGGCATAACCTTCCAGGTAATGAAAGACGGATGGCCGAGTCGATTGCGGAAGTTAGGCAGTTTATGGAGGTGGCTGATTTATGATTTTCCTGAGGCGTCTCTTTTTCTTCCTATCCCTTTTGGCGCAGGTGGCGCTGGCCGTGTCGCCTTTCGTCCCTTGGGTGCGCGAGAATATTTGGTCTGCCCAGACGTCAGTGAATGGTTTTGCTTCGACATTGGCCACTTATATTGGGGTGGAATTTGCATGCCTCGGTACAATGGTTGTCTTGTTCCTGTTTGATATTGAACAACAGGGTAAAAGTTCCACTGAACAGTTTAGGGACCTACTCCATCAGTACACACCGTTACAAGTACGCTGCTTGAAATCGAGCGATTTCTACAAAGAATTTCTAGGCCACTGCGCCAAGGCGAAGAACTATGTAAAGATTTGCTACTTCGCGCCGACACCGCCCGATCACGGGGCACCTGAAGATCGAAAGCGTTATTATCTGAAGATTCTTACAGTCATGAAAGACAATCGTGAAGCTGTATTCAAGAGAATAATAAGAGATACGGATGCCAACCGACAGTGGGCAAATGAGGTGGTTTCATATTTTGCTGGGGCAACAAACTTCTCACTTGCACTTCTTAAGGACACCGAGCTTGGTGATGAGATGTCATTAGCTTTGAGCGTCCAAGTTGTCGATGACCGCAATGCCTGGCTTGTCGCGGTTTCCGAACATTCCGATTCTTCGGCCTATAGGGATGTTGCGATCGAGAACGAAATCCTTGCGGAGGTCTTGAACAAATATTTCGACCGATTGTGGGGCCTTTCAAGAGTCGTGTTCAAGCCTGGTGATTCAATCAAACATGCACACAGCTTAATCTTCGAGGAAGAATGATGGCTAGCAGGGGTAGTGGCTTAATTTTGTCGATCCGGGCCGAGCACGCAGCACGGATCTTTGAGGGTTCGAAGCAGTTCGAACTGAGAAAATCGCTTCCGGCCTCAGAGATTCGTCGTGTTTTTCTGTATGAGTCTGGTGGTGCCGGAATGATCGGATGCTTCGACCCTGTGCGTATCATTCGCGGAGAGAAAAAAATGCTTTGGAACGAGGTTAACCACAAGGCCACGACACAGCATAGATTTGATCGCTATTTTGAGAAATGGTCATCGGGGTGTGCGATCGAAGTCGCAAATCCTATACGCTTCGTGTCGGCCATACCGATGCGATCTATAAGGGAGGTATCACCATCATTTCGTGCCCCGATGAGCGCAATTGTGTTCGCTCTCGATTCCCCGCTTGGGTTGTTTCTGGAACGAAAGAGAAATTATTACAGGCGCAAGCTAGGTCCGGGGGTTACACTGGCCCCGATTACGGAAAATGACAGAGCGACCTACAAGAAGTGGGTTCTTCAACATGTAGGCAACCGCTATGAGGGCATCGACGATACCTTTGCGGTGAGAAACTTAAACATTCACGATTTAGGGCACGATCCGGCGGGCTTCTTCACCGAACGGAAGGAAGTCCTCTCCGTCATGTGGGCAGGTAAGCGGATTGGATTCACGACAATCACTTGGAAAAATAACGGATGTGCAAAGACAGGGCCGACGATCCTGGAGAGAAAATATCGGAGAAAGGGCTTCGGACGCGCGACGAGGAGAGCGATAGAACTTCGGGTCCGCGCAAAGGGAGGCAGGAAGATCTATTGCACATGTGCAGACGATGCATATGATGTGATCGGCTATTTGCTTGATTCAGGTATGAAGGTTGAGGCACACTTAGATCGCCAATACGCTGGAGACCATGGTGAGTTGGTTTTCGGCAAATTCTTAATGGCAGATGAGTACCTTGGGAGAGTTGTCCCTAAAAGGGGCACACGGAAGGGTGGTATCCTCGATTTGCACTCTATCGATAGAGCTCACTTGTGTAATGCAATAGTGCATCTCTTCAGCCGAGATTGGATTCCGGTCGATAAGGCATTCGGTGACCGCATTCTGAGGAGCGCCGTAGCCAAGGGAAGGCCAGATGCACGAGATAAGGCAAAACGCCTTGTTTGCGCCGGTGCAGGTGGAAGAGTTTCCTCTATCGTGATTCTCCTTCCAAAGAGGGGTGGGGCCGTAAAAGCTCTTCTTTGTTCTGCGACGGACGACAAAGCAACCCTTATGAAGATAATTGAGGAGGCCGTGCGGCTAAGCAGCAGCTGGGAGTCGCGCAAGATTTACTTTGTTCATCCTCTTTTGGATTCGTCTGTTGTGAATGCTCTTAAGGATTCGCAATTCCAAATGGAGGGCTTTCTCAAAGCCCCGTATCGTCAGGGCGAGGACGTAGGAATCTTCTCACGGTTCTGTTGATCCCCTGTTGTGATCTGTGTCTTGGAAAGATTAAAAGGCGGGTGGCCCCGGTCCCGGTGAGATTTCCAAACCACGCTGAGGGTGCCCCCGGTCTCTCGCTATTGGGGACCGGGGAGAGCACCGGACTTCGTCTAATACTTTGCAGAATCGCGCGGCTTCATGGATGGCTTGTACTTGCCGCAGTCGACCCTTGAGAAGGACCCTGACTTCGCAGAACCAATCGCGCCTGCAATAGCCGGAATGTGATTTTGAACAATGCGCCAGCTATTCGCCGAAAGAGACACAATCGCGATCTTGCGGCCCGTCAGGTTCTGCTGATATTCGAGCGAGAGATCACCCGTGAGGAGAACGTCGTATCCAGCATCTTCCACTGCTTTTAGCAACTCGCCATTCTTGAATCCGCCGAATCCGGCATACACGGCTGTTGATACATCATGGCCCGGCAGAAGCGCCCGCAATTGATGGGGCATGTTCTCGTCGAGCAGTACTCTCACGGTTGGAGCACGGGCTTGTGGGAGTGGCCGTATGCCCGGATACGGCGAATTGTGTCGAGCGAGAGGTTTGGGAAGCTCTCGTGCGTCTCCTCGACCGTCGCGCCCAACTCTTCGTCGGTAAGGATCGTGTCGGCAGGGATGCGCGTACCCTTGACGACAGGCCTTCCGCCTACCTTTCCGGCAACGCTTTCAACCAGATCGCATTCCAACCAGTCTACGGTCATGTTCTCCTCTGCAGCTTCCTTTATGTTAGACGGCGCTCTGCCGCGGGTCAACAGATAGCGGATCGAGTTCCGTAGGATGTGGGAGCCATGCGGCGGGGTGGCCCAGATGCCGGGAGATGCGAGCACACCCACTGAAGTTGGGTTTCCCAGGTGCATGTACTGAGCGTAGTCGAAACCCGCACTGAGCCTGCCGAAAGGGCCTGTCCACCCACCGCAGGTGGCTGACCCCTGATCTCTGACCCTTGTTTCACCGTTTCGCTATTTCGCTATTTCACTGTTTCACCATTTCACTATTTCACTATTTTATTTCAAATCCTTGCTGATAATTAAGTAGTAAACATGGGTCTAAATTCAACAATATCAATATGTTCCACGTGGAACATTTCCGCGGATCGCAACCCAGGTTCCTTGGTCACGAGTCCATACCCTCAGCTCCGCGCCTCATCCAAGGTCGGGGTCTTTGCCGGAGACGCTGTAGGGATACTGCTCCTCGCTCACCCATTTGCCGATCATGAGAGTTTCTTCGGGAGATGCAGCGCCATCAATTTCCGATGCGCTCTTGATCAGCTTCTTGCGGACACTGGCGGCTCGCTGCGCCGCAGCCGCTCTTTCTTCCTGCGTGGCGGAGTATAAGTTAGCCGCGTTGACTGACATGGAGTTCCCGTGGATATGCATCGTTCCCTCCTGATGGGCGGGAGGGCAATCTGAGTGCCGAAGTTATTCCGTAAACATAAGAAAATACTTATTTTGCGGCTATTGGTAACCTCTTGTTCTGCTGACCCTATAAGTGGACTAGACTTTAAGGAGTGGCTACTGGCTGCTCAAGCAGTTTGGAGACAAGTTTTGTCTAAGTATCATAAGTCGATTATGCCCAACAAGTCGCGCGCGGGCGCGCTTCCTCTGGTGGCCATTGTAGGCCGGCCAAACGTGGGCAAATCCACGTTTTTCAACCGGTTAACCGGCAGCCGCCGCTCGATTGTAGGCGACGAGCCGGGGATCACGCGGGACCGGATTTACGGCGAGTTTGAGTGGGCTGGCAGGAGGTTCAGGCTTGTCGATACCGGCGGCATGGTGCCGGACGATGCGGAGCTGATTCCCACGGAGATTTATGCGCAGGCGCAGGTAGCTCTGGAGGAAGCTGACGTGGTGGTGCTGGTGGTGGATGCGCGGACTGAGTTGGCCAGCCCGGATTACGACCTGGCGCGGATGTTGATTCGCGGCGGCAAGCCGTTGCTGCTGGCGGTGAACAAGGTCGAGGGCGAGGCTATGTCACAGATTGCGGAGAACTTCCGTCAGTTGGGCATCCGCAAGATGTTTCCCATCAGCTCGGAGCATGGGTTGGGCATTGGCGACGTGCTGGATGCCATTGCCGAGGCGATTCCCGCGCAGGAGGAGGCGATTGCCGAGGCCGACGATTTTGCCGGAGAAGATTCGCTGGACGCGGAGTCTCTGCATCGTACGCACGGGGAGTTTGAACAGCACGAGACTTCGGTGGCCATCATCGGGCGGCCGAATGTGGGCAAGTCTACTCTGCTCAATGCTTTAACCGGGACGAGCCGGGCCATCGTTTCGCCTATTGCAGGGACGACCAGAGACGCTGTCGATGAGGTGATCGAGTTCGAGGGCAACCAGCTTCGTTTTGTCGATACGGCGGGTATTCGGCGCAAGGGCAAGACGCACCTGATGGCGGAGAAGATGAGCGTTGTCATGGCGATACGGCATCTGGAGGCCGCGGATGTTGCGCTGCTGATCATCGACGCGACGGATGGAGTGACGGGGGCTGACGCCACAATTGGTGGCTATGCGCATGAGAGCGGGCGAAGCGTGATTATCGTGGTGAATAAATGGGACTTAGTGACCACTGGACGGACGGATGGAAAGCCGCCGGCGGATCGCGAGGTTTTTGAAACGCAATTGCGCAAAGTGCTGAAGTATCTGAACTACGCGCCGGTGATCTTCCTCTCGGCACTGGAAGGAACAGGGCCTGAGGCCAAAAAAATGCTGCGCGTTTTGCACGAAGTAGTGGCCGTGGCGGCGGAGCGGCGCAAGCGGGTTTCGACCGGACAGATGAACCGCTTTCTGGATAAGATCGACTTCCAGAGGGCTCCGGTTCCAATGGCTAAACGCATTCGAATCTTCTATATGACGCAGGCCGCAGTGGCTCCGCCGACCTTTGTGCTGTTCACCGACCGGGAGATCAAATTGCACTTCAGCTTCGAGCGGTTTCTCGAGAATCAAATACGCGAAGCCTTCGGATTCAAAGGCACTCCGATCTGGTTCAAGGTGAAGGCGCGCAATGAGAAGAAGGGCGAGTAGGGAGGAAAAGCGGCGTTATAAGTACACTTTTTGGGCTGTTTGGACGGAATTATGTGCGCCTATAGATACATGAAAATCTGTCAGAAGCAGGTCGAGGCCTTCGCCAACGGCTTTCCGATGGCCGCATGGATGATCGCGATTGGAGTGGCGATGCTGCGCAAGCGGTTTGCGGAAACCGCACACGAATAATAATCTGCTTTCGTTGTCTTCTTAGTCCTCTCGCACTTTGGGCGCGAGGTACTCGGGGCCGACTGGGTCAGTGACCGACTCGCTCACGATACGGTCGATCTCGGCCATGGCTGCGGCGTCGAGCTTCCAGCCCACTACGCCCGCAACGGCGTCGAGTTGCTCGGGGCGTTTTGCTCCCCACAATGCGACGCTGACGCCGGGGCGGTCGAGCACCCAGCGGACGGCAAGCTCCAGGACGGATTTGTCGTAGTGCTGGTGGGCAAACTCCGCCAACCCCTCGACGGCGGTGATGTACTGGGAGAAGCGCGGCTCGCGGAACTTGGGATCGACGCGGCGAATGTCGTCCTTGTCGAAGTTCATGCCGCGCGTGACACGGCCGCCGAGCAGACTGCGACAAAGCGTGCTCCAGGTGAGAATGGCGATATGATTTGTCGCGCACCAAAGCAGAATGTCCTCGTCTATTTGCCGCTCGAATAGGTTGTAGGGCGGCTGATTGGAAGCTAGCGGAGCAACGGCGCGGAACTCCTCCATCTGCGCGACGTTGAAGTTGCTCACGCCGAGGGCGCGCACCTTGCCCTGGCGCTGAAACCCAGCGAGCAGCGCGGCGGTCTCGGCGATGGGCGTGCGCGTGTCCGGCCAGTGTATTTGGTAAAGATCGATGTAGTCGGTGCCCAGGCGGCGCAGGCTGGCTTCGAGTTCAGCTTGCAGGCGCGGCGCGGTTGAGTTGGCGAAGACGCCACGCTCGCTCCAGTCGAGGCCGAATTTGGTGGCGATGTAGAAATCTTCGCGGCGGCCGTGGGCGCGGATGGCCTTACCGACAATCTCCTCCGCGCGTCCGTGGCCGTAGATGGGCGCGGTGTCGATGAGGTTGATGCCGCGCTCGATGGCGCTAAGGCAGGTGGCAACGGCGACGTCGTCGGGGATCGCGCCCCAGTCGAGCCCGCCAATGGCCCAGGTGCCGAGGCCGATGCGGGAAACCTTCACGCCGGCAATTGTGGTTGTCTCCATGGACAATATCTTATAGGGAGTAGGGAGTAGGGAGTAGGGAATAGTGAATTGTGCCGAGAACATGCGCATATGTAATTGCATAAATGCAGCGCCGTACTCAAGACTAACTGAAGTGCGGGCGTCCACGCCGCACTTATCCAAGAGTAATTACCAATTCATACAGTTCATCAGGAGTTACTCAACATCATTCCCATGTAAATTCGATTGACGCCTTGATGTCCAGGTGAAGGCTGTTGTGCACCGGGCAGGTGTGGGCGGCTCGCTCGAGTTTTTGCTTGTTCTCCGGGCTAATGGAGTGAGGTACATGGATTTTGACATTCAGGCTCGCAATCATTCTCGGCGGCGTGGTTGTCATTTCCTTTTCTACAGTTGCCGTGCTCCCGGTGATGTCGATGTTCAACGTGCGGGCCATGATGCCCATAACCGTTAGAATGCAAGTGCCGAGCGCGGTTGCGACCAGGTCCGTGGGCGAAAAACTCTCGCCGCGTCCTTGATTGTCCTTGGGGGCGTCGGTGTTGAGTTCGGTTCCAGAGGGGGTGTGGACTGCTTTACAGTGCAAGTCTCCCTGATATTCGAATTGTATGGCGACCATGGTTGCTCCCTCGAAGAGATAGTTGGAACGGGCGCAGACCGGAAATGCGATCAGCTTCTATCCATCATATTGTATGTATGCAACAGGAAGAAACAAGCATGGACCGGAGGTCCACGCTACAGCCGGCCTGGAGGCCGGCGCTACGGATTCATCTCTCGCGGGCCGGCAACGCTGGTGCACGACTGTTACGCTTTATGAGCCGAATGCCGACAGGAAACAGTACTGCGATCGCGTAACTTACGGCTGATCGTGGAGTAGATGATACCTTGAAATTGCAGGTCTTGGATTTTTCCTCATGGTTCATTGTTGGCGCAGTTATATTTTCAGGGCGCGCAGGCTCATCCAATTGCTTCTGCTGCTTATGCCGGTCGCGGGCGCGCTGGCCCATGCGCAGGGCGGGCCGCCGTTTATTACCGACGACCCCGGCACACCCGGCAACCGTCACTGGGAGATTAACCTGGGCTGGATCGGCGACCATAATCCCGGCAACGCCTACTACCAATTGCCGGATATCGACATGAACTACGGCTGGGGCGACCGGCTTCAGCTCAAGTACGAGCTGCCGATTGCTGCGGCTACGGACGAGAACAACACGACGCGGGCAGGGCTGGGCGAGTCGCTTATTGGAGTGAAGTGGCGTTACTTTGAGCACCACACGGCGGGCGAGCCGAAGTCCGACGAGAATTTGACTTTTTCGCTGGGCACCTATCCGCAGGTCTCCATCAACAACCCCACGAGCGCGGTGCGGCGCGGGATTGTGGAGCCGGGGCCGCAGTATTATCTGCCGGTGGAGTTCACGGCCAAATGGGGGCCGATTGATTTCAACGGCGAGGTGGGCCGCTGGATTGGAAACCGCAATGTGCCCAGCCGCTGGGGACGCGGGCTGATTGCCGGGCACGAATTCAGCGAGCGGCTGGAGCTGTATGGGGAGATTTACGATTTGCAGGACGTGAACCGCATCGGCCCTCCATCCAATCTGCTGCCCAAGCAGCGCGAGCTGACACTGGATGTGGGTGGGCGGAAGACACTGGACCGCAAAGGGCATCTGCGATTGTTGTTCATGGGCGGACGGGGGATTCAGGCGGTGACGCGCGAGAACAGCGAGCCGAACTGGATTGCGTATGTGGGTGTGCAGATATTGCTGGGGCCGAAGGAAACCAACGACGCGGCAAGATAATATGAAATCAGGATCATAGAAAAATCGTCTTACCGTTCAGGGATATTGAGCAATTAACTGTGCAAGACGCACTCGCCGCACCCCGGCCTGGTGGTGTATCTTCCAATTCGTATGGAACACACACTGAGCAACGCCCCCCATCCCGCGCCCGAGGCTGAAGAGATCTACCGGCGCTGGATACAGTTTCTCGATGAAGAGTTCACCCGTCACCATGCTCCGGAGCTGCGCGCGGAGATTGTGCGCGACCAGCTGACCCAGCTTTATCTGGGCCGCCCGCACGGCGGCAAACTGAACCTGACGCTGACCAGCGAACTGCCCGGCAACGTGCTCTCGCTCTCGCTGGATCCATGTAACGTGACCCTGGAGGCGGAACATTTTGGCGACGCCGACCCGGAGCAATTCGCCCGGCGCAAGCCGCTGCTATGGTTTTGGCAGATGTTCGACCGCTCGCCCATCGGGACCAATCACTGGCTGGGAGTGCGCTTCCGTGCAATGCTGGGGCGGCATCTGTTTGCCCGCATCGGCGCGGGCGTGAAGATCTTCCACGGCGTGGAGCTGACCTTTGGCTACAACCTGGCCATCGAGGAGGGCGCGGTCATTCGTCAGAATGTTTTGCTGAACGACCGCGGCGGCATCACCATCGGGAAGGGCGCGGTGATCGGCTCCTACGCGCGCATCTATTCGCACAGCCACGCCGCCCATGACTTCAGCGAGGTCACGCTGGTGCCCACGGTGATTGGCCCCGCGGCCCATGTCGCCAGCCATGCCATTGTGCTGGCTGGCCAGCATGTTGCCGCAGGAGAGCTTGTGGGCAGCTTCCCTGCGGAACGGGAGTGAACAACAGGGACTAGGTGTGACCTTTCAATAGGTTGTCCATTCGATCTGGACCGGAGAAGCTGATTGTGATGAGCAATCCAGTTTCCCAGGAGAGATCGAATGGACTATCACCAGAATGCCCGATT